>Ga0209415_10001443_pt1 | contig 45562 bp, 40 predicted proteins | sample PeaSoiSIISIP2007_FD_187696 | JGI IMG/M metagenome (GOLD analysis project Ga0209415, IMG submission 187696) | Peat soil microbial communities from Weissenstadt, Germany - SII-SIP-2007 (SPAdes) (version 2) | ecosystem: Environmental > Terrestrial > Soil > Wetlands > Peat | place: Germany... | reverse complement strand
GGTGGACGGCAGGGGATTCGAACCCCCGGCCTCCTCGTTGCGAACGAGGCGCTCTCCCAGCTGAGCTAGCCGCCCACGCCGAAAATTCTATCAGAGGGTCTACAGCGATTCCACCCGCGGCCCCGGCCTTCGCTTGAAACGCTTTATTAGTGCGAGGTTGGTCCGCCCTGCGCGGCCATTCGCTCGGCAACAACCCGCCTCGCATTGTCATAGAGCGCCCGGGCTTGCGGAAGAAGGTCGACGGCTTTGGAAACTTCCGCATCGGCTTCGGTCTCAACGCGGAACCCTTCCGGTAAGCCGTAAATAGATGTGAACACTTCGCGCTTAATTTGCAGCTTAATCCAGTCGAGATTCTCGGCGATATCCTGATCGGCGTAAACAACGCCCCGCTTGGTGAGGTACTGCTTAAATAGTGTGATGACCGAACCATCCACCTCATAGTTCTTGGTGATGTTCGGTTTGGTTCCCAGGTAATAGGTGACAAAATCTCCGACTCCCACATCTATGGGGACCATGGATGAGAGAATATTCTTGCTGGCGCGCCGCAAAACTTGTTGAAACTCATTCAGCTTCGGAGAAGGAAATTCGACGTCCGGCGTAATCCCGCCTCCACCGAACACCTTCCGGCCGCTGTCCGTCAGCTTTACTTCCGTTTGCTTGATCGTGGCACCACGGTTGTATTCGTAGTCGAAGAACGATACATCATGGTAGTCGCGTTGAATCAGCCGCCCACTGGGCGTGTAATAGTGCGCCGTAGTAAGCGCAAGCCCGGTGCCTTCACTCAATCCCTGCACGGACTGGACCAGGCCCTTGCCAAAACTTCTCTCACCCATCACCAGACCACGATCATGGTCCTGAATGGCACCCGCGAGAATTTCAGAAGCGGAAGCAGAGCCGCTATTCATCAGCAGAACCACTGGAACACGCAACCCGTTGTTGCCATGCAATGCGTAATATGGGTGGTAGGGAGATACGCGGCCCTTCCGGGAAACAATCAGTTGGTTCTTGTCCAGCAGCATGTCACCGACAGCCCACGCCGCATCCAAGACGCCTCCGGGATTGTCCCGTAAATCCAGCACCAGTCCATTGAGCGATGAGGGGTTCAACTGTTTGAGCGCAGCGGCAACGTCGTCACCGGTCGTCTCATTAAATCCGGTTAGCCGTATGTAACCAACGCCGGGACGAATCATGATTGGCGGATCCACGTCGTGCCGTGGTATTTCATCCCGAACCAGCGTGAACACCAGTGGATCGGAGACGCCTTCACGCCCCATGGCGATATGTACCGTGGTGCCCTTCGGCCCTTTCAAAAGATCCGCGATATCCACACTGCTCATGCCTACGGTGGATTTGTCGTCCACTTTCAGAATTATGTCACCAGGCCGGATTCCCGCCTTGTAAGCAGGCGAACCTACGAAGGGCGAAACCACTTGAGTCTTGTTATCGCTGATCCTTTGGACGATTTGCATTCCAACGCCATAATAGCGGCCCTGCTCATCTTCCAGAGTAATCGCCCATTGGTGAGGATCGAAGAAGTAGGAGTGCGGATCAAGCATGCGCAGCATTCCCGGGATGGCGCCATCGTAAACAACTTTGCTGCTATCCACGGGAATGGCGTAATTCTGCTGCACCACGGTCAGCACTTGCGCAAAATTCTTAACGGAACTCTGCAAGTCGGTCGCGCCAGCCGCAGTAGCCCTGGCTGTAGGCCCATAAATCCCACCTAATATTGCGGATGCAACGAGTACAATGGTTACAAGCAGAACGCCACGCTTGTCAGAAGGCATGTTCACCTCAGTCCCGTCAGCAAAAACCCAGTATAGCACACCATTTGCGGCATTTGACTCCCCCACAATGGTGCTCTATGATGCCTGAGAAACACTGCATGACTGCCAGTTGAAATGCTTAGCCTGCCGCATTTAGTCATCCTGTTCCTGGTAGCACTGATGGTATTTGGCCCTCAGAAACTCCCAGAATTGGCTCGAATGTTAGGCAAAGCCATGGCTGAATTCCGCCGGATATCATTTGACGTTAGGCGTGTAGTGGAAGATGAGATGCGCGATATGGAGCGGGCAGCCAGAGACGCTGACCTGCGCAAACGTGAGGCCGAGGTAACTGAGCGCGAAAAGGCTGCCCAGGAGGCATTGGGAGGCTCTAACACCCTTGGGGACGCCCTGGCAGGCACTATTCCGGCCACCCCACCCTCCGGAGCCCAAATCGACTCTCAATCCCCAGAACAGACCGTGAGTGACACTTCACTTGGCACGGCCCCTGAGACCCCTCTTGATGACCACTCCAGCCCTTCATGAGGTGCCAGACGTGACCGACGAGTCCCAGGAGCCCGGCGGCCGGATGTCGTTTTTCGAGCATTTGGCCGATTTGCGCACGCGCCTTTTCCATGCCTTTGCCGCCATCGCAATTGGCGCCTTCGTTGGCGTTGGCGTTGCAAAATACGCGCTGAATTTCGTGGCCAAGCCGATGACCAAGGCGCTGCACGACGCGCACCTGGAAGAGAAGATTTACTATAGCCATCCTGCGGGATATCTCAATTTGTATCTTCAATTGGGGCTTTACCTCGGAGTTGTCCTCGCCTCACCTTACGTGCTGTACCAGATCTGGTTATTTATTGCGCCAGGTTTGTATAGGCATGAACGCAGGGCAGTGGGCGGGTTTGTCGCCGCTTCGGTCGGGCTATTCTTAAGCGGGATCGTCTTCGCCTACTATGTGATTCTTCCGTATTTGCTTCGATTCCTGATGACGTTTTCACAGGGCGGGCCTTTCACTCCCTGGATTAACGCCGAGGAATATTTCGATCTGCTACTGCTGGTGATGGTCGGGGTTGGAGTGGTGTTTGAGCTGCCGGTGCTGATATTTGTCCTTGCGCTCTTCAATATCGTAACGCCGCAGTTCCTCTGGAAAAACTTTCGGTATGCAATTGTGGTTATATCCGTTATCGCCATGATCATCACACCCACTCCGGACGCCCTGACGATGCTCATCTTCATGGCGCCGATGATTGTGCTATATGTCGTAGGAATCGGAGTTGCCTGGATGGTGTTGCGAAACAAGCAGAAACGAGCCGCGTAGCAGGGTGAAAAGGGGTGTTCGCATGAATCCCAAGACATTTTCCAGTCTGACCAAGTTAGGTGTCTTATTCGGCGCAACATTCTTCTTTTGCGGATTGTCGGCTTGCGGGGGGGCTCCGGCCGACAGCGGCGGCTCCGCTGGAGGAAGTGTTGCTGCGGCCTCAGCACCTACAACCCCGCAGCCTGCGGCGGCTGAGGTTCCTCCTCAGGGTTGCAATCCAACGCCAAGCTTCAGTGGCGATTGTGCCTTCAACCAAGTTGCCAAGCTGGTTGCTTTCGGCCCACATCCGCCCGCGACCGATGCCATCCACCGCGTCCAGGAATACATCCTCGCTCAACTGAATGGCTACGGCTGCAAAGTTGAGACTGACGACTTTCACGCTGCGACTCCTGTCGGCAGTGTGCTCATGAAGAACATCATAGTGAAAGTTCCCGGCAACGGGTCAAGCATCATTCTCCTGGCGACACACTACGATACAGACACACTCGATCCGAATGACAAGAAGCTAACCAACTTCGTTGGGGCCGATGATGGCGGATCCTCAACTGGATTGATGTTGGAAATGGCCCGCGTCCTGTGCGGAAAGCCGCAGCCTGCAAATATCTGGATAGCATTCCTGGATGGCGAAGAAGCCTTTGTCCATTGGGACAACGACACGGATAGCGTCTTTGGCAGCAAGGAATTGGCCGCGAGGCTGGCGCTCTCGGGTGACCTTCCGCATGTGAAAGCGTTCGTGCTGGCCGACCTGGTCGGCGGCAAGAAGCTGCACCTCAAACGCGAAGATAATTCCACTCCCTGGTTGGAGGACATCGTGTGGGGAACCGCTGCGCGGCTTGGCCACCAGGACATTTTCGTTTCCGAAAAATCGGGCGGAATTGAAGACGACCATTTGCCATTCAAGAACCGCAAAGTCCCTGTCTTGGATATCATTGATCTCGATATTACAAACGACGTTTCTTACTGGCATACGCCGCAGGACACGCTGGACAAGATCAGCCCGCATAGTCTGCAGGTCGTCGGCGACGTAATTCTGGCGAGCCTGCCCGAAATCGCGAAGCATCCCCGCTAAGTGCAGTTCGGGAAACAGAGACATGTAGCACAGGACGATTCGTCGCCCTGGGTATTCCCGATCCCGTTAACGCAGAGTGCAATCGACAGCGGGCTATCATGCGCCTCTTCCCCCCGCGACGCCTTGCATCATGTTTGTGCTAAATTCGTTGCGCACCGATGAACGACACACGCAAAATCATTGTCCGCGCCCCCTCCAAGCGCTATCCCGTCTATTGCGGGAGAGGCGAACTTCGCCAGATTTCAAAGCGACTTTTGGCGCTGGGAACGTCAACAGGAACCTTCATTCTGTCGTCGCCGAAAGTATGGAAGCAGTGGGGCAAATCTCTTCTTGCAACGCTTGGTCGCAAATCGAACCCCGATATGATTTTGTTCGACGACCGCGAAGCCGCCAAGAATCTCGCGACGGTCGAAACACTGTGCCGTGCGCTGGCCCGCGCCGGAGCGGACCGCCGCTGCACCATCATTAGCCTAGGGGGCGGAGTCGTTGGCGATATCGCCGGGTTTGTCGCCGCCACCTATTTACGAGGGGTGCGACTCATCCATGTGCCGACGACTCTGGTAGCGCAAGTAGATAGCGCGATCGGTGGAAAAACCGGAGTGGACCTTCCAGAAGGCAAGAACATGGTCGGCGCCTTTTACCAGCCCGACCTCGTTATTGCTGACCCCGAAGTTCTCAAGACTTTGCCTGACCGCGAATATCGCTCAGGGATCTACGAAGTCATCAAATACGGCGTGATCGGCGACCGCGCGTTACTGGCGCAACTCGAACGGGACATGGATAAGCTGCTTCGGCGCGACGCTGCCACGCTCGACGCCATCATCCCGCGTTGCGCCGCAGCAAAAGCGCGAATCACTTCTCTCGACGAGCATGAGTCGGGCCTGCGCGAATCGTTGAACTTCGGCCACACGATCGGACACGCTCTCGAGTCCGTCACGAAGTATCGCGTTTTCCTCCATGGCGAGGCAGTTGCCTGGGGGATGATAGCGGCCACTCTCCTCAGTATTGCAATGTGCAAACTCCCGCTTGCCGACGCCGCGCGAATTATCGGCCTGGTGCGGCGCGTTGGTTCGTTGCCGCCATTGCCTCACATTCCACCGAAGATTGTTTTCGCCGCCATGCGCTGTGACAAGAAGACTCGCGGCGGCAGATTGAGATTTGTGCTCGCAAAGCGAATCGGGAAAGTGCAAATTGGCAGGGAATTGCCGGATGAACTGATTGCTGATGTTTGGCGTGAACTGTCGGGCCTTGCAAAGACTGCCGAATGAATTCCGCTCCTCAAACAGCCACGAAAACCTCCACCGCCGGCGCGCGCCCGGAAGGCGCAGCAGGAGAGAAGGAAGCCTCGGCGCGAGTCCGCCAAATGTTTGGTGGAATCGCCCCGCGGTATGATTTCCTGAACCACGTTCTTTCGCTCTCGCTCGACCGTCTTTGGCGCCGCCGCGTTGCAAAGCGGTTCCGCCTTGTTCTGGAGCGACCCGAGACGCGCGTCCTGGATCTTTGCTGTGGGACGGCGGACCTTACACTGGCGCTGGCTCGTCATAGCCGCGCCACAATCTACGGGAGCGATTTCGCTCACCCTATGCTGCTTCGCGCAGCCCAGAAGGCCCGCGCACTTGAAAAAGGGAAGGGGGATCATGGACCGCTTGGGGGATTCATTGAGGCCGACGCACTGTCTCTACCAGTCCCGGATGACAGTTTCGATCTGGTGACTGTGGCATTTGGGTTTCGCAATCTGGCAAACTACGACAGCGGCCTTCGGGAGATATTCCGCATCCTAAGGCCTGGCGGACGCGTTGGCATTTTGGAATTTGCGCAGCCCAAGGGCAGGCTTTTTGGCAGGTTATACCGTTTCTACTTCAGCAGGATTCTTCCCAAAATTGGGGGCGCAATCTCGGGCAGCAATTTCGCTTATTCTTATCTCCCCAACTCCGTTCAGAAATTCCCTGAGCCCGAAGAGTTGGCCGGCCGCATGACTAGTGCCGGATTCTTCGAGCCTAGATGCGAGTTGTGGACTGGTGGGACGGTAGCACTGCATACAGCAAAGAAACTTTAAAAGCAGGTCTATGACACCCGATCGCGGGTCAACTTTCCAATCCCAGCAACTTAATCTTATGCAGCAGTGTTTTATACGAAACCCCCAAGCGTTCCGCCGCACGGCTCTTATTCCATTTGCATTCCCGCAGCGCTTCCGCAATCTTGAACCGCTCCAGATGCTCGACCGCGCGGGAGGTCACTTCCTCAAGCGTTCCATCCCAATGGAATCCCTCATCGAGCATTCCCGCAGGGATTTGCCCGGGCGCAGGACGCGCCGCGGGGATCTGGAACGCTGCTCCGTCAATCTCCATACTATCGGCCAGGATCGCGGCCCGCTCCACCGAATTCTGCAATTCGCGGACATTTCCGGGCCAGGTATATCCCTTCAGCCGGGCAATCGCATCGGCGGAGAACCGCAAATCGGGCTTGCGAAACTCACGCCGGAATTTCTCCAGGAAAAAATCCGCCAGCAATACTACGTCATCTCCGCGTTCGGCGAGCGGAGGAATTTCAATCGGCACGGCGGAAATTCTGAAATATAGATCTTCGCGGAAGGTCTTGGATTCCACCGCGGAGCGCAAATCCTTGTTAGTCGCGGCCAGAATACGCACGTCCACTTCAATCAACTGAGTTCCGCCCACGCGCTCAAAGCATCGCTCTTCCAAAACGCGCAACAGTTTCGACTGGATACTCAGCGGCAGTTCGCCAATTTCATCCAGGAAAATTGTTCCGTGGTGCGCCAATTCCATCTTTCCAATCTTCCGCGAACCCGCGCCGGTGTAGGCCCCACGCTCATGCCCGAATAATTCGTTTTCCACCAATCCCTCGGGAATGGCCGCGCAATTGAGCGCCACAAAAGCGTGCTCCCGCCGTGGCGAAAGATGGTGTATGGCCCGGGCAAACAGTTCCTTACCTGTCCCGCTCGGCCCCAACAGCAAAACCGTGGAATCAGTCGCGGCCACACGTTGGGCCTGACTGGTGGCTTCCTTCATGCTCAAATGCTCGCCTACAATTCTTGGGAAACCGTACCGCGTGGCATATTCCTCGCGCAGCAGCAGATTTTCCCGCAGCAATTCCTGCTGACCAGCCGCGCGGCCCACGAGAAGTTTCAGATGCTCCAAATCCACCGGCTTCTGAATGAAATCGAATGCGCCTTCCTTCATCGCTGTGACGGCCTCCTCGATGGAACCGTAGGCGGTAATCAGAATCACAGGCACAGTCGGATCCGATTGCTTGGCTTCCTGCAGGATTTCAATTCCGGAGCGCCCGGGCAGCTTCAAGTCCGTGAGAATCAGCAGATATCTTCGCGCACGAATTCGCGCCACGGCCGTGGAGCCGTCGGCGACATCTTCCACATTGTAACCAGCCCGCTCCAGCGCCTTGCGCAGCATGGCGCGCAGCTCATTCTTATCCTCGACCAGGAGCATTGGTTCCATGCCGGATTCATTCTTATCACGCTTCGGCGCGGGCGATACGACGGTCTGGATCAGTTGTGCAGTTTCAGCCATGATGTTTTCGATGAAATTGATTCCGATACCTTCCAGATTTCACTTGCCAGCGAGGACCTCTGAGGCCAGTCATGAAGAAGTGATCTCAAGGGTACCGATTCAGCCTACTTAAAAGTCAACCGAGAGACTCATTAGTTGGCCCATCCAGGCTGCCCGCCTGCTCGGCGCAACTCGTCCGTCAAATCAGTCAGCGCCTGCTTCAGGTCCGCGACTTCCTGCTTCTTTGCATCAATCTTGGAGGTCTTGTCGTTGATCTCCTCGCGGCTATATTGCTGCTGCAACGACTTGTTGGGATCGGAGTAAAATTGTGTTTGGGACAAGTTCAGCTCGCGTTGCATGATGTCCAACTCTTTTTCCGCCGTCGCAAGTTTCTGCCTGGCATCCGAGAATCGCTTTCGCCAGTATTCCTCGCCCTTCGGCGGTTCCGGTGCTGTCCTTGATTTTGCCGCTGCGGCCGTATTTTGAGCCGGCGGTGTGGCGGGCGAAGGTCCTACTCTCGAAATGCCGCCCTCTTTAATTGCTTCCACACTCTCATTCGTGTATGTCTTTGCCGCCTTAGGCTCGTTCTGGCTGTCCTGGCGGGCTTTTCGCGCGGCTTCTGCCAACGATTGCGGCTTTGTATTTTGATCCGAGGATTGCTGTTGCGCGCACACTACGCCCGCCGAGGCGCCAAGAATCAAAATGCAGGCCACCAAGGTCGCTGCTTTACTTAGGCTCATTTCTGGGACCTTTCTGGAGCTTCAGGGGATACCACTCCCCTCCAGTCTAGCTTCGGGCCGTAGCTGAAACAACTGTACGACTGGCCACTCGCTTGGTCGGTAGCCAAACGATAAACTCGGCTCCCCCCTCGGAAAGGTTGCGTGCTTCCACCGAACCTCCATGCTGGACGATGATTTTCTGCACAATCGCTAGGCCCAGCCCCGTCCCTTGCGCTTTGGTGGTATAGAACGGTAGAAATACCTTGGGAATCACCTCTGAAGGAATGCCGGGGCCGTTGTCGGTAATGGAAATGCGCTGAGCCGGACCATTGGGCCCGTTCTCCATGCTTCCATGCAAGGCGATGTGCCCGCCGAAGGATTGTCCCCCCGCGGCCTCTGCGGCATTGCGGACGAGGTTGAGAAGGGCCTGGCGCAACAGCGCCTCGTCTCCAGAAATTTCAGAGTAATCGCCCTCCACCACTACGCTTACTCCCGGATGCGCCTCACGAATGTCCTCGGCCAGCCGATCCACCATGGATGCCAACGGCACATCTTCATCGGCCAGGCTCAGAGGCCGCGCAAATTTCAAAAACTCCGTGACCACGTGAGTGATGGCGCGAGTTTGTTCAAGGATTCGATCGGCGTTCTCCCAGGTTTCCCCCTTACGCGATTCGGCGCGAATCATCTGCGCGTAGCCGGAAATTGTCGCCAGAGCATTCTTGAATTCGTGGGCGATACCTGCGGAAAGCTCACCCAGTGCAGCCAGGCTTTCCTTCATTTGAATTTGTTTTTGCAGGCCGGCCAGCTCCGTCAGATCCGTTAACAGGCAGAGTGCCCCGGAAATTTCACCCGGCTTGTTGGTAATGGGAGAGATGGTCACGCCAAGTTGCCGGAATTCGCGCGAGGGTGTGGTGTATTCCACTTCTTCGCGCCGGAATGTCTCACCTTGTTGCAGGCAGACGTCAATCATCGCCGCCACGCGCGATTCCGGCCCAAACACTTCGGTGTAGCGCCGGAAGGGAAGTGACCGAATCCCCAGTGCTGTCTCCGCCGCGGGATTGGCGCTCGAAATCAGCCCCGAAGAGTTCACCAGCAGGAGCCCGGAGGGCATATTGCTTGTGACCGCATCGCTCAAGCGTTCCGTCTGCTGAGCTCGTTCTCGCTCGCGCTGGTGGAGCAGCTCCAACTCCTTTTCCTGCTCTCGCAGCTTTTGGATCACTCCCTGCATGGACGCGGCCATGAAGGCGTTTGGGTCCTCCGCATTCGGGCGCGGAGCGATCGCGTCCGGCTCCTGCTTCTTTCCTGAGGAATGCACATACCTTCTAGTTGCCGTCATGATTGCAAACGCAAGTCCGCAGACGATGACCAGAAAGCCCACGCCGCCGAGAATCCAGAGCGACCAGGGAATCGAATTGGTTGCGGCTGCCAGCATTTCCTCGTCCATCCCCGATCGATCTATCGGCCGTACAAGAGTGATTGATACCAGTTCAATAGAGGTGTTCCGAAATAAATCACGAGCAAAGATCCCGCGGCCAGAAATGCCCCGAAGGGCAACTCGTAATCTCGTCCTTTGCGTGCTGCAAGAACCAGCGCGATTCCGATAAAGCTTCCCAGCACCGAGCCGAACAGAACGGTGAGCAACGTGCGCCTCACTCCCAAGAATGCGCCCACCATGCCCATCATTTTCACGTCTCCAAATCCCATGCCTTCACGCCCGCGCAGTCGGAAATATCCTTCGCCGACAATCCACAGCAAGCCGGCGCCCACCAGCGATCCGAGCAATGCGTCAACCAATGAAATCACCGGCCGCGGGGGAGGGAAGTCGAATATCTTGTTGGATAGCCACAGCGCCGCCCCATCGGACGGCATCGTGAACAGACTCAGCAATAACCCAATCAAAAACCCTACCAGATTCACCGCGTTTGGCAAAATGCGCTCGCGGATGTCGGTCGCGGTTAATACGATCAACAGCGCCGAAAGCGTGGCCCACTTTACGGTATCCAAGCTCAGGCCAAACAACAGATAGCAAAATAGAAATAGCACGCCCGTCAGCAGCTCAATCGCTGGATAAAGCGGAGAGATCTTCGCTTTGCAGTTTCGGCATTTCCCGCCAAGGATCAGCCAGCTCAGCACCGGAATATTGTCGTAGGGCGCTATCGCTTTTTGGCATTTGGTGCAGTGCGATGCAGGCAGCACGATGGATTCTCCCGCGGGAATCCGCAGTATGCAGACATTCAGGAAGCTGCCGATAAACGTTCCAACCAGGAATACACCAATCCCAATCACTCATTCACTGTGCCACAAGAGATGCCGCGCCTCAATGCGCCGCACGCAACGTAGTGCCCGATGCCTAACACCAATTTCACTGCCGGAAGGTCGCCGGGGGACGATTGCCTGAACAACAATCGCAACGGATAGGTCTGCGACTCGACTGCATCCCTTCAAAATTAGCGCGGGCATCCTTGGCCGCCGCGTTGACACACTTACATCACACCCATATATTCAATCGGCCGGTTCCACAACGCCTCTGATCTGGCTGGCTGACCACGCAAATGAATTGGCTCGAAGCAAGAATTCGCCGCTACGAACATGCCCGGTGGACGACCGACGATAACCGCCGCGTATTTCCATTTGAATGGGGCCTCGAACATATCGGTGGCCGCGCCGATGAACCTGACCCGCGCGGGTTCCTCGCGGAGTGGGTTCCGAGCACGATTGCTCATAGCGACGACTGGTTCGCCGTTTCGCCTGCCGAAGACTACCGCTTGGAATCCACTCTGGTCGGTCACCACAAAGAACGCGTCTTAACCTTTACGAGTGCAGTGGAGTCGAACTGGAAGGAAAATAATCTTGTCCATGCCCGGTTTTTTCCCGCAAGAAAAACCGGTCCTGCCGTTGTGCTCCTGCCGAATTGGAATGCCAAGTGGCATGGGCAGGTCGTCCTCTGCAAATGGCTAAACAGACTGGGCATAAGCGTTTTGCGTCTCAGCATGCCCTATCACGATCGCCGAGCCGTCCCAGGACACGAGCGCGCGGATCATCTCGTCGGCCCCAATATAGGACTCACGCTTCAAGCCAGCCGCCAGGCAGTCAAAGATGTGCGCCGTTGCTTGCTGTGGCTCAATCAGCAGGGCTATCACAAGTTGGGAATCGTCGGCACGAGCATCGGCTCCGCGGTGGGAAGCATCACCATGGCGCACGAACCTCTGGCGAGCGCCGGCGGTTTCCTTCATGTCTCAACTTATTTCGGGGAAGTAGTGCGCACTGGAATGACCACCGCGCACGTCTGGGAAGGCATGCGCACAAAAATCACTGCAGAGGAACTGCGATATTACTGGTCGCCAGTGAGCCCTATGCCGTACCTTCACAAACTTGAGGGAGCAGGCCGCCCCTTCCTGGCCATCGGCGGCCGCTACGATCCAAGTTTTTGGCCGGAATTCACGGCGGAGATGTTTTCAGAATTGCGCCGCCAAAACGTTCCGCATGAGGAGATCATGCTTCCCTGCGGACATTACTCGCTTGAACTTTTCCCATTTGGCTACTACGCCGCTTACCGCATCGGAATCTATCTCTTCCAGCACTTAGCCTGACTCAGCGATCACGAGTAAATAGCGCTGTTTCTAGGGATCGGGGGCGTGGCTCCGACCTAAACGTAAATGGACTACCTTTCAGAGTTCTCAACCCCCTGAAGGATTATGGTTTCTGCGAGGAGTAATTATTTCGCTCCCCCGTTTCCCTTCGGAGTCGCACCGCGCCCCCCTCTCCCGGCCGCAGGACTTCCTCCTCCAAGCTTGTGTGTTGGCGGCACGGCAGTCGAACCCGGGCCCGGTTCAGGAACCGGCTTGGGCATATCCGCCGCTGAGAACCGCGGCACCATGTTATCCGCCATGGCAATGGCATAGACCGCCGAGGCAATTTCCACAGCGCCCTCGCGCACATCTTCCTCATAGATCCGCTCGTAGGTGTCGAGGTTGGTATGGTGGGTGAACGATCCATAGTCGAAAGCATCCTGGCTCAAGCCAATTCCCGGGAGACCCGCGTTGTTGAATGAAGTACTGTCGGTCCCTCCAGTAGCGCGGCTGCCGCTCGCGCGCGCTCCCATGAATCCCCAATCCTGATAGGGCATCATTGCGTCGCGAACCATGTCCGCCGCCGCAGGAGGGCCAAACACGCCCGCTCCACGCGGTTTGCCCGTTCCGGAGTCAATATTGAAATAGGCATCCAGCTTTGTGAACTCCGGCTTTGGTTCCTCGAAGCTGCCGAAGTGGTGCTTTACATAAGCCAATGAGCCGAGCAGCCCCTCTTCCTCTCCACTCCAAAGGGCCACACGAATTGTCCTTCGCGGTTGCACGTGCAGCGCCGCCAGAATGCGGATCGCCTCCAGCATCATCGAGGAGCCGATCCCATTGTCGGTCGCTCCCGTTGCGTCATGCCAGGAATCGAAATGGCCGCCAAGCATGACAACCTCGTCCTTCTTGTCCGTCCCCGGGATCTCGCCAATGGCGTTGTACGAGGTTTTTCCATCGGGATATTCCTGGTTCAGAATATTGATCTTCAGTGTCACGGGCGTTCCATCCTCAAGGATGCGAGAGATGCGCCCGTAGTCCTCATTCCGCATTACCAGCGTTGGAACCACTCGCGTCGAATCATAGTTGTTGTTCTGTTGCGCGATAATGATTCCATGCTCGCGGCCGGCATCGTTTATGCGCACCAACGCCCCGTTATCCACCAGAAATTCATTTACCGCTTGGGCTACCTGAGCACCTGTCATTTGATCGGGGCCGAGTTGCGGCGCCGGACCGCGGCCGCCACGCCCGATATTCGGATTGTTAGGATCGAATTGCGCCTTCCATTCGTCCTCCGTCCGGCGAAGCGGTGCGGGATAGAAATTCTCCGGCACCTCCACATGTTTGCCGACCATCACGATGTGCCCGCGAATTTTTGCTTTCACGGAATTTAAGTAGGCGTCCAACTCCGCGTGCGTCGGCGGTACCGGGGGCGTCGGTGCCGCCGCAGGAGGCATCGGCGGAGGGGCCCAAGCCGGGGCCGCAGGCGTTTGCGCGCCACCGCGCCCACCGAATCCGCCACCACCGCCACCCATACCTGGGGGAGTAATCTGGACCACAGTCGCAGTCACCAGGCCTTTCGTTCCGGGCGTCCATGCCAGCGGCTTTACCATCAACTGTCCATGAAAGGGAGAGACTGCGTCTGCCTGCAAAAGCAAATTGTCCCAGCCGCCCACAGGTGTCGCCGCGCTTGGCGGTTGAAATGTCCACGGCTCCAGATGTGCGTTCGACAATCCAAACGAAGTCATGGTTTTAATAGCCCAATCGTCCGCGCCCTTCAAGTTGGGTGTGCCGGTCACGCGCGGTCCATGCACGTCGGCAATCTCATGAATGATCCACATAATTTTTGAGTTGTTCGTTTCTTCCGCTTTTATCCGCGCGTACATATCCGACAGGCTGGGCGCCTGCGCCGCGCTTGGCAGCACCGCAATCACGCCAAGAATCATTGTGGACACCATCGCCGCACGAACCGCGAGGGAAAGCACATCATTCCTTTTCATGGTTTCTCCTATATCCGGGAATCGCGCACATTCTATCCACATTCCGATCAATTTTGCGACGGAAAAACTTTACGGCGCAGTCTGTGTAGCGCTGGCTTCCAGCCAATGGTCCCACACCCGATGTAACCTTTTTGACTGTAGAGCGTCTACAGTGGATATGTCACCCTCATGGCAGGCATGATGGGCAGTGGCGGAGGTGGTTCAAATGGCTGACCGTCGGGATAAGAGAGAAGGAGACCTCCATCGCGAATTACAGGACCATCTTGATTTGGAGTTGGAGCGTCAAATAAATTCCGGCGTCTCCAAGAACGAAGCTCGCTTCGCCGCTCAGCGCGACTTTGGGAACAGCATAACCATCCAACAAATCACCCGCGAAATCTGGGGTGGGCAATTCCTTGAAAAACTTGGTCAGGACTTGCGTTTCGGTTTCCGAATGCTGCGCCGCTCCCCTGGCTTCTCCATCCTGGCCATCCTTTGCTTGACCTTGGGAATCGGCGCCAACGCCGCGGTTTTCAGTTGGATTGAGGGCATTCTCTTCCGGCCCTATCCATTAGTCGCCTATCAGGAGAGAATGTATGCCGTCACTGGGACTGCTCGCGGCTCCACTGGCACGGAGGGTGTTTCCTGGCCCGATTACCTCGATTTTCAGAAAAACTCAACGCTTATCGAATCCTTCATCACCGGGAAGATCATGGGCACCACCCTCAGCATCGGTGACCGGGCTGAAAATTCCGTGGGTCAAATCGTGTCCGCAAATTATTTCGACGCGCTCGGGGTTCACCCAGTTCTTGGCCGAGGATTCCAGCCCGAGGAGGATACGGGCCGCAACGCTCATCCCGTGACGGTGATCAGCTACCGGGTGTGGAAAGATCGTTTCAACGGCGACCCTGCCATTGTGGGAAAAACGCAGCGCCTTAACGGCATCCAACACACGATTGTGGGCGTCGCCCCCGAGGGCTTCTTCGGCACCTTTGTTGGCTACGCAATGCAGTTCTGGGTCCCTGCCTCGATGGAGGAAGTCTTTGAAACTGGCGGCTACAAATTGGAAGATCGCAGTGCGCGCTGGGTCGAATCTTTCGTCCGCCTGAAGCCCAGAGTGACTCTCGCCCAGGCACAATCCGAATTGTCCGCCATTGCGCGACGCCTTGAAGATGCTTATCCGACAACAAATCGCGGCCGCGGCATCAAACTCTGGCCACTCTGGCAAACTCCTTTTAATGGCGCCGGGTCCATGCTTCCGACTCTCGGAATCATGCTCGCGGTGGTTGTTTTTGTCCTCTTGATCGCCTGCGCCAACGTCGGGAATTTATTACTGGTCAGGTCATTCAAGCGCCGTCACGAAATGACGGTTCGGCTCGCCGTGGGTGCCGGACGTACCCGATTGCTGAGACAGCTTCTCACCGAAGGGCTAATCCTTACTGCAATTGCCGCGGTAGGAGGTCTTCTGCTCGCAAATTGGTGCCGCCACCTGCTGGTCTTGTTTTTCCCGTCATTCGGCGGAGTCCAGATTAATTTCCCGGGCGAAATTGATCTCCGTGTTCTCGCTCTGAGCACGGTTGTTTGCCTGGTCTCCACGGTCCTTTTCGGGCTGGTGCCGGCGATTCAAACCAGCAAGGTTGACCTCGCCTCCGCGCTGAAAACCGAAATGGGCGGCGTTGTCGGTGGTCGAGGTAAATCTTGGATGCGCTCGACCTTGGTTCTCGTCCAGGTCTCGCTCAGTTTTGTTTTGCTGGTGGGTGCCGGCCTACTGCTTCGCAGCCTGCGTGGAATTCAATCCTCGAGTCCGGGATTTTCGACGCAAGGCGTGCTGACCACCGGTGTCGATTTGTTCGGCTCGGGTTACGACACTCCGCGTGCTAAGGCCTTTCAAGATGAGCTGATCAGGCGCGTTCAGGCATTCCCCGGTGTTGAGTCCGCTGTCTTCGCCAATATCACTCCGCTTTACATTGGCCGCGGTTTTTCTAATTCGCCCATTAACTTGGATGGCTCTCCGTTTCCCCCCGGCGAAGAGCCTGTCCTGGAGTTCAACGAAGTCGGCCCCGGTTACCTCGCCACTATGGGAATTCCGCTTGTAAAGGGGCGGGAATTCACTATGGGCGACAATGAAAACGCGGCTCTGGTCGCCATCGTGAATGAAACCATGGCCGCACAGTATTGGCACGGTAAGGATCCCGCCGGCCAGCGAGTCCAGGTGAAAGGCCGTTGGATGCAAATCGTCGGCATCGCCAAGGACTCAAAATATAATTCCATCACCGAAACGCCGCGGCCGTTCTTTTATGTGCCATTGCGCCAAAATTTCTCCGCTCGAACCAGTATGAATATCCGCACGACTCTTGAGCCCGAAACCATCATGCCCATGCTGGCCCGTGAAATGCGCGCTTTGGACACCAATCTGGCCCCTCGCGCTGTAATCACCATGGCCGAACAGGTTCACCGCTCCACATGGTCGCAGCGCATTTCCGTAACTTTGCTGGGTATTCTCGGCGGATTGGCATTGCTGCTTTCCGCGATCGGCCTCTACGGCGTCATGTCCTACGCTGTATCGCAAAGCATGCGTGAAATGGGCCTGCGCATGGCGTTGGGAGCAACTCCCTCCAACTTGCTGTGGCACGTGATGTCCCACGGGCTCACGTTGACCCTAATTGGATTAGGGGTGGGTGCGGCGGCGGCCCTGACTCTAACGCGCTTAATCGGCAACCTGCTCTACAAAGTGAATCCGCATGACCCGCTCGCATTTGGTTCGGCCTTCGCCATCATGATGATCGCAGCGTTGGCGGCCTGCTTCCTGCCTGCACTCCGCGCCGCGCGCACAGACCCCATGTGCGCTCTGCGAGAAGAGTAACTCATCGCTCCGATGGGTGTGCTTTCTCCGTTCTACGTTTGCGGCCGTATGTCTCTATGGAGTTTCCTCTCCCGCAAGGCGACTGTGTTATTTTGAGTAGTCCCACGCAATTCCTGAGCGCTAGGGGCTATCGATGAATTGGATTACATACCGAGGTGTCGAATTGAAGAGGGTCATTGCACTCCTACTGCTGAGCTGTGTTATTCAATTTCCGGCCTTGGGCCAAAAGGCTGCGACCAAGTCGGGAGCCAGCGCAGATTCCGCTCCAGCTTCGCGCTCCGCTGCTGCCTCCAGACTCCCGACCAAGGAGGAAGTTGACGTAGCGATGACACGCTCTTTCGGATACGAACCAGCCATCTCTTGGACCGTTATCGAAATTAGAGCTTCACCCGTTCCCGGAGTCGCCGATGTCGTGATTTCCATAAACAAGCAGGCCGCACAGCACATGTATCTTTCCGAGGACACGCAAAACGCCATCATCGGCGAAATGATTCCGTTCGGCCCTAATCCTTTTCTGCAGGATAGAGCAAAGCTGGCGAGCGCGGATGGGCCCGCGCGTGGATCGCAAACTCCGGCAATTCTTGTCGTCGAATTCAGCGATTTGGAATGTCCGCACTGCAAGGCTTCGCAACCCATCATTGAGAAATTAGTGGCCGATTTTCCGCAGGTGCGCTTTGTATTCCAGCAGTTTCCGCTGCCTGCATCAATGCATCCCTGGGCCATGAAGGCCGCGGAATATTCTGATTGCGCCGGACAACTGGACTCAACTTCATTTTGGAAATATACCAATGCGGTTTTTGAGAATCAGGGCGGCATTACCCTGGAAAACGCGGACAGTAAACTAGGAGAAATTGCGACCGCGACAGGGTTGGACGCGCCCAAAATGGCCGCCTGTGCCGCACTTCCCGCGACCGATGTGCGGGTCAAGAAATCCCTGGATTTCGGTACATCGCTCGATGTGCACGAAACCCCAACCATCTTTATCAATGGACGAAGAGTCCTGAGCATAGCCAATATCCCTTACGAGAGCCTCAAGAAGTTGGTGCAATTTGAGATTGATCACGCGGGGAAGTAGTTTAGAACAAGTCCCGCATCACTAATTTATAGTTCGATGGACGACGGCGGCAATCTGGCGGACTTCGTCGGTCAGGCGGAGGAATTCCTCAGGCAGGATAGACTGCATGCCGTCGGAAAGCGCATGATCGGGATCGTGATGGACTTCCACCATGATGCCGTCGGCTCCAACGGCAATTGCGGCGCGGGAAAGCGGCAACACTTTGTGGCGGCGCCCGGTGCCGTGGCTGGGATCCACAATGATCGGAAGATGGCTGCGTTTTTTCACCGCGGGAACAACCGTAAGATCGAGCGTGTTGCGCGAATGGTCAGCGAAGGTGCGCACGCCGCGCTCACAGAGAATGACATTGTAGTTGCCTTCGGACATGATGTATTCGGCGGCCATCAGAAATTCATCGAGAGTTGCCGATAACCCGCGCTTGAGCATGACCGGTTTCCGGGCTCGCCCAGCGCGCTTCAACAACGAAAAGTTCTGCATGTTGCGCGCGCCAATCTGTATGATGTCGGCGTATTTTTCCACCAGGTCGAGGCTTTCGTTGTCCACGGCTTCCGTGACGATTCCCAGGCCAAACCGCTGGCGAACTTCGGCAAGGATTTTCAGGCCTGGCTCGCCTAATCCCTGAAAGTTGTAGGGAGATGTGCGAGGTTTGTAGGCCCCGCCGCGGAAGAGCTTCACGCCCGATGCAGCAACGTGTTTGGCAATGGTCAGAGCCTGCTCGCTCGACTCGATCGCGCAAGGTCCCGCGATCATGCCGACCGATGTGCCGCCAATCTCGACCGTGCCGGAAGGAGTGGCTATACGAATGATAGTGTCTTCTTCCTTCACATCGCGGCTGACCAGCTTGTAGGGTTTGCTGACCGGTATGCACTCGATAACTCCGGCCATGGCCTCCAGCGTTCCGATGTCCACCACGCCTGTGTTGCCGGTGATGCCGATGGCTGTTCGTAGCGTCCCGGGTATGGGGTGCGCCTTCATTCCCGCCGCTTCGATGCGCGCGCATACTGCGCGGACCTGCTCCGGGGTGGCGTGCGCATCCATTACGACCAGCATGACGGCTCCTTTAGATAATCAGATGAAAAAAATGAAGTACCCGACTCAGTGAGCTGTTTTAGTGCGTTCGGAACATAGCAGTCTACTGCAATTGGAACGGGCGCCGCAAATTGGCAGCTATTGGCCATTCCGAACGCAATGCTGAATTAAGTATCGTTGGTCCTAATTCGCGTTCCTCAGTGATGCGAGGGCATGCTAGACTTTCCAACAACAAAATTTGCCCGGAGCGTTCCCGGGGGAGAATAAAATCCAAATTGGAGGCAAGCGTGAATCGAGGGGAATTTTCAAACAGATTGCGAAGTTTGTTCTGGGCAGCAATTGTGGCCATGTTGTTCGTAGGCTTGGTTTACACCCCAAGGCATGCAAATGCGCAGGCACCGGCCATGTTTACCGTGCCGTTTTCCGCCGACGAAATTATGACCACGCAGGGAAGGTCGGGCGCACCCCAGACGATGACGGGCAGGATCTACGTCGGAAAAGCGCGGCTGCGAACCGACATGAACATGGGCGGGCGAGGCAATATGGCGACCATCATCAATATTGAGACCAAAGAAACGATCATCCTCATGCTTGACCAAAAAATGGCCATGAACATGAGTGCGATGGCGGGGATGGCCGGAAGGGGAATGGGAGGACCAAAGCCACCGATTGACACCTCCAAGCCTTTTGATCCGGAGCACCCATGCTCCACCTCAACTGACGTGACTTGCACGCCAGCCGGGAATGAAACCGTGAATGGGCGCGAGTGTCAGAAATGGATCATCACATCAAAGTCTCCGAATGGGGGCACGACCACCAGCACGGCCTGGGTGGACATGAGGCTTCGGTTTCCCGTTAAAACGGTTGGGGATAGCTTCAGCCTTGAGTTGAAAAACATTGTGGAGGGAGCACAGCCAGATAATCTGTTCGTGATTCCTCCGGATTTCAGGGTAATGGACCCCAAGGCGATGATGGGTGGACGCAACTAAATTCAGCGCTTCAGAAATATGTGAAGCGGGCTCGATTATTGCCAAAAGGAGGGGCGGCTAGGCAAGCGCCGAAACCTCAGCTAGAATGGGTGATTCGCTGCTCTCGCAGCGGGCCCCAGAGAAATGCCAGGCGAGATACATAGCTCGGGATTGGTGTACGACGCAGAGGATGAGTACCGCCCCGAGCCCGAACCGATTCCTCCACCCGTCGCTTGGCTGGACGGCAGTTTTCGCATAGGCATCCACACCAGTATTGCCGGCGATATCGCCAATTCCCTCGACATAGCTAAGAAATTGGGTTGCAACGCGTTGCAGATTTTTTCCAGTAGCCCGCGGATGTGGCCCCGTCCAGGACGCGCGCTGATTCCTGAAGCCGATGCGGCGCGATTTCGCTCGCGCCGGGCGGAATTGGGCCTTGGGCCGGTGGCGATTCATGCAAACTATTTGATCAATCTCGCGGCCCGAGATCCTGTGGCGCGTGTGCGAGCCATTCAATCGTTTCGAGACGAGTTACTGCGGGGGATGTCGTTGGGCGCGGATTTTGTGATTGTGCATCCCGGGTCTGCGCGCGATGGCGACATTGAGCGCGCGGCCAGCGACGTAGGGGAAGCGCTCAGACAATCGGCGAGAGGATTGAAATTGAAGGGGCTGCGAGTTCTGGTGGAGAACACCGCGGGGATGGGAAATGCCGTGGGGTCGAAATTCGAGGAGCTGGCGGCCATACTTGAAGGCGCTCGGGAGGTTGACGCGGGCATTTGCATCGATACTGCACACACATTTGAAGCGGGGTATCCGATCCATACCGCGGACGGGCTAGAGCAGACGCTGCAACATCTGGAGAGAACCGTTCAGCTCGCCCGGGTTCATGTATTGCACGTGAATGACTCGAAGACAAAGTTTGGGTCGCGCGTGGATCGGCACCAGCATATTGGCAAGGGAGAGATCGGATTGGAGGCCATGGAGAGGATTTTGAGGCATCCGTTGCTTTCTCCAACTCAAGTACCGGGGAGAGCGTTCTTATTGGAAACGCCGATTGATGCCCCGGGGGATGACCGGAGAAACGTGGCAGCAGTGTGGAAATGTGTGGGGGTGGCGGCGGAGCAGATGCCTGACGCGGAAGATGGGTTTTCGATGGTTAGGGGAAAGAGGAAAGCAAAGGCGAGAGCATCCAACCCAGAGACACAGAGAAAGCAGAGACCGCACCGAGATGGCAGGAGAGGGGGCGCGAAGAAGAAGTTGGCGTCGAGAAAGGCGAAGACAAAAAGTAAGAAAGGGAAGAGGAACTGAAGTCCGTGGCGGAATACGATCCACAAGCAGTTGAGGCTAGATGGCAGAAAATCTGGGAGGAGCAGCACGCCTTTGAGGCGGATGCCGATCCGGACCGGCCGAAATACTATTCGCTGGAGATGCTGCCGTATCCTTCGGGCACGCTGCACATGGGCCACATGCGAAATTACACCATTGGCGATGCGGTGGCTCGTTATCGGCGAATGCGCGGATTCAATGTGGTGCACCCCATGGGCTGGGATGCCTTTGGCTTGCCTGCGGAGAACGCCGCCATTCAGCGCGGGATCCATCCACGTGAATGGACCCTCGGGAATGTTGTCGAGTTCAAGAAAGTTTGCTATCGATTCGGATTCAGCTACGACTGGCGGCGCGAAATCGCGACTTGCGACCCGGAATATTACAAGTGGAACCAGTGGATTTTTCTGCGGATGCTGGAGCGTGACCTTGCATACCGGAAAAAGAGCCGCGTGAACTGGTGTCCGAAATGCGGCACCGTACTGGCGAATGAGCAGGTAGTTGATGGATGTTGCTGGCGGCACGAGGATACTCCCGTGGAGGCACGGGAAATTGAACAATGGTTTTTCCGGATCACGCGCTATGCGGATGAATTGTTGAATGGTCTGGACGTCCTGGGGGACGGGTGGCCTGAACGCGTTGTTACCATGCAGCGAAATTGGATTGGTAAGTCGCGCGGCGCGCGCGTGCGGTTTGATGTGGCGGGGATGACGGGGAAATCCATCGAGGTTTTCACCACTCGGATTGACACGATTTATGGAGCGTCGGCGATTATTTTGGCGGCAGGGCATCCGCTGGTTCAGGAATTGATTGCGGGTTCGCCGGCCCGCGCGGAAGCGGGAAAGCAGCTTGAGGCGATGAAGCAGACTTCGGTGAAGGATGAGGACGTGGCCACGGCCGAGAAGGTTGGATTTGCAACCGGCCGAGACGCGGTGAATCCGTTCACCAAAGAGAAGTTGCCCATTTGGGTCGGCAATTTCGTGCTGATGGAATATGGGACCGGGGCGATCATGGCTGTGCCGGCACACGACCAGCGCGATTTTGATTTCTGCACGAAATACCGTTTGCCGACTCCAATCGTGATTCAACCATTGGAAGGCGCTCCTTTAACAAACGCGTCACTGAAACAAGCTTCGAGCGAGTACGGAAAACTTGTGAACTCAGGTCCGTATGACGGGCTTCCATCCGAAGAAGCCATGGCAAAGATGACCGCCGATGCCGAGGCGCGTGGATTTGGCAAAGGCGAGACGACGTTTCGATTGCGCGACTGGGGTGTGTCAAGGCAGCGTTACTGGGGTACGCCGATCCCGGTAATTTACTGCGAGCTCGACGGCATGGTACCGGTGCCAGACGATCAGCTGCCGGTGAGGCTACCCGAAAAAGTTTCCATCACGGGGATGGGCCAGTCACCTCTGGCGAATACGGCGGAGTTTGTAAACACCAAGTGTCCGAAGTGCGGCGGGCCGGCGAAGCGCGAGACCGACACGATGGACACGTTCGTGGATTCGTCGTGGTATTTCCTGCGGTACCTCGACCCGCACAACGATAAGAAGCCGTTTGATCCAGTTGCAGCGGGTTATTGGTTCGCGGTGGACCAGTACATCGGCGGAATCACCCACGCGATACTGCATCTGTTGTATGCGCGATTCTTCACTAAAGTGTTGCGCGATATGGGACTGCTGAGCACGGGCGAGCCGTTCACGCGTCTTTTCTGCCAGGGAATGGTGCTCAAGGGCGGAATGGCGATGTCGAAATCGAAAGGCAACGTGGTCGGTGCCATGGAAATGGCGGATAAATACGGTGCGGACACCGGGCGTCTCTACACTCTCTTCGCGGCGCCTCCGGAAAAGGACATGGAATGGAGCGAGCAGAGTGTGGAAGGCTGCGCGCGATTCCTGAACCGCGTATTCCGATTGGTGGAGCATCACGCGGAAGGAGTGCGTCAGCACGCTGCTGGAGTCGGTGATCTGGCGGGAGCCAGCGAAAAGGAAAAGATTCTGCTGCGGAAAACTCACCAGACAGTGCGGCGTGTGACTCATGATTTTGAGACGCGTTGGCACTTCAATTCAGCAATTGCTTTGCTGATGGAGTTGGTAAACGAGATTCACAATCGGGAGCCACTGGCTGAGGGCGCGAGGCCGCAGGTTATCAAGGAAGTGCTGGAGCTGATGACGCTGATGCTTGCTCCCATGTCGCCGCATATTGCCGAGGAATTGTGGGAGATGCTTGGCCACAGTGGAGGATTGATCCGCGCCTCATGGCCACAATTCCGTGCGGAATTCGCCGCGGAAGAGCAGGTGGAAGTGGTTATTCAGATGAATGGAAAGGTTCGCGGGAAAATTATAGTGGACGTCGGCCTGGATGAAGAGTCGTTGGTTGCCAGGGCGCTCGCAGAACCACGCATCAAGGGAATGTTGGACGGACAGAAGATTCTGAAGCGAATTGTAGTGCCGGACAAGCTTGTGAATTTGGTCGTGAAATAGTTGTGCGTGGCCTGGGAGGCTCGATGGCGGCAGCTGGAGTGAGTGGGGGGGGAGCAATTCCAAAAAGCGAGCGCGGCGGAATCGTGGTTCTCGATTTCGGCGGGCAATATACGCAACTGATCGCTCGGCGGATCCGCGAGCAACAGGTTTTCTCCGCAATTTTGCCGTGCACGGCGCCGCTCGCGGATATACGCGCGTTGGAACCTGTGGGAATTGTGCTGTCCGGGGGGCCTAGCTCTGTGTATGACGATCAAGCGCCGAAATGCGACCCAGGGGTGCTCGCGCTGAATGTGCCGGTGTTGGGAATTTGCTATGGATTTCAATGGATCGCTCGCACTCTGGGCGGCAAAGTGGAGCGTGCGGGACGTCGCGAGTATGGACCCATGCAGCTCGAAGTTCAGGACACTTCTGGAGTTCTAAATGGAATGCCGGAAAAATTGCGAGTGTGGAACAGCCACGGCGACCACGTGCTGGAAATTCCCAAGGGATTTCGCATTAGCGGCATGACCGAGAACGCCATTGCCGCGATGGAAGATGCCGAGCGGAGCATTTTTGCAGTGGAGTTTCATCCTGAAGTGAAGCACACCGACCACGGGACGGATATCCTGCGCAATTTTATTTTCAAGATTTGCGGGGCGCAGGAGAAGTGGAGCGGCGCGTCGTTCATTGCCGAAACGGTGGAATCCATCCGGCATAAGGTGGGAGAGGACCGCGTCATCTGTGCGCTAAGTGGGGGGATAGATTCAGCGGTAGCGGCAGTATTGGTCGGCAGGGCAATCGGAGACAAGCTTACAAACGTTTTTGTCGATACTGGTCTGCTGCGGAAGAATGAGTTTCGGGATACGCTGGAATTATTGCGTGACCGCATGGGATTGAACGTTGTGGGGGTGGACGCTTCGGAGCGATTTCTGGCCCGGCTGAAGGGTGTAACGGATCCCGAAGAGAAGCGGAAGAAAATTGGCGGAGAATTTATTGCGGTGTTCGTTGACGAAGCCAAGCGCCTCGCCAATGAATCGACGGGCCAGCTGAAATACTTGGTGCAAGGGACGCTTTATCCGGACGTGATCGAATCAGTTTCGGTGAAAGGCCCTTCGGCCACGATCAAGACGCACCACAACGTAGGAGGGCTACCAGCGGACATGCCCTTTTCGCTTATTGAGCCACTTCGTGATCTATTCAAGGACGAAGTGAGACGCATCGGAGCGGAATTGGGCTTGCCCTTGGAGATGCTCACCAAGCAGCCATTTCCGGGACCCGGGCTTGCGGTACGAATACTGGGTGAAGTTACTCCCGAAAGGCTGGAGCTGGCGCGTGAAGCAGACGCGATTGTCGTAGAGGAGATTCGCAGGGCGGGGCTTTACGAGCGCACCTGGCAGTCATTTGCCGTCCTTCTTCCAGTACAGAGCGTAGGAGTGATGGGCGATGGCCGCACTTATGGATGGACTGTAGTGGTGCGATCGGTGGATTCAGATGACGCCATGACTGCGGACTGGACACGTCTGCCAAACGATGTGCTGGCAACAATATCGTCACGGATAGTGAATGAAGTCGCGGGGATTAATCGCGTGGTTTACGACATCAGCTCAAAACCACCTAGCACCATTGAATGGGAGTGAAAGAAGCTGGCCGCTCGGACGCCGGAGAAGGGGACGGATCCCGGACGATTTACCGCGTGGCCAGCTTCTGCGCCATGAAAAGAAGCAAGCGCCGGTCTGGATCCTCAATGCGGCCCATCAAGCGGCGGAACTTAGATAGGAAGCGGGCTTCCTTTCCAGCGCTGCCCCACACGATGTCGCTTGAAGACCTACGCTTGGGCAGGTTGGGCAATTTGGGCGGCTCTTCGCCGTCATAGAAGAGTTGATAGAGTGGAACCTCAAGAGCGCGGGCCATTTTCTCAAGTGTCTCGATGGCCGGAACTGTGTGGCCGTTTTCGACGCGAGAGATGTAACAACGCAGGAGTCCCGTTCGCTTTTCGATGTCCCCTTGGGAGAGTTTTTTTTCTTCGCGCAGGACGCGAAGGCGGTCGCCAATAATCATGTCAGCAATTATTGCAGACGGATATTGCAACCGCAAGAGTAAACTGAGCACACAGAAGAAATTTCTGGATGTAACCGGAAGATGACAATCAACGTCTCACATAGGGAAGAGAAAGGAAAGCGGTCTGAGACGGCGGAAAATGCCGCGGCCAAGGAGCGGCAGCTTGTTCTGAATGCGCAAAAGGGCGAAGTTGCGGCCTACGAGGCGCTTCTGGCTAAGCACCAACAGAGGATATTCGCCGTAGTGGGCGGCATCCTCCGGCGGCGGGAAGACATCGAAGACGTAGCGCAGCAAGTATTTGTCAAAGCGTACTTTTCGCTGAAACGTTTTGACCTGCGGTCGGCATTCGGGACCTGGTTGTACAAGATTGCGGTCAACGAATGCTGGGATTACTTGAGGAAGAAGAAGGTACGCCGGTTGGTGTACGAAGCCGACCTGAGCGAGGAGCAGAACCGGCAGCTTGCCGGAGTCAGCGATCAGTCATTCGGGGCGCTGAAATCGCCAGAGGATGCGGCGAAGCGAGTGGAGCAGCGGCAACTGGTTGAACGGTTGCTGGATGAACTCGATGAGCAGGATCGGGCGATGCTGGTGATGAAGGAAGTTGAGGGCTTTTCGGTCGAAGAGATCGGCGAGACACTGGGAATTAACGTAAACACGGTGAAAGTTCGGCTGTTCCGGGCGCGCGCAAGGCTTGTGGAAGTTTACCGGCGGCGCCTGAAGGGAAGTACAACAGGGAAAGCGAAGAAAGCCGGCGGGAATCCATAAATTAACCCGGCGGAGATGATGGAGGTCAGTCATGTGGAATAAAAACCCGTCCAGGGGCGCCTGTGAGAATTATGAGGCGAAACTGGAGGACGCAGTAGAGCGCGCGGCGGATAGCGGGCAAGGTCTCTCGCTAAGCGCCGAATTGGCGTTGCATGTGGCCAGCTGCGCGAATTGCAGAGAGGCATTGGACTCTGTGGCGTTGAGCACCGCATTGCTGCATTGGGGGCTGGAGCCCGCAGAAGGTCCAGGACCCGGATTTGCGACGCGCGTTCTCGCTGCAATTCGATTCGAGGAGGACCGCCGGGCTTCGCAACGGATGGTGTTCTGGCTGCCGCTTGAGCATTTGGCCGCACGGATGGCCATGGGAGCGGCGGTAGCAGTTATGGCGCTGACGATTTACGTTTATGCCTACGTGGTGCCACAGAGTAATCAGGCGGCAGTGGCGACACAGGCCGAAGCCTACGAGCTCGTGCCGCAACCGCAAATGGAGCCCCAACCGCAATCGAAAGACGAAGTTCTAACGTCCATATTGGAGCGCAATCATGCAAGGTGAAACGCAAGGCGACCGTCCCCAGCGGGTCGCGGTGATGTTGGTCATGGCTGTGTTTGTGTTGGGGGTAGCTCTCGGCGTGCTTGGGACATACCTTGAGGGATACCGCGTATTCGGCGCCGGCATTATGCACAGGCAGCCCATGGATCGCGGCCCGGTGGCGCAACAGCGGCATCAGCAGGCCCAGGTGGACCGGATTACGAAAGAATTGGGCTTGTCGGCAGATCAACAGAAGCAGCTTGACGGAATCCTGTCCCAGACCGCCACGCGATATGCTGCCGTCCATGAGCAGACGGTCACGGAAAACGAGCAAGTGCGGAAGCAAGGTCGCGATCAAATCCGAGCGGTATTGACTCCGGAGCAGCTTCCTAAATTTGAAGAGTACCTTCGCAAAATTGATGAGGAACGTAAAAAGAGAACCACTGGCAGCAATTGAAGGTATAATTCCCCGCCGCAAGAATTCAAATTGGGAGAGAGTCAATTAATGGAGAGGTTGAAGGCGAATTATGGCTCAAGCTGCGGTAATGTCAATGGATAATACCGGAACTGCACAAACGGGCGCGGCGGTAATCCGCTTGGAAGGCGTTCACAAAACGTATGACTTGGGTGAAATACAGGTGCATGCGCTCCGTGGAGTGACGCTGGAAATCCACAAAGGCGAGTTCGTAGCCGTCATGGGCGCGTCCGGGTCAGGGAAGTCCACCCTTATGAATATTTTGGGCTGCCTGGACAAGCCGACACGCGGGCGATATTTCCTGGATGGAATTGACGTTTCTGGGATGAACAAGGTCGAGCTGGCGCACATTCGCAATCACAAACTGGGATTTGTTTTTCAAGGATTCAACCTCCTTTCGCGCACCTCAGCGTTGGAGAACGTGGAGTTGCCGACCATCTACGCGGGTATCACGTTGGAAGAGCGCGAGGCGCGAGCGAAGGAATCGCTGGAGCGCGTAGGACTTGCGGACAGGGCGCATCACCATCCGAGCCAGCTTTCCGGAGGGCAGCAGCAGCGCGTTGCGATTGCCCGGGCGCTGGTGAACCGTCCCTCGATCCTGCTTGCCGATGAGCCGACAGGTAATTTGGACAGCCGAACCTCTGTAGAAATCATGGACATTTTGCAAAGATTGAATCTCGAATATGGGTTGACGGTGGTCCTGGTCACCCATGAACCGGACATCGCTCAATACGCCAAACGAATCATGGAGTTCCGGGACGGCAAAGTGAAGAGAGATGTCCCGGTTACAAACCGGTTGATCGCAACTGAGGTTTTGCCCACGTTGCCTGAAGTGGGAGCAGAGCCTGACGACGAGCCGCCGCCCCCCGGCAGCACGCAAGAAAGTTAATCAGCAACAATTAGAACGGAATATCTTCGTCGGAAATGTCCGGGCCCGGCGCGGGAGATGCTGTGTCGTCTCCGCCACTCTGATTGAACTCGGAGTCGGCTGATCCGGAAGCGGCTGCAGCGGCCGAGTGGCTCATTCCACCGGATTCCGCGCGCGAAGTCAGCATGCGCATGACGTTGGCGACGATGTCGGTGGAGTATCGCTTTTGACCCGTGGTCTTGTCGTCCCAGGACCGCGATTGGATGCGGCCCTCGATGTAAACGAGCATCCCCTTTTTCAGATATTGTTGGGAAATTTCCGCCAGTTTGCCCCACAGGACGATGCGATGCCACTCCGTGCGCTTCTGGCGTTCGCCATTGCGGTCTTTGAAAGTTTCATCGGTGGCAAGGGAAAAATTGCAAACGCCTTGTCCCGAAGGCGTGTACCGAGTCTCCGGATCCTTCCCCAGACGCCCGACCAGAATGACTTTATTGACCGACATCGTTCCTCCTGCGGATTAGTCTTTCACCAGCGACAGAAATCCAGTTTGATGGTTGAGGGGCAAGATAACACGCGGAGTGATGGGGCGCAAATTAGCTGGAGTCAATGCGGTGGGTCGAGCAGAGTCATGTGAATCGCCCGACCCGCCTTGAATTCCCAGCCAGCGGGCTTTTCAAAGTGAAAGGCCAGGGTTCCTTCAGCAAATAGAGGCTGTAATCTGGAAAACGTTACTGGGATAATGGGGATTCTACCTGTCTAGCGGCCGCCGGCAACTGATGCGCCCAACTCACGCAATTTATCTCGGGCCAGCTTTCCTTCGGCTGAGTTAGGAGAGTTGCGCGCGACTGTCCGGAGATCGGCGATTCCGCTGGTCTTCTTTCCGAGTTCGATATAGGTCAAGCCGCGCTTGAAGTAGGCATTATCGTACTTGAAGCTCTTGGGAAAATTGTCGATTACATAGGAATAGCGGTCGAGCGCCTCCGCCCAGTGCTGTTGCGCATACGCAATTTCTCCAAGATAGAACTCGGCATTCGAGGCGCGGTCGGAAGTCGGGTAATACTTCAGATAATCCTGGAATTCCTGCTGGGCTAACTCATACTTCTTCGTCAGGACATCGTTCAAAGCGTTGTCGTAAAGCGTTTGCGATGAGGGTGGCGGGGTCGCGGTCGCGGCAGGATTGCCGCCGGGCAGGGAAGTCGGATTCGTGTTTGAAGGCGCTGTTCCTGGCGGCGTGCTGGAGGTTGTACCAGTTGCGGGGTTCTGATTGGCAGGTTGCTGCGCCGTGGAAAGCGCGGAAACCTTGGCATCCAGAGTTTGAAGCGTCCCCGCCAAATCAGTAAGCTGTGAATTTATTTTTCCGAGCCGTTGTTGGAGCTCGCCCATATTGTCGGAAACACCCTGGACTTGCGTGGTCATGGAATTGAGCTGCGCGCCGGAGTTGGCTTGAAGGTCCTGCATGGTTTTCTGGAGCGCACCGATGGAAACATTCAGCTTCGAAACGGCGTCGCTCTGTTGATCGACCAGTGTTTTCAGGACAGTGAACTTGGTGTCCAGCGAACTTTGCATGTCGCGCTGACTTTGCTGAATCTGGTTCACTCCGGTCAGAAGCTCGATCATTTCCTTGGCCACGGCGCCCACGGGCGCGGGAGAGAATAGTGTGCCGCCAATAGTCCCGGCGACCATGGCCGCAGCGAGTAAAAGTACCATTTGCTTTCTCTTCATGAATGCCTCCAAATAAGGGCCGGTAAGATTTTCTTGCAGCGCGGGCCGCAAGGCCTAAGTACGTCCATCTAAGGCTACCCCTGGCTCCCGCGATTAATTTCCCGTTCGCCAATCGAAAGCCAGGGGCTAATATTGTTTATCTGCGACCGTTTATTGCTTGACAAAATGGCCGCGGCGATTTTGTTGCCAGCACGACTCCTCGTGTTCCATGCAGAAGGGTTTTTCCTTACCGAAACTGGTGGTGGAGAGCCGGTCCGCCGGGATCCCGAGTGACACCAGGAACTCCTTCACAGTGTCGGCACGCCTTTGACCCAGGCCGACGTTGTATTCGGTGGTGCCGCGCTCATCACAATGTCCTTCAATAGTCACCTTGATATCGGGGTTCCGGCGCAGGAATTGAGCTGTCTGCGAAAGGGCATCGCGTGCGTCAGGGCGAAGATCCGACTTGTTGTAATCAAAGTACGCGTCCTTAACCTCACGCAGAAAGATCGCGTCAATCGATTCTTTCGGTGTCTGTGGCTGCACAGCTGGAGGGGCGCCAACGGTGATGCGAATGCTTGCGTCGGCCGTCCCGCCGGGGCCGGTTGCCGTGATTGAGTAGGTCGTCGAATCGGAAGGTGTTACTTTGGCGGACCCCTCCGGAGCAACACTTCCGACGCTGGGTGCGACAACCAATGAAGTGGCGTTTGTGGAGGACCAGGTAAGCGTTGCGCTCTCGCCTTTCTGAATGAACGTAGATGAGGCTTGCAGTGTCACCGTAGGCCGTGCTACCGCCGCCGGTGGCGGGGTCTGAGCAATCGGCTGAGACTGGACGGGCTTCACTGGTGGCTTGCACGAAGAGCTAACCAGAGCCATCGCCAGCAGGCCGAGCAGGACGTGCCTGCTGAACGAGAGTTTGTGCATTTTCAATTTCCTCCTAGATTGAATTGGATATCCATATTGATTTCAGATCGCGCGTAATAAAAGGGAATCTGACCGAAAGTATCCTAACACCTTGAGAAAACGGCATGAAGCATGACTTGAAAACATTTGAGCAACAGTGTGCGCTGACAACATTCGCGGACAATGATTTCTCGACATTCATATTCATTGGCGTGGCGCCGACCAGCTCGGCGATTCATTCGATCCCTGGGTTGTGAGTGGGCGCGCCTGTGTTCCGTCTGCAAGCATCGACCAGATTTGGCGGCTGCCTGTGCGCGTGGATTCAAACACAATGTGCCTGCCGTCCGGTGCCCAACAGGGACGTTCATTGCGGCCGGTGTCCCGCGTCAGCTGCACAAGTTGGTGGTTGACGATATCCATTGCATAAATATCGTAATTCCCATCGGGGCGCTGCCAGCTAAAGGCCAGCAACTGTCCATTGGGAGACCATGCCGGATCGATCACGTAGCCCGCATCCTGCAATTCAATTCTCTCGGCTCCGGTGCCATCCGCGTTCATGGTGTAAAGCTGCGGGTGGCCGTTCCCTGAACGATCACTGACGAACGCGACTTGCAGGCCAGTCTTCGGATTCCAAGCGGGGGAGGTGTTGACGCCCACAGAGAAGGTCAGTCGCTTGGGGTGCGCACCATTCGAGTCCGCAATATATAACTCGGGATTTCCCTGCATGCTGGACATGAACATGATTTTGGATCCGTCCGGAGACCAGGACGGGGAACTGTTCGTCCCCGACCATCGCGGAAAAGAGATTAATTTTCCGGTGATCATGGAATACATGCAGATTTGCGCGCTTACCACATTCCGGACCCCGGGCGCCCAACAAGTGAAAGCAATGCGGGAGTTATCGGGCGACCACCGTGGAGTGAGCGCGATGGACCGCAGCGAAGTAAGCTGGTGCTGGTTTGCGCCATCGTAATCCATTACCCAGATTTCTTTATTCCCGGTACGCGAACTGGCGAATGCAATTTGAGTGGTGGAGATGCCGGGGACTCCGCCGGACAATTTCATCACAATTTCATCCGCGAACTGGTGGGCGAAAAGGCGGACCTGCGCGTCGGTCACATCACCACGATAGATCTTGGCGATCATCGCCGGCGCGGCCGTATTGTGCACATCGTAAAGCCAGGCTTGAATCGCCAGGGCGTTTCCATTGGCGCTCAAATTCCCGAAGGCAACAGCTTGGGTCGAGGCCGGAGGGTCGCTCCAGGCCTGGGCATTCAGCTCCGAAGGCTGGCTGGGGACTTGCGTCGGGTACATGCTCAGGCTGACCATTTCGATGATGCCGCTGAACTCCAGGTCATTCCGGACTACGTCGCTGAACTCTTTCCCGAGTGGCTGGGCGGCTGGGCTCGCGGGAGCAAAATCCGCGACAGCGATGCGCGCTTTTTGGACGCCCATGCCGGTGCCGGTGGTGAACCAGTCAGGTTTCTGCGCGAATGCACTGATCGGCAGAAGCAGGAGGATTGCAAGTCTTCCCACAATGCCAATGGGCATAAATTTGCGATGAATGCGAAAAATAAATCCCCCTTATACCGACCACGCGAACCTGATTACCGCTTGAAATCAAACCAGAATTGAACATTCACCAGCGGAGCCGAATAGTCGCCCGGCAACTTGCTCACGGGACTTGAGCTCATGATGGCCCGGCGCGCAGAGTCGTCAACCGACCTGTTGCCGCTCGATTGCAAAATCTGAATATTCGCGATCGTGCCATCCCGCAAAATCTGAAAAGTGATGACAGCACGTGGGGCAAAGCGCACTGAAGGATCTACCATCGATTGCAGCCAATTGCTGCCGATCCGGTTGCGCACCGCGTCCACATACCAGGAATACTTGGAGCCGAACTCGCCTCCACCCGATCCTGGGAATGACATATCGCCCTGGGTTGATCCAACGATTGGTTTCCCGGGAGCCAAGTAGGGGAGAGTAGGGGCACCCCCACCACCATAGGGAACCGCGTTCGTTGGAGGGGGGGCTGGATCCTCCAGAACTTTTGATGGGCGCGACGGTACAATTTTGGGCGGTTTTTTGTCTTTGAAAACTGGAATTGGCTGAGCTGTTACCGGCGGAACAACCTTTGGAGCGGGCTCGTCCTTGTACAGGCCCTTCGTTTCATCCACGACGCGGCTGGGAGTTACGGCCACAGGTTTCGGCAAGGGGATAGCCGGAATGGAACCGACCATTCCGACGGAAATTGAGTCGCCAGGCGACCCTGCCCATCTCTCGCCGCGCCCGTTGATGAAAGCGGAGACCAAGATTGTCGCGCCCAGTGCAGCATGCAAAGTGGCCGACCACACAAGTTTGGCCTTCAGACTGGGATCGGCGAATTGTTGCGCGGCTTGAACCATTTTCGTTAGTGATCCGAGTTCTGGTTGTGCAACGGCTCGGTGACAATTTGGACCGTTTCAATTTTCGCTTGCTTCAGGTGGTCCAAGACTATTGCCACGACGCCAAAGGGTACGGTCTTGTCAGCCCGCAAGTAAACCGGATCATGTGCCGGGTCTTTCAATTCTTGCAGGGCCTTTGCGCCCAAATCATGGATATTGACCGCAGTGTCACCCAAATAAATAAGCTGGGCTCTGTCAATGGTGACGATCACGCGGGCTTCGGGCATGTCGTGGATGGTCTTGGTTTGTGGCAGATCCACATGGATGCCTGACTGGAGTATTGGTGCGGTGATCATGAAAATAATCAGTAGCACCAGGACAACATCAACGAGTGGGACGATATTGATTTCTGAGAGCGACGTTCCGGTTTGTCGGGAAACTTGCGGCATGGTGTTAAAGGCGCCTCAGGCGCTCATTTTCTCGATTTGCGCCGCGACCTCCATGGAGAAGTTATCCATGCGCGCGGCGAGATCTTTTGTCCGGTGCACAAACTGATTGTACGCGATGACGGCAGGGATGGCGGCAAACAATCCTGCAGCAGTGGTGACCAGGGCTTCGGCAATTCCCGGAGCGACGGCCTGGAGGCTTGCTGCGCCCGCGGTGCTGAGTCCTGAGAATGCGTCCATGATTCCGTAAACGGTTCCGAACAGACCTATGAATGGCGACACAGAAGCGGTCGTGGCCAGCCAGGGCATGTATCGCTCCACCCGGCGGACCTGGTCCGCCGAAGCGAGTTGCATGTTGACGATGACTGCCTGCAGGCTCTTGAGCTTGCCATGAGGATTGCTGCTGGTGAGCTGGCTCTGCAACTCCCGGAACCCTGCGGAGTAAACCGATTCCAGTGGCGAGCGGCCATCGCCTATGCTCTTTGGGTCGGGCAAGCCGCGTCCGGCGCGGAAGACCCTAAGAAACTGAGTGGTTTCGCGCTCGATGCCGCTGAATAAACTCATTTTCTGGAAGATCAAAGCCCAGGAAAAAAGTGAGAAGAAGAACAAAATGAGCAAAATGGTGCGCGCCACCCAACCCGTCTGTTGCAACAATACTGGGAGCTGTCCGTCTAGAATTAGAAATGTAGAAAAAAGCGTAGAAACAGGAATGGTTCCCCCCTCTCGCGTTGCTGAATGCCCCAAAACACCGTAGCACACGCCCAAGGGCTCTTCAAATGTTTCGATGCGAAAATGCGCCTAATTGATGCACTATGCGACACACCCCCAAAAACAGTAAAACCCGGGCGGGAATGAATAAATGTTGACCGGCGAGCGTGGTAGGGCATACAAAGTTGCGGGAGGTTGGAAAAACCAGTGGCACAAGAGAAATTGTTTACTCCGCGCGAAGTGGCCCGGGTTTTGGGGATCAGCTACCCGACCGTGAAACAATGGATTTACAAGAAAAAACTGCGCACAGTGAAAACGGTGGGTGGGCACCACCGCGTGCCGGAATCAGAGATAGACAAGCTCCTTTATAAGGTCCGCGACAAAGGAGATGTGACCCGGAAACGCGTTGATTTCCGGCGAATCAGCGGACGGAATCAACTGGTGGGGCGGATTACGGATATCAAAATATCCGGGTTGCTGGCCCAGGTCACTCTGTCCGTGGCAGGGCAGAAGATCACCTCAATCATTACGGCGGATGCGGTTCGTGAAATGCGTCTAAAACCGGGGCAGACAATTGCAGCTCTCATTAAGTCCACCGAAGTGATGTTGCTTCAGGTCTGATTCGATTCACTCGGTTGCCTTACAAAGGTAGAAGTTCATCGGAGTCTTTTCATCTCTCTCTCCTAAGTCGTATAGAATCGATTTGACATATCGGATATAGACGGCTATATTCACCAATTCGATTTTCGCCGGTCGAACCATTAATCCGGCATCTCGCTCCCGGGGGTACTCATGTTTCGCAATTCTTCTAACATCAGGTTCATCTTCATTCTATTTCTGCCACTTTTCTGCTTGATGTGCGTGCCAACATCGTTCGCCCAGGTTTCGGCAGCCATCTCCGGCGTAGTCACTGATGCTTCTGGCTCAGTTGTTCAAGCGGCTTCCGTAACAGCAAAAGACCTGGAGACTTCAGCGGTTCGCCACACCACAACGGACACCGCGGGGCGATTCCAGCTCCTGGAGTTGGCCGTGGGCAGTTATGAGGTAACCGTAACCAAGGACGGCTTTCGGACCATCGTTCGCAGCGGAATTAATCTCGTCGTGGGTCAGGAGGCCCGAATCAATTTCTCGCTCCTGGTCGGGGAAGTCACCCAGCGGGTCACTGTAACAGAGGAACTTCCCGCAGTTGACCCTACCACCACGGACATCTCCGGCCTGGTCGGAGAAAAAGAGGTCAAGAACCTTCCGCTCAACGGACGGAGCTACGATTTGTTAACCCTCCTCAACCCCGGAGTGGTGAACTTCACCTGGGAGAAGACCGGCGGGATCGGGATCTCCAATTCAACGACCGCCAACATGTTCTCCGTTTCCGGCAATAGGCCGCAGCAAAACCTCTTTCTCTTGAACGGAATTGAGTTCACGGGCGCAGCTGAAAACAATATGACTCCCGGAGGCGCCAGCGGTCAATTGTTGGGCATCGATGCGGTGAGGGAATTCAACATTTTGCGGGATGATTACGGCGCAGAGTACGGGAAGAAACCCGGCGGCCAGATCAGCGTCCTGACGCAGTCCGGCACGAATCAGTGGCACGGCTCGCTTTTTGAGTTCTTGCGCAACAGCGCTTTGGACGCTCGCAACTTTTTCGACGCGGGTACTTCGGCTCCCCCCTTTCATCGGAATCAGTTCGGCGGATCGATCGGCGGCCCGATTCAGAAGGACAAAACATTTGTATTCGCCAACTACGAAGGATTCCGTCAGAGCCTGCACCAGACGTCCGTGGCGTTTGTTCCCGACGCCCAGTCCCGGCTGGACGCCGCAGCAAGTGTAATAAAGTTGGGATTGCTGAATTTGTGGCCCATTGCCCCGGCAGGTGCGCCGGATTTCAAAGTTACGGCCGGCGGCGACGGCGTCGCCCAGGTACTTAGCAGCCCTTTGCAATCAATCCGTGAAGATTTCGGAACCGGCCGCGTAGACCACGTGTTTTCCAATCGCGATTCCGCCAGCGCCATCTACACGGTTGACGATAGCTTTTCCAACACTGCAACGCCCCTCGATCCCTTCAGCACAGACTTGCTGACATTGCGGGAGCAGGTCCTAAGTTTGCAGGAAACTCATATTTTCTCTCCGACTCTTCTGAACAGCGCACGTGGGGGCTATTCTCGCGCTGGATATTTCTTCACTGGCGAACCTACTCCAGGAACGGCGGCGGCTTCGGTGCCTGGCTTTTTGGCGGGGCTACCCGTGGGCGCGGTGGTGGTTGGCGGGAGCCAGGCTTCCAATCCGCAAGCGCAGTTGGGACTGGCCGGAAGCAACAATGGGAGCAATTTGCGCGTTGCTCGCAATCTCTATTCGTTTATTGATGATGTTGCGCTTACCGAAGGCCGTCATCAGTTTCGCTTCGGTGCGTGGATTCAACCATTCCAATCCAACGAAGTGCTTGCTCTTAGCCAATTGGGCCAGCTGACTTTCACCGGTCTCCCCAATTTCCTGGCTGGAACTGCCAGCTTTTTGTATGACCCCTCACCGACGCCAATGGCCTGGCGTTCATTCTTCGGCGCCTGGTATGCCGAAGACGTAATTCGCGTCCGCTCAAATCTCAATGTCTCCCTGGGTTTCCGCGCTGAGTCCAGCTCGGGCCTGACTGAAGCACATGGCCTGGCAGCGAATTACACCTTTGGTGCTTCCGGTATCGTCTGCGCGTCAAAGCCCGCGTCCAATGTTTGTTTGCCGCAGGTTGGAAATTCCGCATTCGCCGCCAACCGCGCGACATTCTTGCCACAGCCGAGGGTTGGCATCGCGTGGAGCCCATTTGGTAGGAAGACAGTGATTCGCGCTGGATTCGGCATGTATAACGACCTGCAGGACGCTTTGGGCTATCGCCTGGATCAGAACGGCCCATCAAACCCAACATTCACGATCGGCGCCACCAGCCTCAACAATATCTTCGTGGGAGGCAACCCCATCCAGCCCAGCGCGCCGCCGCCCACCAATCCACTTGCGTTGTTATTGCCGGGAGGCGTTCAGCCCGACTTGGCTACGCCCACACTCATTTCTTATTCTCTCAAGATCGAACGGGAGCTGACTCACAACACATCGTTGAGTGTCGGCTACGTCGGCAATCACGGCTATCACGAGATCATTGGACTCGACGCCAACGCGCCTGTTCCCGTTGTTTGTCCTGCGGCCCCGTGTCCCGCAGTGTTTCCCTCAACAATAAACCCGGGGACTGCTTTGCCCGTGTTTGGCGCCTTGGCAGGGCAACCTGTGCCCGCGGGCACGCTTTTCAATCCCACGAGCACAAAGCCCAACACCTCGCTTGCCAACACTTGGACTTGGTTCTCCCAGGGCACGAGTTACTACAATGCTCTTCAAGTAGATCTGAACCACCGCTTCAGCCAGGGGTTTTCGATTCGAGGCGTGTACACCTGGTCAAAGACCTTGGACGACGGCGATTCGCTCAATGCTACAGCGGCGAACAATGCCGTGGCTCTGCTTTCGGACCCCTACAATCCGCGCGTGGATTGGGGCTTGGCTACGTTTGACGTCCGGCATGCCGCCGGAATTAACGCAAGCTATGAATTGCCCGTGGGCCACGGGAAACATTTCCTGGGAGGTTTGAGCGGATTCGCAAACGCCGCCATCAGCGGCTGGACAGTAAACTCCATTGTCACTGTGCAGTCGGGATTTCCATTTACGCCGCAGCTCAGTTACAACCCGGCGAACAATGGCGACTCTCGCAATCCAGTGCGGCCATTCCTTAACCCGGCGTTCACCGGTCCGGTGGTTCTGGGGAAGCCGGGTGAGTGGTTCGATCTCAGCGCGTTCATTGCGCCCCCGAGCAATAGCGACTTCTACGGCAATCTGGGGAGGGATAGTTTCATTGGCCCGGGCCTAGCGACCTGGGATTTTTCCGCGTTCAAGGAGACGCGCTTGAGTGAGGGTATGAGGCTTCAATTCCGGGCGGAGTTTTTCAATATTTTGAATCACGCCAATTTCAATACACCTAGTCTCATCACCGATGTTTTGCAAGCCCCTCCGAACCCGACCTTCCCGGAACAATCGCCGACGGCGGGTCAAATCACAAGTACCTCCACCACATCCAGGCAGATACAATTTGGCCTGAAGCTGCTCTGGTGAAAGGGAAACTACGCATCCAATTGATGTTGTGAGTAGGAGTCCGCTTAATTCATTGCACGCGGGTTAATCAAATCGGTCAAATCATCCGGCTTGCTCTCATCATGCACGAGGTGCGGATAGCGCAAGCCGCCTCGATAGTTGATCGTGCAGGTCTTACAGTAATCGTTGTCCAACACAAGAAGCGTCTTACCCGCATCGGACGATAGCGCAGTTGCAAAACAAAAAGGCAACCTCAAAGGGAAAATGGGCCAAAATCTGGGCGACTTTGCTGTGCTAAGATAATCTCTCAACACCTTGAGTGCCTCGATAAATTCGCGAGTTGATGTTCGGCTGGAAGCTCTGACTGCCAAGCCGGGGCTACAGGCGCATTCACTTTTGCCCGACAACGGAAGTGGTCGCACATTCTATCTGGAAACTTTCGGGTGCCAGATGAATGACCATGACTCGGAAAAAGTTGCCGGAGTCCTTGTGGAGCGCGGTTACCGCCAGGTGGAGAGTCCCGATGCGGCAGGGCTGGTGCTGTACAACACCTGTAGCATCCGTGAAAAGGCCGCGCACAAAGTGTTTTCGCGACTGGGGCTTTATCGTGGCGCGAAGGAAGGCAAGATTATCGGCGTCTTGGGCTGCGTAGCGCAACAGGAAGGCGAAGTGATTTTCGACCGGGCGCCGTGGGTGAGCCTGGTATGCGGATCGGCAAGTTATCAGAAATTGCCGGACTTGATCGGCAGGCTCGAAGCAGGCGAAAGACGTGTCACCGGTCTGGACAAGGACACCGACGAAACGTTTGAGACCGAGATGACCCGGCGCGACCATCCCTTCCGCGCCTACATCACAATCATTGAAGGCTGCGACAAAGCTTGCACCTATTGCGTCGTTCCATTCACGCGCGGCCCGGAGCGCAGCCGCGCCAGCGAAAATGTTCTGACGGAAGCGCGACGACTTGCAGATTCGGCGTACAGTGAAATCCAGCTGCTCGGCCAAACCGTCAATTCCTATCGAGATCCGTCACCGCGGCGCATGAGCTTCAGCGAATTGCTTACTGCTGTCGCGGAGACCCCGGGAATTCGCCGGGTGCGGTTCACGACCTCGCATCCCAGCGATTTCGGGGCCGACATTGTGCAGGCCATGGATGCGCATCCCGGGATCTGCGACCATGTGCATCTGCCCGTGCAGTCCGGGTCAACGCGTATTTTGCGCGCAATGAAGCGCACTTATACTCGCGATGAGTATCTGGAGCGCATCCAACTGATTCGCGGAGCGCGCCGCCCCATTAGCGTCACATCGGACATCATTGTGGGTTTTCCAGGCGAGACGGAACAAGATTTCGCCGACACGCTGAGCTTGCTTGACGCAGCGCAATACGACAGCATTTTTTCATTCAAATATTCGCCGCGGCCCAATACGGCCGCGCAACACATGACCGGCGCAATTCCGGAGGAAGAGCAGGGAAGGAGGCTTGCAATCGTCCAGGATCATCAGCGCCGAATCCAAACCACGCGCAACGAAACCATGATTGGCCAGACGGTGGAGGTTCTTGTGGATGGCCAATCGAGGCGCGATGGCCAGTGGGCAGGTCGCACATCAAGCAATCGCATGGTAAATTTCACTTCGCTGCGCCCCGGGCTTCTGGGACAATATCATCTAGTTCAAGTCACGGGCGCCGGCCCGAACAGCGTAGTGGGCCATCATCTAATTTAGGTTTGCGGTCACCTTACTCGGGAGGCCATCGTGGAAGTCGAAATGAAAATTCGCGGCTTGATGATGGATCCTTCGACGAACACTCCCATCGTGGTCCTGAAAGATTCGCAGGGCTCCGCCATTCTCCCCATCTGGGTGGGGATTTATGAGGCCAATGCAATCGCGCTGGAAATCGAGAAAGTGCAGACGCCACGCCCCATGACGCACGACCTGTTAAAGAATGTCCTTTTGGGGCTTAACGTTCGCGTGCAAAAAGTGGTCGTGAACGAATTGCGCGATGATACTTTTTTCGCACTGATCTGGGTGGAGCGCGATGGCCAGACGATGTCCATTGATTCTCGGCCCAGCGATGCACTGGCACTCGCATTGCGCGTGGATTGTCCGATTTTCGTGGAAGAACAAGTCCTGAAGAACTCCAAAGTTTCGAGCACCATCTCCGAACGCAACACCAGCGAGGAGTTGCGCAAGTGGCTTGAAAATCTCTCCGACGAAGACCTCGGCCGTTACAAGATGTGATGGCCTGCACTCTCTCATTTTCTCTTTATTGAATAATCTGAGGCTTGAAGCACGCTTCGTTGATTGCAATCACTCGTGCCGGAGTGCGATCACGGGATCGATGCGGGGGGCACCTTCCCTCCGGTATGGACCGGTCTGGGCAGCGCTTTATTTTTCGCTTGCACGAAACGGTTCAGGTAGGTAAATTGTGACTACCCGTTAGGGTCAAGCCGGGAGATGCGACTACATATAGTTGTGCGGTTGCCGCTTCCCCATTAACAGGCAAAGAAGAGTATTCTGAGAATCCACGGAGACAATTCGGGGAGAAGGTCCAGCCCATTAGCCTGCTCCTGTGCGGGCTCACTATGACCGCCATCCTGACGATTGCGAACCAAAAGGGCGGAGTCGGCAAGACCACGACGGCAATCAATCTGGCCGCTGCAATCGCCCTGCGTCAAAAGCGCACTTTGCTGATTGATCTGGATCCTCAATCCAATTCAACCATCGCTTTCTTTGAATCACGGGACATACCCATCTCTATGTTTGAGGTTTTCACCGACAATCGCGTGGACCTCGCCAGTGTCATCAAGCCCACCAAAGATCCGATGCTGTCCGTCGCGCCCGCGAGACTCGCGCTCGCCAAACTCGAGCAGCAACTTGCGGGGCAATTCGACGCGCCTTACAAATTGAAAGATTCGCTTGCGCCCATCCTGAAGGACTACGAGTACGTGATCATTGACACCCCGCCCGCACTCGGCATTTTGACTGTGAATTCGATGGTGGCCTCGTCCCACTTGCTGGTGCCGATCCAGGCCGCATACTTTGCGATTGAGGGCACAGACGATTTGCTGGAGACGTACGAACGCATTCGCGCCCGGCCCAACCCGGCGTTGAAGGTTTTGGGAGTTGTCATCACCCTATTTGACAAGCGCACCAACATTTCGCGCGACACGGATGAGCAGATACGTTCCGTGTTCGGCTCCGTGCTCTTCAAGACGCGCATCTCCAAAAACGTGCGACTGGAAGAAAGCCCCGCCTATAAAGAAACTATTTTCAGCTTTGCCCCGAAATCACCGGGTGCGCTCGAATATCGCAAACTGGCCTTGGAGGTCATCCAACGTGTCGAAGAGGATCGGATTGCCCGTCACTCTCAAGATGCGGCATGACGCGCATTACGTCGAACAACTAACAACTTTTAGCGGCGCAGCAATCGGGCGGATGATTCCGGTGGATAAGATTCGCCCGAATCCGGATCAGCCCCGCAAGATGCTGGGCGATTTGAGCGAGCTAATTGAATCGGTGAAGCAGAAAGGCGTCCTGGAGCCGCTGCTGGTGCGGTATGTCCCCCGAGAGGACTCCTATCACATTATTTCCGGTGAGCGGCGCTACCATGCTTCACGCGCGGCTGGCTTACGTGAAGTGCCCTGCATCGAGAAAATTGCCGATGATGCGGAAACACTGGAATTGGCGCTCATCGAGAATATCCAGCGCAAGGATTTGACTCCCTTTGAAGAAGCCGACGGCCTTTATCGGCTAGCCGAAAGCTTTGATTACACTCACGATGACATTGCCAAGAAAATTGGCCGCGCGCGGTCATCCGTCACAGAAACGCTCTCGCTGCGGAATATTCCGGACGCCATTCGGAAGCGCTGCGTTGATCGCGGCATCGTCTCCAAATCTCTACTGTTGCAGGTGGCCCGTCAGCCAAACGAGAAAAAGATGCTCGAGGCGGTACAGCGTATCATTCAAGGCGGCTTGACTCGTGATGAAGCTCGCCGGGAACGGCGCGAGGAAAGCGAACTTGGCCCTCGCCCACAACCGTTCATCTTCAACTATGAACCAGGGAGCAGCGCGTTCCGCATTCGCATTCAATTTCGCAAGAGTCACGTCTCGCGCGAGGAACTCGCATCCTGCCTTCGGGCCGTACTTGCTGAAGTGGAAGAGACGCACATTGGCGCCGGCCCAGCCGTCGCCTGATTTAGATCTATATTCTTGGCTTTGTGGCTGTTTGCACGGACTATTGTCCTTTGCACCTGCTTCGCCATGATCCTCCCGTAAATTCAAAGCCATGCTTGACCTTTCCCCTCAACAAATAGCTCTACTCGAACGCATTGCCAGGAGCGGATTTACGATTGTGGCCTTTCCTCTGTATGCTTCCTCGGCCGGGGTTCGCCGGGGTAATTGCGCCGCATTACTGGCTCCGGTCCCACAGGGCGGTATGCGGTTCTTCGGGGAGCCTTGCTGGATGGTGGGTGACAATCTGAGTGTCCGTGCCCGTAGGGATTCCCGCGACCTTTTTGTCTGGAAGAAGCAGGAAGTTGAGGCGACTGCGGAACGATTGGCCGCGCTCGCTGATTTTCGCCGCGATTTGGAAAAATTACTTGCGGCTCTTGCGTGAGGAAGGGAATTGAAGATCGAACTTACCAGCGATGAATTGATTCTCGCGATCGTCGCTGTCGTGCGCGCCGTCAATCCCAAGATGCTAATAGCCGATGGCGAGGGATTCACGCTGGATTTCACTCCTCTCATTGGCAAGGAATCGCTCACCCGCGATGAACAGCTACTGGTCAAATTGCGAAGCGCGGCGGAAGCAGAATCAGGGTCACTTGAGTTCAACGAAGAGGAGGCCCTTCGCGTCACCTCAACTCTCGAGCGTTTAGAGTCGCTCCAGGCATGGCCCGCGGATGTCTTGACCATGAGTCGGGCTATCCGCGCGCGGCTTACCCCATCTGCCTGAATCGCGACTGCCAATCGCAGCCGAAAGCGCCTATTTGCATTCAGTCTAACCTTCATAGGAAACTCAACCCATGAGCTCGTCTTACGATCTTATTTGCATTGGCGCCGGACCAACGGGGCTGGCCAGCGCCATCGAGGCAAAACGCGCGGGAATGCACCCGCTCGTGATCGACAAGGGGTGCCTCTGCAATTCTCTTTTTCATTACCCCGTCAATATGACTTTCTTCACCACTCCGGAATTGCTGGAAATTGGCGACTTACCGATGACTTGCGCGACCGAAAAGCCCACCCGCGTCGATGCTTTAAAGTATTACCGCAAGACGACCGAGCACTATCAACTTGATTTGCGGCTTTTTGAGATGGTTGAAAAAGTCGAAGGACACGACGGCAGTTTTGTCCTCCACACTCGTGCCAGCAGTGGCTCGCGGCACACATATCACACGCGGAATATCGTCATAGCCACTGGCTATTACGATCTTCCGAATCGACTCGGAGTCCCCGGCGAGGATCTGCCGCACGTTTCCCATTACTACACCGAAGCGCACAATTTTTGGGATCAGGAGGTAGTGGTTATCGGCGGGAAAAACTCCGCAGCGGAGGCCGCTCTCGAACTCTTCCGAAGCGGTGCGCGCGTCACGCTCGTCCATCGGCGTGCTGAACTCGGTATGAACATCAAGTATTGGGTTCGACCGGATATCGAGAACCGCGTTCGCGCAGGTCAGGTGCACGGGTTGTTTGAAACCCACGTAATTCGCTTTGAGCCTGGGTGCGTCTGGGTCCGCGGAAAGGATGGAGACCGAGCGCTGCCAGCCCGACAGGTTTTCGCAATGACCGGGTATCATCCGGACTTTGATTTTTTGCGCCGTCTCGGGATCTTGCTGGATCCTCAAACGAATAAACCTTCGATCAATTCGGAAACCCTTGAAAGCAATGTCCCGGGGATCTATCTCGCCGGAGTAGTGATCGGTGGAAATGCCACGAGCGAAATCTTTATCGAAAATGGCCGATTTCACGGAAAACAAATTGCTTCCGCTCTCGCCGGAAAAGTCTCTGATTTAAGATCTCATCGATCGTCCCAATAACGAAAACTTTTCTCAAAATTCCAAGTTTCGGGGATCCAATGTGGCGAGGCTTGCCTACCTCTAGCCGATCGAATCATAGTCCTTGATCACGGACGAATTGTTGAGCAAGGTCCGCACGCTCAGCTCTTGGCGCGCAACGGTAAATATGCCAAGTTCTATAATCTTCAAGCGATGTCGGAGGCTGAAAAGCCTGGACTGACGCTTGAGGAAGAAATTGCTTTGAACGAAACTAAATTGCTGCCTCCTTTCTTCCCCTTTCCAAGATCGAGAACAGCTCCAAAGTCGAGAGCAAGTCTTTTCAACCTTTATTGGAGGTTGAAATTTGGCTGGCTTGCGATCGGCCGGGCTAATCACGTGCATCGCATCATTGATGTGTTGAAAAAGCCAAATCAAAGGGTCACTCACAGTTTCAACGATGTGGAATTATCGTAACAAATTGGCCGTTCGTCTCGAAGCTTGCTAGAATAACCGCATATGGCATCAATCCTTCGTGAAATGGGCGAAACGTTCGTCACCCTCGTGCGCGGGTTCAACGTCACATTTACAAACATGATCCGCAAGCCCGTCACGGAGAATTATCCCGACGAGCCTGTTCATTTTCAATCGCGGTATCGCGGGATTCATGTCCTGCAACGGGATGAACAAGGTCTGGAGAAGTGCGTGGGATGTTTCCTGTGCGCCGCCGCTTGCCCGGCGAATTGCATTTACATCGAAGCCGCCGAAAATACAGAGAACCAGAGGATTTCGGCCGGCGAACGTTACGCTAGCGTTTACAACATTGATTATTCCCGGTGTATTTTCTGCGGTTACTGCGTAGAAGCCTGCCCCACAGATGCCATCACACATGGCCACGGCTTCGAACTGGCTACGTACAACATAAATGCGCTCGTCTTTCGGAAAGACCAACTCCTGG
>Ga0209415_10001441_pt1 | contig 45582 bp, 36 predicted proteins | sample PeaSoiSIISIP2007_FD_187696 | JGI IMG/M metagenome (GOLD analysis project Ga0209415, IMG submission 187696) | Peat soil microbial communities from Weissenstadt, Germany - SII-SIP-2007 (SPAdes) (version 2) | ecosystem: Environmental > Terrestrial > Soil > Wetlands > Peat | place: Germany... | reverse complement strand
CCGGTCCCGATCACGAACGTCGGGTTGACCGCGAGCACGCTCACGCCAACGGCCGGCTCGCTCGACAACTTCACCGTAAACGTGACCGGCGGCGTCGGCCCGTTCCAGGCGATGTGGTCGCTCAACTCGGTCCTCCAGCCCGGTCGGGTCAACCTGACCTGGAGCTGGCGGGCCGGGCTCGCCGGCACCTACCACGTCGCCGCCTACGCGGTCGGGAAGGACCTCGGAGTCGGCGGCCCCTCCGCCCCGCTCACGATCACGGTCCCGGGTCCGCTCCACGTCTCCACGGTCTCGGCGTCACCGGCGAGCGGAGATGACGTCGGGCTGCCCGTGACGTTCAACGTCACGATCTCCGGCGGCTTCGGCTACTGGGCCGTCGCGTGGTCCGGACTTCCCGCCGGCTGCGCCTCGACGAACGCGAGCTCGACCGCCTGCACGCCGACCGGCGCCGGGACCACGAACGTCTCGGTCGTCGTCCGGGACGCGAACGGATCGGTCGTCAACTCCGGTCCGTTCCGGTACACCGTGTTCCTCGGATTGTCGGCGTCGGTCCGGGCGAACGTCACCACGATCGACGTCGGGCAGGGCGTGACGTTCGTCGCAACGGCCGTCGGAGGGTCGGGCGGCGATGTGTTCTCCTGGTCGCTGCCGCCCGGCTGTTCGGGCCGCGGGGCCACGGTCGTCTGCCTCCCCACGTCGGCCGGCGACTTGTTCGCGTTCGTCACCGTCACGGACTCCGCGGGGTCGTCGTTCTCGCCCATCGCCTCCGTCGTCACGGTCAACCCCGCCCTCGTAGCCTCCTGGAACCAGTCGAAGGTCCTCGCTGACGCCGGTTCGAGGGTGACGATCGTCGTGGGCGTGACCGGGGGGACGACGCCCCTCGCGTTCGTCTGGCCCGGGCTCCCCTCGGGCTGCGTCACGACCGGCCCGGTCGCGAACTGCACGCTCGGCCCGGCCGGCAATTACCTCCTCGCGGCGACCGTCCATGACGCCGTGGGGGCGTCCGCGTCGTCAGGCGCCGTGACCGTCGCCGTCGCTGCCGCCCCCTCCGTGGCGCTCACCACCTCCGGGCCGAACGTGACGCTCGGCGACCTGGAGACGTTCACCGCGACCCCGAGCGGGGGCAACGTGCCGTTCTACTACGTCTGGACCGGGCTTCCGTCGGGCTGCGGTTCGGCGGACGCCCCGATCCTCTCCTGCGCCCCGTCGGCGGCCGGAACCTACCAGGTCACCGTCGCCGCGACCGACCTGGTGGGGGTCACGGTTCGGTCCACCGCGACCCTGACGGTCGTTTCCCCCGCCCCCCCGTCCGGGGGCGGCGGGCTCACCCAAGAGGACGTTGCGCTCGGGCTCGCGCTGCTCGTCGTTCTCGGCGTGGTGGCGACCGTCGTCGTGGTCGTCGCGCGGCGGCGCCGCTACAAGTAGCCGAACTGGCGCTTCGCGAAGTCGCTCATTCGCTCCGGGGTCCACGGCGGGTCCCAGATGTAGTCGACCGTCGCCTTCGCGACCTTCGGCACCTTCTCGACGGCGGCCTTGATCTCGTCGGCGAGGATCCCGGCGACCGGGCAGCCCGGTGCGGTGAGCGTCATGTGGAGGACGAGGTCGTCGGACGCGCCCCACTCGAACCCGTAGATCAGCCCGAGGTCGACGATGTTCATCGGGATCTCGGGGTCGTAGATCTTCTTCAGCTCCTTGACGATCAGTCCCTCGGTCTCCGCATGCGGGCCGGGGGCGATCACCGGCGCCCCACCCGGGGGGCGCGGCGCGGGGGGCGCGCCGGCGGGCGTCGGGGCGGCCGGCGCGGTCGGAGGGCTGGCGTCCGTGTCGCTCATCGCCGGTCCACCCCGTATCACGGTATAACTTGAGCGCGGGCCGGTGGCCGGTCGGTAAGCGGAACCGACAACCTGTTATGGGCCCCGCCGACGTGCCCGCGCGGCATGCGCGATGTCCACGCCCTGGCTCCGGCCCACGACCGGCTCCGCCTTTCCCGGGTCGGCGTAACGGCGGTCCGAAAGCCGCTCGTCGTCCAGCGTCCGGGCCGGCAGGTAACCCTCACGGTGTCGTTCTCCGTCGCCGTCGACCTCCCGTCGACCCGGAAGGGGTCGGACCTCTCGCGGAATGCAGAGCTGCTGGCCGAGGTGGTGGACTGGACCGCGCAGAAACCGGTCGAAAGCCTCGAGTCCGCGTGCTCGTCGATCGCCCGGGAGCTGCTGGTCCGCCACCCGTACGCGACGAACTCCGAAGTGCTCGGCGAGGGCGAATACTTCGCCCCGAGGGGGATCACGCCGGCCCGTCGGTCGCTCGAGGACTTCCGGCTGTTCGCCGAGGCGAACGCGACCCGAAGCGAGAACGGCGAGATCGCCGTGACCCGGTCGATCGGTGCGGAGGCCGTCGGGATGACCGCGTGCCCGTGCGCGATGGAGACGGCCCGCGAGAAGCTCGAGAAGGAGTTCCCGCTGCTCGCCGACCCCTCGCTCAAGACGCTCCCGATCGTGACGCACAACCAGCGAAACCGGACGCGGCTCCTGTTCGACCTGCCCGAAGGGGCGGACGTCGAGGTCGACCAGATCCTCGAGGCGATCGAGGGCGCGCAGTCGTCGCCGACGTACGCGATCCTGAAGCGGGGGGACGAGGCTGACGTCGTCCTGACCGCCCACCGGCATCCGAAGTTCGTGGAGGACGTCGTCCGCGACCTGCTCGCTTCCTTACCGTCGCGATTCCCCCGGCTCCCCGACGCAACGGGCGTCCGGGTCCGAACCGTCTCGGAGGAGTCGATCCACAAGTACGACGTCACCTCCTCCCACGCGACCACGCTCGGCGAGATCCGCACCGCGGCCGCCTAGACCCGCTCCGGAGACGAACCCGTGCGGTACGCCCTCGACGGCGTCCGCCGCCGACCGGGGCGCTCGGCCCTCACCGCGCTCGGCATCGGCCTCGCCACCGGCCTCGTGACGGTCCTCCTCGCGCTCTCCGCCGGGGTCCAGTTGAGCGCCTCCCGGCTCGCGACCGCGAGCGGGGTCGACCTGATCGCGACGAGCGCGAACACCTCGCTGACGAGCACGACCTTCCCGCCGCTCCCGAACGCCCACACCGTCCCCGGGGGATTCGCCCGGGCCGACCCGAACGTCGCCACCGCGAGCCCGTGGCTCGTCACCTCCTTCGTGTTCGCCAATTCGTCGCTCTACGAAGCGTCGAACCTCTCGTCGAACGGGAGCGCGATCCCGGGCGGCTGGGGTCCGGCGAGCGCCGAGGCGGTGGGGTGGATCCCGGGAGCGAACGCCGGTCTCGACGCGCCCGCGGTCGCGTCCGGCCCGGGGTTCTCCTCCTCGGGGGACCCACACTACGCGAACGGGACGTACGATGGGCGCTCCACCCACGAAGTCGTGCTGGACCAAGGGCTCGCGGGCGTCCTTCGCGCCGGGGTCGGCGGCGTCGTCTACGTCAGCGCCCAGCCGCTCCCCGGCCCGTCGAACGTCCACGGATGGTTCGCCAACGCGACCGCGTTCCGGGTCGTCGGGATCTCCGGGCCGTTCTTCCTGATCCCGTCGGCGCTGCTCGGGTTCTTCTATCTCTCCGAGGCCCAGACTCTCCTTGGCGGGAACGCCGTCAGCCAGGACGAGGCCTCGGTCGTCCTCGTCCACCTCACCGACCCGTCGAGCCCCTCGGCCGACCAGAGGGCGATCGAGCGCGCGTTCCCGTCGCTCACCGTCTTCACGCTCGCGAACATCCTCGGAGCGGTCCAGTCGGTCGTGGACCTCTACCGCACCTTCGGGACCCTCATCGGCCTCGTCGGCCTCATCGTGGCCGCGCTGTTCGCGACCACGGTCCTCACGATGTCGGTGGACGACCGGAGCCGGGAGCTCGCGACGTTGCGGGCGATCGGGTTCGCGCGGAGCACGATCGGCCGGTACGTGGTCGAGGAGGCGCTCGTCCTCGCCGGCCTCGGCCTCGCCGTGGGGCTCGCCGGCGGGTACGTCGGGGCGTACGGGCTCAACCGGTTCCTCGTCGGGCTCCTGCCGGGGCTGCCGGCGGGGTTCTCCTTCGTCGCCTTCGACGGGAGCGTGGTCGCCAGCGCCGTCGTGGAGGTGCTGGCGATCGGGCTCGCCGCCGCCATCCTCCCGACCGTGCAGGCGATGCGACTGCCCATCGCCGAGGAGCTGCGCGCCCCATGAGCCGAGCCCTCCGGCTCTCCCACACCTCGCTCCAGGACCTGCTCGCCGTCGCCGCGATCGCGACGGCCGTCGCGCTCCCCGTGGTGCTCCTCTCAGTCGGGGGCGGCGTCTCCGCCCACGAGCGCGCGCAATTGGAAGGCTCGGGATTCGAGATCACGATCTCCGCCCCCGGCATGCACGGGATCGGGAACTCCCACGCCTTGGCCAGCCAGATCGACGCGATCCCGAACGTTTCGGCGGCCTCCCCGGTCCTGAGCGACCCCGTGGACCTGTTCGCCCCGGAGGGCGGCTCGGAGCCGGCGCTCGCGGAGGGGGTCCTCCCCGGGCCGTTCCTCGCCACCCTCAGCGCGTCGGAACGCTCGGCGTTTCCGTCCCCACTTCCGCTCGGGGACCCGACCGATGCGCCGCACTTCGCGAACGGCACCTACGAGGGCGTCGCGACAAACGACCTCCTCGTGGCGAGCCCGCTCGCCGCCGCTCTGAACGTCTCGGTCGGCGAAACGCTTCGGCTCGCCGACGGCCCGAACGCGAGCCGTTCGGTCCCGTTCACCGTGACCGGGGAATTCGGGACCCCGGGCGGGGCTCTCGGACCGCTCGCGGGGTTCGCGGTCGTCCTCCCGCTCTCCGACCTCCAGATTCTTACCGGGACCGCGCGGCTGAACGGGACCTCGGGCCCGATCCTCGACCAGGTCGACTCCGTCGAGGTCTCCCTCGGCGGCGCCGCGGCCACCGACCCCGCGGCGGTCGACCGAGCGGCCGCCGCGGTCCAGGCGCTCGTCCCGTACTACGGGGTCACGACGCTCGCCTCCCAGGTGGCCCAGCTCGACCAGGCCGACGCGGTCTTGACCGGATTCTACCTCGCGCTCTCGTCGACCGCCGTCGTGATCGGCCTCCTGTTCCTCACCCTTGTGCTCTTGCGGCGGGTCGAGGCCGAACGGCGTTCCATCGGGATCCGGCGCGCCATCGGCCTGCCGGCCCGGTCGATCGTCGGTCGACTCGTCGGCCGAGCGGGACTTCTGGCCGGGGGCGGAGCGCTCGCCGGGGTCGCGGCCGGGGCGATCGCGGTCCGGGTCCTCCAGTCGTATGGCACCGGCGACGTACCGACGATCGCGGCGCTCGCGGTGTTCGACCCGGTCACGATCCTCGAGCTCGTCGCCGGCACGGTCGCGCTCTGCCTGCTCGCGAGCATTGCGGCCGCCCGGGCGGCCTTGCGGCTGCCGCTCGCGGAGGCGCTCCGATGACGACGGTGCGGGCGCCGACGATCGAGCTGCGCGGCGTCCGGAAGACCTACGGGACCGGACCCGGCGCGGTCCGGGCGCTCGACGGGGTCGACCTACGGTTCGAGTCCGGCGAGTTCGTGAGCGTCGAGGGACCGTCCGGGTGCGGGAAGACCACGCTGCTCAACCTCGTCGGCCTGCTCGACCAGCCGACCGAAGGCTCGATCGCGTTCGATTCGACACCCGTCGCGCGGCTGCCGGAGCGCGAGCGCGCGCGCCGCCGCCTGACGGGCGTCGGCTTCATCTTTCAACGCTTCTACCTGCTCCCGACCTTGACCGCGGCCGAGAACATCGCCCTCCCGATGCGCGGCGCGGGCCGGCCGGCCGCCGAACGGTCCGCCCGCACCGCCGAGCTCCTCGCCTCCGTCGGGCTGACGGACCGGAAGGACGCGCGTCCCCACCAGCTCTCCGGCGGAGAGGAGCAGCGGGTCGCGATCGCGCGCGCGCTCGCGAACGACCCGGGCCTCCTCCTCGCGGACGAGCCGACCGGCGAGCTCGACCGGGCGAACACCGAGGTCGTCCTCGACCTGCTCGTCGCCGCCCAACAGCGGACCGGCGCGACGCTCGTGCTCGTCACCCACAACCCGGCCGTCGCGCGGCGCGCCCGCCGCCATCTCACGATGGCCGACGGCCGCGTCGTCGGTGACGTCCGGGAGGCGTGACGTGGCCCGCATCGCCATCCTCCTCCGGGACCGGTGCCACCCGAAGGAGTGCCAGTGGGAATGCCAGGCGTACTGCCCGCCCGTCCGCATGGGCCAGGAGTGCATCGTCGAAGGACCGGACACGAAGCCGATCATCTCCGAGTCCCTCTGCATCGGCTGCGGCATCTGCGTCCACAAGTGCCCGTTCGACGCGATCAAGATCCTCAACACCCCGGAGGCCGACGAACGCGAGATCGTCCACCGGTACGGGTACAACGGCTTCCGACTGTACCGGCTCCCCCTCCCGCCCCCGAAGGGGATCACCGGCATCCTCGGCCCGAACGGCACGGGGAAGTCGACGGCGCTCCGGGTCCTCGCGGGCGTCGAAGTACCGAACCTGGGCCATTTCGAGGCCCCGGGAACCTGGGACGCGGTGCTCGAGCACTACCGCGGCACGGCGCTCCGCGCGCACTTCCAGAAGGTCGCCGACGGGACCCTTCGCGCCGTATTCAAGCCCCAATACGTTGACCGGTTCGCCGAGGAGCCCGGGACCGCCTCCGAGTTCCTCGCCCGGTCCGGCGTGGACGTGGCCGGCGCTTTGAAGTCGGTCGGCCTCGAGCGCCGGGCGGACCGCCCGATCGCCGAGCTCTCCGGCGGGGAGTTGCAGCTCCTCGCCATCGCCCGGACCATCGGCACGGACGCGGACCTCTACCTCATCGATGAGCCGTCGAGCTACCTCGATATCGTCCATCGTCTCGAGGTCGCGAAGCTCCTCCGTCGGCTCGGTGAGACGAAGAGCGTCGTCGTCGTGGAACACGACCTCGCGCTCCTCGACTACCTCGCGGACCAGGCCCACCTCGTCTACGGCGAGGAGGCCGCCTTCGGCGTCATCTCTCACCCGATCGCGATGCGGAGCGCGATCAACACCTACCTCACGGGCTACCTGAAGGACGAGAACGTCCGATTCCGGACCGAACCGGTCCGGTTCGTGGCCCATCCGCCGAAGCTGGCGGCCCAGCGGAACGTCCTCGTGAAGTTCCCCGAGCTCGAGAAGGAGTTCCCGAACTTCCGGCTCCGCGTCGGCGCCGGCGAGCTCGCGAAGGGCGAGACGGTCGGCATCGTCGGGCCGAACGCGACGGGGAAGACCACGTTCGTGCGGATGCTCGCCGGGGCGGAGCCGGCGACGCGCGGAACGCCGCCGCCCGGCGTGACCGTGAGCTACAAGCCGCAGTACCTGAAGGCGACGAGCGCGGCCAGCCTCCGCGAGCGGCTCGACGCGCTCCGCGGCGACCCGACGTTCGACGTCGGGGTGTTCGAGCGCGAGCTCGTGCCGGGACTCCACCTCGACAACCTCCTCGACGTGGCCCTTCCCGACCTCTCTGGCGGCGAGCTCCAACGGGCGGCCGTCGCGCTCGCGCTGGCCCGCCCGGCGACGCTGTACCTTCTCGACGAACCGTCGGCGTACCTCGACGCCGACGAGCGGATCGCGATGGCGAAGCTGATCCGTCGGCAGGTCGAGCGCCAGGCGGTGAGCGCGCTCGTCGTGGACCACGACGTGTACTTCCTCGACCTCGCATCGGACGCCCTGATGGTGTTCCAGGGAAGCCCCGACGGCGCGTCCGGCACCGGCTCGGGGCCGTACCCGATGCGCGGCGGGATGAACCAGCTGTTGAAGGACGTCCAGGTCACCTTCCGCCGGGACGCGGAGACGCTCCGGCCCCGCATCAACCGGGAAGGGTCGGTCCTCGACCGCGAACAGCGGGAGCGCGGCGAATTCTACTACGAGGCCGCGGCCTGAACCGCCCGTGCCCGGCTCCGTTAGGCCCGCGGAACGTCGTCGGCGCTCGGCTCCGCCCGAATTCGCCGTCGGGACGGCCGTAATAGGCCGCCGGGCCATCCCCCGCGCGTGCCCGGGATGAAGATGCCGAAGGCGGCCGCGCATGCCGTCGAGCTGTTCGAGTCGCTCGTACCCGCCAGTCCCGGCGTGAGTCGACGTCCCGTGTTCGGGCAACCGGCGGCGTTCCTCGACGGGAACATGTTTCTCGGGGTCTTCGGCGAGAGCATCCTCGTTCGCCTTTCCGAAGCGGACCGCGCGGAGGCTCACGTACTCGGCGCCAGGCCGTTCGAGCCGATGCCCGGTCGTCCCATGCGCGAATACGTCGTGCTCCCCCCGAAGGTCCTCGCCGACCGGGCGGCCACGGAAGCGTGGGTCGCGCGCGCGGTCGCCTACGCCGGGCAACTGCCGAAGAAGGTCGCGAAATCCCGGGCGGCCTAGTCCAACGACCCGCTCGGTCGGAAACCGTTAAGGGAAGCGGCCCGCGTCGCCTCGCTCCATGCCCCTCGTCGCCGACTCCCGCGGCCGGGTCCGGGTCGGGGCGCCGATCTCGCCCGCCGTCGTCGGGATGTACATCGTCCTCGTGCTCCTGGTCGTCTACGCGACCTACCACTCGTCGTTCACCTCGAACCCGCTCGTCCCGGAGTTCCTGGTCGCGGTCATCCTGCTCTTCCTGGCCCGGTACGCCTCGACGTACTACGTCCTCGACGACCGGGCCCTCCACGCCCGACGTCTGTTCGGCTCCCGCACCGTGAAGCTCGAGGAAGTCCGGCGGGTCGAATACGCCAACCTCCGCGACCTCGGTCCGGTCAGCTTCTTCGGCGGCTGGGGCTGGCGAGGACGGATGTGGAGCCCGATCATCTCCAACTTTGACGCCATCCACACCGTCTCGCCCGGCCTCCTCGTGACGGCCGGGGAGTATCCGCTGTTCCTGTCGCCCCGCCATCCGGAGGAGTTCGCCGAGGAGCTGTCGCGGCGGGTCCGTTCGTACAGCCCCTCCGTCGAGATCGCCCGGTTCAGCTCCGCCCGCGCGTCGCTCTCGTAAGCTCGCGCGACGGCTCCCGACCGGTCGCGCCGGGGGCTCAGTACCGCGGCATCGACGGGTCCACCGTCTCCGCCCACCCGTCGATCCCGCGCCGAAGCGACCGGACGTTGGTGAATCCCCGGTCGAGCAGGAACCTTGTGGCGTCCGCGGACCGGCGGCCGGACTTGCAGTACACGACGATCGGGCGCCGCTTCGGCAAGGAATCCAACTTCTGCGCCAGCGTCCCCTTCGGAACGAGCCGGGCCTTGGGGAGGTGGGCGATCGCCCACTCGCCGGGCTCCCGAACGTCGAGCAGCGCCGGCGGCCGCGCGCTTCGCATCTCGCGGTCGAGCGTCGTCGCGTCGACCTCCGGAACTCGCTCGACCGGCTCGGTGATCCCGCAGAACGCCGGGTAGTCGATGAGGCCCCGCTGGGTCGGAGGCCGGCCGCAGACCGGGCAGCGCGGGTTCTTCCGGACCCGCACCTCGCGCGAGGTGGCGCCGAGGGTGTCGATGAGGAGGAGCCGGCCGATCAGAGGATCGCCAATCTTCAGGAGGAGCTTCAGCACCTCGGTCGCCTGGTAGAGGCCGATAATACCGGGGACGACTCCCAGCACGCCGCCCTCGGCGCACGACGGGACGAGCTCCGGCGGGGGGGGTTCGGGGAACAGGCATCGGTAGCACGGTCCGTGCCGGGCGTCGAACACCGAGACCTGGCCCTCGAACCTGTAGACCGAGCCGAACACGTCCGGCTTGCGGAGGAGGACGCACGCGTCGTTGACCAGGTAGCGGGTCGGGAAGTTGTCCGTCCCGTCGACGACCACGTCGTACCGGCGGAGGATCCGGAGCGCGTTTTCGGACGTCAGTCGAGTCGCATGGCGGACGACCCGCACGTGCGGATTGAGCGCCCGGAGCCGTCGGCTCGCCAGGGTCGCCTTGCCGCGCCCGACGGACGGCGTGTCGTACAGGACCTGCCGCTGAAGGTTGGACACCTCGACCCGGTCGCTGTCCACGACGCCGATGGTTCCCACGCCGGCCGCGGCGAGGTAGAGGGCGGCGGGGGCGCCGAGCCCACCGGCCCCGACCAAGAGCACGCGGGCGCGGCGGAGACGGAGCTGGCCGCGCTCGCCGATCTCAGGCAGGAGCAGGTGGCGACTGTACCGGTGGCGCTCCGGCGGAGTGAGGCCCGACGAGGGTCGCCGCCGAGCGGGTGCCCCTCCGGCGAGCGCCGGAACAAGTACGATATGGTCCGAGGGTTTCACCGGCGTCCGCGCGCGCTGCCGATACCGGATATCGTCGCCGTTGACGAGGACGATGAGACTCGTCCGCAGGGTCCCGCTCGGCGAAAACACGTGGTGTTGGAGGAGGGGGAACTGGGACACCAATCCGTGGAGCACCTCGTCGACGGTGTGGCCCGGGAATCGGAGCTCCTCCGGTAGGTCCTCGAGGAGCTCGCGGAGCGAGGGGGGGAGTTCAACGGAGGCGCCCTTGGGGGGTTCGCTCATCGATCTCCCTTCGCGGCGCGGCGTCGGTCCGTCCGGACCCTTCGTCCGTCCGGATGAACTCGGACCTCCTCCACCGGGGCGTCGGGGGCCTCGCGATGGAAGGCGCGAATCGACCACCCTCGGTCCTCGCGCCCGACGATGGCGTGAAGGAATCCCGCCGGCATCGTACGCGAGTCGACGGACGAGGGGGTCGGGTCGGCCGAGGGGTGGGTGTGGAACATCCCGATCACGGTACCTTGACCCTCCATAGGGGCGGCGAGGTAGCGCCACACCTCCCGCGGATCGGCTCGATACCGTCGGGGGGTCGCCGCGCGGTCCCGGAGCTCCCGGACTCCGTCGACCCGCCAGGTGCTCGTGTCGGGCCGGCGACCCCACAGCAGTCCGCCGGTCTCCCTCGGCTGGCGCTCGTGCGCCCAGCGAAGGAGGAGGGCGCGGACGGGGCCGGTGACGATGGCCGCGGGGGGAGTGCCGGCCGTCACCGATGGAATCGACATGCCCCAGTTCCGGGCGGAGTTCTCGCCCGATTCGGGACCGAACCGGGATTCATCAGGATGCCGACGAGAAATCGCCGGACTCACCGAAGTTGGATGAGGTGGGTGCAGCGCATCCCGCCGCGGGTGATCGAGTCCTGGAGGTCGAGACCGACCTGGCCGAGCAGCTCCTCCGTGAGGTGCTTGTCGAAGACCTCGCAGAGGAGGTAGGAGTGCGTCAGGGCGCTGTGCCGAAAGACGCAGTTCGTCCGAACGATCTTGAGCGCGCCTCCGGCCGTCGTCTCGACGGTGCAGCGGAAGCCGAGCTGGTTCAGCGCGCCGGCGAGCGCCTGCGCCCGCGCGGTCGGGGACGCGCCCGACGGCACCTCGCGGGCGATCTGCTTCGCCATCCGTCGGGCGGCGTCGGCGAACAGCGCCGAGACGAACCCCTCGCCCTCGCTGGCGAGCAGTTCCTCCATCACGGAGTCGAGAAGAAGCTCGTAGCGCCGCGGGAACAGCTCCTGGCCCTGCGGGGTCAGCAGGTACCGCTTGCGGGGACGACCGACACCCTCGCGCCGGAACGTCGGGACGACGAGCCCTCGTTCCTCGAGCCGGTCCAGATGGCCGCGGGCGGCCGACTCCTGGATCCCGAGCGTCTTCGCAAGGTCGCGGGCGGTCTTCGGCGCGACCGCGAGCTCCTCGATGATCCGGCCCCGGGTCCCTTCGCCGATCCGGACCTCGCCTGCGGCCATCCGAACGGTCCTCCGCGCTCCGGGTTCGCTCCGGAGTTTAGACACCGCGCCATGCTTAAATAAGGGTATCGGCTCGTTCGCCCTGAGACGGTTCTCGATGAGCGGCGACCAGCCCCCGACGCACACGCTCGATGTCCGAAACCTCCACGTCGAGGTCGCCGGAAAGGAGATCCTGAAGGGCGTCAACCTGACCCTCCGGTCGGGCGAACTGACGGCGCTGATGGGCCCGAACGGGTCCGGAAAGAGCACGCTCGCCTACGCCCTCATGGGCCACCCGAAGTACAAAGTCACGCTCGGGGAGGCGCTCCTCGATGGCCGGGACATCCTGAAGCTCCCGGTCGACCAGCGCTCGCGCGCCGGGCTGTTCCTCGGTTTCCAGTACCCCCAGGAGGTCTCGGGGCTCTCGCTCTCGAAGTTCCTCTGGACCGCATACATGCAACGCCACACGCCCGAGAACGCCGACTCCGACCAGTTCGGCAAGGACCTGACGACCCACCTCGGATTCCTCGGCATGGACGAGGCGCTCCTGAAGCGCTCGCTCAACGAGGGATTCTCCGGCGGCGAGAAGAAGCGCGTCGAGGTCCTCCAGATGGCGACGCTCTCCCCGACGTTCTCGATCCTGGACGAGCCGGACAGCGGGCTCGACATCGACGCGGTGAAGGCGGTGGGCGAGACCGTCGCGAAGCTCCACCAGTTGCACCGGGCGGACTCCGGCATCCTCGTGATCACGCATTACCAGCGGATTCTCAAGTACCTCCAGCCAGACGCGGTGCACGTCATGGTCGACGGCGTCGTTGCGATGTCCGGCGGCCGCGAGCTCGCCCTCGAGCTCGAGGCGAAAGGGTACGACTGGGTCCGCGCCGATGCCCGGGAAGGGAGCTGACGGCCCGGCCGCTGGCTCGACCCCAATGGACCTCTCCCGCTGTCGGAGCGATTTTCCGATCCTCTCGCGGACGGCCCACGGCCATCCGCTCGTCTACCTCGATTCGGCCGCGACCAGCCAGAAGCCCCTCTCCGTCCTCGCGGCGGAAGACGAGTTCTACCGGGTCCGCAACGCGAACGTCCACCGCGGCGCCTACGAGCTGAGCGAAGAGGCGACCGCCGCGTACGAGGCGGCCCGCGCGCGCGTCGCCCGGTTCCTGCACGCCGATGACCCGGAGGAGGTCGTGTTCGTCCGCGGCACGACCGAAGCGATCAACCTCGTCGCGCACGGGCTCGGTCGCGGCTACCTCCACAAGGGCGACCGGATCGTCACGACCGTGATGGAGCACCACTCGAACATCGTCCCCTGGCACCTCCTGCGCGGCGAGGTCGGCTGCGAGGTCGAGTTCGTCGACATCGACGACGACGGCCGCCTCCGGATGGACGACCTCGAAGCGAAGCTGGCGAAGCCGACGAAGGTCGTCGCGGTCACGCACGTCTCGAACGTTCTCGGGACGGTCAACCCCGTCCGGGCGATCGCCGACCGGGCCCATTCGGCCGGCGCCCTCGTGGTCGTCGATGCGGCCCAGTCGGTCCCGCACCGTCGCGTCGACGTCCGCGAACTGGGCGCCGACTTCCTCGCGTTCTCCGGCCACAAGGCGCTCGGCCCGACGGGGATCGGGGTGCTGTGGGGACGAAAGGAGCTTCTGCAGAAGCTCCCGCCGTACATGGGCGGCGGCGAGATGATCCGCGAGGTGCACACGGACCGCGTCACATACCGGGACCCGCCGGCCCGATTCGAGGCCGGGACGCCCAACGTCGCGGGAGCGGTCGCCCTCGGCGCGGCGCTCGACTACCTCGAGGGAGTTGGGTGGGAGAACCTCGCCGCCCACGAACAAGCGCTCGCGACGCGGGCGGTCCGGGCCGCGCACGACCGGTTTGGTTCGCAAGTCCGCTTCTACGGCCCCCCCCTCGGACGGGACCGCGAGGCGGTCCTCTCCTTCTCCCTGCAGGGCGTCCACCCCCATGACGTGGCGAGCATCCTCGATGCCGAGGGCGTCGCGATCCGGTCCGGCCATCACTGTGCCCAGCCGTTGATGGAGCGGCTCGGCGTTCCCGCTCTCTCCCGCGCGAGCCCGTACCTCTACAACACGCCCGAGGAGATGGACATCTTCGTCGGGGCGCTCGGGAAAGTGCTCGACGTGTTCGCCCCCCGTGCGTGACCTGTCGCGCAACCGCCGACAAACGGTCGGCCGTGCGACGCCGGCTGACGGTCCGACAATGTCGCCCCGGGCGCGACTGACCATTTAAATACGTCTACGTGATGGAATCGGTTGAGGAGTTTCATGGCGCAGACGTCGCCCACGTTCCAGCCACTCGATTACACTCGGTACGACTTCAAGGACCCGGAGACGTACAAGGTCCGGACCGCGAAGGGGCTGAACCGCGAGGTCGTCGAGAAGATCAGCGACCTGAAGCACGAGCCGGACTGGCTCCGCGAATACCGGTTGCGCGCCTACGACCACTTCGTGTCGCGCCCGATGCCGGACTGGGGCCCGTCGCTCGACGAGATCGACTTCGACTCGTACACCTACTACGCGAACCCGCTCGCCGAGGGGGACACGAAGAAGAGCTGGGAGGACCTCCCCGCCGACATCAAGAACACCTTCGACAAGCTCGGCATCCCGAAGGCCGAGAGGGACTACTTCGGCGGCGTCGGGGCGCAGTACGATAGCGGCACCGTCTACCACAAGATCCGTGCGGACCTGACCGCGAAAGGGGTCCTGTTCACCGACACCGACACGGCGGTGAAGGAACACCCGGACATCGTGCGGAAGTACTTCGGCAAGATCGTCCCGTACAACGACAACAAGTTCTCCGCCCTGAACAGCGCGGTCTGGTCCGGTGGTAGCTTCGTTTACGTCCCGCCGGGCGTCGACGTCGGCATCCCGCTCCAGGCGTACTTCCGAATCAACGCGAAGAACGTGGGCCAATTCGAGCGGACGCTGATCATCGGCGACAAGGGCTCGAAGCTCCACTATTTAGAAGGGTGCACTGCACCTATCTACTCTACGGACTCGCTGCACGCGGCGGTCGTCGAGGTCGTCGCCGAACCTTACGCGAAGGTCCGGTACACGACCGTCCAGAACTGGTCGAAGAACGTGTACAACCTCGTCACGAAGCGCGCCGTCGCGTACGAGAACTCGCTCGTCGAGTGGGTTGACGGCAATATGGGCAGCAAGATCACGATGAAATATCCGTCGGTGTACCTGCGCGGCCGTGGCGCCCGCGCGGACATCCTGTCGGTCGCGTTCGCATCCGGCGGCCAGATCATCGACTCGGGCGCCAAGGCGGTGCACTCGGCACCGGACACCTCGAGCAAGATCATCGCGAAGTCCATCGCCATCCGCGGCGGCCAGACGAGCTACCGGGGCCTGCTGCACGTCGCCCCCGGCGCGACCGGAGTGAAGGCGGCGGTCCGCTGCGACGCGCTCCTGCCCGACGAGGAGGGCCGCTCGGATACCTACCCGTATAACGAGATCCACGAGGAGGACGCGACCATCTCCCACGAGGCGGTCGTCGGCAAGATCGGGGAAGAGCAGATCTTCTACCTGATGAGCCGCGGGCTCTCCGAGTCCGATGCGATCCACCTGATCCTGATGGGGTTCCTTGCGGAATTCGCGAAGGAACTCCCCGTCGACTACGCTCTCGAGCTGAACCGTCTGATCCAGCTCGAGATGGCCGGGTCGGTCGGCTAAGCGCGAGCCGTTCGCGCTACGGCGGCTTCGCCTTCGGGCCCTGAGGCACGAGCGGCCCTCCGGAGTGGATCTTCAGCAGGTCGATGGCGGCCAGCATCGCCGAGTACGCCACGTTCACGGCCGTGGCCAGGTCGGCCCGCGTCGCCCCCGGACCGCCGAGCCGGTCCACCGCCGCGAGCGCACCCTCGACGAGGTCGGCCGCGGTCCGGAGGCTCTGAGGGTCCGGGTACCCCAGCGGCGGCGGACTCAGTCGAGGGAGCATCGACTCCAACCCTTCTCGCTGGTCGGCGAGCAGCTCCCGGAGTTGTTCGGGGGTGTGGTGGTCCGGCTCGAGGACCAGCGGCACGTCGGTCCCCTACCGGAGCTTGGAGTCGAAGCGCCACTCGTCGGCGCCGGACGGACCGGCGAACTCGAGCGGCGGAAGCACGCCGACGCCGGCCGAGCCATACAGGATCGGCCGGCCCTCCCATCGGGCGGCCAGGTACGGGTACAGGATCTCGCGAAGGTCGCGCACGGGGGCGCGCTCGAGGACGTGGGAAAGGAAACCCTCCCCGATGAGCCGGATCGCGTCGAAGGGCGAGACTCCGCGGGATTCGAGGTAGAACACCTTCTCCTGGTCGACCGGCGCGACGGAGGAGGAGTGGGTCGCCTTGACGTCGCGGCAGAGGATCTCGAGGATCGGAATGGTATCCGAGCGCGCGCCGCGCGACAGGAGCATCGCGTGTTCGGAGAGGAAGCTGAGCGTCTTCCGCGCCTCCTTCTCGATCCGGACGAGCCCGCGGCTCATTCCCCGGGCCTCGTCGGTGAAGACGCCGCGGGTGACCGATTGGCCGTGCGTGTCGGTTCCCACGTGGCGCATCGTGACGCCGCTGTCGTACGCTTGGGGACCGCGGCCGTAGAACGCCTGGAAGTCCTCGAGGGCGGCGCCGGTACCGGCCAGGGTCGAATGGTTCCGCGCCTTCGTGCGGAAGCCCCCGTACCCGGCCCACACCCAGGCGAGTCGCGCCTGGGTCCCGATCGTGGCCGTGCGCTGGAAGACGGAGATCGCGCGCTGGTCCGGGGCGTGCAGGGTCAGGTAGGCCACGTGAGCGTCGTCCGCGACCTCGACGCCGGTGGAGGAGGCGAGAAACCTCTGGTGGCCCGGGTCGTCCTCGGTCGAGAGCGCCTCCTCGGTGACCAATAGGCGAGTGCCGGTCCCGGCCCGGATCTGCCGCCGCACCGAGAGAGCTTCGTGGGCGGTGGAGAGGACCGTGACGTCCCGCAGGCGAACCGGGGCGGCCAGGCGGTCCGGGACCGTGAGGCGGTAGCCCCGGTTGGTCGTTGCGATCGCAAACGCCGACAGACGGTCGGTGGCCGGTTCCGATCCGCCAAAGAATTCGGAAGCCGAGGACTCTCCGCCGGCGACGATCCGGTCGACGGGGTCGACTCGGACTCCCTCCCGGAGGAGCTCCTCGGGCACCTCGAAGCGGCTGCCCGAGGCGTCGTGGAGTACGGTGATCGTCCGCGGCGCGGCGGCCACCCCCGCGACGGGTGCCCCGGTGACCGCAAGGTCGAGGCCCGTCAGGTCGACGCCGGAGAAGTACCCGTATTTCCGATAGAGCGGGTTCGGCTCGAGGGGAAGCTCGAGGAACTGCTCGAACGCTGCTCGGCGAAGAGCCGCCAGCGACGCGGGCTCCTGGCGGCTGGTCGAGAGCCGTTCGATCTGCTCCGGAGAGAGCCACGCCTCGTACCGGTTCGCAGCGACGGCCATTTCGAATTAGTCACGGAAAGGTGTTTATTAAGCGAGCGGAGACGCCGGCTCGTCGACGGCCGAACGGAACGTCCTGGGGGGCCCATGTCGCCGGCTCTCGTCGAGCGAATGGCGTGCGGGCGCCCCCCGGTCGGAGGACCCACGGGGGCCAAGCCCGCCCCGGGGCCTCGGAGGCGCCGTTGGGCCCTGCCCGGACCTGGGTCGCTGACGTTAAATAGTAGTATAAATACTTTAAATACATGAATCCGATCCACGTTCGCATCGAGAACGTCGTCGCATCCACCGCGCTCGGCACGGAGCTCGACCTGGCGAAGATCGCGATCGAGCTCGACGGGGCGGAGTACGAACCGACGCGGTTTCCCGGACTGATCTATCGGCTGAAGGACCCGCGGACCGCGATCCTCCTCTTCCACTCCGGGAAGGTCGTCTGCACCGGCGGCAAGAGCCTGAAGCAGGTCGAGGAGTCGATCCGCCTGGTCTCGGCCAAGGTCCGCAAGGCCGGCCAGAAGGTCGTGGCCACGCCGAAGATCGACATCCAGAACATCGTCGCCACCTCCGACCTCGGCGGCGAGCTCGACCTGAACGTGATCGCCTTGACCCTCGGGCTCGAGCGCGTCGAGTACGAGCCGGAGCAGTTCCCGGGACTCGTCTACCGCCTCGACGAGCCGAGGGTGGTCATGCTCCTGTTCGGCAGCGGCAAGATGGTGTGCACGGGCGCCCGCCGCCCCTCGGACCTCTCGCGGGCCGTTGCGAAGATCCGGGACGAGTTGCAATCCGCGGGCCTCATCGCGCGCGAGCGACAGCCCGCTCCGGCCGGATCTCCGAAACCGGCGTCGAAGGCTCCCAATCGTCCTGCGGGGGTCCCGGCGCGCAACGCGCCGGCCCCGCTCCCCGCTCGCGGTCCTTCGGAAATCACGACCGCCCCGGCGTGAGGGCCGTCGACCTTCCTCGGCGGGCGCTTCGGGACCCTCGCCGCGGGGTTCCGAGAGCGGACCGCCCGCGCCGGTAGTCATTATACACGCGCCAACGACTCCCCCGGAGGGTGAGTTCGTTGGCCTACGACATGTACCAGGAGATCATTCTCCAGCACTACCGGGCGCCGAAGAACTTCGGAGAGCTGGCCCACGCCGACCTCTCGGGCGAAGAAAGCAACCCCAACTGCGGCGACCACATCACCTTCCAGCTGAAGCTCGACGAGGCGAAGCAGGCGGTCGTCGAGGTCCGGTTCCACGGCGACGGCTGCGCCATCAGCATGGCGAGCGCGTCCATGCTCACCCAGAAGGTCGCGGGCAAGTCCCTCGAAGAAGTACGGAAGCTCACCCGGGACGACGTCCTGAAGCTCGTCGCCATCCCGCTCTCCCCCGTGCGCGTCAAGTGCGCCCTGACCGGCTTCGCCGCGCTCGGGCGCGCGCTCTCGGGCACGGCCGCCACCTCCGAGGCGACCTGGGAGGCGGGAGGCGCCCCCGCGTGATCGTCGTCGACCCCGACTGTTGCGTCCTCTGCGGCCTCTGCACCGGCGTCTGCCCGCCGAACGCGCTCGAGCTCGAGCCGACCCGGCTCGCCGTGCTCGACCATTGCACCGATTGCGGCTGGTGCATCCCGTACTGCCCGGTCGGGGCCCTCTCGATGCCGTCGGGGAAGCTCCCCCGCGCCGGAGGAGTCCGTGGCCGTTAGGAAGGCCTCCCACCCCCCGCGGGTGCTCCTCGTGGACCCGTACCTCGCCCGCGACGACCCGATGGAACGAAAGTTCGTCGAGCTCTACCCTTCGCTCAGCGTCCTCACCCTCGCCGCGTACTTGCGGACCCAGTCGGTGGACGTCGCCGTAGTCGACCTGACGTTCGCCCGGGACGCGCGACCGGTGGCGAAGGCGATCGGAGAGTTCCGGCCGGATGTCGTCGGCGTCCACACGAAGACCCTGACGATCGGCCGGTCGCTCGCGATCGCCCGGACCGCGCGGCGTGCCGGCGTGTTCTCCGTGGCCGGCGGACCGGACGCCGCGACCCGTCCGGAGAACTACCTCACCGACGCGTTCGATGCGGCCGCCCTCGGGGAAGGCGAGGAGACGCTCACGGAGCTCGCCGTTCGGGTCGCGAATGGCGCCGACGTGCGCGAGATCCCGGGCCTCGCCACTCGGCCGGAGGGTCGGATGGTCCGGGGCCCAGCTCGGCGGTTCCTCCGGGACCTCGATGCGCTCCCTCTCCCGGCTTGGGACCTCGTCGACATGGAGCGCTACCTCTCGGCCTGGGAGCGGTCGACCGGGGACCGGCGGATGGCGGTCCTCACCTCCCGGGGCTGTCCGTACGACTGCGCCTGGTGCTCGAAGCCGACGTTCGGCCGCTCCTTCCGCCAGCAGTCGGTCGGACGAGTCGTCGAGGAACTCCGTGCGCTGCGCGACCGGTACCGCGTCGATTACGTTCGGTTCTGCGACGACGTCTTCGGGATCCAGCGCTCCTGGCTGGAGGAACTTCTCGACCGGATGGACGGCGAGCGCCTCAGGGTCCGATTCGAGTGCCTCGCGCGGGTCGACCTGCTCAAGCCCGACCTTCTGAAGCGGATGCGGTCCGCGGGGCTCGAACGCGTGTACGTCGGCGTGGAGTCCGGGAGCCAGCGGATGCTCGACACGATGAACCGGGGCACCAAGCTCTCCCAGGTGGAGCGCGCGGCCGCGGCGCTCCGTCACGAAGGGATCCGCCAGTACTGGTTCCTCATGCTCGGCTACCCGGGCGAGACGATGGAGGACATCGAAGCAACGCTCCGGCTGTTCCGCCGGTTCAGTCCGGAGGAGTACTCGGTGTCGATCGCCGTTCCGGTGCCCGGCACCCGGTTCTACGAGGCCGTCAAGGACCGCCTGAAGCGAACGGTTCGCTCCGCCAAGGCCACGAGCGGGGGTCGCGCGCTCCTCTACGAAGCCGTGTATCCGGAATCGCTCTACCGGTGGTCCCAGGCGCGGTTCGAGCTCGAGGCGGGACTCTCGAAGGCCCGGGGGAAGATCGCCCCGCCGGTCCTGCAGGGGATCTCGGACGCCGCCGACGCCCTGCACCAACGGGTCGTCGCTCCGATCCTTCTCGGCCGGAAGGCCGACCCGCCGACCGCGTAGGGCCGAGCGAGCCGGCTACCGCCGCGCGTCCTCGGGAGGGACGTAGAGGTTCGCCGGGGACATCGGGCCCGCCGGCCCGGCGGGGGGAACTACTGGCTGGCGGCCGCGACGCCGGAAGTAGAGCGCGAGGGCGAGAGCGGCGATCGCCACGGCGGCGATCGCGAGGCCGAGCTCCTCGAGGGTCGTCAGTCCGCTCTTGTCCGCCAGCTGCGGTCCCCCGCATCCCGCGCACGCCACCGGGGAGACGGTCAGATTCGTCGTGACGTTGACGACCTGGCCGAAACTGTCGTTGACCTCGAGCGTCAACCGGAAGGTCCCGACGTCCCGCGGGGTGCAGTTGTACGACGGCGCCTCCGCCGGACCGGTCGGCGTCGCGCCGCATCCGGGCGTGGCGTTGAGGGTGCGTACGGTGAACGGCGGCTCCCCGCCGGAGATCGTGACTTTGAGCGTCGAAGAGGAGCCGAGGACGATCTCGCCCGGAGTGAAGGCCGCCGACGCGGAGAGCCGGCCGATGGCCGTCACATTCGTCCACGCCGATCCGTTCTGCCCGTCCGCATCGGTCACTCGAACCTCGACAGGGTAGGTGCCCGGGGTGCCGTACGCGTGCGAGACGACCGCCCCCGAGCCGATTGTCCCGTCGCCGAACCCCCAATCGAACGAGAAGGTCCCGGTCCCGCCGTGGCCGGTGGCGAGGAAGGAAACTTGCAGCGAAGCGACCCCGCGGCTCGGCGACGCGCTCATCGTCACGGTCGGGCGCGCGTTGATCGCGATCACGGTCGGGGATGACTCGACGAGGAGGCCCGCGGGGTCCGTCACGGTGACACGGACCGTCGCGTTGGTGCCCCCTGGCCCGGTGGGGACGCAACTGAGGAGGCTCGCGTTCGCGCTGGGGCACCCGACGGGAAGCCCCGACCACGCGAACGAAGGGGTCCCGATTCCCCCGCTCACCGTCACGGAGAGATTCGTGATGTTGCCTACGTCGACGGCGCTCGGCGTCGCGGTGACGGCCGAGAGCTGAAGATGGGCGAGCCGCCAGGTGTCGTTGAACGGAGCGCCGGCGGCCCCGCCGAACAAGATCAGTGAGCCACGAAGGCCCCCGAGTGCGAGGGCCGCCTGGCCCCGGTTCGACGGCGTGACCCCGATCCGCGACGTCACGTTGAACCAGTTCCCGCCGGCCAACACCCAGGTGTCCGAATCGGCGGTGGCCCCGCAGGGGACGGCGGCGCAACCTCCGAACAGCACGACGGAACCGTTCAACGGGTCGCTGGACAGCGCGGCGCCCGCGCGCGCCGAGGGTATCCCGGAAATGCTTGACGGGGAAAGCACGTGCCAGCTCAAGTTCCGGTAGACCCAGGTCTCGCTGGTGCTCGGCGTCCCGCCGAACACGGCAACCCCACCGAGCTGAGCATCCCAGGCCGCCGAAGCGGCCGTGCGAGCGCTCGGGGCGGCGGCCGGCGTCAGGAGTGTCCAGTTGGTCGCCGGTGCGAACGACCACGTGTCGCCGAGGTTCGACGTGGTCCCCGATACGGTCGTTTCCCCTCCAAAGAGGATCGCCGCGCCCGCCTCGGGGCTGTATGCGAACGAGGCGTCCCACCGGGGGGGCGGCGCCTCGCAGAGATTTCGGCAGACCTCGGACCACCCGGAGGCCGTGAACTCCCAGGTGTCGTTGACGGCCGGATTGTTCAGTCCCGACGGCGACGCCGTGGTCCCGCCGAAGAGGAGCAGGCCCCCGACGGCGGGGTCGTACACGAGGCCGGCGCCCCAGCGAGGCGACGGGTTTGTCGTCGGGGTCGGATGCGTGGGCGTCACGTTCGACCAGCGCGCCCCGTCGAACTCCCAGGTATCGTTGAGCGCGCAGGTCGTGAAGACGAAGCAAGCGCCGCCGGTGTACGACCCGCCGAACAGGACGGTGAGGTTCAGCTGCGGGTCGTAAGCCATCCCGTCGTCCGACCGAGGGGGCGGGGATGACGACGGCGCGAGCTGATTCCAGAGCGGGAGGGAAGCATTCCAGCCGACCTCGGACGCCGGGGCGGCGTGGGCGCGCGCCCCGAATACGGACGAGGTCGGGCCGGATTGAGCCGGAGTCGGGGGCGCCGCGCGCGCGGGATGCGCCAGCGATCCCGTGCCGAGCGGAGCGAGCGGGACGGCGAGGAGGAGCGCGAGGAGGAGAACGAAGCCGACCGTCGCGGAACCGAGTCGAACGTCGGTCGACCCCCGAGACATCGGCCGGCCTTTGGAGGAATGGGGCATAAGCGTTCCGTCGGGGAGGACGTGCGGGGCGGACGCGGGCCTAGTCGGCCCGACGCGGATGGGTCGGGCACGGTCGCCGGAGTCGGCAGAAGCGGCATTTCTCCGGCGGGACCGGCGGAATCGGCTTCCGCAACCGGCCGTATTTCCGGCGTGGCATGCCCCCGGTGCCCTCGGGCCGCTCCATTCCCTGCGGATAGTTGAACTTCCTCCGCTCCACCGTCCTTTTCTGCGGCCGCGCCAACGCGGGCCGTGCCGCGCGCTCCGGGTCTCGCCACGAAGGCGGGGACCGCCGAATTCCGCCGACGCGCCGTCGAGTCCCGAAAACTCCCCTCCCCCCACTTTCGAACCGCGCCCGGTGGACTGGCCGTCTCCTCGCTGGGGCTCGGCACCTACATCGGGCGCCCGGACGGCGCGACCGACCTCGCCGTCGAGCAGGCAGTCGCGCTGTGTCTCGCCTCCGGGCGGATCAACGTGCTCGACACCGCGATCAACTACCGGCACCAACGCGCCGAGAGGTCGGTCGGACGCGCGCTGACCCGCGCCTTCTCGGACGGGGGGGTTCCGAGAGAGGAGGTTTTCGTCGCCTCCAAGAACGGATACCTCGCTCCCGACGGGGAATCGGCGCTCGGCGCCGAGGCGTGGATCGAGCGCGAGCTCGTCCGGTCGAACGTGCTCCGGCCGGCCGATATCGTGGACGGCAGCCATGCGATGAGCCCCAGTTTCCTCACCGACCAGTTCGAGCGGTCGAGGACGAACCTCGGGCTCGACGCGATCGACCTGATGTACCTCCACAACGCGGCGGACGCGCAGCTGCCCGTCGTCGGCCATGACGAGTTCCTCACGCGACTGGCCGAGGCGTTCCGCCTCTACGAATCCCTGCGGGACGCCGGGCATCTCGGCGCGTACGGGCTCGCGACATGGGACTGCCTCCGAGTCCCGAAGAGCGAACCCGGGCACCTGGCCCTCGAGGACGTCATCCGCGTCGCCCGGAAGGTCGGCGGCGAATCGCACGGCTTCCGCTTCGTTCAGTTCCCGTTCAACTTCGCGATGACCGAGGCCGCGGTGCTCCGGACCCAGTCGATCGATGGGGCCCGCGTGACCGCCTTCGGGGCGGTCGAGAAACTCGGCCTCGGCGCGTTCACGAGCGTCCCGCTTTACCAGGGCCAGCTGAGCCGCGAGGGCCCGGCCGCGTCTCCCCTCACGACCGCCCAGACGGCGATCCAGTTCGCCCGGTCCGCTCCGGGCTCGCTCGCCGCGCTGGTCGGGCAGAAGACGCCGGAGCACCTCGCCGAGAATCTCCAGCTCTCGACGGTCGAGCCGTGGGACGAACCGACGTTCCGCGGCTGGATCACGTAGCGGGCGGGGCGGCGGCGTCGAGCCGGCTCGCTCGGCGGCGCGCCCGGCGGGGTGCCGGCTCCACCGCGACCGGGCCCGCGCCGGTCCCTTCGAGGTGGGAGATCCCGCCGTCCTTGCGGACCCGCACCGAGGCGTCGGCGATCCCGGCCAACCCGGCCTCGTGGGTGACGACGATCACCTGACCCCAGGGGAGCGTACGGAGCAGCTCCCCCATCCGTACGACCTGCTCGGGGGAGAATCCGTCGGTCGGTTCGTCGAGGACGATCACGTCGAGCCGGAGACGACCGGCCGCCCGAACCACGTCGCCGAGGGCGAGCCGGAACGCCAGCGCGAGCGCGGTCCTCTCCCCGCCGCTGAGCGCCGCGGCCGGCGTCATCTCCCCGTCGATCTCGACGTACGGGACGAACGTCGGCGAGCACCGGGCGACGAGCCCGGGGTCCTCGACGAGGACGGAGAACGCGCGGGCGAAGTCGCGCTCGAACGCCGCTTGCGCCCGTCCGAGCAGCCGCCGCTCGAGGTCGAGGAGCGCGTCCCGGAACGGACCGGCGACGAACGCCGCGGTCCGGGTCAGTCGGTCCGCCTCGTCCACGTGCCGGCGGCGTTCCGCGACGCCCCGCTCGGCGGCGGCGCGCCGCTGTTCCGCAAATCCGAGCCGTTCCGCGGCGGCGGTCCGGACGCCGGTGCTCCCGAGCTCGCCGCGTCGCGCCTGGTCCCGGCGTCCGAGGAGTTCGGCATGGGTCCGGTCCGCCTCGGCGGCGCCTTCGAGCCCGGTCGAGAGCGCCGCGATCGCGGCGCGCGATTCGGACTCCTGCTCCTGGAGCTCGGTGAGCCGGTCCGTTTCCGCCTTCATCATCCCTAGGGCGGCGACGGCCGACGCGCGCGCCCGCTCGCTCGCCACCGACGCTTTCTCCAACTCGGTCCGAGCGGACCGGGCTCGGTCGAGCTCGCCGTCCGCCCGAGCGCGCCGCTCGAGGGCGCCCGACGTGGCCGCCGGTCGGGCCGCGGCCTCGTCCCGAGCCTGAGCGGCCGCCTCGAGCTCCGTTCGGGCCGTGGCGAGGAGTCGCTCCCGCTCCTCGAGTCGCGCGCTGGCGCGGCCGAGCGCCTCCCGGGTCGCGGCGCACAATTCCTCCCGGGAGACCCAAGCCTGCCGCGCCCGGTCGTACCGTTCCCGCGAGCCCCGTTCCGACTCGAGCGAGCCGAGGCGTTCGCCCAGCGCGCGGACGGCGTCCTCGGCCGCGTTGGCACCCCGCTCGGCCTCCGCCCGGTGGTCGGCGAACTCCTCGGGCCGTACGGTCTGGTGGCAACGCGGACACCGGCCCGCTTGCAGGAGCTCCGAGAGCTCTCTCGCCTCGGACTTCCGAACGGCGGCGAGCTCCGCGGCCGCCCGCTCCTTCACCCGGGTCGACCGAAGCTCCGACACGATCTCCTCCGGGGTGCGGTTCGTTGGCGCCACCGGCTCCCGGACCGGTCCCCGGCTCTCCGCGTCGGCCAGGGCGGAGGCCGCCCGTTGGCGCTCTTCGAGCTCGGCGGCGAGCGCCGTCTCGAGTTGGCGGACGGTTCGGGCGACGCCGTCCTCGGCGGTCTGGGACACGATGAGCTCATGGGCGCGCCGGTCGGCGTCCTCGGCCGCCGCGCGAGCCGACCGAAGCTCGAGCTCGGCGGCCGCTACGATTCGCTCGGCCCCCGCTCGGCGCTCCTCGCTCACCTCGGACGCGTTCGCCGCCGCTTCCTGGGCCCGCGCTTCGCCGCGGGCGGTTTCGACGCGCCGCTCCGCGGCTTGCAAGGCTTCGCCGAGACGATGGGAGTCCCGTTCGAGCTGTTCGAGATGTCGCCGGTCCCCCTCCCGCCGCCGGCGGTCGGACTCCGAGTGGGCGAGCAGCTCCTCCGTCTCGGCCGCGAGCCGGCGGGCATCGGCAGCGGCCGCCTCGGCCTCCGATAGGGCGGCCCGGGCGGACGTCCGGTCCTCCTCGGCCTTCGCGAGCTCCTCCTCGAAGTGGCGCATGCCGATGGCGACGTCGGAGTGCGAACGGCCGCGGGCCCGGATCGCCGACGCGACAACCTCGGCGTTGTCGGCCGCGAGGCGGTACCGCTCGAGGCCGAGCGCCTTGCGGATCGTCGCGAGGCGCGCGTCGGCCTCCGAGTCGTCGAGGATCTCCCGCATCCGCTCTTGGGGCGTGTAGACGGCCCACCGCCAGAGGTCGGAGCGCGACCGGGGGTTCGGGTTGTCCGGGAACCCGAGTAGCTCGATCACCCGCTGCCGGAATTCGGTGAGCGAGTAGGTCCGGAGCTCGCCGTCGACCCGGAACGATGGCTCCTCGGCGTCGAACACTTCCCGGCCGCGGCGGGTCTTGCGACGGAAGGTCCGCGCGAGCTCGTACGCATGCTCGCCGTCCGACAGGGTGAGGGAAACCGACGAGTCACCGGTCCGATGTCGGACGAGGTACGGGGCGTCGACCTCGGCGAACCCGAAGAGGGCCATCTCGATGGCGTGCAGGAGGCTCGTCTTCCCCGACCCCACGTCCCCGGTCAGGACCGTGACGCCCGGCCCGAACGCGAGCGTAGCGGACTCGTAGCTCCGGACGTTCCGGAGCGTCAGCGTCCCGAGCTGCAGCGTCACGTCGGCTCCGTCTCGTCGAGTCCGAGGGCCCGGAGCGCGCCGATCAGCCGCAACCGCTCGTAGTCGGCCTTCGCCTCGCCCTCCGACCGGGCCGCGCCGAGCGATTCGAGCAGGAGCCGGAGCCGCCGCTCCCCGTCCTCGCCCTCGAGGAACGGCAATCCCAGCGACGGGTCGACCGCGAGCCGGTGGAATGCCTCGGACTCCAGGCGGAGCTCGTCGCCGTCCTGGGCGAGGTCTCCCGCCAGGGCGGACTGAGCGTCCGCGAGGTCCCAGTGCACGCTGGCGGTCCCCGGCTCGAGGGAGTGACGGACCTGGCCGAGGCCGAGGGAGCCGATCGAACCGTCGGCGAGCGTGCCGTGGACCCGCGGGAACAAGAGCGCTCCCGGGCCGTTCTCGCGCGCTACCGCGCGGGCGATCTCCTCGTGCGCCGCCTCGGCCGTGCGCCCGGCCACGTCGATGTCGAACACCTTCATCGTCGATCTCGGCGTGGTCTCGACCCACTCCACCGACGGGCGACCCTCCCGAACATCGACGATCGCGAGCCCGCGGTGCGATCGGCCCGCGACACCGTCCTCGATGTCGGTGACCGAGGTACCGAAGACGGCCCCGGGGTTGACGAGGAGTCCCATGCCCCCCGGGCCTTTCCCGGTGTAGGTCCGATGGATGTGCCCCCCCGCGTAGTAGTCGCAGCCGCCGGGAAGGTCGTCGAGCGAGACGCCCCGGATGTGCTCACGGAGGTGGTCGGGGAGGTACTCCTCGACGGCGGCGTGGAACAGGAACACCTTGAAGCCGGACGCCGCCCGGAACTCCTCGGAGTCGACGGCCAGGAAATAGCTCCGGTCAAGCCCGTGGGAGCGGCCCGAGATCCCCGCGATGCGTACTCCGGTCGGCTCGTCGGTGAGGAACGGCAACGTCCACCGGTCGCCCTCCGCCCGGACCGCTTCCGGGGCGGCTCGGAGGAAGAGACCGGTCTCCGCCAGCACGTCGAGCCAGCTCGTCCGGTGGGCCACGTAATCGTGCGAGCCGTAGATCGTGTAGATCCGTCGGCCGGCATCGACGAGCCCCTTCAGGGCCGCCGCCACCGGGGCGACCTCGGCGGGATCCGGGACCGGCGTGTGGAACAGGTCGCCCGAGATCAGCAGGAACTCGCAGTCGCGCTCGCCGACCGTCCGGATCGCCCGGAGCACGCTCTCGCGGAGGGCCCCTCGCACGGCGGCGTCGCGCGACCACGCGCCGACGTGGGCGTCGGCGAGGTGGGCGAACCGGAACGGCCTCCCGGACATGGGAGCCTCTACGGGGCCGGTTTCGGTCCGTCCCGGGCGCGTTTGACGACCGCGGCGAGGAGACCCGCGCCGACCCCCATCGCGAGCAGCGTCATCGCGAGGTTCTCGTCCGAGAACAGGGTGCCGGAGGAGGGCGGGGTGGCGGCGGGGGTCGCGTCATCGGATTTCGTGACGTCGGGAGGGGGCGGGGGTGGCGGCTGGGTCGTCACGCTCGCCCGGGCGATGAGCGTCTGCTGGATGGCAAACAGTTCCGTCGCTTCCTCCATCGTGATCTGACGATTGCGGAGCCGCGAAACGAGGTAGGCGTACCGGGCCCCGGAGCTGCTGACGGCGACGGGAGGACTCGGGGCGACCGCCGGGTCGTACACGGAATCGGGCTCCGCACGGTCGGCCGGTTAGATGAAGGGTCCCCTCGGCGCGGACGGTCGGACTGACGTCCCCTTCGGATCCCGTCCGGAACCACTCGAACCTCGGCGAGGGGCGGTGGCGTCGGTGTACCCAGCTCTCCGTTCCCTCGCCGGGCCGGTAGGAGTTATAGGCCGAGCCCGGCTCCGAACGACGATGGTCCCCCCGACCGAACCGGATGCGCCGGAGCACGACGGCAAGCACCTCCACGTCCGGATGCGGGACGACCACGCCTCCATCTACGACCTGATCACCGAGTACCTGCAGGCGGCGGGCAAGGCCCCCGACTGGTACTGGCGCACCGCGGGCCGGCTCGAGGGGAGCGACGCGGAAAACCTCGAGGAGCTGCTGTGCTCGGCGTTCGAGGCGGGCGCGTTCATCTCCCACGACCACCCGGAGGACCTCGAGTTCCTCTGGGTCGACGAGGTCGAGTGCGAGCGGGAGCGGAAGGCCGAGGAGAAGGGCGAGCAGGCCCGGGAATCTCGGAAGGAACGCTCCACGATGAGCCACTACGCGTAACGAATCCCCGGTTCGATCCGGGGGATCCGCGTACGCGGGTCGTACGGATCGGGATCAGCTCTTCTTGCTCGCGGCCGAGCCGGTCGATGGCGCCGTAGCGGCGACGGTCGAGGATGGGTCCATGCCGGCGAGCACGCGCGCGAAGTAGGCGGTCAAAAGCGAGCCGGCCGACGCCCCGTCGCCGCCGCCGTTCATCTGGAAGAGCGTCGTCGGCGTGATCGCGATCTTGCCGTCCCGGACCGCTTCCATCACGCGGACCAGCGCGACCTTGTCCGGCCCGAGCACCTCGGTCTGCGCCTGGTAGGCGCGACCTTGGGCGAGACCGACCGCCTCGACGGCCTTCGCCTCCCCCGCCCCGATCGCGGCCGACTTCGCGCCCTCTCCGTCGCCGATCAGGACGAGCGCGGACTTGTCGCCCTCCGCCTTGATGCGGGTCGAATCGCGGATGCCGTTCGCCTCTTCGACCATCGCCGAGGCCCGGTTCTTGTTGATGTCGATCTGGAGGAGCGCCGCGACGACCTCGGGCTGCTTGGCGGCGCGCGCGAGCATCTCCTGGACCGCGATCTGCTTGTTCGCGGCCTTCGCCTGCTCCTCGTACTGCGCCTGCTGCTGCATGGCGATCTCCTTCTGCGTCTGGGTCGCCATCAGCTCCGGCGGCATCCGGATCTGGCTGATCAGCAGGTTCTGCGCCTCGACGTTGTACTTGCCGAACGCCTCCTTCGCCTTGTCGAGCGCCTCGCGCTGGAGGTCCGTCCGGCTCTGGACGAACTCGAGCGCCTTCTTGCTCCCGGCGTTGTTGCGGAACTCCGCGTCGATCACCGGGTGGATGATCTGCTCGATGAGGCCCCGGACCGAGCCGAACCGGGCGATGATGAACGCCGCGTTCGACGGGTCGATCCGCGTGACCAGCCGGACCTCGACCGCGATCGCGAAGCCGTCCTTCGAGGTGACCCCGAGCGAGCCGAACTGGAACAGCTCCTTCTGCTCCTCGCTCGACCGGGGCGGCTCGTCCGCCCAGTCGATCATCACGGCGCTGGTCGGGACCAGATAGGCCGTGTACGCGACCGGGTTGAGGTTGTAGACGCCGGGGGCGAGCGGCTCCTTGTAGATGCCGCGGACCCCCTTGTCGCTCGTGAGGGGGACGAGCATCTCCACGGAGTCGTGGATCGGGGCCGTCGCGATCGCCTTCGTAGGGTCCCCGACGGCGACCGGGGCGTCGGCCGACTTGGTCAGCTCCGCCCCGACGTTCGACCTCAGGACGGCGACCGTCCCGGGCGGGACCTCGAACAGCTTGTAGCCTTGGACGATGAACAGGAGCGGGTTGATGTAGTAGAGTCCGGCCTGCAGAGTCTCCAGCTGGGGACCCCGGTAGCCTTCCCCGTCCAGGAACTCCTGGCCCTTCTGGAAGTAGCTGTGCTGCCCCTTCGACAGCGGGGCGACCTGGAGGTTCGACGGCATCGGCTTGCCGTCCTGCGCGACGACGACCCCGAAGGACCCGATCGAGATCAGGGTGGCCGGGCGCAGGCCGATGAGGAAGAGGCGGGTGTTGATCCGGTACTTCCCGGGGCGGAGGATCGCGCCCTGCGGACCCTTGTGCCCCCGGCGAGCGGTCGGGCTGCCGTCCCCGTCGAGGAACATCCGCGCGTCCTGGAACTGGTTGCACTCGACCTCGTCGCCGACGACCCGACCCTTCGGGAGCGGCTGGCCGTCGATCGCCTCGACGATGCCGATCTGGCCATCGGGGATGTTGATGACCTCCATCTTCTCGATGCGCCAGAGGAACGGCATCCGCCAGTAGAGGCCGGGGACGAGCGTGTCGGCCTGCACGCCGACCTGGCCCCTCCGGGCGATGACCTGGCCCTGCGGCATCGGCCGGCCTAGCGCGCGTCGCGTGAGGATGCCGACCTGGTTCTCCGCGATGAGGAAGAAACCGTCGAGGACGAACAGAAGGACGACGATGGCGACGACGAGCAGGGCGAACAGGGTCAACGGATCCATCGAGCTCGCTCCGACCGTCCCGGGCGACCGTCGGGGACGGTCGAACGGGGAACGGCGTGGAGGATAGGAACCTTTCCTCGGCCGCCCCCGAGGATCCGGCGCGGGCCGGCCCTCGGCGAGACGACCCCGCGTCCCGCCGACCTAGATCCCGATGACCGAGTGCGCGACGATGAGCGCGATGAACAGGATCGAGATCGTGTTGACGACCTTGATCAGCGGGTTGATCGCGGGTCCCGCGGTGTCCTTCGTGGCGTCCCCGACGGTGTCGCCCACGACCGCCGCCTTGTGGGCGTCGGAGTGCTTGCCACCGAAGTGACCGGTCTCGATGTACTTCTTCGCATTGTCCCACGCCCCGCCGCCCGTGGTCATGGTGAGCGCCAGCGGGAAGCCCGAGAGGATCACGCCGAGAAGAAGGCCCGCGAGCGCGGTCGGTCCGAGGAGGAATCCGACGGCGAGCGGGGTCACGACACCGATCGCCGCGGGCACGGCGAGCTGGCGGAGCGCCGTGTCGGTCACGATCGCGACGCAGCGGCCGTACTCGGGTTTTCCCGTGCCCTCGAGGATCCCCGCGATCTCCTTGAATTGCCGGCGGACCTCGAAGACAATGGCCTGCGCGGCCACGCCGACCGCGTTCATCAGGAACGACGTGAAGAAGAACGGAAGGATCGCGCCGATGATCAGCCCGGAGACGACGAGCGGGTCGTCGATCGTCAGCTTGCCGGTGAACGTCGTCCAGGTGATCCCGGCCTGGTTCGCCGCCGCGAACGTGTACGCGGCGAAGAGGGCCAGCGCGGCCAGCACGGCCGAGCCGATCGCGTACCCCTTGGTGACCGCCTTCGTCGTGTTGCCGACGGCGTCGAGCGGGTCGGTGACCGCCCGGGCCTCCGCGGGGAGCTTCGCCATCTCGGCGATCCCGCCGGCGTTGTCGGTGATCGGCCCGAAGGCGTCGATCGAGATGATCATCCCGGTGACCGCGAGCATGCTCGCCGCGGCGAGTCCGATGCCGTAGAGCCCGAGCTCGCTGTTGATCGGGTTCCCCCAACCCGTCCAGCCCACCGAGGCGTACGCCGCGAGCGTGCCCGCGACGATGACGAGGCCGGGGATCCATGCGGACTCGAGGCCGACGGAGAGTCCCGTGATGACCGTCGGGCCGGCGCCCGCCTGGGCGGACTCGGCGATCCGGTGCACGGGGCGGTAGCTCGAGGAGGTGTAGTAGTCGGTGGTGAGGACGATCAGGATCATCACGATGAGCCCGATCGCGGTGGCGACGAACACGCCCGTGCTCGAGCCCATGAACTCGACATCGAGGAAGTAGAGGCCGATCAGGCCCACCCCGGTCGTGGCGGCGAGCCCCTGGTAGAGCGCGCCCATGATCGAGCCGCCGGGGCGCATTCGGACGAAGAACGTGCCGACGATCGTGGCGACGATCGCCCACGCCGAGACGAGGAGCGGATAGAGGATCGCGCGGGGGAACGTGGTCGTGACGCTCGGGATCAGGTAGGCGAGCAGCATCGCCGACACCGCGGTGACGACGTACGTCTCGAACAGGTCGGCCGCCATGCCGGCGCAGTCGCCCACGTTGTCACCCACATTGTCCGCGATGACCGCCGGGTTGCGCGGGTCGTCCTCGGGGATCCCGGCCTCGACCTTCCCGACGAGGTCGGCGCCAACGTCGGCGCCCTTCGTGTAGATGCCGCCGCCAACGCGGGCGAACAGGCTCATCAGCGAGGCGCCGAACAGGAGTCCGACCATGCTGAGGACGTTCCCGCCGAAGGCGGCGTAGAAGACGACGAGCTCGAGGAGAGCGAGGCCGGCGACCGAGAGACCGGTCACGCTGCCGCCCCGGAACGCGTAGGCCATCGTCGAGCCGAGGTTCCCGCCTCGGGCGTGGTTCGCGGTACGGACGTTCGCCCGGACGCTGACGAGCATGCCGACCGCGCCCGCGAGGGCGGAGCCGGCCGCTCCGGCGAGGAATCCCACCGCGAGCTTCGGTCCGTCGCCCGTGATGCCGAACGCGAAGGCGATGAGGACCGCGACGATGGCGCCGACGGCGAACACCGCGGTGTACTCGCGGCGCAGGAATGCGATGGCGCCTTCGCGGATCGCGCCGGCGATCGCCTTCATCTCATCGGTCCCCTCCGGCTCTCGCAGCAGGAGCATCGTCTGGAGGCCGGCGTAGGCGAGGGCGAGCAGCGACGCGAGGACGATGACGAGCTCGAGTTGACCGGTTGAGAGCGACATGGGACCCCCCGTTCGGATTGGGGGCCGTTCATGCGGGTGGCTATTAAAGCGTTCCCGCGGATTTTCTTTGGATTCCCCGCCGACCGGCGGGCGCGCCCGTGCAGACGGACGGTTCTATAAGGGGCAGGCCGTAAAGCGGGCAGGATGCAACCCACGGGTTCCCGGGACCTCGTCACGGGCCGCCGAACCCGCGTCGTGTGTCCCCGCTGCGGTCAGGCGATCGAGCTGTCGCGCCTGCGAGCCCACCTGAGGGAGCAACACCAGACGACCAGCAGCGAGCTCGACTCGACGTTCCTGCGCGCACGCCGGGATGCCCGGCGGGCCGCGCGATTCGTCCGCCGCTAGCCGGACTACGGGTCGAACGACCGGCTCTGGACCGCTTCGGTCATCCGGCGAAGCGCGTCGGTCTCGAGGAGCGACTTCTGGCCCTTCTCGCCCCGGACGCGGAGCGCCACGGTGCCGCCGGCGATCTCCTGGTCCCCGAGCACGATCAGGTAGGGGATCCGGTCCATCTCGGACTCCCGGACGCGCTTCGAGAGCGTATCGGAGGCCCCGGTCCGCTCCGCCCGCAGGTGGGCGTGGCGCAGCCGGTCGGTGAGCTCGGACGCCGCCGCCTCGTGCCGGTCGGCGAGCGGAAGCACGCGGACCTGGACGGGGCTGAGCCAGGGGGGCAGCCGACCGTTGCAATGCTCCAGGAGGACGCCGAAGAACCGTTCCCAGCTTCCGAGGATGGTTCGGTGGATGACGACGGGGCGGTGCAGATGACCATCGGCCCCCTGGTACTGGAGGTCGAAGCGGGCCGGCATCTGGTAGTCGAGCTGGATCGTCCCGGTCTGCCAAGGTCGACCGAGACTGTCTTTCACGTGAATATCGATCTTCGGGGCGTAGAACGCGCCCTCCCCGGGGGACGTCCGGTACTCGATCCCCGAGCCCTTCAGCACCTTCTCGAGCATCGCCTCGGCCCGGTCCCACTCCGCGGAGTCGCCGAGGAACTGGCCCGGCCGCTTGGAGAGTTCGTAGCTCCAGGTGAACCGGAACGTCGTGAACGCCCGGTCGATCCACTTGAGCAATCGGACGAGCTCCTCCTCGATCTGCTCCTCGGTCACGAACAGGTGCGCGTCGTCCTGGACGAACTCCCGGACCCTCGTCATGCCGTGGAGCGTTCCGCTCGGCTCGAACCGGTGGAGGGGGGCGAACTCGGCCAATCGGAGCGGGAGCTCCCGGTAGCTCCGGTCGCGGGAGCGGAAGATCAGCATCGACCCCGGGCAGTTCATCGGCTTCCAGCCGAACTCCCGGCCCTCCGAGACGGTCAGGAACATGTTCTCCCGGTAGTGCGCCCAGTGGCCGCTGCGTTCGTAGAGCGACTTCGCGAACATCAGGGGGGTTCGGATTTCCCGGTAGCCGTCCTCCGCGAAGTGCTCGATGACGAACCGCTCGAGTTCGCGGACCACCACCATCCCGTTCGGGTGCCAGAACGGGAAGCCCGGCGCCTCCTCGGAGAACGAGAACAGCTCGAGCCGTTGGCCGAGGGACCGGTGGTCGCGGGCCTCCGCCTCCGTCCGCAGCTTCAGGTAGGCGTCGAGCTCGCCCTTCGAGGGGAACCCGACCCCGCGGACTCTCTGGAGCGGCTCACCATCGGGGACGCCCCCGGCCGTGATCGCCGAGAAGCCGAGGATGTGGGTGCCGGCGAGCCACCTTGTGGACGGGACGTGGGGTCCCCGGCACAGGTCGACGAAGGGGCCCGTCCGGTAGAAGGACACCGGCTCGCCCACCGGGACCTCGGCGACGTACCGGAGCTTGTGTCGGTTGCCCGCCACGAGGCGGCTCGCCTCCGCGGGTTCGACCTCGACCCGTTCGTAGGCGAGGTCCGCGGCGACGTCGCGGTCGATGGCCCGACGGACCGCCGCGAGGTCCTCGGGGGTCAGCGGGCGAACATCGAAGTCGTAGTAGAATCCCTCGTCGGTCGGAGGTCCGACCGTCGGGAGCGCCGTCGGGACCGCCTCGACGAGCGCTTTCGCGACCAGGTGGGCCGCGGAGTGCTGCAGGATGTCGCGGCCAGCCCGGTCTTGGAACGTCAGGGGAGCGAGATGGCCATCCTGGGACAGCGGAGCGGAGAGGTCCACGGGTCGGCCGTCCCAGGAGGCGGCGAGGTACTGAGGGAACCCCCGAGGGTTCCAGTCCTTCAGAACGGAGCCGACGGACGTTCCGGCCGCCACCGAGCGGTGCTGACCGTCCGGCAACGCCACGCGGATCTCGCTCGGCATCCTAGCCCTCCGACGCCACGCACATGGGTCCAAAGGAAAAGGTTTCGTCGGGGCCGGATGGGGCTGCCGGGATCAAATTTCCCCGGAACGGTGGCGACCGCGAGGGTATCGAGAATTGAGCCGGATAGAAGGGTTATCCGTGTCGATTCATCTCGCGGAAACCGGTGTGGCGTTGACTCGACCCGGTCGGACCTCAACGAACTGGCGGCGGAATCCGATGGGGGCTCGATTGGCCCGGTTGGGGCTCGCGATGGCCATCGCCGCCCTGATGACGCTCCCGGTCTCCGCCGCGAGCTCCGCCTCGCCCGGGAGTCCGAGCCCGCTGTCGGCGAGTCGCGGTCCTCCCACCGCCGGATGCGCGACTCCGGGGGCCTGCTCGAGCTTGGGCCCGCGGCCTCTGCACCTGCCGTCCGCCGGCGCGGGTCCGGCGGTTCTCCGACCCAGCGGTGGTCCCTCCCCCACCGGACCTGGTTCGGACGGGATCCTGGCGAGCGTCAGCCTCGCGAACGATTCCCTGCGACCGTCGATCCAGCCGGTCTCCCCCGGGACCGGCCCGATCAATGTCGCCTTCGATTCGGGGCGACAACTCGTCTTCGTCGTGGAGTCGAACCGGAACGAAGTCTCCGTCTACGACGCGAATCTCACGCACCTGATGGCGACCGTTCTGGTCGGCAGCAATCCCTCGAGCATCGTCTACGCGCCCGGCGCCGGCGAGGTGCTCGTCGCGAACTACGGCTCGAACACCGTGACCGTCATCAACGACACGACGTTCGCGCCGGTCGTTTCGCTCCCGATCGGGAGCACCTCCGGTTTCAACGCCTCAGGCCCATCGGGGCTCACGTACAATGCCGCCCGGCACAGCGTCTTTGTGACGAGCTTCGGACACTACCTCCTCCCGCGACCGATTGACAACCTGTCCGAGATCGACCCGAGCCGCAACTTGGTGGTCGGGCGGGTGGTGGTCGGCGCCGATCCGGTTGACGTGCAGTTCGACCCGGCGGCGAACTCCATGTTCGTGGAGAACGAGATCGCCGGAACGGTCACGGTCGTCAACGCGACGAACCTGGACCCGTTCTCGAACCTCAGCCTCTCGTTCACCCCGACGACGGGGGTCGCGGACCCGAACGACGGCGCGTTCGTGGCCGAGGGGGTCAACAACACCGGCGTCACGCAAGTGGCCGGCTTCCGCGACCGGTCCCTCGCCCTGCTCTACCAGCTCTCGAAGAGTTGGAGCTACGTCGGGTTGGGGTCGCTCTCGTACGACCCGGACGATTCCGCGGTCCTCGCGGCCGTCGGCTCGGCGGTCCAGGCGCTCGTGCCGACCACCGGTGCCTCCCTCGGAACCGTCGCCACGGGGATCTGCGCGTTCGGCGACGCCTTCGCCCCCGGGCCGGCCGTGGAGTACGTCACCGACTCCTGCGCGGACCGCACCGTCTCGCTCGGCGCGTTCACCTTCGGCGCTACCGCCGCCGTCCGCTCCGGCGGCCAACCCACGGCGCTCTACAACGACCCCGCGAGCGGCCGTGTCTGGGTGAACGACCTCTTCGGGCACTCGGTCCAGGTGCTCAACGGCTCGAACCTCTCCTCCGGACTGGTGGTCTGGTCGGGGACGCAACCGGTCGCCGTCGCGTCGGATCCGGCCATCGGCGGCACGCTCGTGCTCTCCCAGGGGTCGGTCTCCGGTGGCTCGACCGGGGGGAACGGCAGCCTCGAGGTCGTCCCGGACGCGTCGTCGGCCGGCGCGTTCCTCTCCCTACCGTTCGGCACGACTCCGCTCGCCCTCGCGGTGGACTCGGCGAGGGGACGGATCGACATCTCCCAGGTCCTCGCGAACGGGCCGAACTGGGACCTCCAGCTCCAGCAGCTCTTCCAGGGAAACCAGTCGACGTACGCGACGACGAACCTCTCCGTGGAGCCGTCGACCTACGGGATCCGGGCGGGACAGGACGCGGCGGTCCTGCCGCTGCCGAACTCCACGACGGTCGCGGTCACGGACCCCGGCGCGCCGAAGCTGTACGGGGTCGACGTCGCGAACGGGTCCCTCGCCTGGACCGCTCGGCTCGACGGGCCCGCGGTCGGGCTCGCATTCGACCCGTCCGATGGCCTGATCCTCGTCGCGACGAACGGAGCTTCCACCCTCGTGGCCGTCGACCCGTCCACCGGTACGGTCCGCGGCACGGCGATCCTGCAGGAGAACGCGACCGGGGTGGCGTACGACCCACTGAACCAACGGGCGTACGTCGCGGAGAACGACAAGAGCTCCCAGGTCGGAGGCCAGGTCGAGTCGTTCAGCGCGTCGGCCCTGCTCGGCGAGGCGCTCGTCTCCGGCTTCGGCGCGGCGCTCGGCGGGATCGCCTTCCTGAACGTCTCCGGGCTCATCGGTGTGGACGGCGCCTCCACGGGACTCCTGTACCTGCTCGGCCAGACGATCTCGACTCCGACGCTGAGCGCGTCGCCGACCTCCCTCGTCGTCGGGCAGAGCTTCACCTTGACGTCGGGGGCGAAGGGCGGATTCCTCCCGTACAACGTCTCCTACACCGGCCTTCCGCCGGGGTGCCCGAGCGCGAACACCACGCACTTCGTCTGCGCTCCCGTCCATTCGGGGACGTTCACCGTGACCGTCCACCTGCAGGACCTTACGGGCGCGTCCGTCGCCCTCAACACCACGGTGGTCGTCGCTCCGCCCCCGGTCACGCCGGGGATCAACCTCGCGAGCGGCACGCCCGTCGGCGGCACGGTCCAGTCGGCCACGCTCGGCGAGAACGTGACGCTCTCCGCGAGCGTCGTCAGCCTCGGGGTCACCGAGCTCGGCTCGGCCACGCTCCTCAATTGGACCGTCGCGCCGATCACGAACGGCACCCTCGACTCCTCGCACGGCAAGACCGTGACGGTCTCGTTCTTCGACACCGGCGAGCTCACGGTCATCCTCACCGTCTTCTTCGAGGGGACGACGAATTCGTCGTCGGTGCTGTTCGACGTCGGGACGGGTACCCCCACGAAGACGAGCGGCGGTGGTGGCGGGATCCCGATTCTCGACCTGATCCTCGGGGCGGTCGCGGCGGTCGTGATCGTCGGAGTGGTCGTCGGCGTGGTGATGATGCGGCGCGGCGGGGGCGGACCACCCCCCTCGGACGAGCCCGCCCCGACGACGGAGGCCGAGCCGACGGCGGACGCTGGGACGCCCCCCGAGGGGCCGTCGGAAGGGTAGCCCGAGCCCGCCCGGGCGCGGATTCGGTCCGCCCGATGCCGACTGCGACGACCGGTCGACGGCGCCAATGCTATCCCCGCCGACCCGGTGATTCGGACGAATGACCGGGGACGCCGACCTCCCCGACTCGACGTCCCGTGGGAGGCCATCGGACTCCGAGCCCGAGAGTGACGGTCGCGCGGTCGCTCCGGCCGCGCCCGTTCTCCGCCGACGGTCGAGCCTACCCTGGGTCCTGAGCGCGGTCTCGCTCGTGGTCGTCGGGGCCGTCTTGTGGGTCGCGGTCGCCGGGGTGCCCACGTGGCCGTCCGGGATTCCGGGGCTTCCCGGCTCGGGGTCGGCCCCACCCGCCTCCGGCGGAGGAGGATCGACCCAATCGGTCCTCGCGAACGGCACCGTCTGGGACGTCGCGGCGGGCCACTTCGAGTCGGCCGGGTTCGCGGCTGCCGGGGACTCCCAGGCGTTCGGCGGATTCCACAGCTCCGTCCCCGTCCGCTTCTGGATCGTGGCGGCCTCGAGCTACGGGAACTGGTCGGGGACCAACTCGACCTACGGGACCGACCCGAGCCCCTCGTCGTCGGCCGGTGCGTCGTCCAACTGGTCCGCCGGTCCGGCCACCTCGGCCACCCTCCAGCGCGTGATCCTGGGGCCCGGAGCCTACGAGCTGATCGTCGAGAACACCAACTCGAGCCTGGCCGCTTCGGTCATCGTCGTGCAGTCGGTCGTCCTCCAACCGTTCGACACGAGCTGAGCCGGGCCGCGCCCGTGGCCCGGTCCGAGAGTTCCGGAAGGCTCCTCCCGGGACGATGCGACGCGGATTCCGAATCCCGTTCCAGGGCGAGATTGGGACCCTCCAATTCCGTGGTTCGTCCGGACGTCCCGTCTCCGACGACGGGAGGGACCGCCATTCGCGACTTGAGCCTTAAGTAGGGGAGCCCCCTAGGCCCCCCGTCTGACGACGCTCGGAATGGCCGACCGACGATACGAAACGGAGCTCGGCTCCGCGAAGACGGGGGCGTACGACCGCCGACCCGCGACCGCGACCCTCCTCCCGCTTCGGGTCCGCGGCTTCGGGAGTCATCCCCGGCCCCGGTCGGGCCTTCCCTGAACTCACAGTACGCGAACGTTGGAGAACACCTCGGAGCAACCATGAAGAAGAGTAGCGTCGCCGCGATCTTGCTGATGACGATCATGATGGCGGGCCTGCTCGCCGCCCCGGCGTACCTCGGCGGAGCAACCGTCGGCGCGTCCTCGGCCCACGCGTCCGCCCCCGCCCGCGCGACCTCGCTCGCGATGCCCCACACCCCCGGCGCCACCGCGCCCTTGGTGCCCACGCCAGCGACCGGCTACCCCCGGACGGTGTTTGTCGAGACGTTCACCGGGGTCTGGTGCCCGCACTGCCCCGCGGAGTCCCAATCGCTCTACGAATACGACCAGAACACGAGCCACAACGTCCTCAGCATCGCCGAGCTGCACGCCTGCGAGTTTGCCCCCGGCACGGGCCCCTGCGGCGACGGGTACGTCCCGCCCGACGGGACCTCCGACAACCGGGGCGCCTTCTACAACGTCTGCGGATACCCCGACGTCTTCGTCGACGGCCTCCATCCCGTCTGCGGCGCGGGCACGTCCGTCTCGCAGATGGCCGCGCAGTACGCCGGCGAGATCAACAACGCCTCCAAGTACGCGGGCAACGTCTCCATCACGCAGAGCGCGAGCGTCAACCCGGCGGCGAACGTGACCGCGTATGCCAACGTCACCTCGGCGGTCACGGGTACCTACAACGCGGTCACCTACCTTCTCGAGAACATCGGCAAGAAGAACCTCAATGGCGGCGGCGGGCTCCACGGCGTCGCCAACGTGGTCCGCGAGACGCTCTACAACCACCCGGTGAACGTGACGGCGGGACAGACGCTCGAAATCCGCTCCATCGGGCAGATCAACTCGGCCTGGCGCGCCCAGAACTTGAGCGTCATCACCTTCCTCCAGCAGAACTCGACGAGGATCATCGAGAACGCCAACATGGCCAAGGTCGTCACCCTCTCGACCTCCGTCGTCCCGGCCGCCGGGACGATCACCTCCGGCCAGAGCACCATGGTGACGGTCCAGGTCGCGAACACGAGCACGTTCACGCCCGTCGGCGGGGCCGCGATCACGGTCAGCTCGAGCGTCGGGGGCACGTTCACGCCCTCGACCGGCACGACGGCGGCGAACGGGACGTTCTCCACCCTCTACACCGCCCCGTCCGTGACATCCATCCTGGACGCCCTGATCTCGGTCGAGGCGGACGGCCCGAGCGCGACCGTCGGCTTCGCGAACGCGACCGTCGTTCTCAACCCCCTCGGACCCCCAACGGCCCCGACCGGCCTCACCATCTCCCCGGGCGTCGCGAACGTCACCCTGAACTGGACCGTGCCGGCGTCGGGCGGCGGCGGGGTCACCTACGACCTGTACCAGTCCGCGACCCAGTCCGGCGGCTACGCCGTCATCAACCAGACGACGGGCACGCAGTTCGTCGCCACCGGCCTCGCCGGCGGCGCGACATACTGGTTCAAGGTCGACGCGAGCAACCTCGCCGGCTTCTCCTCGAACACCTCCGCGATCTCGGCCAGCGCGGCGACGGGGTCGACGCAGGGGCTGCCGAGCAGTGAGGGCTGGTGGGTCACCATCGACTCGACGACGTTCAGCTCGACGACGAGCTCGCCGCTCGTGCTCCTCCTGCCCGACGGGCAGTACTCCTACACCTACGGGACGAACTGGTACGCGCGGATCCCGACGGTCTCCGTGCCGACCACGCTCACCATCGCCGGGCAACCGATCCCGTTCACGGTGGCGTTCCAACCGACCCCCGCCGTGCTCGAAGGAACGGTAACGCCGGGCAGTGCGTCCGTCACGCTATCCGGGACACCGATCGCGGTCGACAACGGGTCGTTCTACGCGAGCGTGCAGCCCGGGTCGTACGTCCTGAACGTCACGACCCCCGGGTACGTCGCGAACTCGACCGCGCTCAACCTCGGCCCGGGGAACATCACGACGCTGAACGTGCAGCTGTTCAAGGCGCAGCCGAGTACGAGCGGCGTCGGCCCGTCGAACTCCGGACTCACGAACGAGGAGCTGATCGCGATCATCGCCGTCGCCGCGATCGTGGGCGCGGTCCTCGTGTTTGCCGGCGTCATGAGCATGTCGAAGAACGGACGGGGAAAGCGGCCTCGGTCGCCCCCCCGCGACGACGCCTGACGAGCGGGTGAACCGGGGACCATGGGTCAGCCGAACGCGCGCGCCGGGGACCCCACGTCCGCCCCGGGCCGCTGGACCCACCTCGGGACCGGCCGGGTCCGAACGGTGGCCAGCCTCGTGCTCGTCGCGGTCCTAACGCTCTCGGCCCTCGGGGGGGCGGCCGGGCACGCCCGAACCGCTTCCACGAACCCGGTGGTCGCCATCTGGCAGTCGGCCAACGTCACCGAGCAGGGCAACCTCACGGTCTCGATGGAGGTCACGGACCCGGCCCTCTTCCACTTCGTGTTCTTCCAGTTCTGCCAGCTGTCGTCGTCGGTGTGCTACACGCCGGCCGTCGTCATGACCCTGCACGGCGCGAGCACGTTCGTGGGGACCACGAAGAAGATGTCCGCGTATCCGGGGATGCTCGAGGGGGTCCACGCCGGCTACAACATCACCATCGAGTACGCGAACGGCACGAACGCGAGCGAGCCCTCGCTTCCGAACACGTTCACGAACCTGTCGGTGGTCACGACCGTCGCGAACTACTTCGACTTCGATATGGTGGTCGTGCCGCAGTCGTTCGGACTGAGCGGAGCGGTGTCCGATGCTTCGACCCACGCGCCGGTCGCGGGGGCGTCGGTCGCCCTGTCGCCCGGGAGCTACTCGACGATCCAGACTCCCTTGAGCGGGGCCTACTCATTCTCGGGGGTCCCGAACGGGACGTACTCCCTCTCGGTCTCCCGATCCGGGTACTCGACGACGACGATGAGCGTGAAGGTCTCCGGCCAGAACGCCGTGCAGAACGTCGCGCTCTCGAACGGCTCGACGCCGATCCAATCCGGTCCGGCGCCGAAGAGCCCCAGCTTCCTCGCCACGCCGCTCGGCCTCGCCGTGGTGGCGGTCGCGGTCGTCGCCGTGGTCGCGATCTTGGTCGCCCTCCTGCTCCTGCGGCGCCGACCGAAAGTTCCGGACGACCGCTCGAAGACCGTCGAGAGTACTCCCGCCGCCGACTCCGGGGGACCCACGTGAGGGGGGGACCGGCATGAGCCGAGCTCGAGTCGTCCTGATCCTGCTCATCGCGCTCGTTGTCGTCGGCGCCGCCCTCACGATGGGGCCCGCCGCGTCGCCGGCGCGCGCCTCGGGCGGCAACGGCTCGCTCGCGCCGGACTTCACGCTCTCCGACATCTACGGGCACTCGTTCGCGCTCTCCAGCTACCGGTCGAGCTCGGTGGTCGTGATCGAGTTCACGTCGCTGTCGTGCAGCGAGTGTCAGATCGTGGAGCAGAGCATGATGACTCTGTACACGGGCTACAATCAAACCGGGAAGACCGACGTCCAGATCATCTCGGTGTTCATCGAGCCGCAGTTCGGCGACTCGATCTCGGCGCTCCGGGCGTACCATCAGAAGAACAACATCACCTGGTGGATGGCCCAGGACACGCCGAGCCTCTCCGTGTCCCAATCGTACGGCGTCTCGGTCATCCCGAACGTCGTGATGGTCGACAAGCAGGGCGACGTCGTCTACCAGCACACGGGCGCGCAGAGCACGAGCGAGCTCCAAGGGAGCATCTCCGCGTCGCTCTCCGGGAAAGCCACGCCGATTTCCCTCGTCACGGTGAGCGTGTTCTCGCTCGCCGCGATCGCGGGCGTCTCGACGTTCTTCTCGCCGTGCGCGTTTCCGATGTTCCCGGGCTACATGAGCCTCTTTCTCGGCCTGAATGCATCGAAGACGGAGGCCCCCGCCGCCTCCGGGACGGCGTACAAAGGAGCCGCCCGGCGGGCCGTCCTCGCCGGATCGATCACGGCCTCCGGCATGATCGTCGTCTTCCTCGTCGTCGGCGTTGCCCTGATCGTCGCCGCGAGCGCCGTCAGCGGGTACATCCCGTACCTCCTGATCGTCGTCGGGGCCATCCTCGTTGCGCTCGGCGCGCTCCTTCTGACGAATCTCCAGTACTGGCGGATCGTCGCCCCGCTCCAACGGTTGTGGCTCCAGATTCGGGGCGGAGAGGCCGCCCCCTCCGTCGTCGGGGCGACCACGCCGGCCTCGGGCGGTCGGTTCTACCTGAAGCTGTTCAGCTACGGGATGGGGTATGCGGCGGCGGCCGCGGGGTGCGTCGCGCCGGTGATCTTCTCCGCGATCATCGCGGGACTCGCGCTCGGCCTCTTGGGCGGGATCATCAACATCCTGATCTACAGCCTGACGGCCGCGCTGCTGATGATCGTGGTGACGGTCCTGCTCGCGATGGCGGGCCAGCGGTTCGTGAACCAGCTGAAGGCGTACACGCCGGTGATCAAGAAGGTCAGCGCGGTCGTGCTCATCGTCGTCGGCGTCTACCTCGTCTACTTCTACTACACGGCCTGGATCGCCTGAACCAGCCGGTCCCGAGCCCCGGCGAGCCGGCCGACAGCCGGGGTCCGTCGAGGCCGCGGGTCACTCGATCGAGAGGCTCGCTTCTCGGGTTAGGTAGAGTCGATTCTCCTCGAGCGAGCTCGTTCCATTCGACTCGCTGGTCCCGAGCCGTTTGTGGTCGAGGTAGACGATCCGCCCGTTCAGCCACTCGAGCTTGTTGAAGAGGAGCGGGTCGTGGGCGAGGTCGCGGAGCTGCTGGATCCGGTCGACCGGGCTCCGCATCGCGCCGTAGTAGCTCGTGATCCATCCGCCGAACGCCTCCCAGACCATCTCCTCATCCAGGATCTTCCGGGCGGTCTGCGCCCCGATCAGCTCGAAGAACGTCAGCACTTCGAGGCTCGTGATGTCCCCCAGGTCGTTCTTGAGCAGGTGCTCGCTCGTCTGTCGCCGCTCTCTCCGCATCCGGGGCGAGTCGAACCGCTCCCGGAGCAGGATGACGGCGTTCGCCGAGTTCAGCTGGCCGGCCTGACGCGTCTGCCAATAAAGGGCAAGGAGCGTGCCGATAGCGAGCACCCACGTGGCGACGGTCGTCCAGAGCGCGACGCTCTCGAAATCGATTGTCACGACGACCGGACCCTGGAGCTTGCTACGGGGTCAAGCCCCGATGCGACCTCGCCGAAATTCAACGCCCGCGTAAAATACATTTCGATTCGACGGGCTTAGCCTCCGCGGGGTCCCCGCGCCCTATCCCTGACCCGGCACGTTACGAGAGGTCGAATCGGTGTCCGCAAAGCCTCGCCTCACACGCGCTAACGACGCCAGTCGACAAGCTACTGGCTCGATCTAGACCATGTCGGCCGGCCTCGTCCATCCTACTTCGCCTGGGGAAAGTCCCCAAGCGGCCCAAGTTCCGCCCATCACAGGTGGACCTGGTGCGGGAAATCCGACGTAAAGACCGCCCCCGTTCCCCGCCTCTGGGCGGGTGCAATTTATCGCGGGGGGCCGGGGGATCGAAGCGGAGCTTCGCGGCTAGCCCCCGACGGAACGAAACGCCTGGACAAGACAGGGCTTACGATGCACAAGCCCGGTGTCTCCACGACGAAGACGACTTGGCCCCGTCGAAGAAGTTCCAGCCTAAACCCCGGCTTGAGGATGACCGTCATTCGGTAAAGCAATACAACGAACGTGCTTGCGACCACCACGACGAAGACGGTCGGGATAATCAGGGGGATTGTCACCGAAATTCACACCTCGACGGTCGCGAGACTGATGCGTTCGTCCCTATTCAGTCTGTGTTGAGCGGGAGACCGGCTCAGGTTTTCCGGAGTGGGTTGATCGCCGAGATCACGTTCAACTTCATCGGAGCAGTTTCGGACCGAGTGGCGGGGGCCGTCGGTACGTTCGACGCTCTCCGGGCCGCGCTACTCGAGCCCGTTCTGGCGGGCTCGCCCGAATCGATTCGCCTCGCCGCCGGTCTCCCCCACAAGCTCGCCCTCGGCGAGATCCTCGTGTTCCCGGTCCGCGACGGCCACGTCCTCGCAGCGACGAATCTCCACGGTCGGCTCGTGTTCGAGCGACATCCCTTGCCTCGGTAGCGGACCGGTTCTCGGCAAAGTGAGATCCATCGCAGTCGGGCCTTCGAACCCGAGACCGTTCTATTTCGCTTATGGCTCGAAG
>Ga0209415_10001440_pt1 | contig 45585 bp, 30 predicted proteins | sample PeaSoiSIISIP2007_FD_187696 | JGI IMG/M metagenome (GOLD analysis project Ga0209415, IMG submission 187696) | Peat soil microbial communities from Weissenstadt, Germany - SII-SIP-2007 (SPAdes) (version 2) | ecosystem: Environmental > Terrestrial > Soil > Wetlands > Peat | place: Germany... | reverse complement strand
TCGAAGCAATCATTCAGGCGTCAAAGGCGCCCGGCGTGGTTACCGGGTTCTTTCTACACCGCGATTCACCGCGGCAGGAAATTGATATCGAGATCGCGGGGAATCGAACAGACCGTCTCTTGGTCAATGTTTTCTACAATCCCGGTAGCGAGGGAGCGAAATTTGATTATGGCTATAGAGGTGCAGCGAGCTATATCGACCTTGGTTTTGACGCATCAGAATCCGGCCATCGGTTCGCAATTGAATGGGGGCCGTGCGAGATTCGCTGGTTGGTTGACGATCGTCTAGTTCATAGGCGCGCTGAATGGGAACCGACGCCAATCCCCCACCTTCCGATGGCCCTCCACCTTAACACTTGGCCATCTCGCTCCAAGGAACTTGCGGGGCGACTCACCGGCCGACGACTCCCAACAACAACGATGGTAAGATCGATTGCGCTGGAAGCAAACTCAGTTGACGGCGATCGGGATTTTGCAGCTCAGAGGTCGCTAGCATCATGAAGATTCTCTCGTATAACCCCGGCCATGATGGCGCGATCGCTTTTCTACGGGACGCACATTTGGTGGCGTCGATTGAGGCAGAGAAGCATTCAAATTATCGGCACTCGCCGTTGTCCGTCCAGGACTTGTTTGACGTTCTCGGCGAGCTCGAAGAAATGCCAGACATACTTTGTAAAGGTGGTTGGTGGCCTCGGGATGCCAACCTGACCGAGCAGCCCCCTCTTGCGGGATACCGTGGCGTGTTGAAAAGCGACGTTGTGACTGGCCAACGGCGCTGGTTGGGAAAGACCGTAGAATACTTCTCGTCTTCCCACGAACGTTCGCATATTCTTTGCGCTTTCGGCATGTCAAATCTGCCCAAGGGCACGCCATGCTATGCGTTGGTTTGGGAAGGAGTGATCGGTTCATTCTACGAGATCGACTCCGCGCTGAACATAACACTGCTCGCCGATGTCATGCGTGAACCCGGACATCGCTATGCTCTGCTCTACGGCTTGGCTGATCCGACCTTTGCAAAGAGTGCAGACTTCTCTCGCTTCTCTGACGCCGGCAAGCTCATGGCCTTGGCCTCATACTCAAAGAGAAGCACGCCTTCGGCCGAAGAGGAGAAGCTAATCGCTTTTCTGCTGCAAGATTGCCCTCACCTCAAGCCGCGCGAGTGTGAGGAGTTCAGGCATTCCCGATACTACAACGTGGGGCTAGACGATCCAGAGTTTCGCAACTTCGCGGGTATTTTCAGCGACAAACTTTTTGATGTCTTCCATCAGTTTGCTAAGTCGAACATGAAGAGAGGCATGCCGTTGCTTATCGCGGGTGGATGCGGCCTGAATTGCGACTGGAACACCAAGTGGAAGGAGTCGGGCCTTTTTTCCGAGATCTTCGTCCCGCCTGTTGCCAACGATTCAGGTTCTGCGATCGGGACAGCGATCGACGCCCAGTTCCACTATACTGGGAACCCAAAAATCGATTGGAACGTCTACTCTGGCCTTGGCTTCGTCACGACCGGATCTTTCGATCTGACACATTATGATCTCTACGAGCCTGACTATGAGATGATTGCCGACATGTTGGCCAACGACCTCATTCTGGGATGGGTAAACGGCAAGTATGAAATCGGTCCACGTGCCTTGGGCAACCGGTCAATTCTCGCCGCACCATTCCGAGAGAGCACCCGGGTGCGGTTGAATGAGATCAAGCAGCGCGAACAATTCCGTCCGATTGCGCCTGTTTGCTTAGAAGAAGAGGCTGCGCGGTGGTTTGGCTGCGAGCACGCGAGCCCGTTTATGCTTTATACGTATAGTGTAAGAACCGATGCGCTGGCGGCTGTTACTCACGTGAATAATACTGCTCGCATTCAGACAGTGTCATCTGAGACCAACCGAAATTTATACAACCTGCTCATCGCGTTCAAGGCGCGTACTGGTTACGGTGTCTTGTGCAATACCTCGCTGAACTTCAATGGGAAAGGATTTATAAACAAGATAACCGATCTCTCATCCTATACGATAGAGCACGGCCTAGATGGCTTTGTGATTGAAGGGAGAGGCTACATGTTGAAGTCATCGAAGACCTATCAAGCGTATCTGAGAGCGTCAAATTCTAACGCTAATCGATCGAGGGACTGTTGGGCTGTGACAGCGCTCGGCGTCCGGCGTTAGGAGAAAGGTTGGGGGAATGGTTGGGACAAGAGTGCCGCAGGTTGCGGCACAAATGCGGGCAATAGTCTTTAATTGCTCTTGACGTTGAGTGAATTTACTCAGTATACTGAGTAAATAATATGACCCTCCCCACTTTCCACCGGCCGATCCTCAAGACCGTTCTCGCCAGACTGCGGGAGCCCCGCAAGTTCATCCAGGCCCTGCTCGGCCCGCGCCAGGTCGGCAAGACGACCCTCATTCGGCAGGCCCTCGAAGGCTCCGGCGTGGACTTCCATTACGCGACCGCGGACGCCCCGACGCCGCGCGATGCGGCCTGGATCGAGACGCAGTGGGACATTGCCCGGCTGAAGGCCAAGGAGAAGGGGCGTTCCGGCGCGGTGCTCGTGCTGGACGAGGCTCAAAAAGTTGAAGGCTGGTCGGAAATCGTCAAGCGGCTGTGGGATGAGGATACCGCCTCAGGCGTGCATCTGAAGGTTGTTCTCCTGGGCTCGGCTCCGCTGTTGGTGCGCAAAGGGCTCAGCGAAAGCTTGGCCGGCCGTTTCGAGGTCGTCCGTGTGCCGCATTGGTCCTTCGCCGAAATCAAGGAAGCCTTCGGCCTGGGGCTGGAGCAGTACCTCTATTTCGGCGGCTATCCCGGAAGCGCGTCGCTCATCTCGGACGAGGAGCGCTGGCGCCACTACATCCTGGACTCCCTGGTCGAGACGACCCTATCCAGGGACATTTTGCTCCAGACCCGTGTGGACAAGCCGGCGCTCTTGCGCCATCTGTTCCGCCTCGGCTGCGACTATTCCGGCCAGATATTGTCCTACCAAAAGATGCTCGGGCAGCTTCATGAGGCCGGAAACACGACGACGTTGGCCCATTATCTTGAACTGCTGTCCGGTGCCGGGATGCTGACCGGGCTTCAGAAGTATTCCGGGAACCGCTTGAGACAGAGAGGGTCCAGCCCCAAGCTTCTCGTGCTCAACACGGCTCTCATGACGAGCGGCACCGAGCATTCGTTCGCGACGGCCCGCGCGAATCCCGATTACTGGGGCCGCCTCGTGGAATCCGCGGTCGGAGCGCATTTGCTCAACGGGTTAGCCGGGACGGGCATCGAGGTGCTATATTGGCGCGAGATCAACCGCGAGGTGGACTTCGTCCTCAAGGGAAAGGGTCGCGTGACGGCACTCGAAGTCACCAGTTCGCGTCGCAAGGACTCGCTGCCGGGCATGACCGAATTCGTCAAGGAGTTCAAGCCGCAAAGACAGCTTCTCGTCGGCGGGCAAGGCATCCCACTGGAAGAATTCCTGGCGACGCCCCCTGAGAAATTTGTCGCTCCCTGAATTTTAGATCAAGACTCGTCCGTCGGCTTGACGGCAAGCGGCGGAGCTGTTAGACTTTGGATGTCGGACCCGGCTCTTTGCGAACAAGCAGTTCCTACCTCTCACAAGTTCGCTTTCCCTGCGACTTTTTGAGCGGTCTGGGCGAACAAGGCAAATAAAAAAGCGCTGATATAATCAGCGCTTTCAGCGAGAAAAGACTTTTTAAAACTTCTCGGTGTTATGAGCCTTGCGAGCTACCGGGCTGCTCTACCCCGCGCTGGAATGATAGCACACGAGGGCGCGGAATGCAATGCCGGCTTGGGGCGCGGGGAAAAGCGCGGACGCGGCGGCGTCAGACGGTCGGCGACGGCGTGCCGTTCGTGGGCTCGGGAGCGGCCTCGACGACGGGAGCCTCGGCGGTCTCGGCGGCGGGAGTTTCGGCGGGCTCCACGGACGTCTCGGCGGGCATCGCCGGCAGCGACGCGTGGTGATGGCGGCGCCGGCGCGCGCGGACGGGCTTCTTCGGCGCGGCGGCGCGCTTCGTCCGGCGGACCTTGCGCGGCGCGGCGGCCTTCTTGAGGCGGCCTTCCAGGGTCTCCGCGGCGGCGAGGGCGTCGGCGGCCAGCTTGCGCGCGGCCTTGGCGGCCTTCTTCGCCGCCTTGGCGGCCTTCTTGGCCTTCTTGTTCTCGGCCTTCGTCTGCCGGACCGCGTCCTTCGCGGCCTTGGCCGTGCGGGCGGCGGAGCGGGCCTCGGCTTCGGCGCGCTCGGCTTCGGCGCGGGCTTTGGCGACGGCGGCGTGGAGCTCGGAAGGGTTCATGGGGACCTCTCGGGAAATTTGGAACCTTTATCATACGCAAATCCTCGACGAGAGTCAATATGTTCGCTTGCGGTTCGCAGCGCCAGGTAATATAATGAGGACCGCTCTGTCGGTCCGTTCGACACCGCGAACCCCGCGCCGGCGTCTAACCATGGATCCCGAAAATAAACGAGAGAACCCCCGCATGAAGACAGAGTTCCAGGCCCCGTCGATGATCAAGGATATTTTGGATCGGCCGGACGCGAAGCGCGGCGTGGCGTGGCAGAAGTGGGCCGCGGCGGCGGCGGTGGCGGCGGCGGGCGCGTGGGCGTGGCATGCGCATTCTCTCGGCGCGGCCGCCTCGCACGCGAAGAAGGGCGGCGCGGCCGTGCCCGTGGGCGTCGCGACCGCGCGCCGCGGCGACATCCCGGTCTTCCTCGACGGGCTCGGCAACGTGACGGCCTACAACACGGTCACCGTCCACAGCCGCGTCGACGGCCAGCTCATGTCGGTGGGGTTCAAGGAAGGCCAGTACGTCCGCGAGGGGGACCTGCTCGCGCAGATCGACCCGCGTCCGTACCAGGCCGCGCTCGATCAGGCCGCGGGCGCTCTCGCGCGCGACCAGGCCCAGCTCGCGAACGCGAAGCTGGACCTCGCCCGCTACAAGGAGCTCATCGCGCAGGACGCGATCCCGAAGCAGCAGCTCGACACGCAGGTGGCCACGGTCGGCCAGAACGAGGGCACGGTCAAGAACGACCAGGCGACCGTCGACGCCGCGAAGGTCCAGCTCGACTACACGCGCATCACCTCCCCGATCAACGGCCGCGTGGGCCTGCGCCTCGTCGACGCGGGCAACATCGTCCACGCCTCCGACGCCAACGGCATCCTCGTCGTGACCCAGCTCCAGCCCATCTCGGTGGTCTTCACTCTCCCCGAGGACAGCGTCCCGCCGGTCATGCGCAAGATCACGGCCGGCGCGGTCCTGCCGGTGACGGCCTACAATCGCGACAAGTCCTCGCTGCTCGCGACCGGCAAGCTGCTGACGATGGACAACCAGATCGATCCGACGACCGGCACCTCGAAGCTCAAGGCCGTGTTCGACAACAAGGAGAGCACCCTCTTCCCGAACCAGTTCGTGAACGTCCGCCTCCTCCTCGACACGCGCCGCGACCAGGTCATCGTGCCCTCGGCCGCGATCCTGCGCGGCGTGCAGGGCGCCTACGTGTACGTGGTCGGCAAGGACGGCACGGCCGAGTCGCGGCCCGTGACGGTCGGCATCGTCGAAGGCGCGGACACGTCGATCGACAAGGGCCTGGCGGAGGGGGAGACCGTCGTCATCGACGGAGCGGACTCGATCCTTCCCGGCGGCAAGGTCGCCGTCGCCGGCGCGGTCCCCGCGGCCGGAGCCGACGGCAAGTCCTCCGGCGCGCCGTCGTCCGACGCCAAGGCGAACTAGCCTCCCGTGAGCCCGTCGCGGCTGTTCATCCTCCGGCCGGTCGCCACGTCGCTCATGATGACGGGCGTGGTGCTCGTCGGGCTCGTCGCGTTCCAGCAGCTGCCGGTCTCCGCCCTGCCTCAGGTCGACTACCCGATCATCCAGGTCCAGACCTTCTATCCTGGCGCGAGCCCCGAGGTCATGGCCGAGACCGTGACCTCCCCGCTCGAGCGCCAGTTCGGTCAGGTTCCCGGGCTCACGCGCATGTCCTCGACGAGCTCGTACGGCAGCTCGCTGATCACGCTCCAGTTCGGCCTCGACCTCAGCATCGACGTGGCCGAGCAGGGCGTCCAGGCCGCGATCAACGCTGCGACCACGTACCTGCCCTCGGACCTGCCCACGCCGCCGATCTACAGCAAGACCAACCCCGCCGACGCGCCGATCCTGACGCTCTCGCTGACCTCCGACTCGCTGCCGCTGCCCGACGTCGAGGAGCTCGCCGACACGCGGCTGGCGCAGAAGATCTCCCAGCTGCCGGGCGTGGGCCTCGTCAGCATCAGCGGCGGACAGCGTCCCGCGGTGCGCGTGCAGGCCAACCCGACGGCCCTCGCCGCGTACGGGATGAGCCTCGAGGACCTGCGCGCCGCGCTCGGCACCGCGAACGTGAACCTCGCGAAGGGCGTGTTCGACGGGGCCCGCCAGTCGTGGACAATCGACGCCAACGACCAGCTCTTCAAGGCCGAGGACTACAAGCCGATCGTGATCGCCTACCGCAAGGGCGGGCCGGTCCGCGTCTCCGACGTGGCGACCGTCGTCGACGGAGCCGAGAACGTCAAGCAGGCCGCCTGGGTCAACGCGACGCCGGCGATCATCCTTAATATACAGCGCCAGCCGGGCACGAACATCATCGGCCTCGTCGACCGCGTCATCAAGGTCCTGCCGCACCTCACGGACTCCCTGCCGAAGTCGATCAAGGTGGCGGTGATCTCGGACCGCACGACGACGATCCGCGCCTCGGTCCACGACGTCGAGTTCGAGCTCGTGCTCACGATCGTCCTCGTCGTGCTCGTCATCTACATGTTCCTGCGCAGCGCGTCGGCGACGATCATCCCCGGCATCGCCGTGCCGCTGTCGCTGATCGGCACGTTCGCGGTCATGTACCTGCTCGGCTACAGCCTCGACAACCTCTCTCTGATGGCGCTGACGATCTCGACCGGCTTCGTCGTCGACGACGCGATCGTCATGGTCGAGAACATCTCGCGCTACATCGAGATGGGCGTGGAGCCGATGGAGGCCGCGCTCAAGGGCTCGGCCGAGATCGGCTTCACGATCGTCTCGCTGACCGTCTCGCTGATCGCGGTGCTGATCCCGCTCCTGTTCATGGGCGACATCGTCGGCCGGCTCTTCCGCGAGTTCGCGGTCACGCTCGCCGTCACGATCATCATGTCGGCCTTCGTCTCCCTGACGCTGACGCCGATGATGGCCTCGAAGATCCTCAAGCCCCACCACGAGGGCGGGCAGAACAAGATCCTCGAGCTGTTCGAGCGGGGCTTCGACGGGATGACCCGGGCCTACGACCACTACCTGAAGATCGTCCTGCGCCATCAGGCCGCGACGATGTGGGTCGCGGTGGGCACGCTGGCCGCGACGCTGGTCCTGTACGCGATCGTCGACAAGGGCTTCTTCCCGGTCCAGGACACCGGCTCCATCCTCGGCATCTCGGAGGCGCCGCAGTCGATCTCGTTCGAGGCGATGGTCGCGCGCCAGCAGGAGCTGGCGAAGGTCATCCTGAAGGACCCGGCCGTCGACGGCCTCTCGTCCTTCATCGGCGTCGACGGCACGAACGTCACGCCGAACAGCGGCCGCATCCAGGTCTCGCTGAAGCCGCTCGAGGAGCGCGACGCGACCGCCGAGGAGATCATCCGCCGCCTCCAGCCCGCGCTGGACCAGGTCCCGGGCGTCAAGCTGTACATGCAGCCGATCCAGGACCTGACCGTCGCCGACCGCGTGAGCCGCACGCAGTACCAGTACTCGATCGAGAGCCCCGACCCCGCCGTGCTCAACGAGTGGTCGCCGAAGCTCGCCGCACAGCTGGCGGCCCTGCCGGGCCTGCGCGACGTCGCGACCGACCAGCAGAGCGAGGGGCTCGGCGTGCGGCTGAGCCTCGACCGCGACACGGCCTCGCGCCTCGGCGTGACGCCGCAGGCGATCGACGACAACCTCTACGACGCGTTCGGCCAGCGCCAGGTCTCGACGATCTTCACGCAGTCGAACCAGTACCACGTCGTGCTCGAGGCCAAGCCCGAGTGGCAGCGCGGCGTCGACGGCCTGCGCAACATCTTCATCCCGACCGCGGGCGGCACGCAGGCGCCGCTGAGCTCGCTGACGCGCGCGGAGCCGGTCGCCGCGCCGCTCGCGATCAATCATCAGGACCAGTTCCCGTCGGTCACGCTCTCGTTCAACCTCGCGCCGCACGCCTCGCTCGGCGCCGCCGTCGACTCGATCCGCGCGGCCACGAAGGAGCTGGGCCTGCCGCGCAGCGTCCAGGCGAGCTTCCAGGGCACGGCGGAGGCCTTCGAGTCCTCGCTGTCGAACGAGCCGATCCTGATCCTCGCGGCGATCATCACGGTCTATTTGGTCCTCGGGGTGTTGTACGAGAGCTACATCCACCCGATCACGATCATCTCGACGCTCCCGTCGGCCGGCGTCGGCGCGATCGCGGCGCTGATCCTGTTCCGCCAGGACCTCGGCGTCATCGCGCTGATCGGCATCATCCTGCTGATCGGCATCGTCAAGAAGAACGCGATCATGATGATCGACTTCGCCCTCGAGGCGGAGCGCAAGGAGGGCAAGCCGCCGGCCGAGGCGATCTATCAGGCCTGCCTGCTGCGCTTCCGTCCGATCATGATGACGACGATGGCGGCCCTGCTCGGCGCGGTCCCGCTCGCGCTCGGCAGCGGCACCGGCTCCGAGCTGCGCCGCCCGCTCGGCATCACGATCATCGGCGGGCTGCTCGTGAGCCAGCTGCTCACCCTGTTCACGACTCCCGTCGTCTACCTGCAGTTCGACCGGCTCGTCCAGTGGTTCGCCCGGCGGCGCGGCGCGGCGCCCGAGGGCCGCCGCCACGGGCGCGGCGGGGAGCACGGCGGGCTTCTGCCCGAAGCGTCGTGAGCCTTTCCGAGCCGTTCATCCGCCGCCCGGTCGGGACCTCTTTGCTCACGGCGGCCATCGCTCTCGCCGGCGGCGTGGCCTTCCGCCAGCTCCCGGTGTCGCCCCTGCCGCAGGTCGATTTTCCCACGGTGCAGGTCTCGGCGGGACTCCCCGGCGCGAGCCCCGAGACTATGGCCTCGTCGGTCGCGACGCCGCTCGAGCGCCAGTTCGGGCGCATCGCGGGCGTGACCGAGATGACCTCGACGAGCTACCTCGGCTCGACCGGCGTCGTCATGCAGTTCGACCTGAGCCGCAACGCGGACTCGGCCGCGCGCGACGTGCAGGCCGCGATCAACGCCGCGCGCGGCAACCTCCCCGCGAACCTGCCCAACAACCCGACCTGGCGCAAGGTGAACCCGGCCGACGCGCCGGTGCTCATCCTCGCGCTGACCTCCGACGTGGAGACGAAGGCGCGGATGTACGACGTCGCCTCGTCGATCCTCCAGCAGAGGCTGTCGCAGATCAGCGGCGTCGGGCAGGTCATCGTCGGCGGCAGCTCCCTGCCGAGCGTGCGCGTGGAGCTGAACCCCGCGGCGATGAACAAGTACGGCCTCGGCATGGACGCGCTGCGCCTGTTCCTCGCGCAGGCCAACGCGCACCGCCCGAAGGGCGAGCTCGCCGACGGCGAGCGCGCGATGGCGCTCAGCACGACCGACCAGCTCTTCAAGGCCGCCGAGTACTCGCCGCTCGTCGTCGCCTATCGCAACGGCTCGCCGGTGCGCCTGTCCGCGCTCGGCGACGTCGTCGACTCCGTCGAGGACCTGCGCGCCGCCGGCTTCTCCAACGGCAAGCCCTCGGTCCTGCTCATCATCTTCCGCCAGCCCGGCGCCAACATCATCGATACCGTCGACCGGGTCTACGAGGCGATGCCGCTCCTGCAGGCCTCGGTCCCCGCGTCGATCAAGATCGACACGATCGTCGACCGCACGACCACGATCCGCGCCTCGGTCAAGGACGTCGAGCGCACGCTCGTCCTCTCGATCGCGCTCGTGATCATGGTCGTGTTCCTGTTCCTGCGCAACGCGGTCGCGACCTTCATCCCGAGCGTCGTCGTGCCGCTCTCGCTGATCGGCACGTTCGGGGTGATGTACATGTTCGGCTACAGCATCGACAACCTGTCGCTGATGGCGCTGACGATCTCGACGGGCTTCGTCGTCGACGACGCGATCGTCGTCATCGAGAACATCGCGCGCTACCTGGAGATGGGCATGGACCCGCTCGAGGCGTCGCTCAAGGGCTCGGCCGAGATCGGATTTACCGTGGTCTCGATGAGCGTGTCGCTGGTCGCCGTCTTCATCCCGATCCTGCTGATGACCGGCATCGTCGGGCGGCTCTTCCGCGAGTTCGCCGTCACGCTCTCCGCCGCGATCCTGGTCTCGATGCTGATCTCGCTGACCGCGACGCCGATGATGTGCGCGATCTTCCTCAAGCACGAGTCGAAGGAGGAGCACGGCCGGCTCTACCAGGCCAGCGAGCGCTTCTTCGACTGGATCCTCGACGAGTACGCGAAGGGCCTGCGCTTCGTGCTCGACCACCAGCGCGCGACGCTGCTGACCGTCTTCGCGGCGATGACGCTGAACGTGATCCTGTTCGTGCTGATCCCGAAGGGCTTCTTCCCGCAGCAGGACACCGGGCGCATGATGGGCGGCATCCAGGCCGAGCAGGACATCTCGTTCCAGGCGATGAGGGAGAAGCTCATCCAGTTCGTCGACATCGTCCGGAAGGACCCCGGCGTCGAGAACGTCGTCGCGTTCTGCGGCGGCTCGGGCGGCACGAACGCGGGGCGCATGTTCGTCGGGCTCAAGGACCCGGGCAAGCGCAAGGACACGATCGACCAGATCATGGCGCGCATCCGCGGCAAGTCGTCGGGCATCGCGGGCGCGCGGCTCTTCCTGCAGGCGGTCCAGGACATCAAGATCGGCGGACGCTCGAGCAACGCTCTGTACCAGTACACGCTGCAGAGCGCGGACCTCGACCTGCTCACGACCTGGGCGCCGCGCGTCTTCGCGAAGCTCGGCACGATGCGCGACAAGCTCGTGGACCTCAACATCGACCAGCAGAACAACGGCCTGCAGTCCTGGCTCACGATCGACCGCGACACCGCCTCGCGCCTGGGCCTGACCGCGCAGGGCGTCGACAACGCGCTCTACGACGCGTTCGGCCAGCGGCCGGTCTCGACGATGTACGCGCAGATGAACCAGTACCACGTCGTGATGGAGGTCGCGCCGCAGTACTGGCAGTCGCCGGACACGCTGAAGACGATCTACGCGCACACGCCGTCCGGGGCCGACGTGCCGCTCGCGGCGTTCACGAAGCTCAAGACCCGCTTCACGCCGCTCGTCGTCAACCACCAGGGCTTCTTCCCGTCGGTCACGCTGTCCTTCAACCTGCCTCCGGGCGTCTCGCTCGGCGAGGCCGTCGACGCCATCACGAAGGCGCAGAAGGAGATGCGCCTGCCGGCCGCGATCACGGGGACGTTCGCGGGCACCGCGCAGGCCTTCAAGGCGTCCCTGGCCAACGAGCCGGTCCTGATCCTGACCGCGTTCATCGCGGTCTACATCGTGCTCGGCATGCTCTACGAGAGCTTCATCCACCCGATCACGATCCTCTCGACGCTCCCGTCGGCCGGCGTCGGCGCGCTGCTGGCCCTGCTCGTCACGCGCACCGACCTCAGCGTGATCGCGCTGATCGGGATCATCCTGCTGATCGGCATCGTCAAGAAGAACGCGATCATGATGATCGACTTCGCGCTCGAGGCCCAGCGCGCCGACGGCAAGAGCCCGCGCGACGCGATCTACGAGGCCTGCCTGCTGCGCTTCCGTCCGATCACGATGACCACGATGGCCGCCCTGCTCGGCGCGGTGCCGCTGGCCCTCGGCACGGGCACGGGCTCGGAGCTGCGCCGCCCGCTCGGCATCGCGATCGTCGGCGGGCTCATCGTCAGCCAGATGCTCACTCTTTTCACGACGCCGATCGTCTATCTCTACATGGAAGAGCTGCCTCATTGGCTCGCGCGCCAGCGGGATCGTCTGTTCGCCCGTCCGCGCGCGCGCGCCGCCGAGGCCTCGGGGACTTGACCACATGATCGAAGGAACGACTCGCCGTCTTCGCCGGAGCGCCGCCGCGGCCGCGCTGGCCCTCCTGCCGGCCGCATGCCTCGGCCCGAAATACAAGCGCCCCTCCGTCGGGGCCGCGCCCTCCTACAAGGAAGCGACGGCCGTCGGCGACGGCGTCTGGCGCCCCGCGGACCCGAAGGACTCGATCCTGCGCGGGCAGTGGTGGCGGATGTTCGGCGACGCGCGCCTCGACGCGCTCGAGGAGAAGGCGCTGAAGGCCAACCAGACCATCGCGCAGGTCACGGCGCAGTATCGCGAGGCGCGCGCGCAGGTCGCCTTCGCGCGCTCGACCTACTTCCCGAGCTTCTCGGCCCAGCCGTCGGCCAACCGCGGGCTGGCCGGCTCGTCGGGCAACAACGCGCACACGGCCTCGAACAACTTCGACATGCCGGTCGTCGCGTCGTGGGAGCCGGACTTCTGGGGGCAGATCGGGCTCAGCGTGCAGAACGCGGCCTCGAACGCGCAGGCGAGCGCGGCCCTGCTCGAGAACGCGCGCCTCAGCGTCCAGACCCAGCTCGCGAGCGACTACTTCCAGCTCGAGGAGAACGACATGGAGCAGGTGCTCCTGAGCTCGGCGATCGCGTCCTATCAGACCGCGTTCCAGCTCACGCAGAACCGCTTCAACGCGGGCATCGCCTCGCAGTCCGACGTGATGGCGGCGCGCACCCAGCTCGACTCGACGAAGGCGCAGGAGACGGACCTGTCGGTGACTCGCGCCCAGCTCGAGCACGCGATCGCGGTCCTCGTCGGCGAGGCGCCGTCGTCGTTCTCCCTGAGCACCGGAGCGATCGCCGGCGTGCCGCCGCCGATCCCGGTCGGCGTCCCGTCCCAGCTCCTCGAGCGCCGCCCGGACGTCGCGACGGCGGAGAGGCAGGTCGCCGCCGCGAACGCGACGGTCGGTCTCACGCGCACGGCGTTCTTCCCGGTCATCTCGCTGACGGCCTCGATGGGCTATCAGAGCAACAACTTCTCGCAGTGGATCAGCTGGCCGAACCACGTCTGGTCGCTGGGCGTGGCGACCGCGCAGACGATCTTCGACTTCGGCGGGCGCTGGGCCGAGATGCACGGCGCGAAGGCCGCCTACGAGGCCGCGGTCGCGAACTACCGCCAGACCGCGCTCTCCGCCTTCGCGGAGGTCGAGGACCAGATGGCGGCGCTGTCCTACCTGTCGCAGGAGGCCGGTCAGCAGGACGCGGCCACGAAGGAGGCCGAGCAGTCGCTCGCGCTGGAGGTCCAGCGCTACAAGGGCGGCATCGACTCCTACCTCAACGTGGTCACCGCGCAGAACATCGCGCTGACCAACGAGCGCACCTCCGCGCTGATCCTCGGGCGCCGCATGGTCGCCGCGGTCACGCTGATCAGCGACCTCGGCGGCGGCTGGAACGAGAAGCTGCTGCCCGTCGGCCGCGCGCTCGCCTCCGACAAGGAGCCCAAGGAGCCGGTCCTCCCGGCGAAGGACGGCGCGAAGAAGCCCTGAGCGTCCGCGGCCTCAGACGTCGAGGTCGAGGATGTCGCCGCCCATCGCGCCGCCGGACAGCCCCGGGGCCTTCGGGGGCGCGGCGGCTTGAGGCGGAGCGGGCGGAGCGGGCGGAGCGGCGCCGGGCGGCGGCGCGGACGCGGCGGGTCCGCCGAGGAGCTGGGCGATCAGGCGGCAGAGCTCCTCGATCTCGATCGGCTTCTGCAGCACCTTGACGAGCGGATCGTTGGGGATGCGCGAGAGGATATCTCCGGGATTCGTCCCCGTCACGAAGATGATCGGCGTCTTCATCGTGAACGTGCTGCCGCGCAGGCGCGTGTACGCCGTCACGCCGTCGCCCGCGGGCATCTGGAAGTCCAGCGTGATGAGATCCGGCTTCTCGCGCGCGGCGATGCCGCCCGCGCCGTAGGCGTCCATCGCGGCGAAGACCTGGTGGCCGAGCTCGGTCAGGCGCAGCTTGAGCAGCTCGATGATCATCGAGTCGTCGTCGATGACCAGAATCTTGGCCATGGAAATAGTGTAAGTTCCGCGGACGGCGCGGTCAAGGGGGGCGCGCCGCCGCGTCGAGCATTATGAAAGAGGCCGCTGGTTTTATACCATGCGGTGGCATGCGAGCCGACTCGGCCGTCAGGACGGGGCGCGGGACCCTCGATCTCCGTCCTGAGGCGGCGCTGCTGGCGGCGGCCGTCGTCGCCTGCGGCGGCCACCGCCTCTTCCATCTCGGCTTTTACCACGACGACTGGGCCGTTTTCGCCCCGATGTACTTCGCCCGTCCCGGGCTCGCGTCCTATGCCGCGGCGCTGGTCGCGAGCTCGCGGGCGCTGCTGTTCCGGCCGTTCGACGTCGTCTTCTACGCCTGTCAATACGCGTGCTTCGGGCTGAACCCCGTCCCCTGGCAGCTCACGCTGCTGGGGCTCAACTTCCTCCTCGCCTGCGCCGTGCACCGGCTCCTGCGGCGCTACGGGGCGGGCGACCGGCTCGCGCTGCTCGGCGCGGCGCTCTTCCTCGCGTATCCGAGCAAGGACGCGACGATGTTCTGGCCGATCGTGGGGGTCAACTCGGCGGCTCTCCTCGCCTTCGTCGCGGCGTTCCTCGCCCATCTGGAGTTCGTCGCCACGCGGCGCCGCGCCTACCTGGCGGCGTCGGCGGGGCTGCTCCTGCTCTCGCTCTGCACCTACGATCAATGCTTCTTCTTCGCGCTGCTGTGGCCCCTGACTCCGACGGCGCTCGCGAAGCCTCCGTCCCGCGCCGCCGTCGAGAGCGCCCTCTGCGCGCTCGGCGTGACCGCGCTGTTCGCGGCGTACAAGTTCTGGTTCGTCGGCCGCTTCCTCGGCGTCGAGTTCAACAAGACCGTGATCTTCTCCGCCGCGCACGTCCTTTCGACGTACCGCGACGGCGTCGCGGCGTCGCTGGGGCCCGGCCTGATGTCCTACGCGCTGACGTCGGCCCTCGACGCCTTTCGACGCTCGCCGGTCGTCGCCGCGGCCGCCGTCGTTCTTCCGTGGGCGCTCTTCCGGCGGTCCGGGTCGGCGCCGAGTCCGGATCGGCGCGCGCTCGTCCTGCTGGGCCTCGGGGTCTTCGCGCTCGGCTACCTGCCGGTCGCCTTCTCCGACTATTACGCGGTCTTCGTCAACCACATGAACCGGCTCAATCAAGCGCCGGCGCTGGGGCTCGCGCTCGCGGCCGCCGGCCTGGCTCCGGCGCGCGGCGCGGGAGCGCGGCTGGCCGCGGGAGCGGGCTGCGCGCTGGCGGCGGTCTTTCTGGCGGCGCACGTCGCGTTCGCGGAGTATTGGATGGAATCCTACCGGCAGCAGCTCGGCGTGCGCGATCTCATCCGCCGGCACGCGAGCGAGTGGCCCGTCGAGGCGACGCTGCTGCTGATGCTTCCGAGCCGCTTCGTGGCGGACAAGGCGCCGATCTTCATCGCGGACTGGGACATCGGCGGCGCGTCCGCCATATGGACGGACGAGCCGCGCCGGCGGGCCATGGTCCTCGACGAGCGCACGGACTTCACCCCCGCCGGCGTGGCGGCGCGGCGCGGCGCGGCGCCGCCCCGATCCCGTACGAGTCGATGCGGCTGCTCATCCCCGCCTCGGGGACCTTCACCCGGTTCAAGTACGGGGACTTCAAGCGCCGGCCCTGACGATCCATGGAAACGCCCCGCCCGAGCCTCAGCGTCGTGATCCCCTTCCTCGATGAGGAGGCGTCGATCCCCGTTTTATTCGACCGCTTCTCCGCCCTCGAGGGCCTGCCTCCCGAGCACGAGCTGATCTTCGTGAGCGACGGCTCGACGGACTCGAGCTGCGCGCTCGTCGAGAAGCGCGCCCAGCAGGACCGGCGCGTCAAGCTCGTGGTGCTGACGAGGAACTTCGGCCATCAGGCCGCGATCTGCGCGGGGCTGGATCGCGCGTCCGGCGCGTACGTGGGAGTCATGGACGCGGACCTGCAGGACTCGCCCGAGCTCCTCGTGGAGATGCACCGGACCGCCGTGCGCGAGGGGCTGGACGTCGTCTACTGCCGGCGCGCGCGCCGGAGCGGCTCCTGGGCGAAGCGCCTGTCGTACTGGGCGTTCTATAAGGCGTACGCCTACGCGGCCGAGACGCCCGTCGATCCCGACAGCGGCGATTTCTGCGTGCTGAGCCGCCGCGCGGTCGAGACCCTCGCGCTCCTTCCCGAGCGCGTGCGCTTCGTCCGAGGACTGAGGTCCTGGATGGGCCTGCGCGCGCAGGCCGTCTCCGCGGAGCGGCCCGAGCGCGCGGCCGGGACGCCGCAGTACACGTGGGGCCGGCTCGCCTCGCTCGCCCTCAACGGGCTCACCTCCTTCTCGGCGCGGCCGCTGCGGCTGGCGACGATCGGCGGGGGGCTGCTGTGCGCCGCGGCGTTCGTCCTGACCGCGTTCTATCTCGCGGCCTTCCTGCTGTCGGACCTCCACGCGAAGGCGCCGGGGTTCACGACCTTGGTCATCCTGATGCTGTTCCTGAGCGGGATGCAGCTGCTGATGCTGGGCATCATCGGCGAGTACATCGCGCAGATATTCTGGGAGGTCAAGCGCCGCCCGACCTATCTCGTCGCCCGCTCCGTCAATCTCGAGACGGAGTCCGGACGGTGAGCCGGATCATCGCGCTCTCGGCCCCGCTCCGGACCGGCTTCATCGGCGGCTGGTACGAACTCGCGTCCGAGGACCACTTCTGGATGCAATGGCGGCTGCGGGCGTTCCTGCGGCAGGTCGACGCTCTCGGCTATCCCCGCGGCGAGGCGCGGACCGGCCTGGACATCGGCTGCGGCGCCGGCGTCGTCGCCCGCCAGCTGGAGCGCGAGACCTCGTGGGTCGTCGACGGGGCCGACGTGGACGAGGCGGCCTTGGCGCTGCACGGCCCGGCGCGCGGGCGGACCCTGCTCTACGACATCGCCGACCGCCGTCCCGAGCTGAGAGAGGCGTACGACTTCCTGATCCTCTTCGACGTGCTCGAGCACATCGACGACCCGCGCCGCTATCTCGCCGACGCGCTCGCGCATTTGAAGCCCGGCGGCCGGCTTTTCGTCAACGTTCCGGCGCTCGAGCTCCTGCGCAGCGCCTACGACGAGGTCGTCGGCCACCGGCGGCGCTACGACCGCGTCTCTCTGCGCCGCGAGCTCGAGGACGCGGGCCTGGAGGTTCTCGACCTCCGGTACTGGGGCCTGAGCATGATCCCCGCGCTGTGGGCGAGGGCGCTGATTCTCTCGGCGAAGACGGCGCCCGCGGACGCGCTGCGCACCGGCTTCCGGCCGCCGAACGCCGTCGTTCACGCGCTGCTCAGGGCCGCGATGCGCGTCGAGACCGCGCTGATCTCGCGTCCGTTCGCCGGAACCTCGCTTCTCGCCGCCGCGCTCAAGCCGGCGGCGGGGCTCAGTCAGCCGCGCGCAAAGTAAGGAACACGGTCGTGCCGCGGCCGAGCCCCGCGCTGGTCAGCGCGACGTCGCCGCCGTGCTTGGCCATGATCCAGCGCGCGACCGTGAGGCCCAGGCCGGTGCCGCCGCTGTCGGGGCGCCCGGTCGCGAACGGCTGAAACAGGCGCTCGAGGACCTCCGGGGGGATGCCGAGGCCGTTGTCGCTGACGGTGACGCGCACGGCGTCCTCCTGCCGCTCGGCGGTGATCTCGAGCCTGCCGCCGAACGGGAGCGCGTCGAGGGCGTTCATCAGGAGGATCGTGACGACCTGGTGGAAATGGCGCGCGCTCGCCTTGACCCGAAGGCCGTGCGGGACGGAGAGCGAGGTCGTGACGCCGCGCTCGTCGAAGCGCGAGACGAGCGGATCGAGGGCGCCGGAGAGGAGCGGCTTGAGCTCGAGCGGCTGGAGGTCGAGCGCGGACGGCTTGGCGAAGTCGAGCAGGTCGGACAGGATGTCGACCGCGCGGTCGGCCTCGCGCGACGCGATCGCCAGGCGCTCGCGCGGATCCTCGCGGCGCGCGAGCATGCGCTCGGCGAGCTCGATGTTGAGGATCACGGTGTTCAGCGGCGTGCGCACCTCGTGCACCACGCCGGACATCATCTGGCCGATCGTCGACAGGCGCTGCAGCCAGGCGAGGCGCTCCTCGACGGGCAGCGGGCCGGGACGAGCTCGCCGGCGCCGCCCGAAGGCGAGGCCCGCGGCGGCGCCCGCCGCCGCGGCCGCCGCGAGTGCCGCAAGGAGCTTGGCGTTCACCGCTCATTTATATAAAATCGGCGCGTGGCACCGAAGGTCCTCCTGATCGAGGACGACGCGTCGTTCCGCCGGACCGTGGCCGACGTGCTCGGCATGGAGGGCTACGTCGTCGCGCAGGCTCCGTCGGGAAAGGCGGGCATCCTCGCGGCCCAGCGCGAGATGCCGGACCTCGTCATCCTCGATCTCGTGATGCCGGGCATGAAGGGCACCGAGGTCTGCCAGTACCTGAAGCAGGACTCGCAGACCGCGCGCGTGCCCGTGATCATCCTGACCGGCAACGACAAGGACGGCCAGGACGTCGCGTGCCTCGACATGGGCGCCGACGACTACCTGACCAAGCCCGTCAAGACCGAGCGCCTGCTCGCCTACTGCCGCGCGATCCTGCGGCGCACCGCGGGCGAGTCGCGCGAGGACCTGCCCGCGCGCCTCGAGGTCGGCGACCTCGCGCTCGACTACTCGCGCAAGGTCGTGATCCTCGGGCGCAAGGAGCATCCGCACCTGACCCCGAAGGAGTTCGAGCTCCTCTACTTCCTCGCGCGGCACACGCCGACGCCGAGCGACCGCGCGACGATCTACCGCGAGGTCTGGGGCGTCGAGCCGCCGTCCGAGGGCGCGCTGAAGACCGTCGAGGTCCACGTGCGCCGCGTGCGCCTCAAGCTCGGCTGGAAGTCGGAGCAGTGGCTGGTGAGCGTCTCGGGCCGCGGCTACGCGCTGATCCCGCAGAAGAAATGAGCGGGGCCGAGCGCCCGCCGCACGCGGTGCTGGTCCGCTCCCCCGCGGGCTTCGGGCCCGCGGCGGTCGCCGCCGTGATCGCGAAGCGCTCGGGCGCCGTGCCCCTCGACGTCCTGCCCGTCGTGCGTCGCGGCTGGGGCGTCGCGGCCGAGTCCCTGCCCGCGGCCGACGCCGAGGCGCTCGCCGCGGAGCTGACCGCGGCGGGCCAGTCCTCCCTCGCCGTCCCGACGACGCTGCTCGAGACGCCGGCCGCGCCCGCGCTCGTCGCGAAGGCGGAGCTCGTCGACGCCGGCTTCGGGGTCCTCGCGGGGCCCGAGAACCTGGAGCCGGAGCGGCTGGCTTGGGCTCGGCTCGCGGGCCTGTGCGCGGCCGGGCTCGAGATCCGCACGACGACGACCACGACGGAGAGCGGTCCCGGCCAGATGGCGGCGAAGGCGGTGCGCCTCGGCCTGACCCTCGCGACCGGCCTGCCTCTGCCGATGGGGGGAGGAGAGGAGAAGAAGCGCGTCATCGAGACGCGCGACCGCGTCCTCGTCCTCGACCTGCTCTTCGTCGAGCCGGCGCGGTCTCTGCGCATCGAGTCGGCGCGCTTCGACTACTCCCTGCTCGGCGCGCGCATGGGCTACAGCGCGGAGTCGAACTTCGCGCGCCTCCTGGCCGACCTCGCGGAGCGCGCGCCGAAAGCCCTGCGCGGCAAGGGGACGCGCGCCATCCTCGACCGGCGCCGCGCCGCGGAGTCCGCGTACGAGTCCCTCGACGACCTGCGCCGCGAGGAGCGCTGGCTGCTCACTCTCGTCGCCCTGCGCGCCGCGCTCTAGCGCCGAACGCGACGGCAAGACCACAGAGACACAAAGACACAGAGAAGATGAAACGACGTTTCTCGTCTTTTCCGTTCTTCGTGTCTTTGTGTCTTGGTGGTTGATTCCTTTCGTTTAAGAAGGGCCGGGCAGTTCCGCGATGAGCGCGAGGATGCGCGGCAGGTCGAGCGGCTTCGGCAGGAAGTCGGCGGCGCCGAGCGCGAGGGCGTCGAGGCGCGTGTCCGGGTCGCTCTGCCCGCTCATGACGACGAGCGGGGCGCGCGTGAGCGCGCGCAGGTCGGGCAGCGCCTGCAGGCCCGTGCGCCCCGGAAGGACGATGTCGACGAGCACGAGGTCGAAGCGGTCCCGGCGCACGGCGGCGACGGCCTCCTCGGCGTCGGCGGCGCCGCAGACCGCGTGGCCCCGCGACTCCAGGTAGCGCGCGAGGATCTCGACGTTGGCGTCCTCGTCGTCGACGATGAGGACGCGGGCCTTCTCCACGGCGATAGTATACTATCCTCTCGCGATGGGTGAGCGCAGCGGCGCCGCGAAAGCCGAGCCGGCTCGGATCGTGTTCGAGGACGAGCGCCTCGTCGCCGTCGACAAGCCCGCCGGGCGTCCGACGATCCCGGGGCGCGGCGAGATCGGCGAGCCGGTCAGCGCCGAGCTCGAGCGCCGCCTCGGCCGGCGCGTCTACGTCGTCCATCGCCTCGACCGCGAGGCGAGCGGCCTGCTCGTGCTCGCGAAGGACGCCGCGACGCACCGCCTGCTCTGCGCCGAGTTCGAGGGGCGCCGCGCGCGCAAGTCGTATCTCGCGGCGGTCGCGGGCGCGCTGACGGGGGAAGGGACGATCGACGCGCCGCTCAAGGAATTCGGCTCGGGCCGCGTCGCGCCGGCGCCGGACGGCAAGCCCTCCCTGACGCGCTGGCGCGTCCTGCGCGGCTTGCGCGGCGCGGCGCTCCTGGAGGTCCGTCCCGAGACCGGGCGCAAGCACCAGATCCGCGCGCACCTGGCTTCGATCGGGCATCCGATCCTCGGCGACCCGCGCTACGGGCCGCCGCCGCGGCCGATCGGCGGGGCCGCGCGGCTCCTGCTGCACGCGCGGACCCTGCGTCTCGAGGCCGGCCGCGTCTACGAGCTCGAGGCGCCGCCGGGGGCCGATTTCGAGGCCGCGCTCGCCGAATTCTGACGGCCGCTCGAACTTTTTTTGCGTCCGCGCGTAGTGATGTGGTAGAATGCCGTCGGGAGGGTCGCACCCTCTCTTCATCCATCATCACGATGTACATCACTCGCAAGGAGACATAGGACCTATGAAGAAGCTTCTGATCGCCGTTGCCGCGCTCGCTCTCTCGGGCGTCGCGTTCGCGGACACCGCCCCGGCCGCCGCTCCGACCGCGGGCTCTTCTGCCGCCGCTCCGGCCGCTCCGGCCGCTCCGGCCAAGACGAAGGGCAAGAGCTCCAAGGGCAAGAGCTCGAAGGGCAAGAGCTCGAAGGGCAAGAGCTCGAAGGGCAAGAGCAGCAAGGCCCCGAAGGCCGACATGGCCCCGAAGGCCGACGCCGCTCCCGCCGCCGCTCCCGCGTCGAAGTAATCTCGACACAGGACAAGACCCGGCCCCCGCGCTTCGGCGCGGGGGCCGCTTCTTTTCCGGGGCGGCCGCGCCGCGCGCGACTCGAGCGCGGCTTTTTTGTGACTTAATTTATTAGATAACCTATTGACAATAATAAGGATAGCTGTTATAAATCAGCAGCTTGGCGGACACGAGGCACACAGGAGGGCACGTCGATGATCGCCAGAGACCTGATGCCGTGGCTGTTCGTGAAGAGGACCGCGTCGTGGACGCCGTACGTCCGCATCCGCTCCGAGGTTCGCCTTCTCGAGGTGTGTCCCGTCGGCGTCAAGCCGGTCCGCCGGCCGCTCCGGCGTCCGCCTCGTGGCTAGGCTCTATCGACCTCTGAAGAAGACGCGCGCGACCCCGATCTACACGATCGGGGCCGCGTCGCGTCTGGCCGGCATACCGATCTGGACCCTGCGCTGGATCGAGCGGCACGGCCTCCTGCATCCCGGGCGCACGGCCGGCCGCCAGCGTCTCTACTCGGAGCTCGAGCTCGAGCTGCTCAAGGACGTGCGCGGCCTCATGGAGCAGAAGGTCAATCTCGCGGGCATCCGCGTGATCCTGCGCATGCGCGAGCCGCGCGCGCGCTGAATTCAGCGCTCTTACACCCCGAAAGTCCCCTCGCCGCGTAGGCCCACTTCCTCGCGTCCGTTGGGCCCTTTGTTCCTGTTGATCTAGATCAACTCTCCCTATAATCTCGGCACTGTCACGGATTCGTCACGCCGGATAGTCGCGGTTGCCGTTGCGGTGTGAGGACCTCGGAGACATATCGATGACCACGATTCGCATCACGCGCGCGTACAAGAGCTCGATTTCCGCCGTCTTGAGCGGCGCTCTGCTCTTCACCTCGGCCGGTCTGCCGGCCTCCCGCGCCTACGCGCAAGCCGTGGGCTCTTCCGCCGCCGGCGAGGCCGGCGCCGGAGTCCGCCCGCTGACGGCTTTCACGTCCGCCGTCTCCGCGCCCGCCGCCGCGTCTTCGCTGCCGTCCCTCTCGCTCGCCCCGGCGCTGACGGCGCCGTCGGCCGCGCTGTCGTCGTCCCGCATCCCGACGGCCGCCGCTGCGGCCGCGCCTTCCGCGGCTTCCGTCGCCGCCGCCGCGCCCGCGGCGCCGTCCGCTCTCGCCGCCCCGGCCGACGAGTCCGGCTCCGCGCGCGCCGCCGCCGCGCCGGCCGCCGCGTCCGAGACGCCCGCCGACAAGACCGCCAGCGCCGGCCCGCGCTGGGTGGGCTCTCCCGACGTCGCTCCCGCGCCCGCGGCGCCCGCGCCGGCCAAGAAGAGCGGCCCGCGCTGGGTCAAGGTCGGCAGCCTGCCGGCCTGGGTCGCCGCGCAGATCGCGCGCTGGACCGGAGCCGGCGCCGACGTCTCGCGTCAGACGTTCGACGGGGACGCCGAGCGCGCGAGCTCCCTGCCGACGGACTCGGTCGGCGCGGCCGACTCCGGCCGCGCGATCGACTACCACGCCCTGCGCGAGAGGACGCGCGGCGCGCGCACGAGCGAGGAGATCCGCTCGATCGTCGACGACATGTCGATCCCGACCCCGAAGGCGGCCCAGCTCGTCGGCGAGATCCGCCGCGAGCGCGGCACGCCGCTGTGGGCGAAGATCGTCGCGCCGCTCTCGGTCGTCGCGGCCGGGATCGCGGCCCTGCACTTCGGCGCGGTCGGCGTGCTCACGCTCGGAGCCGGGCTCGTCGCGTCGGTGCTCGCGCACGAGGTCGCGCACCTGGCCATGCTCAAGGCTCTCGGCGACAAGACGGCCGTGCACGCCGGCGAGCACAGCCTGAACCCGTTCCACCACATCGACGCGGTCAAGACCGTGATCCTGCCCGCGCTCTCGCTCGCGCTGTCGACGGCGCTGCTTCCGTTCCCCGTCCTCATCGGCTCGGGCAAGGCGGTCGACGCGGACTTCAACAACCTGCGCGGGCCGCTCGGCGGGCCGCGCTCGGCGCGCAACGCGTTCTGGGTCGCCGCCGCGGGACCGCTGACGAACTTCGCGCTCGCCGGCCTCGCCTTCGGCGCGGCCGCGCTCCTGCCGGCGGGGGGGATCCTCGCGGGCGTCGCGATCGGTCTCGCGCACATGAACGTCGCGCTCGGACTCTTCAACCTGCTGCCCCTGCCGCAGCTCGACGGCGGCAAGATGCTCGCGAGCGCCCTGCCGGAGTCCTGGTACGCGAAGTGGGTGTACAATCCGAACGTCGAGAAGGGCTACCAGGGCCTGTTCCGCCGCCTCTACGAAGGGCCGACGAACCTGCTGACCGCGATCGGCGACCGGCTCGGCGTGAAGAGCCAGGCGGCGCTGAACCGCGCGGCGAACGTCGCGACCTTCACCGCGCTCGCCGCGTTCTACGCGGTCGCCTACGTCCACTTCTCGGTCGCGCTGCCGCTGCTGTTCCTCGCGCTGCCGTGCACGTACGACTACTGGTGCATCCGCGAGAAGGTCCGCTCCGAGGCCGCGGTCAAGGACGTGATGGACATCTTCAGCCAGTGGAGCGCGGTGATCGCGCAGATCGCCGAGGACCGGGGCCTGAAGAGCGAGGTCAGCCTCTTCGAGACCGAGCACGCGATGAAGAACGCGCTCGAGACCCTCGTCGACGAGATGATGGCGAAGGAGGACTTCCGCAAGCTCCCGAGCGACGAGAAGGTCGCCGCGATCATGGCCGCGTACCCGGAGAAGGCCGCGCAGTTCCTCAAAGACAAGGTCTTCACCGACCCCGCGGACACGAAGGAGCAGATCCTCGAGATGCTCGCGGATCAGCGCAACACGCCGTTCTACCAGCGCCTGCGGCGCTGGTTCTCGGAGCACGACATCTTCGAGCGCTGGGACAACCCGAAGTACGAGGGCAAGCTCCGCGACCAGATGAAGCAGGCCGAGAAGCCGAAGGCGGTCGGACAGCGCGGCTCGACGACGCTGCCGATGCTCGGCTTCCTCGCGCTCGTCGGCGGGGCCTCGATGTTCGTCCCCGCGCTCGCGTCGCACGCGCCGGCGATGTTCGCCGGGCTGGGCCTGCTCGGCCTGCTCGGCGTCACCGGCTCCGGCGCGAACGACTGGCGCGACAAGCTGCGCCCGCGTCCCGGAGACGTGTCGTTCGCGATCAAGGTCCGCTTCACGGCGGGGACGTCGCTGGACGCCGCGCGCGCGACGGTGCGCGGCTACGGCGAGAGCGATCTGATGGAGTCCGAGCCGTACGTCCTGCGCCTGAACCCGGACAATCTGTCGGACGCGGCCGATATCGCTCGCTCGCTCGCCGACAACGTCCTCGTCGCCTCCCTCTCGGTCCCGACCTCCGTCTTCGACCGTCTGCACGGCACGGCGGTCGACCAGGCCGACGGCTTCGCCGGCGACGGCGCGGACGAAGCGGCCGCGGCCGCCGCCGCCGCGCAGGGGAACCTCCCCTTCGACGGCGCCGAGGCGGCTCCGGCCGCGGCGGCGGACTCGTCGCGGCCCGTGCGCGATTGGCACGCGAAGCTGCGCGTGGCCCGCGTCGCGGACCTGGGCCGCATCACCGTCGTGTTCAAGGCGGGCACGCCCGTGACCGTGGCGCGGCGCGCCGTCTCCGACTACGCCCGCGCGACGGGGATCGGCAGCGGCTCGCGCATCGTTTACCGCATCGACCTCGACAACCTCGTCGCGGCCTCCGAGGCCGCGCGCGACCTGGCCAAGCTCGCCTCGGTCGACCACGTCTCCGTCAACGTCTCGGTTCACCGGCGCCTGACCGGCAGCGCCGCGGCGAACGACGACGAGGAGTCGGCTCCGGAGGGCTCCTCCGCCGCCGCTCCGGCCCCGGCTCCGCCCGCGGAGACGGCCCCGGCCACCCCGGCGCCCGACGCGTCGCCCCAGCCCCAGGCGCCGGCCGAGACGCCAGAGGAGGCCGCCGCCCGTCGCGAGGCCGAGATCGAGGCCGAGGCCTCCGCCAAGGACGCGAGCGGCTGGGCCGCGAAGGTCTCCGTCGCGCGCGAGGGCGAGACGGCGGTCATGAACAACCAGCTGCGCTTCGCGGTGGCCGACGCGGCCTCCGTGGAGGTCCGCGAGAAGCTCTCGTCGCTGATCAACCAGTTCGACGCGGTCACGCGCGTGAGCGTGCAGGACGACGGGAGCTTCCTGGCCAGCACGCGCTTCAACACCGACGACGCCGCCGAGGCCGCCAAGGAGATCGCGCAGTTGAAGTCCGTGCGCTCCGTGACGGTCCCGGTCGACATCCGCGATCGTCTGCTCGCGACGAAGCTCCCCGAGAAGGTCGCCTCGCACGGCAAGGAGCACTGGAGCACGTCGGCCGCGCTCGTGCGCTTCAACGCGGACGTCCCCGCGGAGAAGATCTCGAAGCTGCTGGGAGACCGCGGGCAGAAGACCCTGTTCCGCCACGGCGACGCCTATATCCTTAATACTGCGTCCGCGGAGAAGGCCGCCGAGGCCGCGCGCGAGCTCGCGCAGAACGCCGACGTCGCCGGCGTCGAGGTCCATCCGAACGTCGCCGCCGCGCTCGAGAACCGGCTCGCGATGCCGTACAAGGACGCCGAGAGCTACAACCCCGAGCAGGCGGTCCTGATCGCCTTCAAGCCCGACACGAGCGCGGAGGCGATGAAGGCCTACGCCGAGGCGAGGCACCTGCGCGTCGTCTACCCGAAATTCCGCGGCAGCGAGAGCCTCTCGCTGCTCGAGGTCCTGCGCGGCGCCGACGCCGCGGCGACGCGCCAGCTCCTGATCGACGAGACGCTCGAGGACGGCGCGATCGTCGCCGAGGTCAAGCCGTTCCGCGAGCAGGACGGAGCGGCGCTCGCGCCGTCGGCCGCCGCCGTCGCGAAGGCCGAGGCGCGCAAGGCCGCGCTCGCGGCCGCCGAGGAGGCCAAGCGCCACAAGCCGCGCCGCGATCCGCAGGCGGAGTGGATGGCGTACCTCCAGAATCACAAGCTGCAGGACGGCACCACGCTGAATCCCAAGGCGGTCGAGGGACTGGCCGGGCTGCTGAAGCCCGTCGCGCGCCCGCCGGACGACCGGCGCCCGCCCGTCGTCGGCCGCAACGAGGAGGTCAAGCGCGCGCTCCCGATCCTGACCTCGCCGCGCGGCATGCGCAACAGCGTCATGGTCATCGGCGAGGCCGGCACCGGCAAGACCGCCGTGGCCGAGGGCCTGGCCGAGATGATCGAGGACGCCGAGCACGCGTCCGCCAACGACGCGGAGACCTTCCGCCAGTTCCAGCGCCTCAAGGGCCGCTGGCTCGTGAGCCTCGACATCCCGGCCCTGCTCGCCACCGAGGATCCGGTCGGCGCGCTCACGCAGATCCTCAAGATACTGCCCCTGTTCAACGAGCGCGACCGCTCGCGCGGCAACGAGGTCATCCTGCTGATGGACGAGGTCCAGGCGCTGTTCGGCGACCCCCAGCTCGGCACCAAGCTCGGCAACGTGATCAAGGGACCGTTGCGCGACGGCAACGTCAGCGTGATCGCGACGACGACGAGCAAGGAGTACAAGACCTACATCGAGAAGGACGACGCCCTGCGCCGCCGCTTCGAGAAGATCGAGATCGACGAGATGAACGTCGACAAGACGACGCGCGTCCTGCGCGCGATCAAGTCGTGGCTGGAGAAGCTCCACGACGCCGTGATCCCGGACGAGGTCCTCGTCGCCGCGGCGAAGCTGACCGACCAGTTCGACAAGGGGAACTTCAACCCGGACAAGGCGATCAAGGCCGTGCAGGACGCGTCCGAGCGCATCCGGCCAGAGAACCTGCGCACGACCGTCGAGCTCGACATCGAGGAGACCTGGAAGGAGCTCATCTACGCGGCCAACGAGGCGCGCCAAGCCCTCGTCGACAAGGACATCGCCTCGACGATCGCGCTGCCGATGGAGATGTACAACCGCGTCGTCGAGCTCGTGAAGAAGGCCGCCGGCTTCTACGACGAGCGCGAAGCCGTGGAGAACGGACGCGGCACGCTGACGGTCGACACGGTCAAGAAGGTCATCGCGCAGAAGACCGGCATCGCCTCCGGCCAGCTGAACCTCGCCGAGGAGGACTCCTCGCGCTACGTGAAGATGGAGGAGGAGATCGGCGAGCGCGTGATCAACCAGGAGCGCACGATCCGCGCGATCGCCGACGCGATCCGCCGCAACAAGGCCGGCCTCTCGAACCCGAACCGGCCGATGGGCAAGTTCCTGATGGTCGGCCCGACCGGCGTCGGCAAGACCTACATCGCCAAGGAGCTCGCGCGCTTCCTGTTCAACGACCCCGAGGCGATGGTCCGCTTCGACATGTCCGAGTTCATGGAGAAGCACACGGCGGCGAAGCTGATCGGCTCGCCTCCCGGCTACGTCGGCTACGGCGAGGGCGGCCAGCTGACCGAGGCCGTGCGCAAGAAGCCGTACTCGGTGATCCTCTTCGACGAGGTCGAGAAGGCGCACCCGGACGTGTTCAACGTCCTGCTCCAGGTCCTCGACGACGGGCGCTTGACCGACGGCGAGGGCCGCACCGTCGACTTCAAGAACACGGTGATCCTGATGACGTCGAACGCCGGCATGGCCGCCGTCGACGGCGCGGAGTTCATCCGCAGGATCCGCGAGGGCAAGAAGGCGATCGATGAGGCGGGCGGGACGCCCGAGGCGATCGCCGCCGCGAAGGCGAAGCTCCAGCAGAAGATCGAGACGGAGTGGGACGCCGACATCGACGCGCAGGTGTCCGAGGCGATCCTGGGGCAGTTCCGGCCCGAGTTCCTGAACCGCCTCGACGACGGCCCGACCCCGGAGTCGGCCGACGGCAAGCCCGTCGATCCGTCGCAGAAGGTCAAGTGGATCCGCGTGAACCGCCTGCGCGAGCAGGACATGCGCAAGATCGCCGAGCTGCAGATGAAGGAGTTCAAGACCTTGCTCGCGGACCGGCACGACACCGACCTGGTCGTCGATCCGGCGGTGATCGACTATCTGTCGATCGAGGGCTTCTCGCCGCTGTACGGCGCGCGGCCGATGACCGGCGCGATCGAGAAGCACATCATCAATCCGCTCGCGAACTGGATCCTGGAGGAGTCCGCGTCCGGCAACAACACCGTCCGCGGCGGCCTCATCAGGGTCGCGATGCAGGACGGCAAGGTCGTCTTCGCGGCGGAGAAGAAGCCGGTCAAGGACATCCCGCGCTCGAAGATCGAGGGCGCGGCCGAGACGATGGCGGCCGAGGTGTTCAGCCTTATCGAGCGCCTCGCGGGCGGCGACTCCGGCGAGGAGCCTTCGGAGGAGCTGTTCGACAAGCTCCTGCGCGCGGCGCGGCCGTCCGCGCCGTCGGCGCCGGCGGCGGCTCCGGCCGCGGCCGAGCGCGCGCTGTACGCCCCGGGGACCGCGCTGTCTCTGCCGGCGCAGGCTCCGGCGGCGGCGTTGAGCGACAAGGCGGCGACGAACGCGGCCTACGCGGCCGTCGTGGGCGCGGCGAAGGACGCGGGCTGGCCCGAGGACGTCGTCTCCGCTCTGCAGACGCCGGCCGGGCAGACCGGCGAGGGCTGGCTCAAGCAGCTCGGCGCGTTCGCCAAGGAGCGCGCGCGCAAGGCGGGCGCCCCGGCGCCGGAGCTCGTCGGCGCGGTCGACGCGGACCGCGTGAAGGCGCTCATCCATTCCGACGTCCCGCTGACGGACGACGACCGCGCGTTCCTCGAGGCGCACTTCACGGGCGCCGAGCCCGCGAGCTTCGAGGCGGCCCAGCAGTTCGTCGACAACATGAACCTCAACAGCCGCATCGTGCGCAACCACTACCTGCTCGACCTCTACCGCCGCCTCAAGGACATCCCGGGCGCGCGCATGGGCTACGCGGAAGGGAGCGCGGCGCGGGGCGGGAAGGGCGTCGACCTCTGGCTCGAGATCCGCAAGGCGGCGCCGCCGGCCCCCGCTCCGGCGCCGGCCCCGAAGGCCGCCGCCGACCCCGCGACGCCGCACGAGGTTCGCGAGGCCGCGAGCACGCGCCAGCTCCTGATGCGCTTCGTCGACCAGTCGCGCCTGTCGAGCTCGGACCAGGACGGGACCGCGATCCGCGTCGCGGCGGCCGAGGGCTACGCGCGGCTGACGACGAAGGCGGACGTCGCGGAGGCGCGCGGCTGGTTCGCGGCCCACAAGTGGGACCAGCCCAACCTGACGCAGACCGCGATCGAGAGCCAGCGCGCGCTGGTCATGACCGCCGCGCTGATCTTCTCGCGCTTCGGCGGCGTCGAGGAGATCCCCCTGCTCGAGAACGTCGCGGCCAACTACAGCGACTACAACCACTACGAGGTGCCCCTGCACAACGCGCTGGTGAGCTCGCTCGCCGCCCTGTACGAGCGCGCGGGCCTGGCGGAGATCCGCAGCGCCCAGGTCCGCGCGGCCCAGCTCAAGAGCAAGAACGACAGGGACATCAAGAACGCGCTGGCCCAGGCGCTGGGTCACCTCGGCTACCCGGCGGACATGGACGAGATCAAGGCCAGCCCCGAGGGCATCGTCGCGCTCGCGCGCCGCACGGGCCGGACCGACGAGATCGTGCGCGAGTTCTACGACGACGAGAAGTGGCGGAAGCTGGACGAGAGCCACAAGATCGCCGCGCTGATCCTCGTCGGCGCCGACGAGCGCACGAACAAGGACACGTTCGAGATCCTCGGCGAGATCCTGCAGAGCAAGGGGCGCCGCTCGGCCGGACGCGTGGACCGCTATCAGGCCGCGCAGACCTGGGCGGACCTCGTCGCGCGCCACCGCCGCACGAAGGGCCTGGCCGCGGCGATCGTCGCGTACGTCGACAAGCACGGCATCGGCGGCTACAACGACCCGTGGGGCGTGCTCTACGGCTACGTGCTCGCCGCCGAGCAGGCGGGCGGGCCGGAGGTCCTCGCGGCGCTCGAGAAGATCATGGAGAAGGACCCGAACGGCATCGGGAGCAACCACGAGCAGATGTACTTCTCCACGCCCGAGGCCTGGGCGAAGGCCCTGATCCGCAGCGGCAAGTTCGCCGAGTACGCGCGCAAGTCGATCGGCCCGGACGGCGCGCTGCAGCCCTCGCGGCTCGAGAAGATGCTGACCTCGAAGGAGCGGCCGATGCTGGTCGCGGCGGCCCTGCGCGCGATCGCGCTCTCGCGCGATCCGTACTACAAGCCCGCCGCCGCTCCCGCGGGTCCGGAGACCGAGGTCCCGTCCCTGCTCGGAACCTCCTCCGCTTCGACGCCCGAGCCGGAGTGGAACGGCGCGATGTTCTAGGCTCCGGCGCGGGCGCTGGGTCTTGACCCTCGCGCCGGCGCCGGCTATCCTTCGTGAAACGCGTCCGCTTCACGGAGGGCTATGCTGCGCCGATTGACGTGGGGGGCCGTCGCGATTCTCGCCTGCTCCGCGGGCCTGCCGCGCGGCGCCCGGGCTCAGGGCGAGGACTCCGAGCAGCCGATGGACCTGAGCTTCTCGCTGCCGGCCGACATCGACCGGGACATGGACGACGGCTCGGACGATCCGCCTCCCGCGGAGGCGCCCGCTCCGGCGGCGCGCTCCGCGCCGGCCGCGAACGCGGGCGGCAAGGCCGCTCCGGCCGCTCCGGCCGGCCCGGCCGGGCCGGCCGCCTCGGCCGCCCCCGCCGAGAGGAAGTCCGTCGACGAGGACGACGAGCCTCCGCCGAAGACCCGCGCCGAAGCCCTGGCGCGCGTCATGCTCGACTGCAAGAAGGAGCGGGGGCTCTTCTGCAGCAAGGTGCGCGAGGACGAGGAGAAGTCGGCGCAGTGCCTGCTCAAGAACAAGGACGGCGTCCTGGACGAATGCAGCGCGGCTCTGGACGCGTCGGCGGCGCTGCTGAAGGCGCCGCCGCCCAAGAAGCCCTAGGTCCTCAGCTCTTCGGCGCCGCGCCGCCCGCCGCGATCTTTCTCTGCAGCTCGCGCAGGGACGTCACGTACCGGAAGGTGCGCACGTCGGCGGAGTGAGGCGGGGCGGTCTGCGAGAGCGCCTCCTGCACGGTCGCGGCCGCGGCCGCGGTCTTCCCGAGCGCGAGCTCGACGTCGGCCTTGAGCCGCATGGCCCTCAGCCAGTTGTCGCCGTAGCCGACGCGCGCGGCCGTCGTCGCGTACGGGAGCGCGGCGGCCGCCTGGCCGTCGTCGCTGAGCGCCGTCGCGTACTCGAAGTTGAAGGTGAACTCGGACGGATACGCCTTGACCAGGGACTCGTAGAGGGCCTTCGCCTCGTCGCGGCGCCCGGCCTTCATCAGCGCGTCGGCGCGGCCGAAGTTCGCCGCGCGCGGGGTCTTCAGCGGCGAGCGCGCGGCCTGCGCGCCGTAGGCGTCGGCGGCCTTCGCGTAGGCCGCGGGAGCGCCCGCGTCGCCGATCGCCTTCAGGAACTCCGCCTCGTCGTACAGCACGTCGCCCGGGTCCTCGCCGCTCTCGCCGAGCGCCGGGTCGGCGGACCAGCGCGCGACCGAGGCGTGGAGGGAGTCCTTGAGCGGCTTCGCCGCCGCCGCGTCCAGCTCCGCGAGCCCCGAGACCCAGTCCGCGTACTCCGCGTCGTCGGGGAACGCGGCGATCAGCTCCTTGAGCGCGGCCGCGCGCGCCGCCGAGTCCTCCTCGCGGCGCGCGCGCTCGCGGCGCGCCTCGAGCAGGGCGCGCTTCGCCTCGGGGCCGTCGAGCCCCGCGAGGAGCTTCTCGGCCTCGGCGTACTCGCCGCGCTCCGCGCGCCAGCGCGCGACGCGCAGGCGCCGCTCCGGCGTGGCCGCGGCGCCGCCGCGCTTCACGAGCGCCTCGGCCCGGTCGACCGGCTCGCCGCGCAGCTCGGCCGCGCGCTTGAGGAACTTCGCGAGCGCGGGGCCGGAGCGGTAGCCGACGACGCGGTCGATCTCGCGCCCCTCGGGGTCGGCCGCGACCAAAGTCGGATAGCCGCCGATCTTGTAGCGCGCCTTCTCCGGGAATGACGTCTCGGCGTCGACGTCGAGCGCGAGCTTCACCCAGCCGCGCGCGGCGGCCTTGAACGCGGGGTCGGGATACGCGTGCTCCTCGAGGTCGTTGCACGGCGGGCACCAGATGCCGTAGAAGTCGATGAGGATCGGGGCGCGTCTTTTTCGCGCGCGGGAGGATGCGTCGTTCGGGTCGTTGTCGATGAATCCCTTCGGCGCGGAGCGGCCGCCGCGCGGCGCCGCCGACATCGGCGAGGCCGCCGCTTTCTGCCGCGGCACGCCGAGCACCTCGACGTCGAACTTCTCCTGCCGGCAGAAGGTCAGCTTGTCGTCGCAGATCGTCGCGAGGATCGTGTTCTTGCCGGGCTTGCGCAGCTGGCAGCGCAGGCGCCGCGCCAGGACCTCGACGGGCGCGGCGCCGCCGCACTTCTGCGGGGCCTCGAGGTTGAAGTGGTTCCCGTCGGCCGGGCGCAGCTCGACGATCTCGTCGACGTTCGCCGACGTCGGGCGGTTTTTGAGGAGAGAGTCTTCGGCGAGCGCCGGCGCGGCGAGGAGAGCGAGGAGGGGGAGCATGAGCCAGTTTACCGCTTCGCCCGTCGGGCGTCAACGGAGGCGGCGGAGACGGCCCGCTCGTTTTGTACGATGTCCGCGTGGAGCCGTCCGCCGATCCCGTCGCGCGAGGCGTCAAGCGCTTCAACGAAGGCCGCTTCGCCGAGGCGGAGGCGGAGTTCGACCGCGCCGTCTCCCGCGACGGCTCCGCGCCGGACGCCCGGCTGCTGAAGGCTTTCTGCCGCCAGGCCTTGGGCGACGCGGCGGGCGCGCGCCGCGAGATGGAGAGGACGCTGAGGCGCTTCCCGGCCTCGGCCGCGGCGTGCGCGCAGTTCGGACAGCTGTGCGCGCAGCAGGGCCGCCTCGATCGGGCCCTTTCGCTGGCGCGGCGCGCCGAGCGCTTGGACCCGCGGCATCTGCCGGCGTACCGGCAGCAGGCGTCCGCGCTCGCGGCGCTCGGCCGCCGGCGCGAAGCGCTCGAGGTCCTGCGCCGCGCGCGGCGCGCGGCGCCGCGCGACGCCGCGGTCCGGTGCGACGCGGCTTCGGCCCATCTCGAGCTCGGCGAGCGGCGCGAGGCGCTGGTCCTCGCGCGCGAGGCCGCGCGGCTGGAGCCCGAGTCCGCGCGGGCGGCCCGGCTGGAAGCGGACGCGCTCGCGGGCCTCGACCGTCCGCGCGAGGCCCTGGCGGCCCTGCGCGGCGCCCTGCGCCTGGAGCCGCGCAGCGCCGAGCTCTGGTGCGAAGCGGCGTCGGCTCACGCGCGGCTCCACGACTGGCGCGAGACGCGGCGCTGCGCGCGCGAAGCCTTGCGGCGGGATCCGAAGCGCGCGCAGGCGAGCGGCCTCGAGGCGATCGCGCTCTGGAGCCGCGGCCGTCCCGCGGAAGGGCTGGCGGTTCTTCGCCGCGCCCTGCGCGCGGCGCCGGAGGACGTCGAACTGTGGGTCGGCCTGGCCAAGGTGCAGGCCGTCCTCGGCAGCGCGCGCAAGGCCCGCGCCGCGCTGGTCCAGGCGTCCCAGCGCGGACTCACGGAAGAGCTGCTGCGCGGCGTCGTCCCCGTCCTGACCGACAAGGCCGAGGCGCTGAGGGACAAGGGCTGGCTCGCGCGGGCGGACGCGCTCATGCGCTTGGCGCTGGAGTGCGTCCCCGGCGACCCGGCCGTCTGGTTCAAGCAGGGCGTCCTTCTGCGCCACCGCCGGCGCCTGATCGAAGCCGACGCCGCCTACGAAAAATCCTGCGCGCTCCGCCCCGACGATCTCCGGACTTACCTGTATCGCGCGGAGACCTTGATGGCGCGAGGGCGCGTCGAGGAGGTCTTCCGCGTCCTGCGCCGCGCTCGCTCGCTCTGCCCGCCGCCGGAGCGCGGCGACGACGAGGGCCGGCTGCGGCGCTACCGCCTGTCGGCCAGCCTGTTCGATTTCGCGGAGGCCGCGCGCATCGGCGAGGCCGTCTTGAACGGCGGCCCGCGGCTGAGGAATATCGAAGGGCTGTGCTGGCCGATCCTCGTCGAGGATTTCGAGCTGGTGAGGAGGCCGCCGGAGTTCCTGCGCCGGGCCGAGGCGGCGCTGGCGCGCCTGCCGCGGCGCGGAAAGACCGCGCTGTGGGGCCGGCACCTGAGCGCCGGCTTCGCGCTCCTCCCCGGCGCCGCTCCTTCGTTGACGGCTCGGGCCTTGGCCGGAGCCGGCGCGCTCCGGCGCCTCCCGCGCTCACGCTACGCCTGGATGCGCTACGTGACGGGCTGCCTGCGCAGGAGCGTCGGGGACGACGAGGCGGCGCTCGCGGATTTCCGCGCCGCGTCGCGCGCGACGCGGCCCGCGAACTGGCTCGCGCTGTTCCACGAGAGCGAGATACTGCTGAGCCGCGGGCGCAGAGCGGAGGCGGTCCGCCGCGTGACGCGGCTCGAGCGCCTGGTCCCGGGCGATCGCCGCCGCGATTACCTCATCAAGAAGGGCTGGTTCATGCTGGACGCCGGACGCCGCGCGGACGCGCGCCGCGCGTTCGAGCGGGTCGCCGCCGGCGCTTCCGCGCCCGACGCCGCCCGCGGCCTGCGCGCGGTGCGCGCGCGCCGCGCGGCCCTCACGCCGCGCGCGGGCCGGTCGCGCAGCCGAGGCGCGCGGCGACCGCCAGCGCCGAGGTGACGGCGTCCTCGTGGAGGCCGAAGCCGAAGTAGCTTCCGCAGAAGAACGCGGGGCCCTGGCGGTTGAGCTCGGGGAGGCGCGGGATCGTGGCGACGGACTTGAAGTCGAACGCCGGCGTGCGCAGCCTCGTCTCGAGGTCGATGAGGTCCTTGCGGATCGGATAGTTCGGGTACTGGGCGCTGATGTAGTCGCAGTCCTTGGAGGCCTGCGGCTCGTGCCAGAGCGCGCCGTTGACCGAGGTCTCCAGGCGTCCGTCGCGCAGCGTATAAAGAAAAGTGTAGGCCTCGATGAGCGCGCGCGGGGGGAAGGAGCCGTGGTCGCGGTGCACGACGACGGGCCCTTCGTTGTAGCGCCAGGCGCCGAGCAGCTCTTTTTCCAGCGGCGTCGGAGCGGCCAGCAAGGCGAGGGCCTGATCGGGATTGCAGGCGAGGACCACGGCGTCGAAGCGCTCCTTCGCGCCGTTCTCCATGAGGACGAAGACGCCCTTCGCGCCGCGCTCCACGGTCTTGATGCGGGCGTCGAAGCGAATCTGGCGGCGGTAGCGCGCGGCCAGCGCGTTGACGTAGCGGCGCGTGCCGTCGCGCACGCAGCGCACCGAGTACACGGCCTTGGGCGAGATCACGTCGTGGTGGGTCTTGAGCTTCCGCAGGAAGAACTCGGCCGGCGCGGCCAGAAGGTCCGGCACCGTCATGGAGGACAGCAGGCACAGCGCGGACAGGAACACGATCTTCGCGTCGCCGGAGAATTCCGGCAGGTCCTCGAGACAGCGGCCGAGCGTCACGTCCTTCATCTGCCCGGCCGCGAGGCGGAGCTGGGCGCGCTGGAGGCCGATGAAGAGCTTCGCCAGGCTCTGCAGGTTGGCGGGGCGCAGCAGCTCCAGGCCCTGGAATAGCGCCCCGCGCGCGGACAACGTGAGATAGAGCCCGTCCTTCGTGTCCAGGTTGTGGAAGCTCAGGTAGGAGTTCTCGCAGCGCTCGGTGGGAATGTCCAGCTCGTCGAGCAGGGCGTAGAAGTTCTTGTAGCCGGCCTTGCCGAAGGCCGCGACGGCGATGTCGAGGACGTCGCCGTTCGGCGTCTTGTGGCTGTAGGCGTTGCCGCCGAGGCGGCCGGACTTCTCGAACAGGACGACGTCGTGGCGGCGGGCGAGATAATAGCCGGCGGTGAGCCCGGCGACGCCGCCGCCGACGATCGCGACGCGCCGGCCGCTCTCGGTCAGAGCGCCTCCGGCTTGAACAGCACGCCCTGGCAGCGCGGCGCGTAGACGTACTCGAGGACGGGCCCGATCTCCAAATCTCGGAACTCCGCCGCGCGGAAATGCGGGCCGAGGCGCAGGCCGGCGCCGCGCAGCCAGGCCGTCCCGCACTCGACGCGGTTGACGAGGAGCTTGGCGCGCATCGGGCGGCCGCCCAGCTCGGGATAGGTGAGGAGCGTCAGCCGGTTCTCGTCCTTCGGCGCGCAGGTCCAGGTCGCGACCCGCCGCCCCTCGAACTCGAGGATCAGGTCGCCGCTCTCCTTGTCGCGCAGGGTGCAGACGCGGTGCGTCGCGGTCTCGCGGAAGCTGATGTCCGCCAGGTATTTCGGATAGTTGAAGAAGTCGACGCCGCCGTGCAGGGCCGTCTCGGTGGTCACCGGAAGGGCCTTCACGTAGGCGTGGAAGGTCCGCGATTGGACCGCGCGCGCCGCCTGGATCAGCGACGTGAACGGCAGCCAGCCGCGCTTCAGCGCGATCGACAGCGAGACCTCGTTGTAGGGCCCGATGTCGCTGTCCTTGTACTCCATGCAGTGCACGGCGGCGAGCGCGCGTCCGAGCGGCATCTTGAGCGGGCGGTAGCCGCGCCGCGGCAGCGCGGCGCTCGCCCGCGTCCGATTCGCGAGGAACACCGCGCCCATCATGGAGAAGTCGCGGAAGAACATCGGCGACTTGCCCGGAACGCCGCGGATGGAGACCGCCTCCTGCGCGTAGCCGTCGAAGAAGTCGAGCGCGCTCATTGCTCGAGCACTCCCGCCGCCTTGAACAGCCGGTACGCGACGGCCGACGCGCCCTTGCCCAGGCTCGGGAAGAACCGGTTCAGGTAGTAGTAGAAGTACGCGTCGGCGTTGACGAGCGTGAGCCTCCGGCGCTTCGCGATCGCGCGCACGATCGCCGCCGAGACCTTCGCGGGGTCGGAGCCGACCGCGGCGAGGAACGCGGCGGCCTTGCCGGGCGCGCTCTTGGCGATGCCTGTGCGCACGAAGGTGGGGCAGACGACGCCGACGCCGACGCGCCGGCCCAGCTCCGCCTCGAGCGCCTCGGAAAATCCCACGATGCCGAATTTCGACGCGACGTAGGCGCTCATGCCGGGAGCGCCCACCAGCCCGGCCATCGACGCCACGTTGACGATGAAGCCGCCGCCCTTCAGCAGATTCGGCAGGAAGGCCTTGGTCAGCCGCGCCGTGCCCAGCAGGTTGGTCTGCACCACGCGCTCGAACTCGGCGAAGGGCGTGCTCTCGAAGGAGCCCAGGTGCGCCACGCCGGCGTTGTTGACGAGGACGTCGAGGCGGCGCGGCCCGACCGCCCGCGCCAGCCGCTCGACCTCCGCGTCCGAGGAGATGTCGCAGACGAAGGCCTCGACGCGGTCGCCCTCGCCGGCCGGCTCGAGCTCGTCCTTGAGGACGGCCAGCTCCTCGGCGTCGCGGTCGACGAGGAGCAGGCGGCTCTTCTCGTTCCAGTACAGGTCCTGGGCCAGGCGTCGCCCGATCCCGGAGGCGGCTCCGGTGACCACGACGGATTTGTCCTTCAGCTGTCCGAGAGCCTTCACGATTCCTGTCCTCGCCCGGGGCCACTGTACCAAAGCCGGGCCGGTCTTGCGCGCGCGGAAAACCGGGGCTATGATGGGGGTCATGAATCCATCCCGCGCGGCGGAGGCGTCCTGATGGCCGATCCCAAAGCCGCCGCGCCCGCGGCCGCCGTCGCGAGCGCCGCGCCGCAATCCCTCTACTTCGTCAACGGCTGGGTCGACTACGCGCTGATCGGCGTGCTCTCGATCGCGACCTTCGTGCTCCTGCGCACCTTCTACACCGGCGACCGCACCGACCACGTGATCACGCTGGCCTGGCAGCTGTCCTGGGTCTGCAACTGGCCGCACTTCACGTCGACGAGCTACCGCCTCTACCATTCGCCCGACAACGTCCGGCAGTACCCGCTGACCGCGCTGATCGTGCCCTGGGTGGTGATCGCGGGGGCGCTGGGCTCCTTCGCCGCGCCGACGGTGATCGCGCCGTACTTCGTCAAGCTCGTGTCGATCTGGTCGCCGTACCACTTCAGCGGCCAGACTTTGGGCATCGCGCTGATCTACGCGCGACGCGCGGGCGTGCAGGTCGGCAAGGCCGAGCGCTTCGCGCTGTCGAGCTTCATCTACAGCACCTTCATCGCCCAGACGATCCGCTACGAGACCGGCCGGCAGAGCTTCGACGACTCCGGGATCACGTACCCGAGCATGGGCCTGCCCTCCTGGTCGATCGCGGTCGCGAACCTGTGGCTGATCCTGACGGGCCTGGCCCTGCTCTTCTTCTTCGCGCGCTGGTGCCTCCGGAACAAGCGCATGATCCCGCCGATCGTCCTCCTGCCCGCGCTCACGCAGTTCGTCTGGTTCGGGCCGGGCTCGGGCTGGCAGTCCTTCAACGAGTTCGTGCCGTTCTTCCACAGCCTGCAGTACCTGCTGATCGCCTGGTCGATGCAGCTCAAGGAGAAGATGGACCTGGACCACATCAAGCCGTCGGCGCGCTACGTGGGGACCGAGAGCGCGCGCTGGGGGCTGATGAACCTGGGCCTGGGCGCGTTCTTCTTCTACGTCCTGCCGCACATCACGGCGACGCGCATCGGCGTGGACGTGGCGTTCGCGACCGGCGTCATCGTCGGCGCGGTCCAGCTCCACCACTTCTTCATCGACGGCGTGATCTGGAAGCTCAAGCGCAAGACGGTGGTCTCCCCGCTCATGGTCAACCTCTCCGAGATGGTCCATGTCCCGGCGGCGGCGGGAGCGTCGCGCGCATGAGGATCGCGCCGAGCGCCGCGCTGGCGGCCGGGCTGCTCCTGGCGAACGCCGCGCGCGCGCAGGAGCCGCGCGCGGCCGAGGAGCGCGTGGTCCTGCACACGGTCGCGGGCGACATCGTGCTCGCGCTGTATCCCGACGTCGCGCCGCGCCACGTCGAGCAGATCCTCAAGCTCGTGCGCCTCGGCGTCTACGACACCTCCGACTTCTTCAGCATCGTCCCCGGCTTCTACGCGGAGGTCTCGGTGCGCGGCGAGCGCACCGCCGAGCTGAGCCCGGACCAGGAGAAGGCGATCCACCCGCTGAAGGCCGAGTTCTCCAAGCTCCATCACGTCTACGGCTCGCTGTCGATGGCGCGCGACGAGCGCGACCCCAACACCGCCGAGACCGCCTTCTCGATCATCCTGACCGACTGGCCCGACGGCGACGGGCGCTACACGATCTTCGGCCGCGTCGAGTCAGGCATGGACGTGGTCGAGGAGTTCCTGAAGGTCCCGCGCGACGACGAGGGGCGTCCGGTCGCGCGCCTCGGGATCCTGAAGGCGGAGGTCGTGAGCCGTACCGCGCTCGCGAAGATGCGTCTGGCCCCCGCCCAGCCGGTGCAGCTGCCGCAGGAGCTGACCGCCCTGACGAAGGAGCGCGAGACGATCACGAAGCTGAAGGCCGTCGCGGGGGGGATCGCGCTGATGATCCTGATCGGCATCGCGACCTTCGCCTTCGCGCCGCGCTTCCCGCAGGCCTCGCCGTCCTTGGTCCTGCTCAACGTGCTGATCGGGTTCTTCCTGCTGCTCGTGATCCTGACCCCGATGGCGCACCTGCACGCGGCCCTGGCGGCGTTCCTCTTCCTCGGCCTGCTCGGCACGCTCAAGCTCATGAGCCGCTTCGAGTCCCCGACCTGACGCGGCGCCCGAAAAAGAACCGCCCCGGCCTTCCGGCCGGGGCGGCTTTTTTCGGAACGTCTCAGGCTACCAGCTGAAGTTCTGCAGCGCCTGGAACGCGGGCGACTTCATCACCTTCTGCTGCATCGTCTGGACCTGCGCCGCGCTCGCCGCCGAAGTGGCCGGCGCCGCCCCCTTGCGGAAGGCGATGGGCGTGGCGTTGCCCGAGTCGTCCGGCGCGGGCGCGGGAGCGTCCGTGCTGTCGACTTGAGTTCCGTTCCAGTCGAACGTCACCGTCGACCCGTCCGTCTGGGTCACGACGATCTGCTGGAGAATCTGCTCGTTCTCCCCGTACGCGTCCTGACCCGGCTGATTGATCAGCAGGATCGAGGCCGCGCTCGCGGAGAGAGTCACCTGATCGACGGTTGAGTCGTCCAGGTTGCTCAGGACGGCGGTGCCGTCGCCCGGGAGCGTGATCTCGCGCTCGCCGTTCGGATCGACGACAGCGGTCGTCGTCCCGTCGGTGAAGCTCAGCGTGATCTGGCGCAGGACCTGCGTCGGCGTGCCGTCAGCGGCGGTCGCGTCGTCGTAGGCGAACTGCGCCGAGCTCGCCCCCGTCGCCAGGACGCGTCCCTGGATGCGGGGGTCGTTCGGGTCGGTGACGGTCAAGTCGTACAGCGTCGCGGTGCCGTCGTCGGCGTTGACGGTCACGTAGCGGGTGCCGTCGTTGGCGTAGAACGACGCCGGCGCGGCGGGCTCGCTCGGACCCGGCGGGACGTCCACGGGCGGGGTCGGATCCGGCGTGACCACGATCGTGCCGTCGTTGTCCTGGTACTGGTCGTAGCTGCCGTCGTCGCCGATGTAGTAGACCAGCCCGCCGTCGTCCTGCCACCACCAGCGGTTGTCGCGCATCCAGCACCAGCGGTGCCAGTACGGATCGTACCACCAGTACATGTCGTTGTCGTACCGGGTCCAGAAGTAGACGCTTCCGATGTAGAAGCCCCACCAGTGGTAGCCGAACTCGTCGTAGTGGTGCCACATGTCGTGGCCGTCCCATCTTTCTTTGTGATAGCCGTGATCGTTGCGATCCCAGCCGTTCTGGATGCCGTGCATGTGATCCAGCGTCTTGCCGTCCGAGATGACCTTGATGTGATCCTGCGACGGCGGGATCTGACGACCATGCGCGTTCGTGTACGGCTTCTGCTTCTCGCCGGACGGCGGCTTGATGGCGTGGTTGTCGCCGTTCTTGGACGGGTCCATGCGGTGTCCCGCATCGATCGGCTTCGGCGCCGGCATGTGACCGCCGCCTTGGCCCGGCTTAGACGGCTGCGGATGAACGACGACCGGCGGCGGCGGCTTGGGCGTCGGGTTCGGCCGCGGCGTCGGAGCCGGCCGAGGAGTCGGATTCGGTCGCGGCGTCGGCCGCGGCGTGGGCGTCGGAGTCGGCCGCGGAGTAGGCGTCGGAGTCGGCCGCGGAGTAGGCGTCGGAGTCGGCCGCGGCGTGGGCGTCGGAGTCGGCCGCGGCGTGGGCGTCGGAGTCGGCCGCGGCGTGGGCGTCGGGGTCGGCCGCGGAGTAGGCGTCGGGGTCGGCCGCGGCGTGGGCGTCGGAGTCGGCCGCGGCGTGGGCGTCGGAGTCGGCCGCGGAGTAGGCGTCGGGGTCGGCCGCGGAGTGGGCGTCGGAGTCGGCCGCGGCGTGGGCGTCGGAGTCGGCCGCGGAGTAGGCGTCGGAGTCGGCCGCGGAGTAGGCGTCGGGGTCGGCCGCGGAGTGGGCGTCGGGGTCGGCGTCGGCCGCGGCGTAGGAGTCGGGGTCGGCGTGGGTCGCGGCTGCGGCGTCGGCTCGGGCCGCGGCTGCGGCGTCGGCTCAGGTCGCGGCTGCGGCGTCGGCTCGGGTCGCGGCTCCGGACGAGGAGCGGGTTCCGGGCGCGGCGCGGGCTCCGGACGAGGAGCGGGCTCCGGGCGAGGAGCGGGTTCGGGGCGAGGCGCGGGCTCGGGGCGAGGAGACGGCGACGGGCTCGGGCGCTGGCCTCTCTGGTCGGCGGCGGGGACGACCGCGGCCTTATCGTTCGTGGACCAGATCATCTGCTTGAACGACGCGAGCGTGTCGCTCACGCTCGCCGGGAACATCCCGGCGAAGACTCCGTCGGCGCGGGCGCTTGTGGCGGCTGCGACGAGGAACACACCTATGAGGAGCGGCTTTTTCATTCCCTTCATCCTCCATCCATCCAAAGTCGGTCTCGGCAGACCGCCCGCGGAACCAGGAAAAACAAAAAAAGAGAACGAACCGCGGCTTCGTTCTCCTGGTACCCCGCATTAGGTTCGGGGGTGGATGCTCCTTGACCAAATCTCAAGGATTACAGGCAGGTATATTCTGCCACGAATCCGGGAAATCGATATAGGCCTTTGGGCCCATTTAAAAAAAGTCTTTCGGCCCAGAGCGCGCGCCCGGGTTTGGGACCTTTGCCCGCGCTCGCGGGACCCGAGGCTCTAGACCGGACGGCGCGGGCGCGCGCTATACTAGCGCCATGATCTTCCGCCTTCCTTCATATAGCGTCGCGTTCCTGCTCTGCGCCGCGCCCGCGCGCGCGGCTCTGCTCGTCGAGGCCCCGGCTCTCTCCGCGCCCGCGCTCACGGCTCCCCTCGGAGCGTCCGCGCTCCCCGGCTCCGCTTTCGTCGGCGTCGCGGCTCCGCTCTCCGCGACGCTCTCGCTGTCCGCTCCCGCCGCTCTGTCGGCTCCCGCCGCGCTGTCCGCGCCCGCGGCGCTGGCCGCCGCCGCCCCGGCGGCCGCGCTGAGCGCGCCGTCGGCCGCGGCCGCGCCGGCGCCGTCCGCCTCCTCGGAGAAGGGCGAGACGCCGGCCGCCGCGCGTTCCGCCGCCGCGCTCTCGGAGTTCCCGCGCATCGTCGCCGAGCTGATGAGCGGCGACGCGGATCGCTCCGCCGCCGCGGCCGTCGAGCTGAGGAGGATCAAGGACGCCCACCTCAACAAGGATCCCGATCCCCAGAAAACCGAGATCTTGGAGAACAAGCCGATGCAGATCCCGGTCGGCATGATCGAGGTCGACAACAAGCGGGATGCGCTGCGGGACATGAAGGAGAAGGAAGCCGACAAGTGGCTGCTCGACCATTCGGTCCCGTACGTCGAGGATTATAAGGACCGCAAGCGCCCGGTCGACCATCATCACGAGGAGCTCGCCGCGCTGAAGGCGGGCTACCACAAGGTGTACACGCACCGCTATCTGGACCACGACCTCCATCACCTGATCAAGGATCTGCCGCACGAGCAGTTCTACGCGGTGACTCACGCGATGGGATTGTTCTACGACCGCGACGAGCACGGCGTCGGCCCGCAGGACCCGAGCAATCTGCCCAAGGACCCGCGCGGCCACACCGACGACCCGTTCCGCAGCCTCGCCGGAGAAGTGCGCAAGCGCGAAGGCTACGACAAGACCTCCGAGCCGTTCGCCGAGTTCCTATGGGCGAACTACTTCCGCACGCGGGTGAAGACGCATCCCACGCGCGCCGACTTCGAGAAGGCGGTCGCCGAGGCGATGGCGCTCGTCCACGATCCCGCCGCGCGGGCGCTGCCCGGCTACAAGCCGAAGTAGCGCCGGCCTCCCGTCCGTCGTAAAAGAATAAAACCACAGAGACGCAAAGACACGGAGAACGGAGAAACGTCGTTGACCTCTCCGTATCTCTGTGTCTTTGCGTCTCTGTGGTTAATTTATTGTCGAGGCGGTCTTGGGCTGCGCGGCGGGCGTGCTCGGCAGCGTCACGCCGTGGGCTTGCGCCGCGGCGCGGATGAGCCCGTCGTTGGGCAGGCGCCCGTCGACGGTCATGTCGCCGAGCAGGACGTGCAGCATCGCGGTCGGGACGTCCAGCGGCTGGCTGTAGAGCGTCGTGGGCACCACGAGCGCCGCGGCGTAGGCCGCGCCGGCCGCCGGGCCCAGGGCCGCGATCAGCGCGACGCGCACCTTCCAGGCGAAGCCCATGTAGGCCTCTCCGCGCGCGTGCGGGTCGGGGTTCTTCGCGTCGAAGGCGGTCGTGTTCTCGCCGGTGCGGATCAGGTTCGGCTTCCCCGCGGGCGCGTTGACCATGAAGCCCTCGCCGATCAGCGGCGAGCCGCGCATGAACATCGACACGATGTCGGCGATCGCCTCGTTGACGCCGGACTCCATGACGGGATCGACGAGGTACTTCACGAAGCGGTAGGCCGCCGAGGCCGCCTGCGCGGCGGCGAGCGCGATCTGCGAGAGGATGCCGACCGCGCGGTGGGTGCTCTCGTGGTAGATGATCGAGGGCTGGGCCGTGTTCTCGAACTGCAGCACGTGCACCTTGCCCTGCTTGTCCTTCACCTTGACCTTGGCGCCGGCCTCGAGGTTCAGGCTGTCGGTCGACGGATCGTAGTAGGCGTTGCCGGGCATGTCCGTCTTGTTGGCGATCACGCCGCCGGCGAGCGGCGCGAGGATGCGCGGGTCCGTGATCCCGGCGACGTCGCGCAGCCAGGTGACCTGCTTCGAGAAGTAGACGTAGCCGTTGACGTTCGCCGCGAGCTCCTCGCTGTCGCTGTCGGGGTTCAGCGTCGCGCGCGTCGTCTCGCCGGGGAGCGCGTCGAAGTTGACGGTCAGCGCGGGGTTCTTCGCGTCCGCGTCCGACTCCAGCGCGAACATCCCGTCGAGACGCACGGTCAGGCGGATCGGCGCTGAGCCGGAGCCGGGGACGACGAACTGGCCGTCGGCGTCGGTCGTCGCGACGACGTCGCCGTTCGAGTCGTAGACCTTTGCGTACGGCAGGGGGAGCGGGGAGATCGGGCCGTGGTCGCTGTTCGCGGAGTCGAGGCTGGTGCCGCGCGCGCTGATCGTCCCGGCGATCGGGGCCTGCGCCAGCTCCTGCGCGCTCCACGCGAAGGCGTCTCCGCTCTTCACGTCGACGGCGACGATCACGGGCCGGCCGTCGAGGTCCGCGGCCTGGTAGAGGTTGAGCGCGCGCCAAGTCCCGTTGACGCTCGTGAGCATGCGCGTGATCAGGACCGGCGGCGAGACGACGTCGCCCTGCGCGCCGACCGCGGCGGCCAGCCGGTCCCAGATCCAGGAGAGGGTCTTGCGCACGGTCCCGGGCGCGGAGTCGACCGGGGACTCGAGGCGCTTGGCCGCGATCTGGAGGAGCTGGTCGTCGTCGAAGTTGACGGTCATCACGTCGGGCGTGACGCCGGGGTAGAGCGTGCCCTCGGTCGCCATGACGGTGGGCTTGCCGTCGGAGAGGATCTTGATCACGAAGGTCAGCGTGCCGCCGTCGATCGCCAGATAATAAGGAGAGCCGCCGCGGTCCTGGCCCTTCACGGTCTGCCGGAAGACCGCGATGTAGGTGTCGGCCTGGCCGCGGCTCTTGTCGCCGGGCACGAGCTGGACGTGGACCTTGGCCATCTGGTCGCTCGTCGCGCCGTACTTCGCCGGGTTCGCGTCGACGAGCGCGCGCAGGGCCTTCTCGATGGAGTCGGGATTATTGGCGTCGGCGTCCAGCGGGATCGGCTTGGCGCCGTTGTCGAGCTGGTGGGTCTGCGTCAGGTGGAAGTCGCTGATCGCGACCGCGCCTTCGTCCGGGGGCTGGGGCTTCTTGTCGAGGCGGACGCCGGGCCTGAGGCGGTGCTCGACGACGGGCTCGGACAGGATGCGGCGGGCGTAGGCCGGCGCGGGCGCGAGCTCGGCGCGGCCGCCGTCGAACAGCGCGGCGACGGCGCCGGCGACCCGCGCGGAGGCGGCCGCGACGAGGCGGCCGAGGACGCGCGGCGCGCGCGGGGCCTCGGACGGGACGGAGCGCGCGGACGCGGCGCGAGAC
>Ga0209415_10001439_pt1 | contig 45597 bp, 41 predicted proteins | sample PeaSoiSIISIP2007_FD_187696 | JGI IMG/M metagenome (GOLD analysis project Ga0209415, IMG submission 187696) | Peat soil microbial communities from Weissenstadt, Germany - SII-SIP-2007 (SPAdes) (version 2) | ecosystem: Environmental > Terrestrial > Soil > Wetlands > Peat | place: Germany... | reverse complement strand
GCGTCCATGCTGCGGTTGCGGAAGTATTCGAACAGCGTGCCGTGGAAGGCATTGGTGCCGCTTTTCAGCACCACGTTGATCTGCGCGCCGCTGGCCCGGCCGTACTCCGCGGAATAATCGCTGGATTGGACCTTGAACTCCTGAATGGCGTCCACCGATGGCAACGCCACGTATTGGTTGATGTAAGGATCGTTATTGTCCACGCCATCGAGCAGAAAATTATTCCCCTGCTCACGCGCGCCGTTGACGCTGAGGGAACCTCCCTGGGTGGAATTCTGCGAGCCTTCTGCCGGCAGTTGGCTTCCCGGCACCAGCAGGGCAAAGCTCAGGAAATTGCGTTGGTTCAGCGGCAACTCCTGGACCAGGCGGTTGTTGACTACCTGACCCAGAGTGGAGGTGTCGGCCTGAATCGCCGGAGGCGTGTCTTTGACCCTCACTTCTTCGTTGGCGGCGCCGATTTCCAGCGTGAAATCCACGCGCACCGTCTGGTCCACATCTACCGTGACGTCGCCGAAGATGCTCTTGCGAAAGCCCGCGCTCTCGGCGGTTACGCGATAGCGTCCCGGCGGAAGCAACGCCACGGTGAAGTCGCCATCGTCGTTAGTTTCGGCGTCGCGGACAGCGTTCGTCCCTTCATTGATCACAGTGATCTTGGCCTTGCGGACCACCGCGCCCGAGGGGTCGGCAACCGTTCCCGTGATGCTTCCGGTGGGGCCGCTGGCGAGAAGAGGAGAAGTAAGAAAAAGTATGAGCAGGGAAGCCACAAACGAAACGGAAAGTTGCACTATCGAAGCCGGGGGCTGCTTCATCACGAAATCCTCATTTCGCCGGCTCTATCCGAAGATCTTCCCTTTCAGGAGAATCCGGCCTTCGGAGAGAATCCGGCCAGTCAGATTGTGGTTGCAGAAGCTTCACGAAGAATCATGATGCCCACCACGCCGCGTGTCAACTCTGCGGTGTCTGGTTCGTTCGCCTGTCTTCTCTGCTACTATTTGCGCATGAGCACGCCAGCTAGCGAACATCCAGCTCCGGCGGAACGTCCGTTGCAAGAGCGCAAAGAGCCGACCTACATTCTGACCGAGAAGCAGGTGGCGGAGAAGAGCGAGATCGCACGCCGCTTCCTCGAGAGCCGCGCGCGCCTCAACGCCAACCTAGACAAGGCCAACAACTTCCTGGTCAAACGCTTTTACAACATAGACCACAACACTTATCTGGAAGGAACGCTGCCGGCTAAGACGAAGGAACTGATGGGATTGGTTGCCTCGGCGTGCCTGCGCTGCGACGACTGTATCGTCTACCACGCGGTTCAAGCCTGTCGGCTGGGCGCAGCGCGCGCCGAGCAGGAAGAGTCGCTCAACGTGGCGCTGATCGTGGGCGGCAGCATCGTGATCCCACATCTGCGCCGCGCCTATGAGCTGTTAGAAGAGTTGTACGGTTAGAAACGCGGCCTCAAGGTAATCGTCCGGCCGTCGGAACAGTCCCTTTCTCCTTCCATTGACGAAGTTCGGCAAAGCCCCGCTCGACCTCTTCAGCAGTGATCTTGCAGTGCCCGTCGTGCTCGACGTATTGCACGACGAACAGATTGCCTGCGCCTGCGGTCCGGGCAAGCTGCGCGTAATTGCCGGGCACTGATGGAGGCACGAGCTGATCGTAGGTGGTGTGAATCGCCAGCACCGGACGCGTCAGATGTCCGCTTGGAGTGTAGTACCGCTGAAGATATGCCAGCGCGCCTGGGTCGGCGGCGTAGCGTTTGACGCCGTCGTTCAACGCGTTGTCGTCGAATGTTCCGGTATAGATCGTATTGCGGTTGTCAAAAGGATTGCCGCCAGCGCGCTGCTCGATATCCTTAAGAACCCATGTGCCAAACAGTAAGGTCCCGGTCAGGTCCTTATTGTCGTGCAGTCCAGTCCATCGGACGAGCGTAGCGGCGGCTTGCGGCTTGGTGTCCAAAAGATCCGAGACTTTCTTGTCCAATTCTTCCGTGACCTTGAAGTCGCCCGGAACCTTGGCCGGATCGGGCAGGACTCCCGGGAAGTAGTAGTCAAAGATCACGCGTGCGTCGAAAGCGCGACCCAACAGCGTGGGAGCGTCGATGGTTGCGCCACACAGGTCCAGGCCGGCAACATATTTTTCGGGCGACTGCTCGACGGACATCACCGTGAGCATTCCGCCCATCGAATGCCCGGCCAAGTAGGTTTCCGAAGGCGAACCATAGTGTTCGATGAAGTAGCGGCGCAATGCCTCGGTTTCGGGAATCGCCTGCTCGAGAGCCCAGCCTCCTCGCGAATAGCCGGACTGAATCAGCGCGTATCCGGCCTTGGTAAACACCTCAAGCACGTCGTGCAGGGGCTTGGTTTGGTCGAACGCTGCGCCATGGTCTTCGCTACGATAGCCGTGATAGTAAACAACCAGGCCGTGGTTCCAATGGTCGGGAACATCAATTCGGAACTCGGCGCCCTGCAGCTTGCCGAACTCAGTCTTGGCATGGGCTGCAGAAAGAGCGACGAATAGCGACAACGCGAGACATAGTTTCCTCATAGGCTCCTTAGTTATAGCTGAGATCGCCGTCGGATAAAGCGCGGCGATACAAAGACTTGCAGTTAGACTGGTTGCGTATGTACATTTAATGTACACTAGAGCCAGTGAAAGATGCCTGTGAGTTCGACTGGGATGAGCAAAACGAAGCTCATCTCGCGAAACATGGTATCAGTCGCTCCGACGCAGAGGACGTCTTAACTGGAAATCACATTCTCTTGGAATACCAGATTGAAGGGGACGAACAGCGCTGGGTTGCCGTCGGTGCGACGCGCACGGGTCGGATATTGGACATCGTGTTCGCAGTGCGGGGCCGAGCGGTCCGTCCCATCACAGGCTGGGCTGCGGACCAAGAGACGGTGATCCTATACCTGAAGCAGTGGGGACTGGAGTAGACATGGCAAAAGCGAAAATGAAGCAGGCGGTAATCCCGAAATTCGCCAGCGAAGCCGAAGAAGCGGCTTGGTGGGACGCTCATCGTTCCGAAATCGAGGCAGAGATCCGGCAGCGCATGAAGCAGAAACGGCCCCTGACGCTGGGCAGCCTGCTCCGTGCAGCCAAGCCCTCGCAACCAATTACCCTGCGCATTCCGAAGGAGGATCTGGACCGGGCGCGACGATTGGCGGCCCAAAAAGGCCTAGGCTACCAGACTTACATCAAAATGCTCCTCCGGGAAGCCCTGGCGAAGAATGCGGGTGGGTAGGTGAGCGCAGATCTAGAATCAAAATTGAAAAGCCGTGAACTCCCCATGGTCGGCTCGCGAGCAGTGGGGCGTTTCTAGAACGCGTCAATTCCCGTCACGCTCTGCCCGATGATCAATGCGTGCACGTCGTGGGTGCCTTCATAGGTCTTCACCGACTCCAGGTTCATCATGTGGCGCATGATCGGATAGTCGTCGGCGATTCCGTTTGCGCCGAGGATGTCTCGGGCCATGCGGGCGCATTCGAGCGCCATCCAGACGTTGTTGCGCTTGGCCATCGAGATATGCTGCGGTTCGATTTTGCCGGCGTCTTTCAGTCGTCCGACTTGTAGCACCAGCAGTTGCGCCTTGGTGATCTCGCTGATCATCCACACCAGCTTATTTTGCACGAGCTGGTGCGAGGCGATCGGCTGGTCGCGCCATTGCTTGCGTAGCTGCGAATATTGCAGCGCAGTGTCGTAGCACGACATCGCCGCGCCGATCGCGCCCCACGCGATGCCGTAGCGCGCCTGATTCAGGCACATGAGCGGCGACTTCAGGCCACCACTCTTCGGAAGCAGGTTCGACTCGGGCACCCGCACATCCTGCAGCGACAGCCCTGACGTTACCGACGCCCGCAGCGACCACTTGCCGTGCACGTCGTCCGCCTTGAAGCCGGGGCGGTCGGTTTCGACCAGGAAGCCGCGGATGCGGTCGTTCTCGTCTTCGACTTTGGCCCAGATAATCGCGATGTCGGCGATCGAGCCGGATGTGATCCACATCTTTTCACCGTTGATCACATACTCATTGCCGACTTTCTTCGCGCGGGTGCGCATGCCGCCGGGGTTCGATCCGAAATCGGGTTCGGTGAGGCCAAAGCACCCGAGTTTCTCGCCCTTCTGCATCGGCGGGAGCCACTTCTGCTTCTGTTCTTCGCTGCCGAACGCGTAGATCGGATACATGCATAGCCCGGACTGCACGCTCACGAAGCTGCGCACACCCGAGTCGCCGCGTTCGAGTTCCTGCGTCATCAGGCCGTACTCGACGTTGCCCATGCCGGCGCAGCCATAGCCCTTGAGCGACGCCCCGAAGAAGCCGAGGTCGGCCATGGGCTTGACCAGTTCTCGCGGGAAACGGCCGGCGCGGTTGCATTCCTCGATGATCGGAATCAGATTTTCTTCGATGAATTTGCGCGTGGTGTCGCGCACCAGCCGCTCGTCGTCGGTAAGCAGCGCATCGAACTGGATGAAATCAACACCCCGAAACTTGATGGCAGGCATGAACAGTCTCCGTTGCGAAGTTTTCGTTATAAAGCCGGCCCCAGCCGGCTCACGATGATCAAGGCAGGTTTGCTTTGCGCCGATGCGACCACCATCCGACGGGCAAACATATGACGGTAGCAGGGGCAGGGAAGCGGGGTCAAACTCAACGCCGGCGCACGGGATTCTTCCTCTTTTCCGTGCGTGCCGCATCGAGCCGGGCGGCCAGCAGCTCAAACGCCGGCGTCGGGCCCTTCCAGCGCAACTGCTCCACGTCGTCGAACAAGGCAATATCGGTGCGCAAGGTGGCGAGCCTGCGGAACAGCAATGCGTGATCCCACTCGCGCGCCAACGTCGCCGCCAGGCCGCTGGCGCCGGCGTTAACGTGCCAATCCTGCCAATCTTTCGGGATGGACTCCAGATGCAAAAACTTGGCCAGCACCGCAGCCGAGGACTTCGCGCCCCAGCCGCGCAGGCCGGGATATCCGTCCGCCGAGTCGCCCACCAGCGCGAGATAGTCAGGAATCGAAGCGGGCGGAACGCCGAACTTCTGGATCACGCCGGTTTCATCGAGGGTGACGTTGGTCCGCCGGCTCAACTGCACGATGCGCGTCCCGGACACGCACTGCGCGAGATCCTTGTCCGGAGTGCAAATCACCACCTGGTTGACCTCGGAGTCGCGGGCGGCAAGTGCCGCTCCCGCCGCCAGCGCGTCATCGGCTTCGAATTCCACCATCGGCCAGACCACCATGCCTGCCGCCGACAAAACTTCCTCCAGCAGGGGAAACTGCGCCAGCAGGTCAGGTTCGACGCCTTCGCTGGTCTTGTATTCCGCCCACAAGTCGTTGCGAAACGACTCCACCACGTGATCGGTGGCGACGGCCAGATGCGTCACGCCGCCTTTGAGCATCCCCAGCATCGAAGCCAGCACCCCACGTACCGCAGCGACCTCGCGTCCCTCCGCGTCGTGCGCCGAGGGCAGAGCATAGTAGTGGCGAAAGAGTTCGTAGGTGCCGTCAACCAGATAGACGTGCAAGGTATAACTCCAGCACAACCCTATCGTGCGGAAAGCAGATCAATCAACTGCTCATGTGGGGACAGCCGCCCTCGGCTGTTCGGTCGAGCGCCGCTCGACAGCCGCTGTCAGACTGCCAGCAGGCTCATTCCCGCAACTGACCCCAACCGCGACAGCCTTCGCAACTTCCTGTAAAATCAAAGCCAGCGGAAGAGAGTACGCAGGCAGCCTTCCGGTGTGGGTTTTCAGCTTTCATCCCATCCACAATCCATCGGTAAACATTTAACCGGATTGCGCTACGCAAATTGAAGAGCTCAGGAGAAATGGAACATGGCAGTAGGCGCCAAAATCGCAAAAACCGCAGACCGCAAGAAGGTCATGGACACCAGCAAGAGCACCGATTGCCCCAAGTGCGGCAAGGCCACCCGCATCGTCAAGCGGGTAAAAGACCGCGAACGCGGCATCCCCGGCGGGGTTTACATCTCGTGCTCAGCGTGTGAATTCTTCGAGAAGCTGTAACCTCGGCCTCTTCTAACGGATCTGCAATCGGCGATTTACCCGCTGATCTGCCCCAGAATCGCCCGCGCCTCGGCGGCAGGGTCTGCCGCTTCTGTGATCGGTCTTCCTACCACGATATGGCTGGCCCCTGATGCGATGGCCTCCGCCGGGGTCACCACGCGAACCTGGTCTCCCATGCTGCTGCCCGCCGGACGCACGCCGGGGGTGACGATGGCGAAGTCCTCTCCATGTTCCGCGCGCAGAGTCGAAGCCTCGCGGGCTGAAGCCACCACGCCGCGGCATCCGTTGGCCAGCGCGATGGTGGCGAGCCGCACTACGCTGTCTTCCACCGTGCCGCGGACGCCGATTTTTTCCAGATCGTTTCCGTCGAGGCTGGTCAGCACCGTGACTGCGAGCACCATCAGTCCAGGGCGGCTCTTCGCGGCCTCCACTGCAGCGCGCAGCATCTTGCCGCTGCCGGCGGCATGTACCGTCAGCATGCTCACGCCCAGCCTGGCCGCTTCGGTGACGGCTGCTCCCACGGTGTTGGGAATGTCGTGGTATTTCAGATCGAGAAACACGTGCCGTCCCGATGCCACCAGATCGCGCACGATCGGCGGACCTTCGGCGGTATAGAGCTGCATGCCGACTTTGTAGGTCAGCGCCGAGTCGCCAACCGCCGCCACAATCCTCTGCGCTGCGGCCGCGGTGGATACATCGAGGGCAACGATCAGCTTTTGGCGCGGATCGTCGCCGCGGACGTTGGGCAGGAAACTGAGGTTGGGGGAGGCTGCTGGCATCCCGCTCAGTGTATGTGTTTTACGGGAGTTGTGCCAGCGTGGGATGATTCCAGGCAACGGTCTGGTAATGAGTCTTCGGTGAGTTGGGATTCACCAGGTCCAGCCGTACCCGCTGCAGACCGCGACCCCGGAACTGCAGGGCCTCTGCGGCACTGTAAGATACGTCTATAATGCGGCCCGGAACGATCGGCCCCCGGTCATTGACCCGGAGCACTACCGCCCGCCCGTTGCGCAGGTTGGTGACCCGCACCAGGCTTCCCAGGGGAAGCGTGGGGTGCGCGGCCGTCATGTCGTACATCTCGTAAGGTTCGCCGCTGGCAGTCGGTTTTCCCTCAAAATACTCGCCGTACCAGGAAGCCGTCCCAATTTGATACGGTTGCGGTTTGCCGGCCTGCTTGCGGATTTCAGGATGCTTTTGAACGGAACTAAGTGGCGCTGGTTTCGCCTCCGAGTTGTTCGGTCCCTGAGCCGCTCCCAGGCTGGCGATTAGACAGCAAAGCGCCAGTCCTTGAGCTAAACGTCTTCGCATTCAGTTCTCCTCGCATACTCAAAAGTGCCCATGCCTAGGCTGGTTTTTGTGTCGGTTGTGAAATGCTAGCGGGCTGCCAAACCAGTGTCAAGCCGAAATCAAGGTTGCTCGATGACGTCCTAGTAATAGATCCTAAACGTAACTCATTGGTAATTTAGGGAGATGCCGGACATGCCCTTTGCTTGACGTCAGTTACGCATTTATCAATTGGTAAATGGTCCATCGGGCACCACAAGGTACATTTTACAAGTCCATTAAAACCAATAGCTTACGCAAACATCTGTCGGCAAGTGCCTTGGAATCAATCGGTTGCAATTCTGTCTCGCAAGACGGCACTGAAGACTTTTTCCCTAACTCAGGTAGAGAAGTCACTTTTCCACTTGGCCCAATGTGAGATGCTGGTAGGCCAAACGGACAGTCGAAGGGCAGTCCGAAGTCGCGAGAAGGTATGTCCGAAAGACCACCGGTCGTACTCTCGATTGCCGGTTTTGACCCCTCCTCCGGGGCGGGAGTCTCGGCGGACATCAAAACGATTTCAGCCCACGGCTGTTACGGGGTGGCTTGCATTACGGCTCTGACGGTTCAGTCCACCTCGGGGGTGCGCCGGGTGGTACCAGTCGAACCGACCCTGGTGACCGAGACCCTGGAGGAATTGGCCGCCGACCTGGAAATTGACGCCGTCCGCATCGGCATGCTGGGTTCGGGGAAAGTGGTCAAAGCCGTAGCCGACTTTCTCGCCTCATCCCCGCCCAAGGCGTCGAAAAATCGTCCAGAGAAGGCTCGCCTGCCCAACATCGTTCTCGACCCGATCCTCCAATCTTCTTCCGGCGCCGATCTCCTGGACCGTGACGGAACCAGGCTTATGATCGAGCGCCTGATCCCGCTGGCCGACGTGATTACTCCGAATGTGGACGAAGCGGCCGCGATCACGGGCATGAAAGTCACGGATCTCAACCAGATGAGAGCGGCCTCGGCCAGATTGCACGAGATGGGTGCCCAGGCCGTCGTCATCACCGGCGGGCATCTGGAGAAAGCGATTGATCTGCTGAGTTTCACCACCCGGCGTGGCATCGAGCAGGAAGTGTTCAAAGCGGAGCGGCAGAAGTCGAACTCCACCCACGGTACCGGATGTGCCTTCGCAACCGCCATGGCCTGCCACCTGGCGCTCGACCGTGGCTGGGCGGAGGCTGCGTTGCTGGCCAAAACTTACGTTGCTGCGGCGATTTCCTACGGACATCCGCTTGGACGCGGAACCGGACCGGTGCACCATCTCTATCGCATGAACCAGCAGCGCCGGGCCGCGGGGTCGGGAAGCGAGTCCTAGGGGAGGGCTGTAGCTTCTAGTTCCCGGAAGGTTTCTTCAGCAGTATTCCCGCCACAAATGCCGCCGTGGCGGCCAGCAGCCACTCGGCGCGATACAACTGGATGGCCTGCCAGTCCACCAGGGTCTTGACGGTAAGCAACCCGACTAACAGGGCGCCCGCAACACAGCCGAGTCCAAGTATGAAGGCGATCAACGATGCGGTCGGAAGGCCGATCCCGCGCTTGATCTCATGAAAGTGCAAATAGTGCAGCCAGGACGGAACCCGGATCAGACTCCAGGCAAATCTACAAGCTGATTTCGTGCGCTCGACGGCGTGTTCCCAGAGGCCGGCCATTTCGGCGGCATCGGCCATTGCCGAACTCCTCACGGCCTCCGGACGGCGTCGGCCGCAGGTGTGACAAAAGCGGGATCCCAGGAGAAACTCGCTGCCGCAACTGGCGCAAGCCTCCGCCATGGTCGCGGCTACGCTTGGGGCTTCCTCTGTTTCCACCGCGATCAGCGGAGCTGGCCGCCAGAACTCGTGCTGCGTGTCTTGTATGACTTCGGACATAGTTTTGGACAAAAGTCTTAACCTCTTATGGCATTCAAGGCACCAAATCCAATTTCTGCTTAAGCCTCTGATTTAACAATCACTTGCAATTATTTCGCAGAGCTCCGGCCGGGGTGCACTCAGCAATAATTACGCGCGCCAACGAGTAAAGATGCGTCAGTTACGAAAGGTCAAAATCCTTTCGCGCTGCCCTTCTCGCGGCACAGAAGCGGGGAGGTTCGGTTACCAGGATCCCCGGAATACGCATCCTAATCACAGCGCCGCGCAGTCCAACCGAGCTCCATTCGGCGGACCGGGCGCAGACAAATTCCGAGCCTCCCGCTACTGAGTCATGCCGTGACTGAGCGAATTATAGGTGGCTTGCCCCCAGCTGACAGGTAGCGTCGAGGATTCAGGGATGACACTCTTGATTCAGGGCTGGATCGGTGGTGCTCGAAGAAAATGCAACGCATGGCCTCCGGCAGGGTTCGTTTAGACTAAGGATATTGACTCCGGCTGGAAGGGAACTGACCTGATGAAGTTTGTCCTGCGCTGGGCCTGCGGTGCCGCTCTTTTCCTGCTTCTGTCTGGCCTGGCCGCTTCCGGTCAGACGTCCTCGTCAACCGGAACCAACCATGGGGCGCCGCATGATCCACTGAGCGACGCCGCCTTTGACCATTTCTACAACATGGAATACGAGCGGGCCACGCGGGAATTCGAGCAGATTCTCGAGAAGCACCCGAATGATCCGTTTGCCCTTAACCATCTGCTGACCGAAGTGCTCATGCGCGATCTGTACGAAACCGGCGGCATGAACACCGGGGATTATTCCAACGACAGCTTCATCGGCCACGCGCCCCGCCCCACCGACCAGAAGGTGAAAGATCGCATCAAGGAACTGGTGCACCGCGCCGAGGCGATCGAAGAGCAGCAGCTAAAGGCCGATCCAAGGAACGTGGATGCGCTCTACTGCCGGGGTGTGACCCGCGCGCAATTCTCGGTTTACACGGGACTGATCGAGCGGGCATGGTTTTCGGCGCTGCGCAACGCGGTGGGAGCGCGCCACGACCACGAGCACGTCCTCGAACTCGACCCCAACTATCTGGACGCGAAAATGGTCGTCGGCACTCACAACTACGTGGTCGGCAACCTGCCCTGGAGCGTGAAGGTTGCCGCTGCCCTGGCCGGATTGACCGGTTCGAAAGAGAAAGGCCTTGAGTACTTGAGCGAAGTGGCGAAGGGTGACGTCGAGAACTCGGCAGATGCCAAGGTGATACTGGGCTTATTTCTGCGCCGCGAGCACCAGTACGACGAAGCGCTGGGCTATATGCGGGAACTCTCGACCAGGTATCCGAAGAATCATCTGTTCCTGACCGAAGTCGCGAACCTGCTGCGCTCGGCCGGCCGCCTCGATGAAGCGGAAACCGTGTACCGCAGAGTCTGGCAGAACGGCCGGGAAGGAAAGTACGGCAATCTGCATTACGAGATGGCCGCGTGGGGGCTGGGCGATCTGCTGCGCAGCAAGAAAGACTTCGCCGGCGCGGCTGCCGCCTACGAGTTAGTGAACGACGCGCCCAAGCCCGATCCCGACGTTCTTCAGAAAGCCAACCTGGCTGCTGGAGAAATGTATGACCTGCTGCAGAAGCGCGACCTCGCCATGAAGCGTTATCAAACGGTCCTGGCCGGCAACGCCAACACCGGCCCAGCCGACCAGGCCCGCCGCTACATCAGAGAGGCATACCGGGAGTAAGAAAGTTTTTTTTGTGGTATGATCAATGCATCAATGAATCCATTGATGGAGCCGATTCAATGAATCGCCGAGTAGACGCCCATCTCGCCCGCACGCAATTCGGGCAGATCATGGATAGGGCGGTCGAGAACAACGAGCGCTTTGTGGTGGAGCGGCGCGGAGAACCGGCCGTCGTGATCATGAGTATCCAGGACTTCATTCGCACTGCCGCGCCCCCTCCCGACTGGCTGGAAAAGGCGTGGAATGGCGCGAGGAAGAGGGGATTGGACAAGCTCACCGCGCAGAACATTGACGCTGAGATTTCCTCCTACCGCCGCGAGAAACGGAAGTGATTCGCGCGGTGCTGGACGCGAATGTTCTCGTGTCGGCCATGATCTCGTCCGCGGGAAACGAGGCCCTGCTCGTCCTGGCGATCAACCACCCCTTGGTCACCCCGTGCTTTTCCGCGGAGATTCTCGAGGAATACTCCGAGGTTCTGCTTCGTCCAAAGTTTGGGTCCGGCAGATGAGGTCGACGCACTACTCGACTTGCTCCGGCGTTGCGGCGACTGTCTTCATCCCGCTCCGTTGTCTCGTGCCTCCCCGGACCCGGGGGACGATAAGTTCATCGCGTGTGCGCGGACCGGGAAAGTCCACTTCCTCGTGACCGGCAACAAGCGCCACTTCCCGGCGGGCGAACTCGCCGGCATAGGCGTGGTCAACGCAGGTGAATTGCTGGAGGTCATCACTCTCGAGTTGTGATGAGAGTCGCGACCCAGGTCAGGACTACAGTGCCGTTGATCCGAAGGTTGGGTAAAATGGAACTTTGACCTATAGTTTCCGTAGCCTTATGTGGGGGAGGCGAGCTATGTATTGCAACTACTGCGGCAAAGTCATTCAGGATGACGCGGCCCTTTGTGCCTATTGCGGTATTCGCGTCGGCGGGTCGCTGGCCCGGCGGAAGTTGATCCGTCCGCGCCTGGGCCGCAAAATCGGAGGCGTTTGCCTCGGCTTCTCCGAGTATTTCGACCTGGACGTGACCCTGATTCGCGTGGTGTGGCTGATTACGGCGATCATGACCGGGATTGGTTTCATTCCTTACATCATTGCCTGGATCGTGATGCCGGAGGAACCGCTGCTGCTGCCGGCGCCGGTAGCGGCTCAGCCCGCGCCCAGTCAAGCGGTGCCTACTTCCTAAGGCAAAGGAGCAAGGAGCGGCGATGCGCGTCAGAAGAATGATGTTGCGCGTCGTATGCGTCATCTCGCTGACGCTGGCTGCCGTTTGGGTCGCTCTCCGCACCATCGAGGGACCGATCGAGGAAGGCTTTCCTTACTGGCTCCAGACCAATCTGGAAAAGGCAATTGTAGTGTTTGTCTCCTGCGCCGCCATCCTGATTGTCGTGGAACTGGCTTGTTTTCTCGTGGCGCGGCTGCAGCGCTGAGAGTCGTGGCCGTTTCCGGCGGCGCTGTGGTTAAATCGCTGCATGCAGCGCATCACGAGCGGCGACGACGAAATCGCGTACTGGGCGCTCGGCGACGGTCCTCCAGTCATCCTTCTACATCCCTTCCCGGCGCATCATGAATTCTGGGCGCCGGTGGCGGAAGCGCTCGCCACGCGCTATCGCGTGATCCTGCCCGATCTCCGCGGGCATGGCGAATCGGGGATCGGAGAAGGCCCGGCGACCATGGAGAAACATGCGGCCGACCTTGCCCGCGTGATGGACGATGCTGAAGTGGGCCGTGCTCCGATAATCGGAGTGTCCATCGGCGGATACGTCCTGTTTGAATTCTGGCGAAACCATCGCGGCCGCGTGGCCGCGCTGAGTTTGTGGAACACGAAAGCATCCGCCGACAACCCCGAGGCCCGCGCCGGACGCCTGCAGGCCGCCAACAATGTCCTCGAACGCGGCACGGAACAGTTCTTCGAAACCATGATTCCACGCCTGCTGGGCAAGACTGCGCGTGAAACCCGCCCCGACCTGGTGAACGGCGCGCTGCGCATGATGCGCAAAATGTCCCCCGACGATGTTGCGCAAGTGCAGCGTGGTATGGCCGACCGGCCGGATTCCGTCGAAACTTTGAAGACCATCAACGTGCCCGCTCTGATCGTCACCGGCGACGAAGACATCCTCACGGGCATGAATGAAGCGGAGTTAATGCGGCAGCGAATTGGAGGCAGCGAGCTGCGCGTCATTCCGAAAGCCGGACACTTTTCGGCATGGGAACAGCCAGCCGACGCCGTCAGGCTATTGCGTCATTTTTTGGATGGACTATAGGAGCCCCCGTGAAGCACGTTCGAAATCTTCTTGTCTTGCTCTTGATGGCGGGTTCAGCTACCGCTCAGACCAAGCCTTACCCGAGGCCGCACATTTTCGGCATTGATCACGTGTCCTTCTACACCACCTCCCTTGAAGGTGTGAAGAAGCTTTACGGCGACGTGTTGGGACTGGCTTCCTCGGACCCAATCGAGTCCGGCAGCGCGGCCCGCTACATGATCGGCAGGCAGTGGGTGGGCTACAGCCCGGCTCCTGATGCGAAGGCCACCCACCGCATGGATCACGTTGCCTTCACCACCGACAACATCATCGGCCTGCGCCGATACCTGGCGTCAAAGGGCCTTAATCCAACTCGAATTGAAGGACGCCCCGATCACAGCCTCGCTTTCCGGGTGAACGATCCCGAGGGGCATCCCATCGAGTTTGTCGAGCGAAGCCCCGGCAACCCACCCGCGATCGCCTCGGCCGTCTCCCGCCGCATGATTCACACAGGTTTCGTGGTTTACCACCGCGATGCCGAAGACCATTTCTATCGCGATATTCTCGGCTTCCGTCTGTACTGGCACGGCGCCGACAAGCCCGGCACGCCCGACGACTGGGTTGCCATGCAGGTACCCGATGGTACTGACTGGCTGGAATACATGCTCAACCAGACCGCGCCCATGGACCTGCAACTTACCGGGGTGATGAACCACATTTCGCTCGGCGTCGCCGACATGAAGAAGGCGCAGGCCATGATGGAGTCGCACGGCTGGAAACCCCACGGCGACGAACAGGCCGAGATCGGCAAAGACGGCAAGTGGCAGCTCGACGTCTTCGATCCCGACCTGTCGCGCGTTGAGCTGATGGAATTCAAGCCGGTGCAGAAGCCGTGCTGCAACGACTTCAGCGGACCGCATCCGTCAGAATGATCCCGGCCCGCATCCGGCGAATTTGTTAGAATCACTTCGCCATGACACCCACGATGAGTGCAGCAGTTCTGGTTCCCGAAAAGACCGTGGTCAGCGCCAAGGGAGAAGGCGCTGCCGTGGACGTGAGCGGCGCTCAAAACCGCGTTTTCCTGGTGACCCTCGCCGTCACGACAATCATCGAGCAGGAATCACTCGACGTCAGCCTCTACGGTTCGGCCGACGGAACAACCTGGGATACGAAATCCATCGCAGCGTTTCGGCAAGAGTTCTATTGCGGCGAGTTTCCGTTGCTGCTCGATCTGACCGCGCATCCCGACGTGAAATTCGTCCGCGCGCAGTGGCACGTCGCGCGCTGGGGACGCGGCACCGAGACGCCCATGTTCGAGTTCGGCGTGACCCTGAAGGAAGTGCCGGCCAACATTCTGAAAGAAGCCACTGCGGAAGCCAAGGCGTTGGCCTAGGAATTAAGGTGTTGATCTAAGACTGCGGTGCCGTCACTGGCGTCATCCTGACCGGAGCCGTTTTTCAGGCGGAGGGAAGGATCTCCCGCGCATCAGTCGCGTCTGGAGAGATGCCGAGCGAGATCCCTCGCCCCGCTGGTGAAGGCGCGGGGCTTCGGGATGACGCCTTCTGTCCGCGCCCGCATCACTAAATTCCCGATCCGCTATATTGATCTCAGCATGAAAGCCGAGTCCCAGATCATGGTGCGCCCGGCGCGCAATGTGCGCGGCAGTATGCGATTGCCTGGCGACAAATCCATTTCGCATCGCTACGCCATGCTGGCAGGCATCGCCGAGGGGCATTCGAGGCTCGCGAACTATTCGACCGGAGCCGACTGCGCCAGCACGCTCGGCTGCATCCGTTCGCTCGGCGTGGCATGGGAGCGGGAGACTGGCGGCGACAACGCCATCGCCGTGCAGGGGAAAGGCGCGTCACTTGCCGCTCCGAGCGGGCCGCTCGACTGCGGCAATTCCGGTTCGACCATGCGCATGCTGTCCGGCATCGTCGCAGGTCAGAAGTTCACCAGCGAAATAGTTGGTGACGAATCGCTCTCGCGCCGCCCCATGGAGCGCGTCATCAAGCCGCTTTCCGCCATGGGCGCGCAGATCACATCCCACGACGGCAAGCCGCCGTTGCGCATCACAGGCGGGTCGCTCAAGGCCATTGATTACAAAATGCCCGTCGCCAGCGCGCAGGTGAAGTCGTGCCTGCTCTTCGCCGGATTGTTCGCCGACGGTGAAACGCGCATCGAGGAACCGCTGCGCACCCGCGACCACAGCGAAGTTGCTTTGCGCTCGTTCGGAGCCCAAGTTGAGCGAAAGGGGATTGGGCAGGGTGGAGAAGTGCGCATCCGCGGCGGCCAGCGGCTGCGGGGCATCGAGGCTCGCATCCCCGGAGATCTCTCAACCGCGGCATTTTTTCTGTGCGCGGCCGCGCTGTTTCCCGGTTCGCAACTGACCATTCCTGATCTACTGCTGAACCCGACGCGCGCGCGCCTGCTCGATATCCTGGCGCAGATCGGCCTGAAGATCTCGGTGACCCAGCTCGAAGAAGTTCACGGCGAAATGGTGGGCACACTGCAGATCGAAGGCGCCAGGCTGAAAGGCGTGACCATCGCCGGCGCCGATTCGGCCGCGCTGATTGACGAAATCCCGGTGCTGGCCGCCATCGCGCCTTACTCGGAACAGGGTCTCGAGGTGCGCGACGCGAAAGAACTGCGCGTGAAAGAGTCTGACCGCATCGCCGCTGTCGCCGCGAATCTGCGGCGAATGGGCGCCGAGGTAGAGGAACGCGAAGACGGCCTGAAAATCCCCGGCGGCCAGTCTTTGCGCGCCGCCGAAATTGATTCCTTCAGCGATCACCGCATCGCCATGGCCTTTGCCGTGGCGGCGTTGCGCGCCGAGGGCGAGACGCTGATCCACGGCGCTGAGTCTGCCGCAATTTCCTATCCTGCCTTCTTCCAAACGCTGGACGAGGTCGTGGAACGCTGAAGCGGGTCGAACGTCAGGAGTTTCTGAAGGCAACCTCTGGCCTTCAATCTCCCTGGTCCGCATCTGCCCCGGACCTGCGCCTGTGGTACAGTAATGGCCACCGGAAGGCCGGGCCGTGGGGGCCTGCGCCGACTCCACTATTTGCGCCGATCGTCCAGAAGGAGTGTCCTATGCCTACTCTCCGCGATCTCGTAAAAGACCGCAAAGTGTATTCCATTGAAGCCACCCGCACCGTGCTCGATGCTGCGCGCTTCATGATGGAGCACAACATCGGCGCCCTGCCCGTGCTGCGCAACGGAGAACTGGCTGGCATCCTGTCGGAGCGCGACATCATGAATCGCGTGGTGGCCGTCGGACGCACTCCCGGAACCACCGCGATTTCCGAAGTCATGACCGCCAACCCGCGCGCGGTAGCGGCCGACGAGAGCATTGAGGACTGCCTGTTTATCATGCGCGAGTTCGGGTTCCGCCACCTTCCCATCATGGAAGGCCGCGAATTGAAAGGACTGGTCTCGCTGCGCGATGTTCTGATGCATCAGGCAGCGGAGATCGAGCGCCAGTCGCGGAAAGCCGCGTCGTAGGAGTCGGACTTCGGACTTCAGACCACAGATCACTCGCGCTTGCGCAGCATGACTTCTCCCGGCTTGGGCGGGAGCTTGAACGGGAACTCGTAGACGATCCCTTCGATGGGCACGCGCAGGATGAATTCTTCCTGCCTCTTCCAGCCGTTGATCCACTTACTGTCGGTGCTGAACAGCACCCACCCGCTGGCTTCAGGGCTGGCCGGGTCCAGGTGCGCCGGGCGCAGGCTGTTCTTGCTGACGAACTCCAGCAATTCGGCGGCATCCTTCTGGAAGGCGCGCACCGAGGTTTCCATTTCGCTCTTCTTTTCCGGATGCTTCTGCACGTCCCGGGCGGCCTGGTGATCCACTTCGTCGGCGTCGGTTTGTATCTTCTGGGCGAATCCGTCCGGATTGAGCGCGTTCTGAACCACCTGGAAGTGATTCACGAACTCGAGCGAAACGCTCCCGGGAACCAGGTCGAGCGACCCGTGGCCGCGGTAGCGTACCACCAGCAGCGCGCCGAAAAACGGCTCGTGCCGCCGCCGGACCTTCTCCAGTTCCTGGGAATCCACGGCCAGCGTGATGCCGACGTCTTCTCGCCACAGGCCGAAGCGCAACTTGCCGTCGTCAGTGCGCGAGAACGTGCAGCCCGGATAAGTTTCATCCCAGCGCACGGCGGGAAGGTGAGACTTGTTATCGCCGGGTGCGGCGGAGAGCCGGTTTGCCGTCACCAGCAAGCCTGGCACAAGCAGCAAAGCAAGCCGACGCCGGGCAAGGGGCCAAGGCTGGCGCATGGCTCACTGGGGCGCCGTCACCGCCAGGGTGACGGTGGGACTGGAACTGGTGGTACCGGTGTTCGTCGAAGTTACCCCGTTCGCGTCCACGCCCTGGATGGTCAGCGTGTACGTGTTGGCGGGAGTGATGCCGTTCGGCGTGGTCTTGGTGGTGTTCGTGTTGCCGCAGGCGGGCACCAGCAGGAACGATCCGCTTACGATGAACAAAGCCAGCAATCCCCAGGCCTTTCTCGACCCTTTCCCACCGGTGGCCGCACCCAGCCCGGCCAGGGCCAGCATGGGCAGCGGAAGCCAAAGAGCATACATCCAGCGTGGACGGGCGAGACTTCCGGTAATCACCGGGCCGTAAGTGCTGATCGTCAGAGTTGAAAGGGAGGTGATGGGCCCACCGATATTCACGGCCGGCGGGTCGAACGAGCACACCGGAGGAATCGTCACCAGCGGAGTGATGCTGGCGCATGACAGCGTGATGCCGCCCGACGGGCTGATATACCCATAGACCGGATTGATGTTGATCGTGCCCTGAGCCCCGTTACCGGCAGTGACGCTACTCGGCGACACCGCCTTCGCGACGGTGATATTGAACGAAGGGGTTACCGGAATGACCGAGAGGCTCAGGTTTTGGGTGGCAGTGTTTCCTGAACCATCCGTGCCGGTGATGGTGACCGTGTACGCAATCGTGCTGGCGTTCCCGTTCGTCGTGATCGTGGCTGAGGCGCCGCCCGGAGGCGTAACCACCGACTGGCTCACCTCGCAGGCCGGGGTGGTGGCCGGCGCCGTCTGTTGTGGCGCGACCTGGCAGGCCAGAGTGACCGTGCCCGTGAAACCGGCATCGGAATTGACGCTGACATTCGAACTCGTCGTGCCGCCAGGCAGAATCGCATTCGGATTAAACTGCGTGGCTTGCACCGAGAAGCTCGGTGTTTGCGCGGCTGCCGGCAACAGACAAACCGCCAGCGCCGCGAGGAGCCCGGCGCTCAGAGCGCAGGCACGGCCCCGCACGAATGTCCTGGTTGAGGTTGACGACTCCGATTTCCGCATCAGCCGATTCGGTATCAACTCACTTCGATTCATAGGACTAAGTAAAGGCTGCCCCAGGCATAGGCTGCCCGAAGCAAAAGCTGCCCGCTGGTCCGAATCATCCATACTACCTCAACTGCTGCGCGACGGCGAACCCCGGTGGCGCGAGAGGGTGCCCTGGCTCCGTGCTATTCGATCCGGAGTCTGGGATGCGAGCCCGCGAAAAGCCCACGGCCGCCTCCCCTGTCGGAAGGCGGCCGGGATCCTTCAAAACGGAGGCTAGTTGACGTGCAACGTCACCTGTGTCGAGTGGGACAGGTTGTTCGAGTCGGAGCCGGTGATCGTTACCGTGTAGTTGCCGGCGGGAGTGCAGCCGGTGCAGCCACCACCACCTCCGCCACCACCACCGCTGCCGCTGCTGCAGGCCGGCAGGAAGAAAAGCATGGCCATGAGCGTACCCAGCAGCAGGAATCCCAGCAGCCGCCGGCGCCGCGGCTCGGTCGTGCCAAAGCGCATCCCAGCCAGCGACAGGCCAAGGATAGGCAGCCACGCAGCGTACGAAATTTTCGACGAACGGAAAAGCCCAGCCATTTTACCCGTGGTCGTTATCGTCAAGGTTGAGGTAGCCCCGCCGGCGGTCGGAGTCTGCGGATTAGTCGAGAAGCTCGATGCGCTGCAAGCCGGCGCAGGTGTCCCGCCGCCCGTAACGGCGCAGGCCAGGTTGACGGACGAAGAGTAGCCATTGACCGCGGTCAGTGTGACCGTGGAAGTGCCGGAACTGCCTGGGCTGACGGCTGACGGGGTAGTGGCGGAAACGCCAAAATCCGGTGCGGTAACATTGGTAAACGCAGTTACGAATGCGTCGGGACACGGCACGTTAACCGTGCCGCTCGTGCAGGTTCCACCGCCATAGGTGCCGTCAAGTGCGGCCGCAGTAGGGAAATTGGCGGTTGATCCGTTTCCCGAGTCCGTATCTCCGGTCACGTACACGTTCTGCGAGGAGTCCAGGGCGATCGCGCCCGTAAACTGGTCTTCGTCTCCACCGCCACCAAGATAGGTCGAATACAGCAGGCTGCTCTGGCTTAAATTGAGCACACTGACAAAAGCATCGGTGCTTCCGTTCAGCGCCGACTGCTCGGCGTTAGGAGATAGGGGAAACTTCCCCGGCGAGTTCTGCGTTGAGGAGGTCTGTCCCGTCAAGTAGACATTGTCCGAACCATCGAGCGCGATGCCGAAGCCAAAATCGGAACCGTTCCCGCCGAAGTAGGTACTCTCGGTGGCCGCAGTCCCCACGCTGTTCAGTTCCACCACGAACGTGTTCTGAGTCCCAGCCAGCGACCCTTCATAAGGTGTTCCGTGCTTCGGGAAATCGGATGACTTGGTTCTGCCGGTCAGGAACGCGCTGCCGGTGGTGCGGTCGACTGCAATCGCAAGAGCATCGTCCACCCCGCTTCCCCCGTAGTAGGTCACGTAGTTGTAGGCGTAGGTGGGGGGTGTGGTGCCGTTCTGCTTGATGGAAATGGCGAAAGCATCGTCTTGCGGGTTCCCCGAAACCGGATTACAGTTTCCATCGGTTCCGCAGTGGGGTTGGACGACGTTCGCGGGGGTCGTGGTCAAATCGGTGGAGATGGTTTCTCCGGAGACGTAAATGTTGCCGTTCTTGTCGAGGGCTACTCCGGTTGCCAGGTTTCCCATGCTGCCCCCGAGGTAGCTGAGCAGAAGGAAGGCGGTGCCGTCGGACTTGAGTTTGACGATATAGCCGTCATCCGCTCCGTTCACGAAGCCGAGGTTTACGCCGCCGCCGGGCAGCGCATTGATCCCCCCCGACACGCCGCCTAGGTCTCCAGAAAAAGTCTCGCCGACGAGGTAGACGTCATGGCTGCTATCTACGGCAACTCCGAGGCCCGAGTCAGCATTGCTGCCACCCACATAGGTGCCCCAAGTGGGCGTGCCGTCGAGGCCCAGTTTCATGGCGAATGCGTCAGTCATACCGTTCAATCCGCCGCCCAGGAACGTTTTTTGGGCGGCGGTGCTGCTGATGGGCGCAAAATCGCTCGAGTTCGTTGTGCCCGCGATATAGATGCCCTGGCTGTCGATCGCAATCCCGCCCGGGAAATCGTCGCCGCTTCCGCCGTACTCGCTGGTGAACCCCAGCGTTCCCGTGGAACTGATTTTGGTGACGTAGACATCAAAGCTGCCGCTCAGCGTAGGAGTCACAAAGCCGGGCACGGCCGGAGAATCCGTCGCCCCGGTTACATACGCATTGCCGGATCCGTCCACCGCGATGGAAATTCCGTAGTCGGCTCCGCTGCCGCCGAAGTAGGTCGAATAGGTGACGACCGGATCAATTACGAGTGCGCGGGCGTGATCGTACGGACCGAGCGCGAAGGCCACTTCGTTCTTGCTCTTCAGCACGAAGCCGGCCGTCACGGCTTCGCGAACACCGTTGCTGGTCTGGTAGGCAAGCGGCTTGCGCAGTTGCACCGGACCGGCGCTCGTGGCCAGGATCAGGTCCCCGGACTCGTTGGTTCGGATGCTGTCCGCTCCTTCGAAGTTCAGCGCGATGGGAGTCGCGTCGGCGCCGGGGCCGACCACGTAGTCAAATTCTAGTTGCTGCGACAGGCCGTGGAATGCAAGGTCCACGCCCGGGTATACGCCACGGTAGTTCACGCGCCCATACATTGGGATGTTCGTATGCCACTTCGAGCGGTCTTGGCCGATGAAATATCCGGCCGTACCCGGCTGCAAGTCCTCAGCAACCATCTGGGGGTGTGAGTTCGCCCCGAGCAGGTTCATACGCAGAACAGCTGTGGATTGCTGCTGGCGCCGCAACGCCCGTTTCTTCAGCAAGGCCCGCACCGCGGCCGGACCGCGCCGCTTGTTCATCATCATGTCCAGCACTTCGGAATATCCCTTGGTGCCCCCCAGCGCCATGATGGCCTGGGATGAGGTGAGGAACAGCCTGTATCCCTTCCCCCGCGCCAGGTACTTCACCTGCGGATCGGTCTGGCCCTGGTTGGCTTCAAAAGCCAGAGGCAGGGCGGCGTAATTGGCCTGGATGCGGGCGCGCGCGGCCGGAGTCGCGGGCTGACTGGCTAGCGCCGATGCCGCCAGCGTCCCGCCATGTAGGCGTGCGTTCGGGGCGACGACGACTACCGCCGCAACCGCTGCGACAAGGATAGCGACGATCCACAGGGCTGGGAAATGCGTTCTCGGGGCAGATGGTTTCGACACAACGATCCTCCTGTAATGACGAACTCAAACACCGGCCGGCCACAAAAGACTCCGGAGGAAGCCCCGAAAAGATGCCGCCTGACGTGCTCGCAGGGACAAGATTTCGCAGCCTGGCCGGAGGGTGGTTTTCGGCATAAGTGCGGTCAACGATACCGGGATTGCAACATAGGTACTATCCAAAACGGTTTGGCGCGACGATGGGCGACGCGAAAGGCCATCAGAATACCATATTCGGCGCGGTTCGGCGCGTTTTCCTGGGAGTTTACGGAACAGTAACGATCACCCCGGAACAGGGAGCCGAACCCTGCCGCCGGTAGCTGTGCGGGGCCGACGAGTCAAAGTAAACCGCGTCCTGGGCTTCAAGGGTATAGTCGTCGCCGCCGATTCGGACCACCAGCGTCCCACTAAGGACATAGAGAAATTCGACTCCGGCGTGAGCATGAGGCTTCACTTTCTCCCCGGGCGCCGGCTGAAAGTCGGCCAGGTAGGCGCTCAGTTTGCGTTCGGTGGAGCGAAAGTCCAGACATTCGAAAAAGTACTGCACTTCCTGCTTCCCTGGCCGCTCGGGCAAGCGCACCCGTTCGCTGCGGCGCACGACGCCCACGATCCGGCGCCGGCGCTCGTCGGTGAAGAAGTAGTCCAGGCCTACGCCAAACACCATCGCAATCCGCAACAGCGTGGGCAGTGTGGGGAACAGCCTTGCCCGCTCCAGTTTCGACAGCAGCCCGGCGGAAAGCCCGGTGTGCTTGCCCAGTTCGACCAGGCCCATGCTCTTGCGCTGGCGCAAGGCGCGCAATTTTTCGCCGATCGAATATCGCCCAAGGCCGTCGGAGATGGTATCGGCAGGCGTAGGCATGATTTCATTGTACTAAAATGATTATTCACTACGAGAAATATGCGGCCTGAGCGAGGGCCAAAACACCCGCCCCAACCCGGCTGTCCTAAGCGAAAACCGCGTCCTGCAGGTGCGGACGCGGTCCAGACGTTTCCCTTCCACCGCTACTTCGGCTTTTTCTTGAACAGGCCGGACAGCCCGCCGAGAGGATTGTTCTGATTCGCATTGCCATTCTGGCCGCCAAGCACGCCCTTGAGCAGTCCCGTCGCCATTCCCTTCACGTCCGGTACGAACTTCGGATCGGAGGTCGTGCCTTCGACCGCGAACGGAACGCCCAGGCCGCTGACGCTGGCGTTCATTTTGAACGCCAGTTCGTTGGCCGGACTCACCGTACCGGCTCCGGTGAGCACGCCGATGGATGGTACGGTCAGGTTGATGTTGTCGGCGCGCGTGCCTTCCGGCGCCACCCGAACCTGAGAACTGAAGTTTTGAATGGTGGTGTCGTTGCCGGTCTGTTTGCCCCCGAGTGCGGAGATGGCGGAGAGTTTCGATCCAAGATCGAAGTTTGCCAGAGCGGAATTCTCCAGCCGTACGGTCCCCGTCGTCACCAGTTTGTCCACCGGCCCCGCAATCGCCAGATCGGTGTTGAGGGTGCCGCCTTTCAAAGTGGCCTTGGGAGGCAACACCACCCCGAGCGCGGGCAGCATCGCTTCCAGTTCATCCACCGGCATCCCCGGGCCGTTCAGCTTCAGGTTGACCGCGGTGACTTTGCCGCGCCCATCGTAAGTGCCGGTGAGATGAGCCACGGCTTTTCCCATAGCGATATCGCATTGATTGATTCGCCCTGCCTGTTTGGCAAGGTCGTGGACGATCGCATAAGTCAGTTGTACCGGCCGTCCGGCCGGCGACCCTTTCACTGCGACTTTCAAATCGGTGGCCTTGAGCGTCCCGTTGGTCTTGGCCTCATGGCCATCGGAACTGAGGGTTTCGTCCAGATCGGCGATGCCGGAGATTCCCGACGCCGGATCAATGAATCCAGACTCTGCCAGATTGAGTTTCTGCACCGAGACTTTGGCTTCCAGCGGCGTGAGCGCGGCGTCACTGGCGTCGACCGGTCCGGCCTTTCCGTCGAGCTTCAGGCTGCCCCCACCGGGCAGGTCAGCGGTCAACGTGAAGGGAAATGAGGAACCGAACGAGAAGTTGGTGACTTCGATATTGACCTTGTCATAGACCCTGGCTTTGTCCGGCGATCCCACCCGCGACACCGTCAGCCGGCCATCTGAGACCGTCAGCTTGGCCACGGAGACGTTCGGATTGCCGGCCGGAGCGGCTGGCTGGGCTGGCGCCGGCGCTTCCGTCTTCTTGCCTTCGGTTGCTGGTTTCGACTCGGCCGGCGCGCTGGGGTTACTGCCTCCGAGGCTCGAGAAATTCCATTTCTCCCCGTTCTCCGATTTCACCAGATTGATTTCCGGCTGGCTCAACGTCACTTCCGTGACGTTCAAAGTCTTGGAGAAGATCAGCGGCATCATCTCGACCCCGACCTTGAGCGACTTGGCCTGCACAAAAGGAGTTTTGCTGAAGGCGGGATCATCGGCGACGGAGATTTCATCCGCCGAGACGCCACCGGAAAGCAGCGACAGCGAGAGATTTCCCACCTTGGTCTGCCTTCCTAAGGCGCTCGTGAGTTCGGATTCCAGCTTCGGGCGGAAGGTGTTGACGTCAATCAGGAAGGGCAGCGCGATGGCGATGACGATGAGAACACCAACGAGAATAGCGACGATTTTCAGGATGCGTTTCATGGTTGATACCTCCTTGCGAGGGCCTGCTGACCTGCAGTTGCTGCGTCGCGGATAATCCCTGGAGCGGCCAGTGTACACCCGTTGCGGTTCAGTCCGGCTCATGGGCGTGCTTGACACTGCCTTCGACTCTCTGCTGTAGTGTCGCCAGCGTTCGCCGGAATTTCAAGCGACGAAGACTCTTGCAGAAGAACGACAAGGCTGTCGGTCCCGGAGCAAGCGTTGCGATGGTGACGATTCGTGACGTGGCCAAGAAGAGCGGGTTTTCCTCGACCACGGTTTCCATCGTCCTGAACAACGCGCCGCTGGCGCGATACATCCCGGCCAAGACCAAGCAGAAGATCGAGCGTGCCGCCCGCAATCTCGGGTACCGGCCCAATCAGTTTGCCCGCTCGCTGCGCAACCGGCGCAGCCAGACCGTCGGGGTCATGGTCTTTGACATGACCGACCCCTATTGCACCCTGGTGCTGCGCGGCATCGAAAATACGCTGTATCAGGCGTCCTTCCTCCCCATCCTCACCGACGTGCACAACGACCGGGGGCGCTTCGAGCGCTACCTGGAAATGCTGCTCAACCGCCGCATCGAAGGCCTCATCGTGCTAGCCAACTGGCTGTTCGTGGACATTCATCTGCTGGGCGATCTGGAGAAAAGCAGCATTCCCACGGCGATGATCGGCTGCGAACTCGAAACCGACTCCATCAGTTCGATCATCGTAGACAATCAGGTCGGCGGGCGGATCGCGCTCGAGCATCTGTACTCGCTCGGTCATCGCAACGTCGCCTGCATCCGCGGCCCACGGGCGTTGACCGACAGCGCTCCGCGCTGGCGCGGGGTTCGCGAGTGCGCGAAAGCTCATGGTCTGGAACTCAATCCCCGCCTGGTCGTGGAACTGCCCGAGTCGCGCGATCCGCTTTCCAGTTTCGAAGCCGGCCAGAAACTGACCGACGATCTGATCCGGCGGAAGCGCCCGTTCACCGCCCTGCTGGCCTTCGACGACATGAGCGCCCTGGGGGCGATTCGGGGGCTGGCGCGAGCCGGCATCCGCGTCCCCGAGCAGTGCTCCGTGGTGGGCTTCGATGATGTGGCCGTGTCGGCCTATTGCACGCCCGCTCTTACCACGGTGCGCCAGCCGATGGAAGCGATGGGAGCGTCGGCCGTGGACGTGGTGGTGGAAGGCATCAACGCCCTGCTCGAGAAGCGCAAAACCCGCGCCACCCACCGCAAAGTGGCTCCCGAACTGGTGGTGCGGGACTCGACTCGCAGGCTCTCCTAGGCCAGTCTTTCTCGCGCCCACCGGGTGCGGAGCAGGGAAGCCGGAGCTCGCGGGCATGCTTTTCCCTTGACAATAGAATCGTGAAAACAGCACTATTGATACGTTTTAATACTCGAAAATGCAACGACCTGAAGAAACATTCTTGCGCCGGGTGAGCCATCTCTTATGAAGTCTCTTTCGCCTGGCTGGAGGTCAATCATGGACCGTCGTCAACGCCTTTGTATCGCGCTTTTTCTCGTGCTGCTTTCCCTGGTGCCAGGGCTTGCCTGGGCCGGCATCAATGGCAGCATCTCGGGCCTGGTGACCGATGCCACCGGCGCCGTGGTTTCCGGCGCCGCCGTGACCGCGACCAACACCCAAACCGGGGTGCAGTCGAAGGCGACCACCGACGCCAGAGGCTTCTATGACTTTCCGTCGTTACTGATCGGAACCTACGAGGTTGCCATCAGTCAGGCCGGGTTCAAGACCTTCCATCAGACCGGGCTGGCGATTGATGCCAACTCCGCGTTGCGGGTGGACGCGGTTCTGCAGATCGGGGCCACCACCGAAAAGGTTGAAGTCTCCACCGACTCGGTTCACGTAGAGACCGAGAGCACGCAGATGGGAGAAGTCATCTCCGGCAAGACCATGACCGCGGTTCCTCTGAACGGCAGGTCCTTTACCGATCTGCTGGCTCTGCAGCCGGGTGTGTCTCCCTACATTGCGAACGATACCGGCAGCACGGTGAACGATCGTCCCGTGGACGGCGGATTGAACTCGGGCAACCAGTCGGTCAACGGCCAACGCGAAGCTTCCAACGGTTTTATGGTGAACGGTTCGAATGTTGAGGAAGGCAAAAACAACGGAGCGGCCATTATTCCCAACCTCGACTCCATCGAGGAATTCCGCATCATCACCAACAACTTCGACGCCGAATACGGAAACTACAGCGGTGGGCAGATCAACGTCGTGACCAAGTCCGGGACGAATGCATTTCACGGAAGCGCCTTCGAATTCTTCCGGAACCCCTCGCTCAACGCCACAGAGTGGTATGCGACGGCGCCAGCAGATCTCCACCGGAACCAGTTTGGCGGGACGTTTGGCGGGCCGATCCGAAAGAACAGCACGTTCTTTTTCGTGGACTACCAGGGCTGGCGCGAGACCAACGGGGAAACCATCAACAACCAGGTGCCTTCGAAGGCGAACTTCGGCGGCATGTTCCAGGATAGGACGTTCAGCAACAGCGTGGACTCCAATGGGAATCCTGTTGCGGCTACTATATCCAGCGAGCCCGCGTTCGAGAGTCTTCTCGCCACGCGCCTGGGATACGCCGTGAACGACGGCGAACCGTTCTATTCCAGCACATCGCTGATTGACCCGACGACTATCAATTCCAGCGGGGCCGGGACGTTTTACGCCACCAACTGCACAACTTCTTCACAATGCGTCTTCCCCAACGCAATCATTCCCAATGCCGCCTGGTCGCCCGTGGCAACGGCCGTGCTCAACCTGGGCCTGATTCCGCAACCGAACGCGGCTAACGACTTCTTCGCTACCTCCAAATACATACAGACCCTGCGCGACGACAAGGGTGGGTTCCGAATTGATCAGAACACGCACTTCGGAATGCTGTTTGGCTACTATTTTCTGGATGACTATACCCAGAACAGTCCCTATCCGAATGCGAATGTGAACGCGGTGCCGGCCCAGACCTTTGACTACAACGGCATCACCACCGGACGCGCCCAGATGATCAACCTGGGCGACAACAAGAACTTCGGAGCTTATTCCGTAAACGAGTTTCGCTTCAGTTTCGTGCGCAACGTATTGAACCTGACCAGCCCACAGGGAGGGGTGGGGCCAAACTATTCTCTGTCGACATTGGGGTTCAAGACGCCCTGGACCAATCCGGCAGGAGGCATCAGCCCCGTTGCGCCGAGCCTGGAAGGCGTGCCCACGTTCCAATTCAACAGCTTCGCTGTTGGAGTGCCTATCGTCAGCACCCGTCAATACAACAACTCATTTCAGGTGGTGGATAATTTCTCCCGGGTAATCGGGACGCACTCCATCAAGTTCGGCGGGCAATTCCACTACGATCAGATCAACGAGCGGAACTACACGTACGAAAACGGCGGTTATACGTTTGACGGCAGCGAGACCGGCATTGACTTCGCAGATTTTCTGATCGGAGCTCCGAGTACCTTTACTCAGGCTACCCCGCAGCTTCTCGATTCCCGCACCAAGTACTACGGCCTGTTTGCCCAGGATAGCTGGCGCGTCACCTCAAACCTGGTGTTCAATTACGGCTTGCGCTGGGAAGCCAGCCTGCCCTGGTATGACACGCAGAATAAGACGGAAACGATTATCCCGGGACTTCAGTCGGTGAAGTTCCCCGGAGCTCCTTTGGGCTACGTGGTTGCCGGCGACAAAGGCGTTCCGCGAACCCTAGCGCCCACGCAGTGGCACAACTTCTCGCCGCGCCTGGGATTGGCGTATTCGCCCAGCACATCGGATGGTCTTCTTGGAAAACTCTTCGGCGGCCCGGGCCGCACCAGCATCCGCGTGGGCGCAGGTATGTATTACACCTCAGTCGAAGATCTCTCGCAATTTCTGGAAGTCGGTGACCCGCCTTACGGGCTCTACTTCGGGAGCTACGCTCCACCGCTGCTGGAAGCACCTTTCAGCATCCGCGCCACCGGAGCGCAGGTGTCCGGCTGGCCGCGCTTCCCGTTTCCGTTCCCTCCGACCAATGTCTCGCCCTCCAACCCCGATACCAGTTTCAACTGGCCTGGGGTTGAGCCCCTCTCTTATGACTGGTCTTTTAACAGCCGCAACAAGCTGCCCTATTCCGAGCACTACGAACTCTCCATCCAGCGCCAGATTGGGACGAACACAGTTGCGACGGTCAGCTACGTCGGGAATCAGGGCCACCGTTTGGTGAGCGCGATCGAGGCGAATCCCGCCAACCCGGCGCTCTGCCTGTATTTGAGTAATGCGGCGAACCTTGACCCCTCTGGCAACACAACCCCGTGCGGGCCCTTCGCCGAGACCCCGAGCAACGGGCCGTGGATCACCCTGCCCGGCCCGTCGCCCTTCGCCGGACAGACGTTCCAAAGCTCCCGGCTGCTTGGCCCGCTGTTTGATACCAACCCGTTTGTCTCCACGGTGGCCAACTCGCGCTATCACTCGCTGCAGGCCAGCCTGAGTCATAACACAGGCTCGCTCAGTTTTCTCGCGGGTTACACGTTCAGCAAGTGCATGGACAACTCATCGAGTTTGCAGGATTCGACCAATCCGTTTAATCCACGCCTGAGCCAGGCGTTGTGCCTTTTCGATGTGACCCAGCATCTGGTTTTCAGTTACAACTGGCTGATGCCGTTCGATCGCCTGACCTCCCGCCGCGTGGCCAGGATGGTGATAGGCGGTTGGAGTTGGTCGGGAGTTACGACATTCGCTACTGGACTGCCGATCGGCCTGTCAGAGAATGATGACAACTCGCTGATTGGGGCGATCGCTGCTCCAGTGGATGTGCCCAATTTCACACACGGCAAGGTGCTGGGCGACACCAATCCGCGCCACGGCAATCCCTACTTCAACACTTCGCTGTTCAGTGTCGAGCAATTGGGGCAGTTCGGAACGTCGCGGCGGAGCTTCTTCCATGGACCGGGATTGAATAACTTCGACACGGCGCTATCGAAGACCCTCAAGTTTACTGAAACGAAGGAATTCCAACTGCGCTTCGAGGCTTTTAACGTATTCAACCATGCCCAGTTCAACGGGCCCAACGGATTGATCAATTCCGGCACATTCGGCATGGTCACCAGTGCCCGAGATCCGCGCATCCTGCAGATCGGAGCAAAGTTTCTCTTCTAGGCTGCGGAGTCCGGCGGGGGCGGTTAGCCCATCTGCACCCGCTCGGGCATGGCAACTGCTTCCAGCGCCCGCTCCAGATCGGCAATCAGGTCATCGGCGTTCTCGATTCCGACCGACAGCCGGATCATCTGCTCGGTCACGCCCATTTTTTCGCGGTGCTCGGGCGAGATCATCAGATGCGAGGTGAGCACTGGAATCGAGACCAGCGATTCCACGCCGCCCAGGCTGGGAGCCAGAGTAAACATCCGCATGGCCTCGCTGACGCGGCGCGCGTCGTCGCCAGTGCCCTCGACTTCGAAGCTGACCATGCCGCCGCCTCCGCTCATCTGCTCGCGCGCGATGGCATACTGCGGATAGCTCTTCAGAAACGGATAATGCACTCGCCGCACTTTGGCATGCTGCTCCAGAAACTCGGCCACGCGCAGCGCATTTTCGTTCTGCCGCGCAACTCGCACCGCCAGCGTCTTCAATCCGCGCACCAGCATCCACGAGGCGTGTGGGTCCATGCAGTTGCCCAAAGTAGTACGGGTTGCATGAATCTTCTCGATCAACTCTGCTCGCCCGGCGACCACGCCGCAGATCAAGTCAGTGTGTCCGCCCAGATATTTCGTTCCCGAGTGCATGACCAGGTCAATCCCCGACTCCGCTGGCTGCTGGTTGATAGGAGTGCCGAAAGTCCCGTCAATCATGCTGATCAAGCCATGCTGGCGGGCGATGGCGGCGATCGTCTTCAGGTTGACCACGCGCAGCGCCGGGTTGGTGGGCGACTCCACGTGCAGCAGGCGCGTATTGGGACGGATGGCGCGCTCGTGCTGGGCGTAATCGGTCGTATCCACGAATGTGGTCTCGATGCCCAACTTGGGCAGCCACTGCCCCAGGAATTTTATGACGCCGCCGTAGATATCACGCTGCGCGACAATGTGATCTCCAGCTTTCAGCAGCGCCAGAATCGTCGTCGTAATCGCGCCCATGCCGGAAGCAAACGTCAGCGCCGCGTCCACACCCTCCAACTGCGCGATGGTCTCCTCGGCAACCGTGTTGGTCGGATTGCCGTAGCGGGTGTAATAGTGATCGCTATTGGTGACGCGCAGCTGTTCTTCGTTGTCAGTGACCTGAAAGGTCGAGGTCTGATAGATCGGCGTGGCCAAAGGGCCGGCTTTTTTCTGCAGGTCTGCCGCTCCGTGCACGGCGGCGGTTTCCGGGCGGCGGGTGCGTCGTTTCATGCGGTCCTCACTCCTCCAAGGGTAATTCGGCCCTGCGTCGCGGGCAAGTGGAACCCAGCCCATTTATAATGCCCACTTCGCGCAACCTAACATGGACCTCGGAATCAGGAACCGCGTAGCGTTGATTGCAGCCTCCAGCCAGGGCCTGGGGCTGGCCACGGCAGAAGCCTTTGCCGCCGAGGGCTGCCGTATCGCCATGTGCTCCCGCAACCGGCAGAGGCTGGAGGCCGCGGCAGAAAAGATCGGGAAGCTGCATGCGGTCGAAGTGCTCGCCGAAGCGTTCGATGTGACCGATCCCGTCGCCGTCAGCCATTTCGTCGCCGCCGTTGCGGAGAAGTTCGGCAGCGTTGATATCTGCGTCACCAACGCCGGAGGCCCGCCCGCCAAGGGATTTCTCGCCGCCACCCTCGACGACTGGAAACGCGCGATTGAAGCCAACTTCCTCAGTACGGTCTACTTTGCCCGCGAGGTCATCCCCCACATGCAAAGCAAGCGCTGGGGCCGCATCATCACCATCACCTCGATCACGACCAAGCAGCCGGTCGCCGACCTTGTGCTGTCCAACGCCGTGCGCGCCGCGGTGGTTGGACTGGTGAAGAGCCTGGCTAACGAGTTCGGTAAAGACGGCATTCTGGTCAACAACGTCGGCCCAGGCTTCACCGCGACCGATCGTCTGAAAGAGTTGGCGAAATCTCGCTCCGCCGCCACCGGCAAGAGCGAGCAGGAAATCTTCAGCGCCTGGGCGGCAGAAGCTCCGCTGCAACGGCTCGGCCAGCCGCGTGAATTAGCGGAAACGATTGTTTGGCTGGCGTCGGAGCGCGCCTCCTACGTCACTGGCCAGACCGTGCTGGTGGATGGCGGTATGTACAAGGGACTGTGATCGGTCGAAGTTCCCTGGAAGATTCCCTGCGGAACCGCCCCATTCCCGTACAATCGTGAGTGAGCCCGATCAGCAGGTTGCGTACATTCCTATGGCAAAAAAGACAAAATCAAAATCCAGAACGCGTCCCAAGGCGAAGCCCCGGAAGCGTCGCTCGACGCTCAAAGGCACCGTTTCCAGGCAAGCTGCCAGTCCGGCAGCCCTGAAGTACTCGGCGTGGAGCGCCGTGCCGCTTGAAGATCTGAACCCGCTGCTGCAGCGGCAACTGGTCTATGGCCAGCAGATCATGCTGGCGCGCGTCCTGTTGAAGAAAGGCTGCATTGTTCCCGAGCACAGCCATGAAAACGAGCAGTTGACCTACATCCTCGAAGGTGCCCTCAAATTCTGGATTGATGGCCGGGAAATCATTGTCCACGCCGGCGAAACCCTCTGCATTCCGTCGAACCTGCCGCACAAAGCCGAGGCGATGGAAGATACCGTGGACCTCGATGTCTTCTGCCCCCCGCGCGCCGACTGGATCAACAAGACCGACCAATACCTGCGCGGGGAAAAGTAAGCCCGATCCATGCCGCCGCTCAACAGTTCTGATCCGGGAGGGCCAAAGGCAGATTTCTGCTTTCGCTGCATCGCTTGTGGCAAGCTGAGCGAGCAGGCCGGGCAGGATTTCCGCTGCGCGAGTTGCGGTGATCTGCTCGAGATCACCTACCCCGGCTGGAAAACGACACGGCCCGACGCGGCGAACTTGAAATCGGCCTGGCGCCAGCGGCGACTTTCAAACAGCGCAGTGGATCTCAGCGGAGTCTGGCGCTTCCGTGATCTGCTGCCTGTACTCGGCGACGACGATCACGTCATCACCCTGCGTGAAGGCAACACTCCGCTCTACGAGATGCCGCAACGCGCGCGCCTCACCGGAGTCCCTCGTCTTTTCGCCAAGCATCAGGGCATGAACCCTACCAGTTCGTTCAAAGACACCGGCATGACCGTAGCCGCCACCTTTGCCCGCCGCGCCGGATTTCGCTGGGTCGCTTGTGCCTCAACCGGCAACACCTCGGCCTCTATGGCCGCCTATGCCGCCCGCGGCGGCATGCGCAGCCTGGTGCTGGTGCCCGAAGGCAAGATTTCCTGGAGCAAGCTCTCGCAGGCGCTAGACTACGGCGCGGTGACTTGCCAGTTGCGCACCGACTTTGACGGCTGCCTGCGTCTGCTGCAGCAGCTCGTCCTGCACGCGCCCGTCTATCAGTTGAACTCAATCAACCCGTTTCGTCTCGAGGGCCAGAAAACTCTCGCCCTCGAATTGATCGAGCAACTCGACTGGCAGGCGCCCGACCATATCATCGTTCCCGGCGGCAACCTGGGAAACAGTTCGGCCATCGGCAAGGCCTTGCTCGAAATGCGCGACCTGGGCCTGATTTCCCGCCTGCCCAGGCTCTCGGTCATTCAGGCCGAAGGCGCGAACGCCTTGGTTCGAACCTTGCGCGAAGAGGGCGGCAAGCGCCTGGTCAGCGTGCAGGCCGAGACAAGGGCGACCGCGATCCGCATCGGAAATCCGGCGTCGTGGAAGAAGGCGGCTCACGTCATCGCAGCCACCGGCGGCGCATGCGAGCAGGTCAGCGAAGTCGAAATTGCCCAGGCTAAAGCCGAGATCGGCGCCGAGGGCATGGGCTGCGAGCCCGCCTCGGCGGTTACGCTCGCAGGCTTGAAGAAGCTGGTGGCGCGGAACTTCGTGAAGCCCGACGAGGCCGTCGTCCTGGTGCTGACCGGGAATTTGTTGAAAGATCCCGATTACACCATAGAATTCCATCGCGGCGAGATGTTCAAGGGGGTAAGCGAGGCAGGCGCAGCGCTCGATTCTCTGCGCCGCCCGCCCATCGTGCTCGACGCAACTCTGGACGCGGTGATTCGCACGCTCGATCAAGCGGAGAAATCCTGACCGAAATGATGCCGACGAAAAAAAGAAAATCGAAGCACTCTCCGCTCCGGATCGCTCTTCCCGCCACGTCGGCCAATCTCGGCCCGGCTTTCGATGCCGCCGCCCTGGCCATGGATTTCTACATCAGGATCGAAGCTCACCCGTCCGCGACATTTTCCATCATCGCCACCGGCCGCGACCCGGAAATCTGCGGCCGGCTCGAAAATCACCTCATCCTGCATACCTATAAAGAAGTGCTGGCCGCCTCGGGCCGGGAAGTTACGCCCCTGTCTCTCAAAATTGTGAACGACATTCCGATCGGCAAAGGCTGTGGCTCGTCGGCAGCCGCGCGTCTGGCCGGCATCGCGCTGGCCGTCCACTTCGGTCATCTGCGCTGGAGTGACGCGCAGATCGTCGGCGAGGCCTCGCGCCGCGAACAGCATCCCGACAACGCCTCAGCCTGCTGGATGGGCGGCCTCACCGTCGCCCGCATGAGCGGAGACGCGGAGGCGCAACTGGTCTGCGTGCGCCCGAAAGGGAAGTGGCCGCTCCTGCTGGCCGTTCCCGCGCAGGCGCTTTCGACCGAAGAAGCCCGCCGTGTGCTTCCGGTTCGATATTCACGCGCTGACGCCGTCAGCAACGTGCAGAATTCCATGCTGCTGCTCGCGGCCTTTCAGCAAGGACGCCCTGATCTGCTGCCCGCCGCGCTCGAAGACCATATTCATCAGCCCTATCGTGCTCCGCTTTGTCCGCTGTTGCCCTGCCTGCAGCAACTGAAGGGAACAGCCGGCATTCTCGGTGTGGCGTTGAGCGGCGCCGGTCCGTCAGTGTTGATGTTCCTTGAACCCGGAGCGTCCGTGCAGAAAACCAGCAAGATCGTCGCGGCTCACCTCTCCATAAACCGCCTCACCGCGGAATTGCTTCCGACCTCCATTGCTCTTCGCGGCGCGGGCAAGCGGTGAACTAGATTCGTCTCAATGCAAACCTGGCCTATTAGCCTGATCGTGCCATTTACCGACTTCTGCTCGGCGGCGTAGTTTGAATATTCCCCCAACCATCACACGAGCAGGTTTTTCGGGAGGTCGGGCACGAGTTCCGGCTGTTCCTGGTCCAAGCTGTCTCGCGAACGTTTTCTGGAAGTCCAGCGATGAAGGCGAGAATCCGCGCCGTACGGGGGAAAAGTCCGGCGCAGCAGAATAAGCGGGCCAGCACCGAGATGCGAAGCTTCCGCATCGCGCTCAACACTTATCCGCGGAGTTTTACCGCGCAGCGGAAGGTCAGCTTCGAAGCGCACTGCCGGAGTCTGTTCAAGAGGCTGACGTCCGGCAGCCTCCGGCGCGGCTAGCCTGATCGGAATGGCGTTTAGTACCGGCTGGCCGGCGGAACAATCCCGTTCATCCGCAGATACACCACCATCTGTCCGTAGTGATCGAAGCCGTGCGATGCCACCATCGCCGCCAGCCCCAGCCGTGACACCCAGCCTTCTCCCCACGGGCTTCTTACCGTCTCCACAACGTTCTTGTCATTGATGGTCGCGATTGCCTTGTGGACGTATTCGAAAGAATCCTTCAGATACTTCACGACGTCTGCCTTCGAAGTGAGCGACACCGGCCCGGACTCGTCCCCGATATCGGCGGGCGGTTTCTCTTCCAGAATCGCGGCGCCGAGTTCGTAGTTGACCGCGGCCACATGCTTAACCTGTTGGGCGAAGGTGCGTACGCCTTTGAACTCGCCGTTGCTCGGCGCGAAGCTAAATTTTTCGTCCGGCATCGCCTCCACCGCCGGAATCAACTCTCCCTCCAGGTTGCTGACCGTGCGATCGAGAACCTGTGTCACGGTTCGATGTTCTTTTGGTTTGCCGGTCTCCGCCGCTGCCAACATGCTGAATGCCAGCGCCAGCGCTCCACAAACGACCAGCCTGATCCCGCGCTTCATGAATGCCTCCGATCATTCCCAGATATTTCACCACCTCCGGCCGCCGCCAGGGCAAACGGCCAATCCTTGCCCCGCCATGCCCGGAACATATAAATCATCACCCCGGTGATCAGAATCAACACGGCATATCGTACTTCTTTCTGCCACATCGGACGATTGAAAAGGATGAAAAGAAACCCCGCTGTGGCCAGCAGCGCCGGCATCGGGTAAAGCCACATGCGAAACGGCCGTGGCAGATCGGGGCGGCGGATTCTCAGCACGATCGAACCGACGGCCTGCACCAGAAACTGCAGGATCAGCCGAATCACCACCAGGGCCGCGATCGCATCCTTGAGCCGGAGAAAGCAGAATGCGGCCGCTACCACGCCCAGCGCCAGCAGCGAAATATGCGGAAAGCGGTATACCGGATGGACCTTGGCAAATGCTTTGAAGTAGTTGCCGTCCTGCGCCGCCGCGAAAGGAACACGGGAATAGCCGAGCATCAGTGAAAAAACCGATGCAAATGCCGTCACCATCACCAGCGCCGTCACCAGCCGCGCCGCCCAGGGCCCATAAACCGTCTGCATAAACAACGAAACAACGTACAGGCCGCTGTTATTTTGTCCCGACTTCAGCATCTCCCGCCAGGGCACAACAGCCAGAATGCACAAGTTCATCATTAGATATAGACACGCGACGAGCAGAATGGAAAGCAACAACGCCCGTGGAATATTCTTTCCCGGATCTTTGATTTCGTCGCCAAGAAAACAGACGTTGTAATAACCCCAGTAATCGTATGTAGCTACCAGCATGGCCGCGCCCAGCCCGGTCAGGAAGCCATGCGAGAGGTGAAACGCTCCCGGCGGGAAATCGAAGGCCTGCGCGGCGTTGAAGTGAGTCAGGCCGGCGAAAATGATCCACCCTATCGTGCCCATCACGGCGAACCACAAAATCTTCGACAGCCGTCCAATCTCCGTGATGCGCCGGTAAAGCAGCACAACTGTAAGAAGGCAGATCAGGATCGCAACCGCGGTTCCCGGAGTGACAACCCAGTTCACCTGCAGCGACCCAGCCCATGGAATTCGGAGCGCAGCCTCGTGATAGGCATACACCTTTTCCAGATTGGGCCAGCAGTAGGCGGCGTATCCCGCGAGGCCAATGCATCCGGTCGCAATGGATAGCGGCGCAGAAAACGACACCTGCCAGATGAACAGAAACGAAATCAGCCGTCCCCACTTCTGCGGTCCATAAATCTCGCGCAGGTAGCGATACGATCCACCCGACGCCGGCAGTGCCGCGCCCAACTCCGCCGACACCAGTCCGTCACACACCGCCAGCAGCGCGCCGGCAATCCATCCCAGCAGGGCCTGCGGGCCGCCCATCGCGCTCAACACCAGAGGCATGGTGATGAACGGACCCACGCCGATCATGTCAATCATGTTCAGCGCAGTCGCGCTGCCTAGCCCCATCCCGCGGATGAGACCGTGCGAGCTGATTTCCGGATTGGCCGGGGAACCCATGTGCGACTGGATCGAGACCTAACCAAGGCCGACCGACAACTGGGTGCCGAAAACTGAGAACCGAGTACTGAGTACTGAGTACTGAGTACTGAGTACCTCCTACTGCTTCCCAGCGCTCAACAGATTCACAAACAACCGCACCGCGCCCGGCACTCCCGCCGGCAATTGCCGGAAGAAGGCATATCCGGCATAGATGTAGGTTCCTTTGCCGTACTGAGCCCGCAGCAAGCCGCCCTTCTGCGGATCTTCCCCGGGATCGTGACAGGCCAGCAAGGGCGTGAAGTGGTCGTCCCACTTGCTCATGAAATACAGCCCGCGCTCCTGCACCCAGCCGTCGAAATCGTGCGCGCCAATCGCATTGGGAGAATGAAACACGGAATCGTCCGGCGCCAGAATCTCGACCGGAGCTTCTTCCACCGAAACCCGCGCCCGGCTCAGTTCCGCATGATAAGGAGTGAACTTCCCGCCATTAAACTCACCCACCCCGGTGTTGTACTGGACCACCAGCGTTCCGCCCGCCGACACGAAGTCGAGCAACTTCTGGTTGGCGGCGGCGACTTCTTTCTGCGTGTCGTAGGCTCGAATGCCCAGCACAATGGTCCCGAACCGGCTCAGATCTTCCGTCGCCAGTTTTTCAGGGGCGATCATGGTGACGTTCATTCCCACTTCCTTCAGTACTTCAGGAATGTCGTCACCGGCGCCCATGATGTAGCCGACCTTCAAGTCGTGTGGCGCCTTCACGTCTACGATGCTCACCCGCTGCCGCGCCGGCTGGTAGTAGTAGAAACTCCCCAGATCCTCGCGCGTGACCAGCGTGTATCCCTCGCCGTATTTCTCTCCTTCGGCCTCGAGCACGGCACGCACCGTGGTGCGTCCTTCCTGTAGTCCGGAGGGGAACACCTTGAACTGGAAGTCTTGTTTTTCGCCGCGGCGTTTGAAGTTCACCGCATGCTGCGCCGGTTCCGACCGCCATCCCTCGGGCAAATCCAGCCGCAAGGTTCCGTGCAGGTCACGCGCCAGATTGCTCGTAACTCCCACTGTAACCGTCGTGGTCGAGCCATTATGCGTCGAAATTACTTGCGTACCCGGCTCCAGCTCCACCGAAAACGCCGGCACAATCGCCAGCGGACGAGACCGCTGTTTTCCCGCGTCGTCAAGAAATGGCGTCACCGCCACCGCGTTAATTCCGCCGTGCGCCGCCTCCCCCGCCGGCGAATATTCCACCTGCGCCCGCAACGCCGGCGGTGGGAAGGGAAGCGTCGCATATTTCGGGTCGTCCACATGGTTGACGCTTTCCGTGTCGGGATCATCCCGGTGCCAATACGGCCGGGTATAGTGCGTATCCTTCGGCACGGTCATCCGAAAATCGGCATGGAGATCCTCTCCCGGCTTTACCGTCTCCCGCCTGGTCTTTCCGCTGATCGTGTTCCAGCCCTCCGGCACCTCCAACTTGATCTGCTCAATCACCAGCGGCAGCTTCGAGCCGTTGTGAAAGGTGACCGCGACCAGGAACTCCTGCCCCGGCGAAACCGTGGTCAACGCGTCGGCTTCCTTCAGGGCATGAATCTCGCGCTTGCCGTCAGAAGAAACGTCCGCGGTGAGAGTCACGCCCAGAGCCAGATTCAGCGCGGTTTCCGCCTGCTGGCGCTTCTCAGTCAGAATTTCGAGGATGTCGGGCGTGGCCAGGCTGTGCACTCCGCTTTCCTGCAGGCGGGACAGAAGGCGGTTCAACTCGTGGAGCGCTCCCGTCAGCGGCTTGGCCGCCGCCGCGCCATCTTTCGCAGAGGCCGCCTCAGCCACCAGTGCGCCAGTCTGCCTTAAGCCTTCTACCAGCCAGGGGTCGTTCTTTCCTTCTACACCCAGCCGGGACACCAGTCCCGGAAGCGTTGTGTCAATTCCGTCGAAGAAATCCTTTTCGTGCGTACCCTTGTCCGGCTTTCCCGGAAGCACCGAATCCACCAGGTTGTAGAACGAAAACCGGTCTCCCGGTTCCACCGTCCAGTTAGCCGCGCCCTGCGACATCTGGTGCCGCAATCCCTCCACCGAAAACTGGATGTACGACATCCCCAGATCGGCATTGCGCTCGCCGGTATTGAACCGCACTGTCCAGCGATCGTCCTCGCAGGTTTTCGTCCCCCAGTCGCACACGTTGCCGATGTAGAACTTCTTCGCCTGCCAGGGCTGCAATCCTTCGGCAATCTGCTCGGGAAAACGCTTCGGGTCCGGCGCCGCCCGGAACGCCTCTTTGGCCAGAATGCTCGAGGCCTGATGATTCCCGTGCCCGTCGCGCTCCGTCCCGGAAAACCGCGCCGCGATCACATCCGGCCGGAAGGTGCGAATCACGCGTACCAGGTCGGCAAGCGCCGCCTCATGCCCGCCCCACTTGGCAAACGTCTCCTCGGCGCTCTTGGAAAAGCCAAAATCCGCCACCCGCGAGAACCGCTCCTGCACCCCGTAATACTGATCTGACGCCAGCAGTTCCTCGGCCCGCAGCACGCCCAGCACATCCGATAGATTGCTGCCGATTTTGTTCTGCCCGCCCTCGCCGCGGTTCATCGTCATCAGCAGCGTGCTCACGCCATGGCCCCGCGCTTCGAGTGTGAGCACGCCGCCGTCTTCGTCGTCGGGATGCGCCACCACCTGCATCAGGCGCGCGGTTGTGCCCAGTCGCCGCAATTCCAGCCGCAGTCCGGCCATGCCTTGATCCTGAGGAATCTCCGCCGGCACGCCCTGGTAAAGCAGGCCGGGAGGATCGGCATCCGCTGTGTATGTGGACGCAGCCGAATCGTTGCTCTTGGCTACCCCGTTCATGCGCGCATTTTGCGCAAGCGTCATCTGGGTGCAGAAAAGCTGGTTGCAGACAAGAACGAGGCAGGCGACGATCAGCGCAACCAGGCGCGATCCCCGAATGTTAATTAGGCCACCGCGACCCACGGGCGGCAGCAGGCTGAAAGCTCCGGAATATCTCACCCTACAAGGATGGGGCCTAACCCCGGTCTGACGCAAATTCTTTCCGCAGGGCCGCCCCGGAAAGCCTCCGAGAAGGCGGCGCTATTTCCTACACATCACACAACTCGACCGCCTTCCGCAGCGACACCAGCGGATCGCCCGCCGGCTCGAATTCATGCGCCACGTAGCCGGTGAACCCCGCGTCGGCGATGGCCCGCATCACCGCGTCCCACTGAATCTCCTGCGTGCTGTCGAGTTCGTGCCGCCCCGGCACGCCGCCGGTGTGAAAGTGCCCAATCCACTGGATATTCCGCCGGATCGTTTCCATCAGATCGCCTTCCATGATCTGCATGTGGTAGATGTCGTAAAGCAGCTTCACGTTGGGGGAGTTCACCGCCTGCGCCACCCGCACTCCCCACCCCGTGTGATCGCACATGTAATCGGGATGATCCCGCTTGCTGTTGAGCAGTTCCATGCAGATGGTCACGCCGTGATCTTCCGCGATTTTCTTCACCCGGTTCAATCCGGCGATCGTGTTGCGCGCGCCTTCGTCATCGCTCATTCCGGCGCGGCTCCCGGAAAACGTGATCACATTCGGAACGCCCGCCTTTGCCGCCCGCGGAATGTTGGTGCGGAACGCCTGCTCGATGGCGGCATGGTTCTCCACCCGGTTGAGCGCGCTCTTGATCTCCCCGCCGCCGGCGTATCCCATGGTGCACACCAGTCCGAACCGGCGCGGGACTTCATACTCCTCCGGCTGCAGCAGATCAATCCCACGCAATCCGATCCCGGCGCCGTACTCCGCCAGTTGATCAAGCGGAATCTGCGAGTAGCACCACCGGGAAACGGATTGATGAATCCGTCCCTTGCGCGGCGCTGCATCGCTGGGGAAAGCGAGCGATGGAATGCCCATCGCAGCTGCCCCCATCATCGAAGACTGCAGCAGCGTGCGCCGGGTAACATGACTCATGGATAGAAGTGGGTTCTTCGAAAACAGCAGCAGGCAACCGGGACTAGGTACCAGGTGCTCGGGCCTGCCCTAATGACTCTTTCACCACGGCCTGGCAGTTGCTCCCCGCGGTCAGGACCTCGTTGAACGCCGTTTCTTTCCGCAGGTCCTTGAGCAGAGGATCCTCGAGCAGCGCCGAGTAGGCGCAATAATTCTGCTGCACCGCCGCCTTCAGCAGGCGCAGCGCCGGTTCACTCTGCCCGCACGCCGCCAGCAGGGCCCCGATGTGATACCACATCTCCGGGTCCAGTTCCGCCCTCACTGACGATTCTGAATCGTGAACGATTCGGGCAAAGTCCGCCGGTTTCTGGGTCGCCGTACAGGCCTCCATCAGATCGCGATGATACGACGGAGCCTTCCCCATATTCTTGGCCGCGCCCCGTGCCTCAGCAACATTACCCTCCGCCAGATAGATGTACGGAGTCACCCACGCCGCCCATTCGGTACCGGCATCGAGATGCACGAAGTCCACGGCCCGGTCGGTTTTACCTATCTCTACGAACGCCCAGGCACAGGAACGGAAGTTAAAATTGCCCGGATCGAGCGCGCGCGCCGTATTGCACTCCTGCCCGGCCTGCTCCAGCATTCCGGCATAGCGCAAGACGTAGCTGAGCGCGAAATGGGCATCGGCGCTCTGCGGGCGCCGTTTCACCAGACCGTTGGCCGCGTCGAAGGCGGGTCCCAGGGCTCCGCGTTCCACCCGAAGCGTGATCAACTGGCTGGCGGCCATCACCCGGTTCGGGTCCAGCGTCAGCGCCCGCTCGTAGGACGAATTCGCCATCTGGAAGACTCCCTCGCCGCCCCCGCCGTAGAGCGAATCGAAGTAATAGCGCTGGCCCAGCGCCTCCCAGGCGGGAGCATAAGTGGGATCAATGCCCACCGCCCACTCCAGCAGCTTGATCGCTTCTTTATTCGGCTTGGGATCGTGAGGCTGAGCTGAGCTTTGCAGATAAAAGCTGTAAGCCTCCGGGTTCTTCGGACGCGACGCCGCGGACTCGGCCTCTCCGCCGCTGCCCAGCATCGGCAGCAGCCCGTTCTGCACCTGCTGGGTCAATCGCTGCCGCAGCCCGATCAGGTCGTCGGCCTTCGCGGCGACGGTAGTCTGCCACAGCAAACGATTGCTGGGCACATCAATCGCCTCCAGCGTGACCAGCAGTTGATCGCCCTGCTTGCGGAAAGACCCCGACAGCAACCGGCCCACGCGCAGTTCCTGGCCGACGTTGTGCGGATCCAGATCCAACGCCACGTATTTCCGCGTCACCGAAGACGGGCGCACCTCCAGGTTCCGCGAGTAAGTCAGCACGCTCGTCAGTTCGTCCGACAGCGCGAATCGCAAATAGTCCACGCTGAAGTCGCCGTTCAGGTTCTGCAGCGGCAGCACCGCGATGGCGTTGCGCTGCTCGGCGTTGACCGCTTCCCGGTGCTTGTACCACCATGCCCCCAGGGAAGCCAGCACGGCCAGCAGCAAGCCTGACGTGCCCAGCAGAAGGTACATCTGCCAGCGCGAATTTCGCGTGAACGTCTTGGTCGCCGCCCGCAGTCTGGCGGTGTTGGTGCCGCTCTTGATCTGGCCCGACTCGGCCTCGCGCTTCAGCAGCGCCAGGTCCGATTTCATCTCGGCAGCGCTCTGGTAGCGATGGTTGCGGTCTTTCTCCATCGCCTTGCCGATGATCCCTTCCAGCTCAACCGGAATCTTCGGATTCAAATCCCGCGGCGGGGTCGGCTTCTGATGCAGCACCGCATCCAGCGTCATCAGCGAGTTGTTTCCGGTGAACGGCTTCTTGCCGGTGGCCATTTCGTAGATGACCACGCCCAGCGAAAACAGGTCGCTGCGCCCGTCCACGATGTCGCTGCGCGCCTGCTCGGGCGACATATAGACCGCCGTCCCCGGAATAACACCCACCGCGGTCAGCGAATTGTCGGCCCCGGCATCGTCTTCCGTGCCCAGGTTGTGCACCAGCTTGGCCAGCCCGAAGTCGAGCACTTTTACCTGCCCGCCCTCGGTCAGAAAGATGTTCGCCGGTTTGATGTCGCGGTGCACGATGTTCTTGGCGTGCGATGCGACCAGCGCATCCGCCACCTGCACTCCGACGTCGAGCACCCGGTCCACGTCCATCGGGTGGCCCGCGATGCACTGCTTCAGGCTTTCGCCCTCCAGTTTCTCCATCACGATGAAGGGATGCCCGTTGTTGTCTTCGATGCCGTGGATAGTGCAGATGTGCGGGTGATTCAGTTGCGACGCAGCCCGCGCCTCGCGTGTGAACCGCTCCAGCGATTTCGGATCGTGGGCCAGATTGTCGGGGATGAACTTCAGCGCCACGTGGCGGCCAAGCTTCAGGTCCTCGGCCTCGTACACCACACCCATACCCCCGCCCCCAAGCTTGCCCAGGACGCGGTAATGGGAGATAGTCTGGCCAATCATGAGCGCACGACCCGCCCGGCGGTAATGTTAGGCTTCCCGCCGATTCCCGGTCAACTGCCTTGTGAGGATGGCCTTACCAGCCCGGAATCGGTGTACAATCGCTCCCGGCCAGAAAGCAACTCCGGCCCAATAACACAAGACGACGGCTGAACGAGGTCAACGATGAACCAGAAGGGCAAATTTCTCGTCGGTATCCTTACCGCACTCGCCATGATGCTGTTGACGTTCGCTTTGCCCCGCGGAGGTCCGATGCGCGACGCCGCCGTGATCCAGTTCCCCATTACCGTGGGAATCTGGGCGATCTTCGTGCTGCTCTTCGTGAAGCTGAAATAACCGCCGATTTCCCGCGTGGTGACGGGCGCGGCCGATTCTGGCTGGCGCTACCACGAAACGGCTGCCCCAGGCTTCGTGGTGTTCGAAACCTGGGCGCCACCGGCGCCGGAGACCGCGCGAATTCCCCCGATCCGTAGGTCCTGCCACCCCGTCCTATTTCGCCGCTCGGGTTTTCCACAGCCTGCCCGCTAGTTCTTGTGACAAACAACCTTTACCGTGAATCCGGAAAAAGCGACATTGGGAGATCATGTTAGTTAGCCTCCACAAGTTCGTCGGCACATCCCGGCAGAATTCCTCGGCGCAAGCGCTAACTCCTTGTTTCGCAATATTTTGCCCGCAAGCTCTTATGGCTCAATATTTTGCCCGGATCGAGGCCGATTCTGAGAGCGCAAGTCCAAAGGAATGAACAATTTAACGAGGACGTATCAAAAAAAATTGTTGGGCATTCCCGGCGGGAGACTAGTCCTGCGGGTCCTGGCTGGATTGAGCCGTCATGGTTTGAGCCGTCCTGTGTTACAGGCCAGCAGGACTGACAGCGGAAGCCGCCCACTCGCTCATGGACGCGGAGCGGCCGCAGTCCAGGCATCTGGTCGTCGGATACTGCAGCCCGCAGCCGGGGCAGACTGCCTGATTTTCGAACGTGTCGAAGGTCCGGCCACACTGGCCGCACTTCCACAGTTCCCCGACCGGCGGAGCGGTCTTGCAGGCAGGGCAAGTGAATCCGTGGCGGCGCGGCAACTTCGCCTGACGCAGCATGGCCTGGGCGTAGCGCAGACCACCCCAGCAGTTCATGAGCATGAAGAGAGCAAGGACGCCGATCCAGGCAGAGCGAATCCACACTGCAAATCCGATGAACCCTACAATGCCGAACAAGCCCAGAATAGTGGCCACCTGCAGGCTGCGCGCTCGCCCCAGCACAAACCAGAGCAGAGAACGCAGAATCTGGCCGCCGTCGAGCGGATAAATCGGCAGGATGTTGAAAACCAGCAGGCCAAAGTCAATTTCCAATACCGCGGTGATCAGTCCGTGGACGTCAGGCATCGCGTGCGCCCAGCCCAGCGACCCGCTCACGAAATAGAGCATACCCAGTATGGGCAGCAGTACCACATTCACCAGCGGACCGGCGGCAATGCTCCACAGCGTTGCGCCGGGCCGCGGCGGCGGATCTACATAAGCCACGCCGCCCAGAGGCCACAGCACGATCTGATCGGCCCGTCCGCCCACTTGCCGGCAGGCCAGCGCGTGGCCGAACTCATGCATGGTTACGATTGCAAAGAGCCCCAGGTATTCCAGGATGTTCCAGGTCAGGGACGAATATCGGCCTCTCGCTCCCTGAATCTCATACACCGCCACCAGGAACCACGACCAGTGCAGGAACACCTGGATTCCGTTGAAGGCAAACAGCCGGATAGAGCCCTGGCGACTAGGCATGTGAGAGGTATAACACAGCGAGAAGCCTCAACTGCCGGAGAGAGGCTAGTCTACAAACAGCCCGGCCGATGCCCCGACCCACTCCATGTTCTTGTTGTGGTCCACGCCCATCATCAGGCCGCGGCCCATGCGGATGATGGTCAGCACGGGAGTGAGTTCGTCGAGCCAGATGTACATCACCCGCACCTCGGCTTTCGTTCCGCCGAATGGAGTCTCGATGACCGGCTCGAAGTGCATTCGTTCCTGAAGGATGTAGTAAGGGCGCTTGTCAGCCGGGATTGCCGCGATGTCTTCCTTCTTCGGCGCGATGATTACGCCCAGTCCGGCGAAGGAATACAGCGGCTTGAGCGCATAATTCTCCAGATCGGCCGGGATCGCTTCCAACCGGTCGAGGAACCACGTCTTCGGCACCGACGCGTGCTTGAGGTAGGGAATCGAAAACTTGCTGATGCGGAAATACCAGTTCGGATGCCCGGCCCATTCGACGTCAAGGTCGTCGCGCCAATCGAAGCTCAGCTTGACCTGCTTGCGCTCGAGTTCATCCACGATCGCGCGGTTGTAGATG
>Ga0209415_10001437_pt1 | contig 45646 bp, 52 predicted proteins | sample PeaSoiSIISIP2007_FD_187696 | JGI IMG/M metagenome (GOLD analysis project Ga0209415, IMG submission 187696) | Peat soil microbial communities from Weissenstadt, Germany - SII-SIP-2007 (SPAdes) (version 2) | ecosystem: Environmental > Terrestrial > Soil > Wetlands > Peat | place: Germany... | reverse complement strand
ACACAACGGAAGGGTTCCAAGGGCTCCGCCCTTGGCGGGGTTCCAAGGGGCAGCGCCCCTTGGTGGGGTCCAGGGGCAAAGCCCCTGGCCTTGCTTCGGTCAGGCGGCGGCCTTGCGGTTGAGGTCCAGGCGCGCGTCGACCAGTGCGACGGTCGCGTCGAGCACGGCCTTGTGCATGCCGTGCTGCGCCGCGATGCTCTGCACGAGGCGGTCTACCCGTTCGATGTTCGGGGCGCCGTTGAACAAGGCGCGCGCCGCCGAGGATGGCCGCACCAGGCCGTTGGCCGCCGCGGCGTATTTGTCGAACGGCACAAGGTCGTCCGGTGACGCGCCCAGCTTGATGCACAGGTCGCGTACCCAGTTGTAGATCTGCCGGGATGCCTCGGGATCGGCGTGCACCGCTTCCTTGATGGTGACCGCCGCATCCTTTGTCACGCAGCGGTAGTTGCCGGTCACCAGCATGGACCATTTGGCCAGCGGCACGAAGATCGAGTCGTGCACCTTGAGCTTGACCGGCAGGTCGATCGGGCCGTCGCCGGGATCGTAACGGATCGCCTCGATCTGCGCCTGCATCTCGCGCAGGATGGCGGTGTGCTGGTCGGATTCGAAGCGCGCCGCCTTGAAGTTGGTCGGCAGGGTGACCAGCAGCACGTTGATCTTCTCGTCCGGCGGACGGATCGCCTGCGGATCCGGACTGCACAGCGTCAGCCTGCCGGGCTCGAAATTCCGCCAGACCGTTGCGTCGGTGTAGCAGTGCGTCAGCTTGTCGGTCGCGAGGCCCGGGATGCGCTTCAGATAGGGCAGCGGCGGCATGTTCATGATCGACATGCAGGGCACCCTGGACAGCGCCACCGCATCCAGCAGCTCGCGCACGCCGGGCGAGCGGTATTGTGGTTCCTGCATCGCCAGGCAGATCAGATCGTACTCGGATGGATTGACCGCGCCCGGGCCGGCGGCGGACAGGTGGCCGGGCAGTTTGCGCGAATCGATCTCGACCGGGGCGGACCGGCCCTTGATCGGGATGCGCACACGGGCGCCATCGGTGTTGATCGCCTCCACCTCGGCCGGCAGGCACACCAGCTTCACGTTGTTGCCGGCAAACAGCAGTTTGGTTGCCAGCAGCGAGCCGTAGGACGCACCCATGATCAGCACATTGTATGTGGTCACTTGAATCCCTCCCTGTCGCGGGGCATGTTGGAAGAGCGCCATACCCCATCGGGACGGTGCTCCGGCCCGTCCTCGCGCCCAGTCTGGCACAGACGGCGACGCAGGTTAACTGCCGCCGTGGGGCTTGCCGCCGTGGGGCATTTGCCGTTCGCTGGCCCGTTGCCGGACCCGAACCCGATGAGCCCACGCATGAGCCAGACCCCGCCGAGTCAAATCCCGCCGGACCAGATCCCCTTGCGGCACGGCGTCTTCCTGCCGCCGTTCCATCCGATGGACGAAAACCCCGCTGCCTGCCTCGACCGCGACCTGGAGCTGATGGAATGGCTCGACCGGCTCGGCTTCCACGAGGCCTGGATCGGCGAGCACCATTCCGCCGGGTGGGAGCTGATCAGCTCGCCCGAGCTGTTCATCGCGGTGGCCTCGCAGCGCACGCGATCGATTCGCTTCGGCACCGGCGTGATCTCGCTGCCGTACCACAACCCGCTGATGGTGGCGAACCGCATCATCCAGCTCGATCACCACACGCGCGGGCGGGTGATGTTCGGCGCCGGGCCGGGGCTGCTGGCGTCCGACGCGCTGATGCTGGGGATCGATCCGAACACCCAGCGCGACCGCATGGCCGAGGCGCTGGACGTGATCCTGCGGCTGTTCCGCGGCGAGATCGTTAGCGAAAAGACCGAGTGGTACACGCTGGTCAACGCGCGGGCGCATCTGCTGCCGTACACGAAACCGTATCCCGAGGTGGCGGTGGTCAGCGCGGTGACGCCGTCGGGCGGGCGGCTGGCGGGGAAATACGACCTGAGCATGATCTGCGTCGCGGCGACCAACCCGTTCGGCTACGACGCGCTGGCGGCGAACTGGAAGATCGCCAACGACATCGCCGCCGCGCAGGGAAGGCGCATGGACCCGGCGCGGCTGCGCCTGGTCGGGCCGATGCACCTGGCCGAGACGCGCGCCAAGGCGTTCGAGAATGTTCGTTTCGGCTTCGAGCGCTACCTGGACTACCTGAACAACAACCAGCCACGCTTCCTGGTGCCGGACGGGCAGGACGCGGCGCACTGGTTCGTGGAGAACAGGTTCGGCGTGATCGGCACGCCCGACGACGCGATCGCGCTGATCGAGCGGCTGTATGCGAAACAAGGCGCGTTCGGCGTGATGTTGCACCAGGCGCACAACTGGGCCCACTGGGAGGCGACGAAGCGGTCGTACGAGCTGTATGCCCGCTACGTCATGCCGCGCTTCTCCGGCGACAACGCGCCGCGCATCGAATCGTTCGACTGGTGCACCGAACATCGCGACGAGCTGACCGAGAAGCGCTCGGCCGCGGCGCGCGCGATGTTCGACAAGCACGAGGCCGAGCAGCTTGCGGCGCAGGCTTCGGCACAGACCGAAGGCATGGCGCGCCCGAAGACCGGGCGGGAGGCGTGGTGAGCGGCGGCAACCTGCTGGCGGACGTCCCCACAGCCCTCGCCGGGGAAGAGCTGCGCGAACTGCTGGCCACGCCCGCGCTGCGGATCGAACGCATCGTCTCCACCGGCCAGGCCAGCCCGCCGGGGTTCTGGTACGACCAGGACTGGGCGGAGTGGGTGCTGGTGGTGGCGGGCCAGGCCGGCCTGCTGATCGAGGGCGAGGCGGTGCCGCGCGTGTTGGGCCCCGGCAGCTACGTGCATCTGCCGGCGCATTGCCGGCATCGGGTGGAATGGACCTCGGCGGAGGTGCCGACGGTGTGGCTGGCGGTGCTGCATCGCTGAAGCGGCAGCGGTCAGGCCGGTCAGTGCGACGACACCCCGACTTCGGTGGTCACCGCGCTGTTCAGGTGGACCGCGAAGCCGCCAGGCACCGGGGTGGCGCGCTGCGACTGGGCCTCGGTGCCGGCGCCCAGGTCATTCGCGCATCCCGTCAGCATCGCCGCGCCCAGCAGCAGCATCGCCGACAGGGTAAGACGTCGCGTCATCACCGGCTCCGTCGCGGGTCGTGGCGCCGCTGATCGGCGCCGGGGGGGCGGCGCCAGGGGGCATGCAGTCCGGATCAAATGCGCCTATGCTCCGCCGCAATCAACCGAAAGGAGGGTCCCCGCCATGGTCATCGTCCAGATCAACTACCGCCGCCCCGACATGCCGAAAGCGGCGTGGGAGGCACGCTACACCGACGACCGCGCCAAGCCGTTCCTCGAGGTCGCTGGCCTGCAATGGAAGATCTGGCTGGACGGCGCGGACGAACGCCGCGCCGGCGGCATCTACCTGTTCGGCGACCGCGCCGCGGCCGAGGCCTACGTCAACGGCCCGATCGTGGCGCGCATGAAGGCCAATCCCGACATCCAGGAGCTCGACATCCGCGTCTTCGACGTGCGCCAGCGGATGAGCGAGATCACCCGCGCACCGCTGCCTTCGCTGCCGCTCGCGGCGGAGTAGCCATGCCAGCTCAACCGGGGGTGACGATCGCCCGGCTGGCGGAGTCCGAGCCGGTCGCGTTCGGTCCCCTGTCGCACTACAACAAGCTGATCGGCGACGGGGTGCTGCCGATCTTCACCGGGGTGCAGACCTGCGCGCCCGGCTACCGGACGGCGCGTGCACTGGCATCCCTATGTCGAATACCTGTTCGTGCTGGAGGGGGTGCTGGAGGCCTGGGTCGACGGCCAGGACGGGGCGCCGGCGCGGCTCGATGTCGGCGACATGATCGCGCTGCCGGCGCACACGCCGCACGTGTTCGGCAACCCGGGGCCGGGCACACTGCGGCTGCTGGGGATCCATCACTCGCCGGAGCGGGTGGTGAACCGGATTGCCGGCGGACGCGAGCAAATCTTGCCCTGATACCCTGCCCGACAGGCTTTTTCGGCAACCTGCTCGCCCGGATTTCTCACACTGTCGCAAGATGATGGCGAAGGGCATTGTCGTGCCAAGCGCTTTTCGCGCCTTGCCAATACAGCCCGGTATTGGCGGCGGCGCGAAAAGCGCTTGGCGCGGCAAGGACCGAGCCAGCACCCGCAAGAGTGCGAGAAGTCCCGGCTAGACCAGTCCGGCCGCGTACTCGACCTGGTCGAGCGCGCCCGCGTAGGTGGCGACGATCGAGACGTCGACGCCGAACGGGTTGTTGTCGCACGCGGCGATGTGCGGCTCGGTCTCGATCCGCTTGCGGAATGCGTCCACTGCCTTCCGCAGCTTCGGCGCAGCGGCCTTCAAGGCGGCAGGGTCGCCGTTGCCGGCCTCCAGCATCGCCGCCATCAGCGGCACCCGCGTTCCGCCGGTGAAGGCGTTCAGGCCGGCATTGGCCACGTCCGCCAGGTAGTCGGCGATGTCGTGCAGCTCCGGATCGTCGCTTTCGCGCAACGCGGCCTGCAGCGCGGTGAGCTGCCGGTTCACCGTTTCGGTGGCCTGGTCGTAGGCCGCGTGGGCCGCCTGCCAGACATCCCCGACCTCGAGTCCCAGAGATTTGAGATCGAGCGGCGCCACCTCGGCGTCACCGGCATCGACCTTGATGTCAAGCACGCGCGCCACCCAATCGGCGTAGTCCTTTCTCGTCGACATCACCGCAGCCCTCCACGCAGATCGTGCGCCATCAGATGTCTCCCGCAGTGAGCATCACCTCGTTGCCGGTGCGGCGACCGAACTCCTCCTCGGTGTCCTCGCCGTACTCGCGCTCGACCGCGGTGGTCAGCTCCAGGATCAGGCGCGTGGCCTTGTCGCCAAAGGCATCTCGGTGCGCGTCGACGCTGGCTCCTGCCAGCTTTGTCAGCGTATCGAGGAAGGAGTTCAGGCGCACGACGCGCTTCTTCTGGCCGATCCAATTGATGCCAGTGCCAAACGATGCCGCCAGGGCACGCTTGGTGGCCTTGTCCGCAACCGCCTCGACAATACGTTTGGCCAGGTCGGCCAGGTGCTTCGGCGTCTCCTCCCGCGTGTCGGCCAGATCTTTGTCGCTGTCGCCCTTGCCCAACTTGCTTTTGACGAAATTCACGCCGTGCGCGAGGACGTGCAGCGTGTCCACCGCCCGCTTCGGTCGCGGGGCGGGCGCGGTCGGATCCAGTGCTTTGTTGCCGCCGCCCGAACCGTAGGCGCCCTCGGTTTCCATTTTCAGGTACAGGTATTTCTCGCCGTCCTCGCCGGTAACCTGCTGGTAGAGCAGCGTGTTCATGCCGGTCGGCAACAGCCCGTCGGCGTCGATCGGGTCCTTGGCGAGGCCCTTGCCGCCGCCGTAGAAATCCATCCCGCGCGCGGTCTGTCCGGGCGGCGGCTGGCGCGGCATTTCCTCCTTGCTCGACTTGGCCTTGCCCTGCTGCTCCAGCAGGTGCGAGGAGGAGCGCGGATAGACTTCCTCCTGGCAGGTGTCGAGGAACGCGCGCAGCTTGTCGCCCCCGGGCACCGTCATCGCCCCGCGGACGTAGGGGCCGTTCTTCTCCTCCGCTTTGGACTTGAGCGCCCAGAGGAGGTCCGTCACGTTCTGGCGCGTGGCCTTTTCCGGCGCTTTGCCGAGGATGATCTGGTCGTAGAGATCGAGCCCGCGCGCGGTTTTTTCCGCCGCCTTCTCCATGACGGCCCGGCGCTTCTTCGCATCCATGCTGTCGAAGCCGGGAATGTCGGTCCAGAATACCGCGACGTCCTTGTCGATGTCATGCTCGACGTCGCCCGAGCCGTCAGGCCCGTGGACCTTCGTATGGACGCTTTGCGCGACTTGCAGGTTCTTGGCCGCCTTGCGGCACTCATCGATCTGCTTGAGCAGTTCCGGCAAGATCTTGTCCCGCACCTTCGAGACGATGTTTCGCTTGCTTTTCGCGTCGCCGCTCTTGTCGTAAAGCTCCTCGCACTTCGTGCAGGCCTCCTCCATTGTCACGCGACTCGTCTCCACCTTGTGAAACGCGTCGGAGAGGGGAGCCACGTCAGACAGCAGATCGGCCCACTTCCGGAGCTCCTTCTGGCCGTTGGCCATGCCGGCCTTGACCTTGTCCCAGCTCGGCTCGGTCGGCTTGATATTGAAGGCTTTTTTGAAGGCCTTGACTTGCGATTGGTCGGTGCCGCTCATTGACGACCGCCGTTCCCGATGCCGGGCGGCACCTCGCAAGCAGTCAGCGCGTTGCATCACACGCCGCCACCGCGGGCAGCCTAGTGTTCGCCCACCTGATCGATTGGTTTCATACGATATTTACCAAGTAGATACAACCTCAGAATGAGCGTGGCTGCTGCGATATTGCCGCAGAGCTGAAGCGGCATTGCTGCCGGTTCGGGTGCTCTCGCCGGCGGCCGTGGCTGCATCAGGGAGCGGACATGCCGGCACTGGGGCGCGCAGCACGCCGCGGGCAGAGGCGTTGCAGCGAGCCGCGCCGATCGAGATCACCCTGCCCAACGGCTGCCGGCCGCGGATTGATCCGCAGCTCGACAGTCATCTGCGCCGCCGCTGGCCGAATGCAGGACGACGCATCGCGCTCAGCCGGCGCGCCAGACCTCGCCGTCGCGCAGCACCTTGCCCTCGCTCTCCAGCTTTAGCAGATGCGCCAGCACGTTGCGCTCGGCGGCGCGGCGCAGCCGCGGATGCACCTGGGAATAGAGCGTGTCCATCAGCGTGTAGGTGTTCGCCGCCCCGGCCCCGAGCGCGGTCTGGATCTCGCGCTCACGCGCCATGCGATGGTGCAGCAGCTCGCGCACCAGGTCGCGCGGGGCGGGCAGCCGCGGCCCGTGGCCGGGCAGGAACACCTCGTCGTCGCGCTCCAGCAGGATGTGCAGGCTGGCGAAATACGCGGCCATGTCGCCATCCGGCGGGCTGACCACGCTCGATGACCACGACATCACGTGGTCGGCGCTGAACAGCACCTTGGGCCGGTCGGCCGTATCGAGCGCGTAGCACAAATGGTCCGACGCATGGCCCGGCGTGTGCAGCGCCAGCATCCCCGCGATCGTGTCGCCGTCGGCGAGCTTGATGTCGGCCTCGAACGTCGCCAGCCCGCTCTCGCGAAATCCCGCGGTCGGCGCGCCGGTCGCCTGCTGCAGCGCCGTGACGGCACCGACATGGTCGTGATGCGTGTGGCTGACCAGGATCAGCGCCACCTGACCACCGGTCGCGCGCAGCACCGCCTCGACATGCGCGGGATCGTCCGGACCCGGATCGAGCACCACCAGACCCTCGGTGGTGTCGATCAGATAGGTGTTGGTGCCATGATAGGTCATCGGCCCGGGATTCGCCGCAACCACGCGGCTGATGCCAGGCAGCACCGGCTGCCGTGCATCACGCTCCGGCTCGGGTTCGGTCAGGAAGGGCATTCAGGTCCTCGTGTGTCGCCGTTCGTGGACACAGGATAGCCGGCGCGGCGGCGATGTCACCCGCCCGCCCGCTCGGCGGCGCGGCGGAGGCGCTCGCGGTGCCAGTTGTAGAGGCCGGCGCCGACCAGCACGGCGGCGCCGAGCAGTGTCGACCAGCTTGGGATCTCGGCGAACATCAGCAGGCCGAAGAATCCGCCGAACGGCAGCATGGTGTATTCGTACGGCGCCAGCGCCGAGACCGGTGCCAGAGCGTAACCACGCGCGAACACCCAGTGGCCGAGCCCATTGGCCAGGCCGACCAGCAGCAGCGCCGACCAGGTGAACAGGCTCGGCACGCCGGCGGGCGGATAAAACGGCAGCATGAGGCAGCCGGCGAACGTGTGCGAGACCAGCAGCCAGACCGCAAGGCAGGGTGCCGTCTCGGTCGTCGCCAGCAGGCGGGTCATGATGCGGGTGAGCGCCATGACGACGATGCCGAGCAACAGCAGCGGCACCACCGGCTTCCACATCTCGCCCTCGGGGCGCAGCATGATCAGCACGCCGCCGAAACCGACGATGGTGGACATCAGGCGGCGCCAGCGGATGCGCTCGCCGAGCATCGGCACGGCCATCAGCGTCATCATCAGCGGGGCGGTGAAGCCGATGGCGTAGGTGTCCGCCAGGCTCATCGTGCGCCAGGCGATATACCAGGTGAGCGAAACGAACGACGACAGCCCCGCGCGCAGCAGCACCATGCCCCAGCGCTTCGGCACCAGCATGCGCCAGGGCTGTGCCACCGGCTGCGCCAGCGCCAGGCCGGCGATCCCCAGCGCGCCGAACACGCCACGCCCGATCATGGCGCCGGACACACCGGCCTCGGGCAGCACCAGCTTGGTCGCGACATCGCCGACGGTCAGCAGGAAATAGGCCAGCACCACGAAGCCGATGCCGCGCAGCGTGTCGCTGGCGGTGTCGGTCAGTGCGCCCGGCGCCGCGACCGCCAGGGTGCGGGGTGCCAGGATGCGGGGTGCCAGGATGCGGGGTGATGGATCGGACAAGCGCGGCGATCAGGCCAGCGTCGCGTCGGCCGACATGCATACCGCGCCTGCGTGGTCGCGGCTCTCCAGATGCAGTCCGCCGTCCTGCTGCCACGCCAGCAGGGTCAGCTTGTTCTGGTGGAACGCCGGCCGGCGGCCGCGATAGGCGAAGTTTTCCAGACGCGCGCCCGGCGTGTGGCGCCGCACCATGTCGGCCAGCCAGGTCGCCTGCAGCGGCCCGTGCACGACGATGCCGGGGTAGCCCTCATGGCGCATGGTAAAGTCTTGATCGTAATGAATCCGGTGCGCGTTGCCGATCAGCGCCGAGTAGCGGAACAGCAGCACGGTGTTCGGATCGACGACGCGCGAGGCCGCGCCGGGCGGCGGCGGCGGCGCCGGGTCCGCCGGCCTCACCGCCGCGCCCTCGGCGCTGCGGTAGACGATGTCCTGCTCCTCCTCGATCGCCACGCCGTCGGGGCCGCTGATGCACTGGCCGACCGTGACGAACACCAGCCGGCCCGAGGCGCCGGACTTCTCGTCGATCTTCAGGATCGTGCCGACGCGGGTGACCGGCTGCCCGGCATACAGCGGCGCCAGGAAGCGCACCCGCCCGCCGGCCCACATGCGCCGCGGCAGATCGTGCACCGGCGGCATGAAGCCGCCGCGCTTCGGATGGCCGTCCTCGCCCAGGCCGTGCGCGGGCGTCCACTCCTGGAACAACATCCAGTGGCCCAGCGGCGGTAGCCTGCCGCCGGGCGCCAGTTCCGTCTCGGGGATGTCGAGCGTCGCCGCGAGGCCGCGGATCAGCGGCGGCCATACCGTGTCGGTGGCGGTTTCGGTCTTGCCGACGTAGTCCTGGTAGCTCATTGGGACGCTACTCCGCTTGATACGCGACCATGCTTGCCCCGCTGTCGTGCCGGCGGCAAGCCGGGGCCATGGCTGGAACCAGCACCGCCCAGAGCCACGCGGACCTCCCTTGCTACATCGAAGTCTGATAAGCGGAGCAGCGGGAGCGCCATGTTCGAGTGCACGAACTGCGCGACCCTGGACAGCTCAACCGCCGGCGCCGCTGATGGATCGATCCGGCGCCAAGCCGCTATCTAGTATCACTATTGACATCACAGGGACATTGCGCCAGCTATGGGTTCCATCGGCGCCACGCTGGCCGACATGCGCAATAACCCGCGCAACGTTCGCTTCGGCGACGCCGTCAAGCTTGCCGAAGCACATTTCGGGGCACCCAGGCGAAGCGGCAGCCACCATGTGTTCCGCACGCCTTGGCCGGGAGACCCGCGTGTCAATCTGCAAGCGGCGGCAGACGGTAAGGCTAAGGCGTATCAGGTTCGCCAGCTTCTGGCGGCCATCGACCGGCTGGAGATGACACGTGCGCGCGAGAACGAACGCGAAGGTGAACGCCGCGATTCGGAAACAACCGGCAAGCGGGCCAAAATCCGGCCCCGCGGCTGACCATTACACCTATCGCGTCTCCTGGTCCGAGGAGGACCAGGAATTTGTCGCTACCTGCGCCGAGTTTCCCAGCATCTCCCATTTGGCAGCCAACCAGATCGAGGCGATCGAGGGCTTGCGCGCCCTGGTCGGTGATGTGGTCAAGGACATGGCGGCCAGCGGCGAAACCCCGCCGGAGCCGCTGGCAGAGCGGCGGTTCTCGGGCGAATTCATCACCCGGGTGCCCGGCGAACTGCACCGGCTGCTGACCATTGAAGCCGCCGAGGCTGGGGTCAGCCTGAATCGCCTGGTCAGTTTCAAGCTGGCGATGCCGCTCCGCGCGGCAACCCCGGCTAGGCGCGCGTCCCCGGCTCGGCGCGCATCCCCGGCTCGGCTGAAGACCACCAGGACAAACTGAAATTCACCCGGCGGGGGTGGTCGCTGAACCGATGGCTGGCGCTGGTCACCGACGACGGTCGCGCCAGGCTTGCCGCGGATTGGCGGATCAAGCGCGAGGTACGCGCGGTGCTGTCCTGCCCGTGGCGATCGGCGCAACGTTATCCGCCGGCGCTAGCCCGCGACGAGCGCCATCCGTGCCAGCAGGAACAACGCAGCGATCGCGGCCCAGGCGAGCAGCAGCGCGGATAACGTGAACGCCGCGTTCCACACCGTGCTGACGGTCCACGGCGCGACACCGGCCCAGCGCGCCGTGGTGATGGCGCTGGCCGACATCGGCGTCATGCCGACGCCAAGCCCCCAGCTCAACATGAACGCGAAGGCGAGCACGGCGGGCGGCACGCCGAGCGCGGCGGGATCGGGCACGGCGGCGCCCAGCAGGGCGACCACCGCGACCGGATTGAGGCCGATCTGCCCGCTCGCGATCAGCACCGCCGGCACCAGCAGCGGCAGCGCCAGCGGCGGCAGCCAGGCGAGCAGCGGTGCCAGCCCCGCGGCGGGCAGCGCGCCGGCGAGCGCGAAGGCCATGAAACCGGAGGCGGCGAGCACCGTCGCCTCGGCGCGGAAGGCGGGAATGCGCCGGCGGAAGCGGTCCAGCTGGCGGCGGAGCTGCACCAGCAGCCACGCGATGGCGACGCTCGGCACCACCAGCGTGACCGCGGTCACCAGGGAGATCCCGGCGAGGTGGCTGACGCCCTCGGCCAGCAGCATCACCAGCCCGACCAGGGCAACGATGCCGAGATGGATCGACCAGGGCTCGGTCGCGCCTGATGGCGCGCGGCCCAATGGCGCGCCGGGTGGCGCGCCGGGTGGTGCGCCGGACAGTGTCGCGCCGTCCGGCACGCTTCCCAGTGGCGCGCGCGTGGCGCGGCGGGCGGCCGACATCCGGTCCTCCAGCCAGCCGAGCGCGGCCATGCCGACGGCCACGACGAAGGCAATCGGCAGCAGCAGCGGCATCGGCGCGGCCGGCACCGCGGTGGACACCACCGCGGTCATGATGTTCAGCGGGCTCCAGCAGTTCATCACGCAGAGACCGCGATAAATCGCCATCAGCATGCGCCGGGCACGCAGCGCGCGGGCCGGCGCCGCAGTGGCGGTGTCGGCGTCGTTGGCGCGCGCCACCATGGCGGCCAGCAGCTCGATCGCGCCGTACGACAGGATGATGCCGAACACGTGCCCGCCGGCGGTGAGCGCGGCGTAGCGCCGCCCGGGCGGCTGGGCGACCAGATGGCGGCCGCAGCGGCGCACCAGCGGGCTGGTTTCCGCCGCGTCGCGCAGCGTGGTGAGGGCGAGGAAGAAGGCGGCATAGGAGGCACCGCGCCGCCAGGCATCGACGAACAGCTCGATCGGCCGCGGCGCTTCGGCCACGCCGAGCATGCCGATGGCGAGCAGGGCGAGGAACAGCGCCTGGGCGTAGCGGCGCTGGTTGCGGAACTCGGCCAGCAGGAACGCCAGGATGGCTAGTCCGGCGAGCTGGCCGGCGTACGGCAGGTGAAGCAGTTGCGCCGCCAGCGTGGCGGCCCAGGCGAGGATGTAGCACCAGGCGCTCATGGCGCGGTGTTAGCACGCGATAGCGTTCGGATGGCGAGACGGGCGGGCGCCGGACGGCACCGGGTTAATCAATCGAACACCGTTCGCCGCGATGATGCCGCCGTCCCGAACGCGAGCAGAGCGATGGCAGGCCCGATCGACGACGTGAAGAACTGGATGAACATGTTCCGCTGGATCGTGAAGCTGATCCGCGACGAGTACGACGTGGACGAGACGCACCTGGTGCGCACCGCGGTGCTGGAGACCGATTGCGGCCTGGTCATCGAGCAGGTCGAGGCGGTGCTGGCGATCATCGCCGAGAGCTTTCAGCTTCGCTTTCCGCCCGAGACGCTGGACGAGGTGATGAAGCTGGAGGAGCTGTGCATGCTGGCGGGCTGGATGAAGGGTCTGTATAAGCGGCCGGACTTCATGTCCGGCGGGTTCGAGGCCAAGTGCCGGGCGCTGAATGCCGGCTGCGGCTGAGGGCGCCGCCCTGAGGCGCGTTGGGCGTTGGTTCTTGCCGCCGCGGCGGCGCCGCACGGCCAGCATGCCAGCGAGCCCGTAGCCGAGCAGGGCCAACGAGGCCGGCTCCGGCACGCTGCGGCCCCCCCCCCCGGCCGGGCGCCGACGCCATCGGAGAGGATCGATTCGATCATCGCGAACCTGGGCCCCGCACCGAAGCCTGCAGGAATGCAGTAACCCCTTGGATTGGCTAGTCTCTTCTGGTTCCGAACTCGTGCAGCCAAGTTTCGAGGCGGCATTTGAGTGTCGGAAAACCTTACAGTTCGGCTGGTATCTCAACCCGGAACAGGGGCCGAGAGGCCGTACTTCGTCCAAACCGAGCCGACGCGCATCCAAGAATCGGAGAAACTGGCGTTCGGGCCCGCAATGACGTCGGGATTCTTTACACTTGGCGTTGGGCCAGTTCGAAAAGTTCAATGTTTTCACGTGCTCGATCGCCGGCACAATAATTGCTCACGTCCAATCCGCTGATCCGTACCGGCCGTTCGGCCCTGGAGGTCTGGGGCGGCGATCGTCATTGGCTCTAGGGGAAGGTCCTTGTATCAGATGAAGTCTACCGCCCTCGCATCGCGGCACGCGGCCCGCTCTCGTGGGGTCTGGCCCGCGCTGGTTGGGTGCGCGGCCGTTGCCGTTTCTGGCGCCGGCACACCGGCTCACGCCAACCTCATTATCGACGCGACGTTCGATAGCTCGATCACCAGCCTTCCTGACGCGACTGGCATCAAAACAGCGATCAACGCGGCGGACAGCGTTCTCGAGGCAGACATCAGCACGAACATCACCGTCGCCATCGACTTTCAGAACATGAGTAGCGGGCTGGGTGAAAGCACGTCCGGCATCTACGCTACCAGCTACTATAGTTACTACAATGCACTGAAGGCGATTGACACGGCGCCCGGCGCGTCCGCCGCCCAGCTAGAGGCCTTTGCTTCCTTGGGGGTGGCGCCAACGGGCGCAAGCTCGCCCAACCCGGTCAATGGCAGCACCTCGGTGGCGTTCACGGCGCCTATGGGACGGGCTCTCGGGTTCCCCACTCCCGCGGTTGTTCCAGGCCCAGGAGGAACATACGACTCGGTCATCGGGTTGAATACCTCGATCACATCCCCGCCGAACGGCCTCTCGGGCAACTACGGCCTGGAGGCGGTGGCGACGCACGAGATCGACGAGGCGCTTGGCATCGGCGGCACCGGCTCATCCATCGACGCCGGCTATCCTGGCAACCCAGTCGGAGTCACGGATCTCTACCGCTATACCGCGCCGGACGCGCGTAGCTGGTCGGACGTTCAGACGACCAGCCCCTTGTCCTACTTCTCCATCGATGGGGGAGTCACAGTCCTGTCGTACTTCAATCAAACGAGTCCGGCGGACTACGGGGACTGGCTCAGCAATCCCATCCCCTTGGGGTTCTCGCCGCAAGTCCAGGACGCGTTCGGCGAGCCGGGCACCGATCCGGCGTTGGGGGTGAACGAACTTACGGCGCTGAATGTGGTCGGCTATGACCTTACGTCCCAGGAAAATGCGGTGCCGGAACCGATGTCGTTGGCGATCATGCTACCCAGTGTGCTCGGCCTGATCAGCCTCCGCCATCGGGCGCGTAAGGCGTAGACCAGCCAAGCTTCCGACTCGAATCTCAAGTTGACCGAGCGATGCGTCTGATCAGCAGCATGACGTAAGCGGCATGGAGTGAGGCGGCGGCCGAGGCGACGGCGCCTTCGAACTCCTGGGCAAGCAGTCGGCTGCAATCGACCCAGGCGGGCAACCGCTCGACCACCCAGCGACGCGGCAGCACCTGGAAGCGGAGCTGGCGCAGGCCTGGTTGCGTCCGCCGAGCTGCGGCACTGGACACTTGGCCAGGCCCTGGGTCACGCTGCGACCGAACCATTTCGCTGCGCCGCACCACGCCCGGAGACACGCATGCTGTTCGACCTGAAGACGCTCAAGGAAGAGAACGCGTACAAATTGTTGATTTCCACCGTGGTGCCCCGCCCGATCGCCTGGGTCACGACGCAGGACGTCGACGGATCGGTGAACGCCGCGCCGTTCTCGTTCTTCAACGCGGTTTCCGGCAGGCCGCCGGTGGTGGCGATCGGCATCGGCGGACGCGCCCCCGGCGACCTGAAGGACACCGGCGGCAACATCCGGCGCACCGGTCAATTCGTTGTGAACCTGGTCAGCAACGCGCTCGCCGAGCAGATGAACATCACCGCGATCGAGTTCGGCAAGCAGGTCAACGAGCTGGAGCAGGCCGGGCTGACCACCGCGCCCTCCACCCACGTCACCCCGCCGCGCATCGCCGAAAGCCCGGTGTCGTTCGAGTGCGAGCGGCTGGTGATCGTCGAGGTGGGCGTCGACCGCGGGGTGGTGCTGGGCAGCGTGCTGGCGATCCATATCAAGGACGAGTTCGTGCTGGACCCGGCGCGCTGCTACGTCGACACGCCCAAGCTGGACCTGATCGGGCGCATGCACGGCGGCGGCTGGTATGCCCGCACGACCGACCGGTTCGAACTGCCGCGCATCCCGGTCGAGGCCTGGCCGATGCGCCCGCCCACCGAGAAGCAGGCCGCCGAATAAGCGCTGGCGCGCGACTCTCCCCCCTCCCCTTGTGGGAGGGGGGCGGGGGGAGGGGTTGGTGCCAGTATCGCACCGAAACCTCGTGCGGGCGGTACCCCTCCCCCCACCCCCTCCCTCAAGGGGAGGGGGAGAAGATGCGGCCGCCACGCGACTTGACATCGTGGCACGGTTGAATTGCGATCGATTCGCAATCAAGGGCTGCCCGATGCGCCTGCTCCGCCCGCTCCGCGATGTGCCGATCGCCCTGCTCTGGGGCGGCCTGGCGACCTCGGCGGTCGGCGACCAGCTCTACGCGGTGGCGCTGAGCTGGATCGCCGTGGCGGTGTTCGGCACCGCGGCCGGGTACCTGACCGCCTTGCAGGCAGCCACCATCCTGTTGCTGGCGCTGGGCAGTGGGCACTGGGCCGACCGGCGCCCGCATCGCTCGGTGATGATCGCGGCCGACCTGGGCCGCGCGGCGGTGCTGCTGGTGGTGGTCACGGCCTGGCTGGCGGTCGGCCATCCGCCGGCCTGGGGACTGGTGCTGGCCGTCCTGGTGCTGGCCGCGGGGCAGGCGCTGTTTCGCCCGGCGCTGCAGGCGAGCCTGCCCGTGCTGGTCGCCGACCGGACACTGCTGCCGGCGACCAACGGGCTGCTCGACTCGACCGACCGGATCGCCCGCCTGCTTGGGCCGAGCCTGGTGGCGCTGCTCGCCGGATTTCTGCCGGTCGCGCATTTCCTGACGCTGGATGCCGCGACCTTCGTTGCCTCGGCGGCCGCGATCGCGCTGATCGGCCGGCTGCGGCCTCTGCCGCATGCCGCGCCGGACCTGGGCGAGACCATTGGCGCGGCCATCGTCCGCGGGTTTCGCGCGATGCGCCAGCATGCGCTGCTGGGCTACGTGCTGGGCTCGACCTGCGTGATCAACGGCGCGTGGTACGTCGCGATGTTCCTCGGCGTGCCGCTGGCGATCGAGCACCTGGGGGTGCGCGGACCTGGGGGCTCCGGGCTGAGCGCCTACGGGCTGGTGATCTCCGCCTACGGTTGCACCAACCTGCTGGGGACCCTGGTGGTGGGCAACCTGAGGCTGCCGATGCGACCGGGGCTGCGGATGTTCAGCGGCAACATGACCGTCGGGGTCGGGATCCTGCTGCTGGGGGCGACGATGGCACTGCCGATGCCGGCAGCAGCGCGATTGCCGGGCCTGATGGCGGCTTCCGGGCTGGCGGCGATCGGCGGGCCGATGAGCGACATCACCATCGCCACGCTGCGCCAGACCCTGCTGGCCTCGGCCGACATGGCCGCTGCCATGCGCGCCTACATGGTGATGAACAATTTCGGCCTGCTGGTCGGGATGCTGCTGGCGCCGGGATTGTTCCGCGGTGCCGGGATTTCCGGGACGGTGGCACTGTGCGGCGCGGCGATCCTGTTCACCGGGATGACGGGCATGCTGCGCCATGGGGACGTCCGGGTGGCGCCGGCATGAGGACGGGCACGGCAGTCGAGCACGACCGATCGTCGGATCGCGACGGTGCCGCGCCGCTGCCGGATGCGGCCCGCGCCGAGGCCGACGCGACCCTGGCCGACGCGACCCTGGCCGGAGACGGCGCCGCGTTCGAGGGGCCGCTGTTCGACGCCTTTGCCGCCGTCGCCGCGCGCCAACCGGACCACCTTGCGGTGGACGACGGCACCGTCCGCCTCAGCTATGCCGAGGTGCACGATCGGGCGCTCGCGCTAGGTGCGCGTGTTGCCGCCCTGGTGCCGGCAGACCGGCTTGTCGGTATCGCCGTCCCGACCGGCGCGCTCCATCCGGTGGCCTGGCTGGCCTGTTTTGCGGCGCGCCGCCCCTTCCTGCCGCTCGATCCGCACCTGCCGCCGGCGCGCAGCCAGGCAATCGTCGCCGAGGCCGGGCTCGCCGCCGCGATCGTCCCGACGGCGTCGGATTTTGCTGCATGGCTGCCCGCCGGCCGCCCGCGCATCCCGATGGCGCCGGAGCCCGGCCCGGATCCGGCGCCGCTGCCGCCCGGCCTGCCGCCGTCCCGGGTGGGGATGGTGCTGTTCACCTCGGGCTCCACCGGGCGCGCCAAGGGGATCGCACTGCATGAGCGCTCGTCGCAGCGCAAGGCGATGCACTATCGCGCGATCGACCTTGGCCCGAACGACCGGCTGCTGTCGCTGCATCCGCCGACGACCAGCGCCGGCGCGCGCGACACTATCGGCGCACTGCTGTGCGGGGCCAGTCTGCACCTGTTGGACCTGAAGCGCGACGGGCTGGCGCAGGCGCTGGCCCTGCTGCGGGACGGCGGGATCACGGTGTGCGCCACCGTGCCGGCGGTGGCGCGCGCCTTGATGGCGATGGACGGCGCCGCGGGCGCGTTGCGTGGCCTGCGAATCATGCGCCTGGGCGGCGATGTGATCATGGGCAGCGATATCGCCGGCCTGGCGCGCCTGCTGGCGCCGTCCGCCCGAATCCTGGTCAGCTTCGGCATGACGGAGGCGGGCGGCGCGCTGATCCAGCGCGTGATCGATCCGGGCGCACCAGTGGAAACCGGACGCATCGCGATGGGCAGGCCGGTCGGCGGACACTCGGTCAGCGTCGAGGATGCGAACGGCGATCCGGTGGGGCCCGGCGAAACCGGGGAGCTGGTGATCCGGGGACGCTACGTCGCGCTGGGACACTGGATTGCCGGCCGGCTCGATCCAACCGCCTTCCCCGCCGACGCATCCGACCCCGGGAGCCGCTGCTACCGCTCCGGCGATGTGGTCCTGCTGCGGCCTGACGGCATGCTGGTCCCGATCGGTCGGGCGGACCGTCAGGTCAAGATCAACGGCATCCGCGTCGAGCCGGGGGACACCGAGGCGCCGTTGCGCAAACTGCCGGGTGTGGCGGATGCCGCCGTGGTGGCGCACGGCGACTCCGCTGCGCCCATGCTGGTCGCTTTCGTCGTGCCGGCCCCAGGAGAACACGGGGTGGAATGCCGGGTGGAACACGGGGTGGAGCCCGGCGCGCAGACCGCGGCCCAGCTTGTGCGCGGCTGGCGCGCGGCGCTGGCCGCGCTGCTGCCGCCGCAACAGGTGCCGGCGCGCATCCGCGTGGTGCCCGCCATCCCGCTGCTGCCCAGCCTGAAACCGGACCTGGCCGCGCTGCGCGCGCTGCTGGCGGCGGAGGACGCGCCCGGGGTGCTCGCCCGCATCTGGACCCGGCTGCACGGTGCCGGGCCACGCGGCGGCGCCGTACGCGCCCGGCCGACGACCCCGCGCGACCGCACCGCGCCGTGATCGTCGCGCAGCCAGACACGGCGTTGGCTCATCTCGCTCTGAGCGAGGACGACGTCGCGTGCGAGCGTCCGCTGTTCGACGCCTTCGCCGAGGTCGCGGCACGCCAGCCGGACCACCTGGCGGTGGACGACGGCACCACTCGGATCACCTATGCCGAGCTGCACGATCGGGCGCTCGCGCTTGGTGCGCGGATTGCCGCGTTCGTGCCGGCGGACGGGCTGGTCGGTGTCCTGGTCCCGACCACCGTGCTTTATCCGGTGGCTTGGCTGGCCTGCTTGGCCGCGCGCCGTCCATTCCTGCCGCTCGATTGCCACCTGCCACCGGCGCGCAACCGGGCGATCATCGCCGAGGCCGGACTCGCCGCCGTGATCGTCCCGACCGCCGCGGCGGACCTTGCGGCATGGCTGCCCGCCGACCTCCCACGCATCCCCATGACGGCGGAACCCGGCCCCGAACCACCGAAGCTGCCGGATGGTCTGCCGCCGGCCAAGGTGGGGATGGTGGTGTTCACCTCAGGCTCCACCGGGCGGGCGAAGGGGATCGCGCTGCACGAGAGCGCGACGCTGCGCCGGGCGATGATCGACCGCGCGACCTGCGGCCTCGGCCCGGGCGACCGGCTGCTGTCGCTGCATCCGCCGCCGACCAGCGCCGGCGCGCGCGACACTTTTGCCGCGCTGCTGTGCGGGGCCGGCCTGCATCTGCTGGACCTGAAGCGGGACGGGATGGGACGCGCGCTGACACGGCTGCGGGATGGCGGCATCTCGGTGTTCACCACCGTACCGACGGTGGCGCGCGCCTTGATGGCAATCGATTGCGCCGCGGGCGATGGCGCAGGGGGCAATGACGCAGCAGGCGATGGCGCAGCGGGCGCGTTCGGCGGTCTGCGCATCGTTCGCCTGGGCGGCGACTTGGTCCTGGGCAATGATGTCGCCGCCCTGGCACGCCGGCTGGCACCGACCGCCCGGATTCTGGTCAGCTTCGGCATGACGGAGGCGGGGATACTGCTGGAGCGGCTGATCGATCCGCGCGCGCCGGCCGAGACCGGGCGCATCGCGATGGGCACGCCGGTGCCCGGCCAGACGGTCAGCGTGGAGGATGCAAACGGCAACCTCGCCAAGCCCGGCGCGGTGGGCAAGCTGGTGATCCGGGGACGCTACGTCGCGCTGGGGCACTGGGTCGGCGGCAAGCTCGATCCAACCGAATTCCCCGCCGATCCGTCCGTGCCCGGCAGCCGCTGCTTCCGCTCCGCCGATGTGGTGCTGCTGCGGCCTGACGGCATGCTCGTCCCGGTCGGCCGGGCCGACCGGCAAGTGAAGATCAACGGGGTGCGCGTCGAACCGGAGGAAACCGAGGCGGCGCTGCGTGGCCTGCCCGGCGTGGCGGACGCCGCGGTCCTGGTGCACGGCAATGCCGGCGCGCCGGTGCTGGTTGCCTTTGTCGTGCCCGCCCCGCGGGACCCTACGGCGGAACCCGCGATGGAAACAACGGCACGGACAGCGGCGCAACGCGCGCGCGGCTGGCGCTCGGCGTTGGCGGCGCTGCTGCCGCCGCAGCTTGTGCCGGCGCATATCCGCGAGGTGCCCGCCATCCCGCTGCTGCCCAGCCTGAAGCCTGACCTGGCCGCGTTGCGCGCGCTGCTGGCGGAAGCAGGAGCACCCGGGGTGCTTGCCCACGTCTGGACCCGGTTACGCAGCACCGGGCCACGAGTGCTCGCGATGCGCGTGCGACCGCGAGTTCGGCGCAACGATACCGTGTCGTAATCGCCCGGCACTGCAACCGTATGACTGATGAAAGGTCGCGGTTGCGCCCGTGGCTTGTGTCCAGCGGCGCAGTACCGTCCGGCGGGTGACGCCATTGCGCCACGGTCCTGCTTTGGTCACCCGCCTGCTTGGATCACATGCGGTGCGTGCTTCACATCATTGGGCCCGGCATTGGCGGGCACGCGAGATGGGACTCGCCGAGATCGTTCGGCAGGATTACGTTGTCGTGAATGTTGCGTGATTGCGAACTGATCCACCGGGTGGTGGACGCGTTGCCATCGCAATGATGCTGGCGGGCTGGGGGGGAGATCGCTGAACGTGGCGCTGATAGATGTAGCGGATCAGGAAACGATCCTGGCGCGGGTTGATAGACCGCCGAAGCATGCGCCGCGGGCCGCGCCGATCCGGTCCAGCCCGGCACCGCTGCCGCACCCCGATCCGGCGGAGCCGCCGCCGGCAACGCGGCGCGCGCGCAAGGCAGTCGCGCGCGCCTGGGCGCGGGTGCTCGACCGGCGTTCGCTGCGGGCCGACGTGACCTTCGACGAGGCCGGCGGCAATTCGCTCCTGCTGCTCAGGCTGATCTTCGATCTCGAGCGACAATGCCGGATCGCCCTGCTGCTGGCGCCGTTCTCGACCGATCAGCGGCCGAGCGACATGGCGCGCGCGCTGGATCGCTGCCTGGAGGAGCTGGCGGACGACGTCGCCGACGCGACGCCGGCGCTGTTCGTGCTGCCCGCCATCGGCGGCGACGATCCGCGCCTGGTGGAGTTCCGCACCCTGTGCCGCCCCGCGCTGCGGGCCGAACTGGTCGAGCTGGGCGACTGGCCGGAGCTGCTGGAACCGGGGTTCGACGTGCCGACGCTGGCCAGACGCCTGGCCGGACGCATCGTGGCGCGCGCGCCAACCGGGCCGTTGCTGCTGGCCGGCTGGTCGTACGGAGGGTTCCTCGCGGTCGCGGTCGCGGCGGCACTGGGCGAGGTCGGTCGCGAGGTGGCGTTCGTCGGCGTGCTCGACACCACGGCCTCGCCGACCAGCCTCGTCGACCTGGCGCCGCGGCGGCGCCCGACCAAGTTGGAGAACCTGCGCCAGGTGCCGACCTGGATCCGCACCGGCGATGGCAGGAACCGGCTGGCGGATTTCATCGTCACGCGCGTGGTGGGTCGGCCGCGCCTGCTGCGGCTGGCGGTGCGGCTGCGCCACGTCTGGCTGCCGTTCGGTTTCCGCTTCGACCTGAACCGGCGCATGGGCCTGCGGTTGCGGCGCGACCTGATGGAGGAATGGCGGGGGCGGCGGGAACCGCCGCCGCCGGTGCCCGCCGGGACGGTCGTGATGTTCCGCGCGGCGGAGACCGTGCCGGACGTCCCGGACGAGCGCGGCTGGTGCGTTGCCTATCCGGACCTGCGGGTGGTGCCGGTGACCGGCGGACACACGACGATGCTGGAGCCGCCGCATCTGGCGACGGTGTGCGAACGGGTTACCGAGGCTGCGCTGCGGGCTGTAGGGAGGAACCCATGAGCCTGCGCGATCTGCCGGCGGGCGGCTATGCGTTCGTTCCGGCGGTGATGCAGTATTCCGCCGGCGTGCACGCGCTGCCAGGGTTCCGTATCGAGCGGGTGCGCTTCGCGTCGTTGCTGAAGCTGCGCGACGGGTTTACGCGCATCGCGACATTGCTGCGGGCGGCGGGGCGACCGTTGACCGCTTTCTGCGCCTGCGAGCTGCGCTCCCCGGCGCCGTTCACCGAGGCCGGCTTCCGCGCCTTCAACCAGGACTATACCGGCGTGCTACGGGAGTGGGGGCTGCTGGAGAGCGGCGCCAATCCGGTGGCGCGCAGCAATGTGTGTCCGGAGGTCGATCCGCCAGCGGAACCGTCGTTCCATGCGTTCTGCTATGCCGTGCCGGACGACAGTGACGTGCCATCCTTCGTGGTGGCCGGGTCGGGCGAAGTGCCGGAGGGAAAGGCCAACTACCACGAGCATATCGTCGCACCGGGCGATACCAGCGTGGACGGCATGCGGGCCAAGGCGCGGTTCGTGCTGGGCGAGATGGAGCGGCGCATGGCCGCGGTGGGCGGCGGCTGGTCGAGCGCCACCGGCGTGCAGGTCTACACGGTGTTCGACATCCACCCGTTCCTGGCCGATGAGGTCGTGCGGCGCGGCGCGGCCACGCACGGCGTGACCTGGCATTTCGCCCGCCCGCCGATCGTCGGGCTGGACTTCGAGGTGGATTGCCGTGCGGTGGCGACGGAGCGCGTCGTCGCGGTGTAAATACGTTCGGATCTCGGTATAACCTTCGAGGGCGCTGCGAAGCTCAAGGTCCCCAAACGGTTTCCTCGGTCCATCCGAGATCCGCGAACTCGGCGGCACGCAGCGGCGCCTCGGCCGCAGAGAAGAACTCGTCGAGCTGTGGTGGTTTTCGCGAGGTGGCCGACAGCATCGCGTGCGCCTGGCCGCGATGATGGATCTGGTGCTGGAACAGATGCAGCAGCAGGCGATCGCGTCGCTCGGTCTGCACGCGCGTGTCGCGGTTCACGCGAACGACGGCGTTGAGGTCCGCCTCGGTCAACCCGTTACAGATAGCGATCAGGCGGGCATCGACGGCTTCCTGCTCGCGCATCAGGTGCTGGGCGGTGGCGCGGGGAGCGCGGTCGGCCCAGGCCCGCGGACCGAGCCAGCCGCCCTCCAGGGCGTCGACATAGAACCAGTCGATGATCAGGATGTGGTTGAGCGTCTGGGCGATGCTGGGGAAGAATCCCGTGCGGGGGGCGTCGAAGTCCTGTTGTGTCAGCTCGAGGCAGGCGCTGAGCAGACGGTGGTTGGCCCAGGCGTTGTTGTGGGCCATGGCGCGGTAGGTGCCGACAAGGGACGCGGGCATTGGTGTCTCCGGGCCGAGGGAAGGGCGCGTCATGCTACCAGCACCTCTCCCGCTCTTCGCGGCCCAGGCTCGCGAAGCGCGGGAGAGGCGTACGCTACGCCAACCGGCAGAACGTGATCCAGTGTCCTGCCTCCTACATCAGCGGAATCATCTTCGCCCAGCGGTCCAGTTCCGGCAGGATCTTGTCCGCCTTCTCCGACTCCAAACTCACCACCACGCGCGCCACCCCCATGTCGCGATAGCGCCGCAACTGGTCGGCGTCCTCGCCGGGACCCCAGATCGTCACCGGCAGGTCGTCCGACCCTCGCCCGGCCTCGGCGGCCATCTGGCGGAACTGCGGGAGAAAATCGCCCACGTCGCCGTATTGCGGCCGGCTCTTGTGCGGAATCCAGCCGTTGCCGTAACGGATCGCCCGGCGCGCGGCATAGGGGAACGCGCCACCGACGATGATCGGCGGGTGCGGCTTTTGCACCGGCTTCGGCCACGCCATCATCGGGTCGAAATTCACGAACTCACCGTGGTATTCAGGCTTGGCCTGGGTCCAGATCGCCTGCATCGCCTCGATCCGCTCGCGCGACAGCTTGTGGCGGGTCGCGAAGGCGGTGCCGTGATTCTCGATCTCGTCCTGGTTCCAGCCGTTGCCGATGCCGAACAGAAACCGCCCGCCGGAAAGCTGGTCGATCGAGGCCACCAGCTTGGCGGTCTGGATCGGATCGCGCTGCACCACCAGGCAGATGCCGGTGCCGAGTTTTAGCGTCCTTGTCACCACCGCCGCCGCGGTCAGCGTCACGAACGGATCCATGACGTCGTAGTATTTCTTGGGCAGTTCGCCACCGCCGGCGAACGGCGACTTGCGGGTCAGCGGGATGTGCGAGTGCTCCGGCGCCCAGAGGGATTCGAAGCCGCGCGCCTCCAGCGCCGGCGCCAGTTCGGCGGGTGACATCGAGTAGTCGGTGAAGAACATCGCGGCGGCGATATGCATGGTCGTCCCCTCTGGTTGGTTCAAGTATTGCGCCCGGCACCGATCCGTTCCGGCACGATCCCGCCCGGCAGCACGCGCAGGATCACCAACAGCAGCCCGCTGATCAACAGCTCGCGCATGGCCGCGATCTGCGCCGCCGACAGGAAGGGTAGCAGCGGGGCGGCGAAGCGCGTGCCCTCCAGCAGGATCACCAGGATCGCCGCGCCGACCACCGCGCCTCGATTGTTGCCGACGCCGCCGACCACCAGCGCCAGGACGATGTTGATGGTCAGCAGCGGGGCAAAGATGTCGGGCGCGATATAGGACGTGTAGTGCGCATACAGTGCGCCGGCGAGGCCGAGCACACCGGCGCCGATCGCGAAGGCCTTCAGCTTGAACAGCAGTACGTTCTTGCCGGCGACGGCGGCCACGTCCTCGTCATCGCGCAGCGCGCGCAATACGCGGCCGAACGGCGCCATGGCCAGACGCTGCATCATCAGCAGCACCAGGCCGAGCGCCGCGAGGACGATCGCCAGGAACAGCAGGTTGAACCCGCTCGGCGACAGCGTGCCGCGCCAGGGTCCGGGGATGCCGGCGATGCCGTCAGAGCCATTGGTCAGCCACAGCTCGTTCGACGCGGCGATCCGCACCGATTCGGAAAACCCGAGTGTCACAATGGCAAGATAGTCCGCGCGCAGCCGCGCGGTGACCAGCGCGACGCCGGCACCGGCCAGCGCCGCCGCAGCCGCGCCCGCGGCGACCCCCAGGGGAATGGCGAACCCCGCCTTGGTCAGCAGCGCCGTCGCGTAGCCGCCGACCGCGAAGAAGCCGGCCAGGCCGAGATTGACCATCCCCGCCATGCCCCAGGTCAGGTTCACCCCGAGCGCCATCAGCGCGTAGAGCCCGGCCGTCACCCCCATCGCGACCAGGTAATTCTGCATCAATACGCCCGCGCACCGAGGATGCCGCGCGGGCGCAGCGTCAGCACCAGCAGGATGGCAAGGAAGCCCACGACCGTGCGGTAGTCCGGCGGCAGCACCAGCAGCGACAGCTCCTCCGCCACGCCGACCGCCAGCGCGCCGACCACCGCGCCCGGGATGCTGCCCAGCCCGCCCACCACCGCGGCGGCAAACACCGCCAGCAGCGCGCGAAAACCGGTCAGCGGATCGATCGAGGTGTCCAGCCCGATCAGCATCCCGCCCAGCCCGGCCAGTCCCATCGCGACGAAATTCACCAGCACCGCGATCAGGTCCGCGTCGATCCCCTTGATCGCGGCCAGCATCGGATTGTCGGCAACCGCGCGCATCGCCTTGCCGATCCGCGTGCAGCGCAGGAAGCCGAACAATGTCGCCACCGCAACGGCGGCGATCGCCAGGTCCTCGAGCTGCTGCGGCCCGACGCGCACCCCGCCGAAGCGCCAGTCGCGCAGGATCGGCAGGTCGTAGTCGCGCAGTTGGTTGCCGAAGCCGAGCCGCACGAAGTTCTCCAGCGCGATGGTCAGCGCCACGGAGGCGATCGTCGCGGTGATCAGCCCGGCCGGGCGCAGCGGGCGCAGCACCACCCAGTCCGACGCGACACCCACCGCGCCGGCCGCCAGGAACGCGACAAGGGCAGACGGCACCAGCGACCAGCCCAGCGCGACATTCGCCAGGTAGCCGGCGAAGGCGCCGATGGTGGCGTGCGAGGCCACCGCGAAATTGGGGAACCGCAGCACCGCGTAGATCGCGGTCAGGCCGATCGCGGGGACGGTCAGGATCGCCCCGGACATCAGGCCGTTCAATATCAGTTGCGGAACGTCGGAGAAGGCGGCGGCCATGCGGGGTTGGGGCTTCGCTTAGGGAGACAGAGTTCGCCAGCCCGATCTGTCATTGCGAGGAGCGAAGCGACGAAGCAATCCCCCGCCTCCGGGGCAGCAGATTGCTTCGTCGCTTCGCTCCTCGCAATGACAGGGGGCGTGACAGGGGGCGTGGCCGATCATGCGGGCGACGCAGAGCCTACGCCACCTCAAGGAACTTGAAGGCGCCGTCCTTGGCCTGGTTGTAGCGGAACTTGCAGTCGATGATGTCGCCGATATCGGTGAACACGCAGGGGCCGCTGGCGCCCTCGTACTTGATCGTCTTGCCGGCCTTGAGCGCCGCCAGCCCGTCCACCGCCGTATAGACCTTCTCGCCGTCGCTGTTGATGATCTGGCGCACCGTGTCGCGCAGCGCGGTGCCGGTCGCCTGGCCGGCGCGGGCGATCGTCAGGCAGACGATGCTGATCCAGTCGGTGGCCTGCGCCTCGTACGAATCCGGCGCGGCGATGCCCAGCCGCTTCACCGCGGCGGCGTAGGCGGGCGAGTTCACATCCGCCGAGGGCTGCACGGTGATCACGCCCTCGGTCACCGGCTTCGGCAGCTCCTGCAACGACTTTTCGGTCAACGCGTAGGACTGGGTGAATTTTGCCCCGGTGTAGTCGGCGCGGTACAGGTCGCGCAGCACCACGCCGACATCCGGCGCGTAGCCGTTCAGGTACAGCAGGTCGGGCGAGGTCTTCAGCGCCTGATCGACCTCGGAACGATAGCTGGTCTTGTCCTTGTCGTAGATCAGCGTGCCGGTGATGGCGACGCCCTTCGGCGTCAGCACCTCGGTGAGCCGTTGTTGGGTCGGCAGCGTGAACGGCGCCTGGATCGACAGGATGAACACGCGCTTGCTGGCGTGGCGGATGATGAACTCGGCGTGCTTAGTGGCCTGCAGGAAGTTATTCGGCTGGGTGCGGATCAGATAGCCCTGGTGCGGCAGCTTGGTGATCGTATCGGCACCGGACACGGTGGTGAGGAAGGTCTTGCTCTCCCAGCACACCGGCGCCACCGCCGTGGTCACCGCCGACGCCCAGGTGCCCATGATCACCGGCACCTTCTCCACGTCGATCAGTTTTCGCGCGGCGCGGACCGCCGCTTCCGGGTTGGTCTCGTCGTCCTCCACCACCAGCTCGACCTGGCGGCCGAGCACGCCGCCGGCGGCGTTGACCTCGGTGGCGACGGCCTGCATCGCCTTCAGCATGCGCGGGCCGTCGAACGCGCCGGCCCCGGTCAGCGGCGTCAGCACGCCGAGCCGCAGTTTTCCGACTTGCCCGCGCACCTGGCGTGGGGTCGCCAAGGGCGCGGCGAGCGTGGCGGCGCCCAGCAATGCGGCGCGGCGTGAGACGGGCATCGTCATCCGGAAGTTCCTCTCATGCGTGTTCGGTCATGCGTGTTCAGTCATGCGGCGCGCCACCCAGGAAGAGGCGGCGAATCTCCGGGTCGGCGCGCAGTATGGCGGCAGCACCATCGCGGCTGACGCGGCCGTCGACAAGCAGTGTCGCGCGGTCGGCGATCTCCAGCGCCTGGCTGGCGTTCTGCTCGACCATGGCGATCGCCACGCCATGGCGCCGGATGTCGAGGATCGTGGCGAACAACTGCTCCGCCGCCACCGGCGACAGCCCGGCCGAGGGTTCGTCCAGCAGCAGCAGCGCCGGCTCCACCATCAGCGCCATCGCCATCGCCAGCACCTGCCGCTGCCCGCCGGACAGCGTGCGCGCCGCGCGGTGGCGGCGCTCGGCCAGCAGCGGGAAGCGGGCGAAGGCGGCATCGATCCGCTGGCGCGTCGCGGCGGGGTCGATGAAGCCGCCCATTTCCAGGTTTTCCCGCACGCTCATGCTGGGGAAGACGTTCTGCTCCTGCGGCACGAAGGCGACGCCGAGGCGGCTGATCGCGCGCGGCGGCAACCCACCGAGCGGCGTGTCGCGCAGGTGGATGGTGCCGCGCGCGGGGTGCAGCAGGCCGGCGATCGTCTTCAGCAGCGTGGATTTTCCGGCGCCGTTCGGTCCGATGACGGCATGGATCTCGCCGTCGTTCATTGCCAGGTCGACGCCCTTCAGAACCTCGTCGTCCCGGCCATAGCCCGCGACCACGCCGGCGACGCGCAGCAGCGTCATCTGCGGCGACCCATGTAGGCCTCCTGCACCGGCGGATCGGCCGCGACCTCGGCAAAGCTGCCCTCGCGCAGATGGCGTCCCTCGGCCATGACGATCACCGGGTCGCACAGCGCGGCGATGGTGTCCATGTGGTGCTCGATCAGCAGCACGCTGATGCCGTCGGCGAGAAGCGCGCGCAGATGCTCGCCGATCTCGCGCGCCAGCGTCGGATTCACGCCGGCCACCGGCTCGTCCAGCAGCAGCAGCTTCGGGCGCGCCATCAGGGCGCGGCCGATCTCCAGCAGCTTCTTCTGCCCGCCCGACAGCGCGGCGGCAGGCGCGTGCAGCACGCCGGTCAGGCGCAGGCGTTCGGCGATTCGTTCCGCCTCCTGCCGCAACGATATTTCGCGACGCCGCGCCGTGCCGGTTTGCAGCAGTGCCGGCCAGACCCGCTCGCCCGGCTGCGCGGGGCCATACAGCATCAGGTTTTCCAGCACCGACAGGCGCGGAAAGCCGCGTGCGATCTGGAAGCTGCGCACCAGCCCGGCGCGCGTGACGCGGTCGGCGCGCCAGCCGGTGATCGCCGTCCCGTCGAACATGACGCTGCCGGCGTCCGGGCGCACCAAGCCGGAGATGCAGTTGAACAGCGTCGTCTTGCCGGCGCCGTTCGGGCCGATCAGCCCGGTGATCCGACCCGCGCGCACGCTGAGATCGACGCCGCGCAGCGCGTGCACGCCGTAATAGCTGCGCGCGAGGCCCTGCACGTGGAGGAGGGGCACGGGAAGCGGCGACTCTTGAGACAAGGACATGAAAGGCTGCGTTGCACCGTCCGCCGGTTGCCGGGCGAGAGCGGCCAGACTACGACCGTGCGCGGGGACTGACGAGTGGGGACCGTCATGCGGCGGGCAACTTCGGTCGAGACGCCAACGATCGGCATCGGTCTGGGTGTGCTGGCGTACGGCATGTTCGCGATGCACGACGCCACCATCAAGTGGCTGGTCGCCGAGCTGCCGGTCTGGCAGGTGCTGTTCTGCCGCAGCCTGGCCATCGTCGTCGCCTGTCTCGCGATCGGCCGCGCGAAGCTGCTGGCCCGCGCCGCCGCGACCCCGCTGAAAGCCAACCTGGTGCTGCGCGGCGCGATCACCCTCGCCGCCTGGTTGTGCTATTACACCGCGTCGCGCTCGCTGCCGTTGGCACAGTTGCTGAGCCTGTACTTCGCCTCGCCGCTGGCGGTGACGATGCTGGCCGCGCGGCTGCTCGGCGAGCGGGTGACGCGCGCGCGCTGGGGCGCGGTGCTGGTCGGGTTCGCCGGCATCGTCATGGCGACCGACCCGCTGGGCGTGCGGCTGTCGCTGCCGACCGTGCTGGTGCTGATCGCCGCGGCGCTGTGGGGCTATGGCGTCATCCTGATGCGGCGCATCGCGCGACGCGAGAGCTCGATGCTGCAGATGCTGTATACGAATGGGTTCTTTCTGATCGGCACCGCGGTCGGCTGCGCTTTCGTGTGGCAGACGCCGACCTTGTCGGAGGTCGGCCTGCTGCTGGCGGTCGGCGTGCTTGGCGGGCTGGCGCAGTTCACCCTGTTCGAGGGCTGCCGCCACGCGCCGGCCTCGGTGATGGCGACGGTGGAATACACCGCGCTGATCTGGGCTTTTATCCTGGGCTACGTGTTCTGGCGCGATATTCCGGTGCCGGCGGTGTTCATCGGTGCGGGCCTGATCCTGCTGGCCGGCATGTTGCTGCTGCTGGCGGAGCGGCGGGCCGCACGGGTGCTGGTGGCGCTGCCGGAGGGGTGAGTGCGGCGAGGATTCGCGATGTTTGGCCCGGGCGGAACAAGAGACTCCGGCTTGTCATTCCGGCACCCAGCAAACAGGTATGAAAGCTTCATACTCCGTGCTAGGCTGCCTCAGATGAAGGATGACCCTATGCCCACGATCGAAAAGCGGACCATCAGCCTGCCACACGCCCAGGCGAGCTATATCGACAGTCTCGTTGAGACCGGTAGCTATGCCTCGGCGAGCGAGGTGGTGCGTGCGGGCCTGCGCGCGCTGCAGGAGCGCGACGCCGCTGTCGAGCGCTGGCTGCGCAACGAGGTGATACCGGTCTATGACGCCATGCAGGCCGACCCAGGGCGCGGCATCCCCGCCGAACGGGTCAAGGCGGCACTCCGCGCGCGCCACGCCGATCGCCTGAAGAAGGCCGCGCGTGACGCGTGAGGTCATATTCGCACCAGAGGCGCTGCAGGATCTCTTTGAGCTGTACGATTACATCGCGGCCGACTCCGGCGCCGAGCGGGCGCGTGGCTATACCGACCGCATTGTCGCGGCCTGCCTCGGTCTGGTGACGTTCCCTGAACGCGGCATACGGCGTGACGACCTGCGGCCGGGCCTACGGACCACAACCTTCCGCCGCCGCGTCACCATCGCCTTTCATATCACCGCCACGACGGTCGTCATCGATCGCGTGGTGTATGGCGGGCGAGAACTGAAGCTGCTCTTCGATGATGACAGCAATGACTGACGCACGAGTCATGGTGGCGCCGCCGGAGGTGCGAGCGCGGCGGGAGTCACCAGGGTTTTCTTGACCGAAGTGGACATTATATAGTACACGCCGCCTGCGTGAGGCGTGATGGAATTCGACGGTCCCCGCAAGACCCCGGTGGTTTTCTACGGAACGCCAGCGGGCAGGTCGGTCGTGCTGGACTGGCTCAAGGGCCTCGCGGACGAGGAGCGCGCCGTCATCGGGCAGAACCTGATGCGCGTGCAGTTCCGCTGACCTTTGGGTATGCCTCTCTGCCGGCCGTTGGGCGACGGTCTCTGGGAGGTGCGCAGCGATTGCCCCGGCAACCGGATCGCGCGGCTGCTGTTCAGCATCGTCGACGGCAAGATCGTCGTGCTGCACGGATTTATCAAGAAGACACGAAAAACGCCGGACGATGACATGAAACCGGCGCGCCGGCGCAAACGAGAGTTCGACCGCTAGGAGGCCGCCATGGCGACGACCAAAACACCACGCAGCACCGATGGGTTTCCCACCCTCGATGATTTTCTGGACGCCGAGGGATCCCGCGAAGCATTTCAGGCTGTCGCCATCAAGGAGGTGCTGGCCTGGCAGATCGCACAGGCGATGAAGACGCAAAACCTGTCGCGCAAACGTCTTGCCGAGCGCATGGGTACGAGCCGTAGCCAGATCAGCCGCTTGCTCGATCCCAAGGATGGCAACGTCACCCTGCTGACCTTGCAACGCGCCGCCGAAATGATCGGCCGCAAGGTGCGTCTCGAATTGGTGTGAGTGTTCGGTCCGGACTGGGTGGTCTTGGTGGTGCGGCTCGGGTTGCGCGCGTGAGTTCACCCGGGAGCCTTGAGTTGTGATGTCGTGATTGCCTTGCGCGAAGCTTGGGCACAGTCTTGGGCATCGGATCAGCGAGGAGGGAAACCATGCAACCGATTGTGGCGGTGATTGCGCCCGGCATGATGGGCAGCGGCGTCGGCGGGCGCCTGGCGCAGAACGGCATCGAGGTGCGCACCGCGCTGGGCGGGCGCAGCGCGGCGTCGGTCAAGCGCGCCAAGGAGGCCGGGATGGTGGCGGTGAGCGACGCGCAGATTGCCGCGTGCGACTTCATCCTGTCGATCGTTCCGCCGGGCGAAGCGCAGGGGCTGGCCGACCGGCTGGCGCCCGCCCTGCGCGCCGCGGCGAACAAGCCGATCTATGTCGACTGCAACGCGGTCAATCCAGCGACGGTGCTGCGCATCGCGCGCACGATCGAGGAGACCGGCGCGACATTTGTCGACGGCGGCATCATCGGCGGGCCACCGATGCCCGGCAGCAAGGGCACCAAGCTGTACGTTTCCGGCCCCGCCGCAACGCGCGTCGCGGAACTGGAGAAATACGGGCTGGAGGTGCGGTTGCAGGCCGGACCGATCGGCGCGGCCTCGGCGATGAAGATGTCCTATGCCGGCATCACCAAGGGTTTTACCGCGCTCGGCGCGGCGATGATGCTTGCCGCGGCGCGTGCCGGCACCACCGACGCGCTGCGCGCCGAGATCTCAGCCAGCCAGCCGGCGCTGCATGGCTGGCTGACGCGGCAGATGCCGCGGATGTATTCCAAGGCGTATCGCTGGGTGGCGGAGATGGAGGAGATCTCCGGCTTCGTCGGCGAGGACCCGGCGGCGGCGCAATTCTTCCAGGCCGCCGCGCGGCTGTACGAACGGATCGCGGCCGACTACGAGGGCCAGCGCGCCGAATGCGCGGCGCTGGACGCGTTCTGCGAGCCGAAGACGTGATCCGCGGCACGCATCGCTATCCGCCGATGGAGGGGGTGCACTACGGCATCCCCTTCGCCGAGGCGCTCGCCGAGGAGGTCGACCACGCCGGGTCGCACGCGGTCTATGTGCTGGCCTCCGGCACGCTGGCGCGGCAGACCGACATGATCGACCAGGTGCGCGGCGCGCTGGGCAACCGGCTGGCCGGGGTGTGCGCCAGGATCGGCTCCCACACGCCGCGCATCGACGTGGTCGCGGCGGCGAACGAGGCGCGCGCGCTGCGTGCCGACGCGCTGCTGACGGTGGGCGGCGGGTCGGTGACGGACGCTGCGAAGATGGTCGGGCTGTGCCTGGGCAACGAGGTGAGCGATCCGGCGCAGCTCGACAATTTTCGCGCGCGTATCGGCGCCGATGGGCGCATCGAACGTCCGCCCACGCGGCCGCCGCCGCTGCGCTCGATCGCGGTGCCCACCACGCTGTCGGCCGGCGAGTTCACATCGTTCGCCGGCTGCACCGATACCGTTCGGCAGGTGAAGGAGAGCTACGCGCATCCGTTGCTGACGCCGCGCATGGTGATCCTGGACCCCGCGGCGACCGTACACACGCCGGAATGGCTGTTCCTGTCCACCGGCATCCGCGCGGTGGACCACGCGGTGGAGGACCTCTGCTCGATCGATGCGCAGCCGGTGTCGGACGGCACCTCGCAGCACGCGCTGCGGCTGCTCAGCCGCGGGTTGCGCGCGGTGAAGCGGGACCCGGGCGATCTCGACGCCCGGCTGGACTGCCAGCTTGGCGCCTGGATGTCGATCATGGGATCGCAGAACGGCGTGTCGAAGGGGGCGAGCCACGGCATCGGCCATGTGCTTGGCGGCACCGCCGGCGTGCCGCACGGTTACACGTCGTGCGTCATGCTGCCGCCGGTGCTGCGGTTCAATATCGCCGAAACCGAGGAACGCCAGCGCTGGGTGGCCGAGGCAATGGGCCGGCCGGGCATGCAGGCGGCCGATGCGGTAGCGGAACTGGTTGCCGATCTCGGGCTGCCCGGCACGCTGCGCGCGGTAGGGGTGGGAGCGGATCAGCTCGACACCATCGCGACGGAATCGATGCACGATCGCTGGGTGCACACCAATCCGCGCAAGATCGCCGGTGCTGCGGTGGTGCGGCAGATACTCGAGATGGCCTGGTGAGCGAGGCCTGGTGAGCGGGGCCTGTTGATCGGTGGCCGCCGACACGACGCCAGCCAAAAAGCCCTGCCTGCTGATTCCCATTGTCGTCGCGTGCGCCTTCTTCATGGAGCAGCTCGACTCGACGATCATCACCACGGCGATCCCGGCGATGGCGAAGAGCCTGGGCACCGAGCCGGTGCGGCTCAGCCTGGCGATCACCAGCTATATCCTGAGCCTTGCGGTGTTCATTCCGATCAGCGGGTGGATCGCCGACCGGTTCGGCTCGCGCCGCGTGTTCTGCGCCGCGATCATCGTGTTCACCACCGGCTCCGCGCTGGCCGGGTTCGCGCCCAGCCTGCCGATCCTGGTGGTGACCCGCGTGCTGCAGGGCATGGGCGGGGCGATGCTGAGCCCGGTGGGGCGGCTGATCCTGCTGCGCTCCTTCCCGAAGGAGGAGCTGGCGCGCGCGATGGCCTATGTGGCGATCCCGGCACTGATCGGCCCGACGGTGGGGCCGGTGCTCGGCGGGTTCATCACCACCTATTTCAACTGGCGCTGGATTTTTTACGTCAACATCCCGGTGGGCATGGTCGGCATTGCACTGGCGCTGCGCTACACTGAGGACTTCCGCGCCACCGCGCCTAGCCGATTCGACCTGCGCGGGTTCATCATCGTCGGGATCGGGCTGGCGACGCTGCAATTCGGCTTCGAGAATATCGGCCGCCACGTGCTGCCGCCGGCGGCGATCGCGGCGTCGTTCGTCGCCGCGGCGGTGGCGCTGAGCCTGTTCGGCTGGCACGTGCGCGGGCATCCCCATCCGGTGCTGGATCTGGGACTGTTCCGCATCCGGACGTTCCGCATCGGTGTGCTGGCCGGCGGGTTCTGCCGTCCCGGGATGAACTCGGTGCCGTTCCTGCTGCCGCTGCTGTTCCAGCTCGGCTTCGGTCTCAGCCCGCTGCATTCGGGGCTGCTGACGTTTGCCTCGGCGATCGGCTCGATCACCGTGCGGCCGATGTCGTTCACCCTGCTGCGCCTGTTCGGCTTCCGCCGGCTGCTTTCGCCAATGCGATCGTTGCCACGCTGGTCATGGCCGGTTTCGCGCTGCTCGGGCCTAGCACGCCGCACTGGATGATCCTGGCTTATATCCTGATGTTCGGCGTGGTGCGGACGACGCAGTTCAACACCTCCAACATGCTAGCCTATTCGGAGATTCCGCCGGCGCGGCTCAGTCGTTCCACTAGCCTCGGCAGCGCGGCGCAACAGCTTACGCTCGGGTTCGGCGTGTCGATCAGCGCGGCGCTGCTGGATACGGTGATGCCGCATGCGGGCGTGCCGACGCTGCACGACTTCCGCACCGTGTTCCTGGTGATGGCGCTGATCCCGCTGCTGGCCTCGCCCGGCTTCCTGCCGCTGGCGGAGACCGACGGCGTCGAGGTCAGCCGCCACCGCGGGCGCGGCGCGCAGCCGGTGCGGTAGGCGGCTGTTCAAGGGTGCGGCTGTTCAGGCCCGGCTGTTCAAGGTTGGGGCCGCGTGATATCCGCGCCGGGGGGAAACATCGCCACGAGACAGGGGGACAGAGCATGAGTGACGGAACGACGCTGAAGATATTGGGGATCGCCGGTAGCCTGCGCCGCGGCTCGTTCAACGCGGCGGCGCTGCGGGCGGCGCAGGAGCTGGCACCCGCCGGCATGACGATCGACATCTTCGATATCGCGGCGATCCCGCTGTACAACGAGGACGTCAAGGCGCAGGGTTTTCCCCCGGTCGTTGCGGACCTGCGGGCACGCATCAAGGCGGCGGATGGGCTGCTGCTGGCGACGCCGGAGTACAACTACTCGACCTCGGGGGTGCTGAAGAACGCGATCGACTGGGCGTCGCGTCCACCGGAGCAGCCGTTCGACGGCAAGCCGATCGCGCTGATGGGGGCGAGCGGCGGCGCGCTGGGGACGGCGCGGGCGCAGTATCACCTGCGGCAGATGTTCATCTTCCTCAACGCGCACATCCTGAACCGGCCGGAGGTGATGATCGGCGCGGCGCCGAGCAAGTTCGACGCCGCGGGCAAGCTGACCGATCAGCCGACGCGGGATTTCGTGGCGGCGATGCTGGTGGCGTTCAAGGCGTGGATCGCGAAGCTGCGCTGAGGGCGGCGGCGTAGGGCGGAACAGCGTAGCGCATTCCGCCATTGCGGCACGATGCGGCGGAATGCGCTACGCTGTTCCGCCCTACATCCCTGCCCTAGGTCCTTGCGGCGCGGTGGTACTCGCGGTTGGGCATCATGTCGGTGCCCGAGGCCATGCGGTTCGACAGGTTGAAGAAGGCGACGGTCTCGTTCAGGTCGAACATGTCGGATGTCGACAGGCCAACCTGCTTCAGCGCCGCGCGATCCGCGTCGTCGATCAGCCAGGGCGTGGCCGTCATCTTCCAGGCGTAGTCCAGCATCGCGCGCTGGCGTGGATCCAGCTCCGCCACGCGGTAGTTGAGTGCCATCATCTCGCCCAGCTCGGGATCGCCCGATAGCAGGCGCACCGCCGCACCATGAGCGACGAGGCAATAGTAGCAGCGGTTGGCGGATGAGACGACCACGGCGATCATTTCGCGCTCGAGCTTCGACAGGCCGGACTCTGACAGCATGATCTCGTTGTATGTCGCGATGAAGTTGCGCAGGCGCTGCGGCTTCAGGCTGTAGGTGCTGTAGACATTGGGGACGAAGCCGAGTTTTTCCACGCATTTGCGCCAGATTGTCTGGAGGTCGTTGTCCAGAGTCTGCGGGTCGGGGACGCCGAGTTGGGAGATGTGGGCTGGTTGGGGCATGGGTAACGCTCCTGGAGTATATTCGGCTTGAGTGGAATTGCGTGCACCGCTCGCGCGCTGGCGCGAGAGGTGGCGGAGCGTCGCGACGCGGGTGAGGGTGGTGCGTGCGGGCAGCACCCTCACCCTCGTCGCTTCGCGCCTCGACCTCGCCCGCGAAGAGCGGGAGAGGTGTACGCGGCGGTACATCTCAATCCAGCACTTCCTTGTTGACCACATTGTCCCGCCTCGGCGCACCATCCAGTACGGACAGGATGTTCTCCGCCGTTGCTACCGCCACGGCGGCCATCGCCTCGGTGGTCACTCCGGCCATGTGCGGCGCGGCAATCACGTTGGGCAGCTTGAGCAGCGGATTGTCCTGCGGCGTCGGCTCTGCGGCGAACACATCCAGGCCGGCGCCGGCAATGTGGCCGCTGGTCAGCGCGGCGTGCAGCGCTGGCTCCTCGATGATGCCGCCGCGCGCGGTGTTCACGATGAACGCGCCCCGCTTCATCCCGGCGAACCGCGCCGCGTTGAACATGCCCAGCGTCTCCGGCGTCTTCGGGCAGTGGATGGTGACGAAATCGGCCGCGGGCAGCGCCGCGTCGAGGTCGGTCATCTTGGTGCAGCCGGCGGTGGCGATCACCGCGGCATCGACGTAGGGATCGTAGGTCAGCACACGCATGTCGAACCCCAGGCAGCGCTTCGCGATGCGCGAGCCTATCCGGCCGAAGCCGACGATCAGGATCGTCTTGCCCGCCAGCTCCATCGGCAGCACGGCGCGCGGATCGCGCCACTTGCCGTCGCGCACCGCCGCATCCAGCGCGCGGCCGTGCTTGGCCAGCGCGAGCATCATGTGGAACGCCTGCTCGGCGACGCTGGTCGAGTTCGCCGTGCCCCCGATCATCAGCGGCACGCGGCGCGCGGTCAGCGCCGGCACCTCGACCGCGTCATAGCCGACGCCGATGCGGGCCACCACCTGCAGCATCGGCGCGGCGTCCATCTCGGTCTGCCTGAACGGCGTGCCCCACAGCGCGACGCCCGCGGCATCCGCCAGCAGCGGCAGCAGATCCGCCTGCGTGATCGCCGCGTTGTAGATGATCGTGTCGATGTCCTCGCGCGCGAGCAGGACGTCCCTGCCCGGCTGGTCCAGCATGTGCGGGATCAGTACTTTCTTGCGATTGGTGGCCATGTTGCGGCGGTGTCCTGGCATGAGGTTCAAGGCGGCGGTTCGAGCTTACACCTTTCTCGCGGTTGCGAGAGAGGCCGAGGAGCGGGGTGGGTGAGCGGGGTGCCGCGGGCAGCACCCTCACCCTCGGCGCTGCGCGCCTCGACCTCTCCCGCGAAGGGCGGGAGAGGTGTACTGTTTTTTTTTAGAGTTTTCGTTGCAGGTTGGCGACGTAGCTGCGGTTCCAGGTCGGCGCCAGCATCACCTCGTTCATCACCAGGTGCTTCGGCAGGCAGGCGATGTAGCGGATCAGGTCGCCACAATCCGCCGCCTGCACCATGCGCGCGCGCATCTCCGGGCTTACCGGGTTGGGCCGCTTGTCCAGGATCGGCGTCGCCACCTCACCCGGCAGGAACACGGTGGAGCGGATGCCGTTGACGCACTCCTCCATGTTGATCGAGTGGCTCATCGCCACCACGCCGTGCTTGGCGGCGGTGTAGATCGGGCCGGAGAATCCGCCGATGAAGCGCCCGGCCATCGAGGAGGTGTGGATCAGCACGCCATCCTGCTGCGCGCGCATCAGCGGCAGCGCAACAGTCACGCAATAGAGCGCGGCCGACAGGTTGCCGTGCACCAGCTCGTCGATCCCCGCCGGGGTCAGTTGGTTCCAATGGCGATCCGTGATGTTCAATCCGGCGTTGTTCACCAGGATGTCCAGCCGGCCCAGCGTGTCCTTGATGAAGGCGCCGACCTTTAGCACCTGCGGCGACTGCATCAGGTCGGCCGGCTGCACATGCGCCGCCGCGCCGGTGGTGTTGGAATTGGCGCGGATGCGTGCGGCGACATCTTCGAGCGGGGCGGGGCGGCGGCCGGTGAGGACGAGCGTGGCACCTTCCTCGGCCAGCGCCAGCGCCGCGGCCTCGCCGATGCCGCTGCCGGCCCCGGTCACCCAGGCGACTTTTCCGGTGAGCTTGCCCATGCGCGTTCCTCCCGCTCCGGCCGTCGCGGCCGGGCGCATTCAAGTTGGTCGCCGTGCGGACCGCAAGGGCGGGGCGCCAGTACGGCGGCTACTTGCAGGGGTAACGTTCGGCTAGGAAGTGGAACAATCCGGTGGTGGCCGCGTCGGACTCGCGCGACGGCACCGCGCGGACCCAGGTGGCGAACTCGTGCAGGGTCACCTCGCGTTTGGTGCCCGGCGGGATGCAGAACGGCTTGGTGCTGATGTGCTGGAACAGGACATCCACCGCGCCCTGCGCGAAACCGTCGCAATAGTTCAGCCGCGCCGGGCCGGTGGCATCGCGCGGATTTGCGCTGCACATCTCGGCAAGGTCGCCGGCGGTGCGCGCGTGCAGGCTGACCGCCTGGGCGCGGGCGGCGCCGGTGGACAGCGGCGCGGCGAGCAGCGCGGCGGCGGCAAGCAGCGTGGTGGGGTTCATGCAGGGTCTCCTGGCGTTGGGCGGAGGGTAGCAACGGGTTGATGGCACGATAAGGGCGGTGCGCGCGAGGGTCGGGGTGCTGCCCCGAGGCTGCACCGGGGCGGGTTGAACCGACTGAAGCGGTGCGGGAATGCCGCGACCGAAGGATGACAAATACCTGGCTTTGGCCGCTGCGGGACGTGCGGATGTCATCGTCAGCAGGGTCGTGTTTCAGTTTGAATATGTTCCTACTTGACGCCTCTCGCGCTCGCTGTCGCCCGGCGCTAGGTTCCCCGCATGGACACATTCACGATCGTGCCGCACGCGCGTGCCGGGACCTACCAAGTCGTGGCAACCGCGGGAGATGGGAAGCGGACGATTTTGGCAACCTACCAGACTGAACAAGCCGCAGTGGCGCGCCTGAGGCGTCTGCAAGAGAAATCCGGGGTCGTTCAGTTGCGGGAAGCACGGAACTGGCGCGGCTGATCCTCGGCTTCCCGCGCCGCCGCGAGCGCTCCCGCCGCCCGGCGCCGATGCCGCGAGACCGTCACCATCCCGTCATTGGTCCGCCGCCATACTGTCCGCTAGCTCCCCCAGGCCAGGGTCGCGGGTGGGCGCCTCGGGCTGCCCTCGGGCGTCCATCCGTCATTGTCTCAGTGCCGGGCGACATCGGGCATGCGGAGAATGGAGCGCGCGCCACGTCGCGGTAAACATTTCGTCACCGGGTTACTCCGGCGTTGAGCGATGGGTGAGTACCAGGCTACGCTGTTTTGGCAGCCACACCGCGACGCAGGAGGCACGAGATGGGCCACATCATCAAGATTGTCGTCAACTTTTTCGCGGTCTTGATCATCGGCGAGTGCATTGTGGCGGCGATTTCGTTCTGAGCGATACAAAAAGCCCCGCCGTTGGCAGCGGGGCCAAGTGGGGGGCTGTCGATTGGCTGCGGGAGGCGGGAGCCTGGTCGCATCCTGTCATGCAGCGCTGGCCGACCCATTGGAATCCGCGACCAATCTCAAGCGAAAAGTGGGTCGGGCAGCGCGTCGGCTTGATCCAGATCAGTGCGGCACCAGCGAGAACACCCAGCATTGCAACAGCCTAGCCTGGGCCCTTCTTTCGGGCTGGGCAACGCGGGCGGACGTTCTGGCTGCCCTGCCTCGGCGTCCGCCCGTGCCGTCTCGATCCCGCTTCGTGCCACCCTCAACCAAAAGGGGACGGCTGCCGTGTTTGCGTTGGGCCTGGTCGCGTGGCTGGTCTGCTCCGTGCTCGTCGCGGTGGCATTCGGCTACTGCGCGTTGAGCGAGGAGTAGGGCCGTCCGAGTTGCGATAGGCCATGTCCGAATCAGGCCATGGGAATTTCAACTTGGGACATTCTCAGCAAGCCGGTCCGCGACGCACCCGCCAAGCGAAGGAGGGGGTTTCGCCGTTGCTGTGACCAACATAGTGTTGGCGGCTCACATGACCGGCACGCCTGCATTCGACTACGCGGACCAGCAGCGCATCATCGACGAGATGCGCGCGAAGGATCTGTTCTTCGTCGGCGGGATTCCGAAGTCAGGGACCACGTGGCTGCAGATCCTGCTCAACGCCCATCCGGAAGTGAGTTGCGCCGGCGAAGGTCATTTCCTGACATCCCTGGCGCCGCTGCTCACGAACGCGCTAAATCAGCACAACGTGGTCATCGCCCGCACGAATCACGGTGTGCTACAGCAGTTTGCCGTGTTTCCAGAATTTGACCGCCAGAATTTGAGGTTTCTGTTCGTATCGGCGATCCTGTTACTTATGGCGGCGTCCGGAAAGGCACGGGACGCTCGGATCGTGGGCGAGAAGACGCCGGACAACCTGCTCGGTTTCCCGGTACTCAGCGAGCTCTTGCCGGCGGCGAAGTTCATCCACATCCTGCGCGATCCGCGCGACTGCGCAGTCTCGACCTGGTTTCACATTCAGCGAACCGAAGCCAAGGCAGCGCAGAACAGGTTTCCCACGCTGGGCACAATGGTCGCGCACATCGCCCAGCAGTGGCGCGACGTGGTCGGCTTTTGGGAGCGTTTCGCTGAAGCCTCAGCCGCGCGCTGCGCCTTGGTGCGATATGAGGACCTCGCGGCTCGACCGCAATCGGAGCTGCTGCGACTGTTCGAATTTCTCCGGGCGAGCACGCTGCCCGCGACGATCGACGACTGCGTCGCCGCCGGCGACTTCGCGCGGCTGAGCGGGGGGCGCCCACCGGGGGTCGAGGATCGTGGTTCGCTGCTGCGCCAGGGCCTTCCGGGCGACTGGCGGAACCACTTCACGCAAGCCGAGGTTGTTTCGTGTCGGCAGATCGCGGGCGGCACGATGGCGCGCTATGGGTATGGCGATTGACACATGGTCCGAGAGTTCGGCCGATTTACGACCGCCCTCCCTGGATCACGGTGAACCGGGGCCCCCGGCTGCATCTGGGTGCATCCGCGTGCATCGGCCTGCATCCGCCGCGAAAATGGAAAGCCTGTTCTCCGAGACCTCGGCCTGATAGTAAAATTTTCCCGCATCGTGGTGCCCGGCACGGGCCGGCTGACTGCGTTGGAAATTCCTTGCTGTGCTGGCTTCCTCGCCGGCCTCGCAGACAGGAAATATTTCCTTTGCATACCCTTGTGTTCGTGGTATGTTCCTGAGACTTACAACCCAGGAGCGCCACACCATGACCCAGCCCACCCCCCAGTTGCAACCCCTCCCCCTCGACCCCGTCACCTTCGCCGCCATGCTCCGCACCACCGTGGACGCCCTGCCGTTCCACCCGCAGGCATCGGCGGAGGAAAAAGCCCACATGCGCGAGGCTGCCTCGCTCGTCGTCGCTGCGCTGCGCCCACGCGACCCGCTGGAGGCGGTGCTCGCCGCGCGCTTCGTCAGCGCGCACTACCACGTGATGGACGATTTCCGCGCCGCCGCGCAGCCGAACCTGCCGCCCGCCCTGCAGCTTCGCTACCAGGGGCGGGCGATCGCGTTGTGCAAGACGATGGACGCCACGCTGGAGACGTTCCTGGACCGGCAAACCGAGGCGCCGCGGCGGCCGGCGGTGGTGGCGGCGGAGGTGGCGGCACCGGAAGCGCAGCCGGCGGCTGAGGCCGCCCGGACGGACGCGCCGGCGGCCCCGGCCCCGGAGGAGCCGACGCCTGAAGCCGCCCTGGCAAGCACGCCGCCGCGGCCTGTGGTGGAGGGACGGCACGCACGCCGCTGCCGCGAGCGCGCCGAGCGGCACGCCGCGCGCGCGAAGGCGGCTGGCGTCGCCCTGGGTGGCCCGGGCCAGGAGCTGCACAAGCGGCTGCTGGCCGAGGTTGCGGCCCGCGCGGCGGCCTCCATGACCGCGCTCGCGGCGTGAGGGGAGGAATCACCCATGCACCGTGAGAGCACCGAGGGTCGCACCGGCCCGTTGCGCAACGGCAATCCGCGCGGGGATCCGAGCCTCGCGCCGCGCTGTGGGGCGAAGAACCGCGCGGGGTGTCCGTGCCGGGCGCCGGCGATGAAGAATGGACGGTGTCGGATGCACGGTGGCAAGTCCACCGGCCCGCGCACCGCGGAGGGCCTCGCCAGGATGCGGGCTGCCAGGACGACGCACGGCTACTACACCGCCGAAAGCAAGGCGGCACGGCGCCGCGTGGCCGCCTTCATCGCCGAGACGCGTGCGCTGCTGGCGGCGCAGCGCGCGGCCGCCGTCGTTGCGAAGACGCGCGCCCTGCTCGCGTTGCAGCGCGCCGGCGCTCACCCGGTGGAGCCGATCGCGCCGCGCTACCTGCGCCTGGTGGGTGCAGCCGCGCCGGGGGGTCGGAAAGTGCGGGCGGGGGGGAAGAGCCGGTGCAACGTGAAGGGAGGCGCGGTCGGTTGAGCGGTCGATCGTACACCTCTTCCGCTGTTCGCGGGCTTGGGCTGCGAGGCGGGTCAACGGCGGGGTGGTGCGTGCGGCACGACCCTCACCCGCGTCGCAAGGGCTCCGCGACCTCTCCCGCGAAAAGCGGGAGAGGTTTACGGGTGGCGGCGCCATGACGTGGGGCGCCGGCCATGACGGGGGGGTGGCCATGACAATGGAGGGGGGCGCGCGGGGCGCGTGGCCTCTCATCGTCACGGCTGACCTTGCACCTGCCACCGCTGCCAGCCCGAAGCGCGCAGCTCGCACGCGGGGCAGGTGCCGCAGCCGTAGCCCCAGTCGTGCCGATGCATCCGGTCGCCCAGGTAGCAGCTATGCGTGCGCTCGCGGATCAGCTCCACCAGGGGCGCGCCGCCCAGCGCCTGCGCCAGCTCCCAGGTCGCCGCCTTGTCGCGCCACATCAGCGGCGTCTCCAGCACAAAGCGGCGCTGCATCCCCAGATTGAGCGCAAGCTGCATCGCCTTGATCGTGTCGTCGCGGCAGTCGGGGTAGCCCGAGTAGTCGGTCTCACACATCCCGGCGACGATGCGGCGCAGCCCGCGCCGCCAGGCGATGGCGGCGGCGTAGGTCAGGAACAGCAGGTTGCGGCCGGGCACGAAGGTGTTGGGCAGCCCTTCGGCGGTCATCGCGATCGCCGTCTCGCTGGTCAGCGCGGAGGTGCCGACCGCGGCCAGGCCGGATGCCATGTCCACGATGTGGTCCTCGCCGAGCCGGCCACCCCAATCGGCGATGGCGGCGAGGCCGGCGCGGACCGGCGCGCGGCATGCCAGCTCCACCGCGTGGCGCTGGCCGTAGGCGAAGCCCACCGTCTCGACGTGGCGATACCGCGCCAGCGCCCAGGCCAGGCAGGTCGCGCTGTCCTGGCCGCCGGAGAACAACACCAGCGCGCCGTCCTGTCCCCGCTCCCTGTCTTCCGTCATCGGCGCACTATATCCTAGTGTCCTGCCCCCGAAGTTCGCTGCCGCCTGCAGCGAAGGTAGGGGATCGGAAGGCTACTGCAAACAAGGCGCCATGGACCTCGACTTCAGCGAAGACGAAATCCGCCGCTACTCGCGCCACATCCTGCTGGCCGAGGTGGGCGGCACCGGCCAGGCCAGGCTGAAGGCCGCGCGGGTGCTGGTGGTGGGCGCCGGCGGGCTGGGCAGTCCGCTGATGCTGTACCTGGCGGCGGCCGGGGTCGGCACCATCGGGGTGGTCGACGACGACCGGGTGGAGCTGTCCAACCTGCAGCGCCAGATCGCCCACACCACCGCGCGGATCGGCACGCCCAAGGTGGAATCGGCGGCCATGGCGGCCGCGGCGATCAACCCCGGCGTGCGGATCGAGCCGCACGCGCTGCGGCTGAACGCGGACAACGCGCTGTCGCTGATCGAGCGCTACGACCTGGTGTGCGACGGGACCGACAATTTCGCCACCCGCTTCCTGGTGGCCGACGCCTGCGTGCTGGCGCGGCGCACCCTGGTCTCCGCCGCGGTGCTGCGCTTCGAGGGCCAGCTTTCGGTGTTCAAGCCGCACGTGGCGGGGCCGTGCTACCGGTGCCTCTATGGCGAAGCGCCGCCGGAGGGCGCGGTGCCGACTTGCAGCGAGGCGGGCGTGCTGGGTGCGGTCACCGGCGTGATGGGCACGCTGCAGGCGACCGAGGTGCTGAAGGAGATTCTTGGCGTCGGCGAGACGCTCGCCGGGCGGCTACTGATCTGGGACGCGCTGGCCAGCCGGTTCCGCACCGTTCGGCTGCGGCCCGACCCGCAGTGTGCGCTGTGCGGGGCGGAGGCGACGATCAGGGACCTGTCCGCGCGCCGCGATGTGGCGGCACCCGCCCCGGATCGTCGTCCGGGGCAAGCCTGTGCCGTCTGAGCCGCTTGGCATCCTGCTGCTGTCCGGCGCGCATGACCGCGCACACTACGCCTTCGTGCTGGCGACGGGCGCGGCGTCGATTGGGCGGCGCGTGGTGATCTTCGCCAGCAACGCCGGCTGCCACGCGCTGCTGGCGGACTGGTCGGGCCTGACCGACGCCGCTCGCGACGCGCGGATCAGCGCCGCCGGCGTCGCCGGGCTCGACGAGCTGCGCGACGCTGCCACCGCCTTGGATATTGGACTGATCGCCTGCGAGGCGGGGCTGCGCGCCGAGGGGTTGGACGCGGCGCCGCTGTATCCCGGGGTGCGGGTCGCCGGCGTGGTGACCTTCCTCTCCGAGGTCGGTGCGGGTCAGATGGTGGCGATCTGACGGCAGTTCCCGTCTTGGCCGGGCGGTGTCGCCCGCCGTCATGGCCGGGCCCCTTGTCCCCGGGCACTTGTCCCGGGGACAAGGGGCCCGGCCATCTGCGCTTCGGCCGCGGTGCGCGGATGGCCGGCACAGGGCCGGCCATGACGAGACGCCCTAAGCGGAGGCTTGACCGGCGCGGTGCGAGCTTGGCACGCAGGCGGCATGTCCGTTGCGGCTCCGGTGTTCGGTCTTCGCCTGGCAATGTTCGGCGTGCTGCTGATGACCATGACGCCGGCGTGGGGGCAGGGCACCGGCGCGCCGCCGGTGGTGCGGCCGCAGGGACCGGCACACGCCGTGAAGGCGCCGCCGGGCAGCGCCGCCCTGCCGCTGCCGCCTCCCCCCGCGCCGCCGCCGCCACTTGCCGCCGCGCGGCCGGCCGTTCCGCCGGGCACGGCGGCCAAACCCGGATCGGCCGCCCCGGCGAAGCCACCGCCGCTGCCGCAGGACCCGAACAAGGGCAGCAACAGCGGCCTGCCCCTCCCGCGTTTCGTCTCGTTGCGGCCGGCGCAGGTGAACCTGCGCGCCGGGCCGGGGGAGCGCTACCAGATCGAATGGGTCTATCAGCGGCGCGACCTGCCGGTGGAGATCGAGCGGGAATTCGATATCTGGCGGCTAATCCGGGACTCGGACGGGGTGCGCGGCTGGGTGCAGGAGGTGATGCTGATGGGGCGGCGCAGCTTCGAGGTGACCGGCGCGGACCGCACCCTGCGGCATGATCCGGACGAGGCGTCGCGCGCGGTGGCGATCCTCAAGCCCGGCGTGATCGGCCGCATCCGCGCCTGCGCGGCGAAATCCGACTGGTGCCAGGTGCAGGTGGACGACTTTCGAGGTTGGCTGCGGCGCGGGGAGTTCTGGGGCACATTCCCGGGCGAGCCGGTCGGCAACTGAGTCGCGGTAGGGACGCGCATTACTGCGCGCGCCCCGCACAGAACCGTACGTGCGGCATTC
>Ga0209415_10001436_pt1 | contig 45677 bp, 37 predicted proteins | sample PeaSoiSIISIP2007_FD_187696 | JGI IMG/M metagenome (GOLD analysis project Ga0209415, IMG submission 187696) | Peat soil microbial communities from Weissenstadt, Germany - SII-SIP-2007 (SPAdes) (version 2) | ecosystem: Environmental > Terrestrial > Soil > Wetlands > Peat | place: Germany... | reverse complement strand
AGGAACTCGCGCAAAACGGAGTGCGGCGCGAAACAGTTCCTGATCTCCTTGGCGGTGCGCGCCGCACCCTTTGCGCTATGCTGGAAACTGGTCCAGCAACTCCTCCAGCTGATGCGCGTCCGTGACCGGCAAACGGCACGCGTAATTCTCGCAAACATACACGGTGGGACGGCCCCCGGCGGCGGGCATGGCAGGGCCCACGACCTTATTCCGCAAAAGCACGGCATTCGGAAGAAAATGCCGTCGAATTACCCCCAGCATATCCCGCATAGCCGGATCTTCCATCGGCCCGGCCAATACGATTTCCATGGGCCGGGCAAGCGCGAACGAATGTGCCGCCAGCATTTGCGGAATACCCGCCCCGGCCGATTTGAGACGGGAAGAAAACGCGCGTAGCGTCCGCTCTGCCGCGTCGCGGAAATCGGCGCGACCGGTCATACGCGCCAGACGAAGCAACAGCAACGCCATCCCGGAGTTGCCGGAAGGCTCGGCCCCGTCGTAGTCGTCCTTCAAGCGCAGCACCAGGCCGCCGCCCGCTTCTGAAAGGGTGGTGCCCGTGCTGAAAAAAGCCCCGTTCTCCCGATCCTCGAACAACTCCATCGCCCGCTCGGCCAGCCGGATCGCCCAATTCAGATCGCCCTCTTCAAAGCTGGTCTCGTAGAGATCGAGCAGCGCCAGCGCGGCGAATGCATAGTCGTCGAGGAACCCGTCGACGGCGGCCTCGCCCCCGCAGTAGCGCCGCCGCAGGACCTGACGCTCCTGGTCCCATAGACGGGTCCGAAGGAAGTTCGCGGCGCCCCGGGCGGCGTCCGCATAGCCGGGCTCGTTCAGGATCTGCGCGCCCTTGGCGAAGGCGGAGATCATCATCCCATTCCAACTCGAGAGGATCTTGCCGTCGCGCTGCGGACGGGGCCGGGTGGATCGAATTTCCAGGAGCCTCGGCGAGGCCTTCTTCAGCGCTGCGCGGACATCGTCGATCGAGACTTCCGCCTCCGCCGCGGTCTCTTCGAGGGTGTGGGCCTCGTACAGAATGTTTCGTCCGCGAAACTCGCCATGCGGATCTTCCTCCACATTTCCGCTCGCCTCCACTCCGTAGTGGAAACTGAAAATCGAAGCGTCCCGCGGACCCAGCGCATCCTCGATCTCTTCCCTGCTCCACAGATAAAAAGCGCCTTCGCTCTTGTCGTGCGGGCGGGCCGGGTCTGCCGCGCTGTCGGCATCTTCGGCCGAATAGAATCCCCCGCCGGCATCCGTCAAGTCCCGCAGCACATAAGAAAGGATGTCGCGCGCGACGGTAGCGTATTGTCCGTCGCGGGTAATTTGAAACGCTTCCAGATAGGAAACCGCGAGCTGGGCCTGATCGTACAGCATTTTCTCGAAATGCGGCACAAACCAGCGTTCATCCACGGAATAACGATGGAAGCCACCGCCGAGCTGGTCGTGCATTCCACCCTTGGCCATCTCGCGCAGGGTGAGCAGCACCATCTCCATCGCTTCCTCGCTTCCGCCGGCGGCATGGTAGCGGAGCAGAAAGTTGTAAATGCTCGGCCGGGGAAACTTGGGCGCGCCGCCAAATCCGCCGAGCCTCGAATCGAACATTCGGCGAAACACATGAAAGGCCGTATCCAGCGCCTCTTTACCTGCAACCTCCTGGTTGGGCGCATCACCGGAACTCCTCGCGCGCTGCCGCAACTGCTCGAGCACCTTGACGCCGGACTCCTCAATCCGATCCCGATCCTCCTGCCACGCTCTTGCCAGATTCTGAAGGATCGCCGGGAATCCAGGGCGTCCATAGCGGTTATCGGGCGGGAAATAAGTCCCTCCGTAGAAGGGTTTTCGATCCGGCGTTAGCCACACGGACATCGGCCATCCGCCGCTGCCGGTGGAGGCTTGCACGAACAGCATGTAGACCCGATCGACGTCCGGACGCTCTTCGCGATCCACTTTGATCGAAACAAAATATTGGTTCAGGAGCTGGGCGACGCCCTCATTCTCGAACGACTCGCGCTCCATGACGTGGCACCAGTGGCAGGTCGAGTATCCAATCGACAGAAAGATCGGTTTGTTCTCCCGCGCGGCTGTTTCAAAAGCTTCCTCGCCCCAGGGGTACCAGTCGACCGGGTTGTGCGCGTGCTGAAGCAGGTAAGGACTCTTCTCACGGGCCAGGCGGTTGGTGGGCATGCAGGAAGCTCGAATCCATTCTCACACGGGCTATCCGGACGCCCGTTTCGGTTGTACGACAGACCGCCCTTGGCTCACTCGTCCACTGGCGCGAGAGCACTTGCGCCAGCAGCGCGGCGTCAATCAAATCCAAGACGAAGACCGCCCCGGCGGATTCCATTCTCGACGCGACAGTTGCTGAACCCCGGCCAAGCCGGCTCCACAACTGATCATCGATTACTTTGGCAAGCGCAATCTGCCGCACACGGCCGCCGAAGATCTGTTGGAAATCGTTTAGGTGCCTCGTTGAACGTGGGAATGATGACGCAGATCTCTATGGGCGTACCAGCTTGGTGCCTACCGCAAAGAGGAGCAGTCCGTAACGGGAAAACGTAATGTATTTTTCAAGTGCATGCAGGACATCCGGCAAATGCCAATGAATAGTCGCTCCCAGAAATGAGAAGCCTTGGTAGGCATGGCATTGGCATTGGTTAAATTCGGACGCCTGCAGTAGACCGAGCAGTTTCTCGGGAGTGAAATGCGTGACGTGTTGGTCTTGATAAGAGACCGGCGCGAGCCGATTGACGAATTGTTCGATCAGGGGCCAAAGAGACGAGTAATTTGGCGTGGAGATAAATACGCCCCCCCCGGGGGTGAGAAGCCGGTAGGCCTCTTTCAGCACAGCCGTTCCTTCCTCCAACGAGAGATGTTCCAAGAGCTCCACGATCGTAACAACGTCAAAGGAACCATCGGGAAAGGGAAAGGGGTAGCCGTCGACACAAAGGAACCTCTTGGTGTCAGACGAGTAATTTGCAGTGGCGTGGGTAATCTGTTCCCGTGCGACATCAACGCCTATCGAGCATTGGCCCGGTGGCAGCAACCCAATGAATGTTCCTGGGCCACACCCTATGTCTAGGTGGGTTGAACGACCCATCACGTGCTCGGCAAGGTAAGAAAACTTCAGATGGTGCCACTTGCTCTGGATCCCAGAACGCCGGTTAAAAACATGATCGTAATAACCAACAGGTATCGTGGAGTAATCAAACATCGGCATGGAAGCGACTAACGTTGAAAAAGCCGCGATACGACCGTATCTGGCCAGACTCGACTTCGATGAGCCGGAATGGGACGGGTGGTGCGCAGTGATCCAGTCGAGACATCCACGGTTTCGACGCGGCGGAGCACGCCCCTGTCCGATTTGAACAGGATCAGGTTCGCAGGGTCAATTGTAATAAACGGACCTCCCCAGTATTCAGGATCCCACTCGACTTGGCTCCCGCTCTTGCGAAATACAACCGCGGGTCCAAGTATGCCGAGATGAGCGAAGTGCGGTAACTTCCCGGCGGCGTTGACGCCAAAGATGCGTTGGCAGGCTTCATCATCCGCCCACGAGTTCGAGCCAATTACGGGGCTGATATGCGGTTCTGGTGATCCGGTCACGATCACGGACGATCCGTCCATGTCGGGCGCCAATTCCACAATCTGGGACCAAAACTGCTTTTCCAGACCCCAAGATCGCACATACTCCGCCTGGATATATTGATGGTAGGAAAATAGACCGACAAAAGCAAAACCGGCCCCTACCGAGGCCAGCCGCCGCTCTCGCGCTCTGAGGCCGAGAATGAAGTACGCGATGGAGCCAGCCAGAAGCGCGAAAGGCCAACCGGCGGCAACATGCGTTGATGTAATCCGGCCCATTTGTTGGGTTGGCGGATAGTTGGTCAGGGTCAGCGCGTAACTCGCCGACCATGTGATCAAGGCGGCTCCGCCAACCAGCAGTGCGTGTCTGGTTTGGCCAGGATTCGATGTGGAGGAGGAATCGGTGCATATTTTCAGGTTGACCGCCACGTAGGTGATCAGCGCCAATAGGCCTAGCGCCAGGAACAGCACTGGGAAATCCAGATTCTCGTACCCAATGAATGTTGAACGAAATAAGGAAGCCCCGCTGGCTGCTGGGCCGATGAAGAGCGAGGTAATGCTGCGATACAGAGCCTCCCCCATGTTTCCGGCAGTATCCACAGCCCTTTTGTCCCCAGTATGCACCCGGATCACAGCATCGACTCCAATGATCAGCGTGCAAGCGGCAATGTGTTCCAGCCAGACACGGAGCGGTCTTTTTTCTTTAGTCGCGGGTAGCAGCAGCGGTGCGCACAGGAACGGCAAAAATGCCGATTCATAGGACAGAAGGCTAATTCCCGCGACCAAGTATCCAATTCTGCGCCACCACCCCTCTCTAAACCATAGAAGCAAGCCGAGAAGCATGAAGGTCATCGCGCCTTGTACGTGAGCCACATGGATGAGAAGGACTTTCGTCGTGTCCGCCGGGAATAGGACATACGCCAAGCCAACCACCAAAGACGGAATCGCCGGGAAAAGCCGCCGGGCGATGGCATAGGTCAGAAAAGAATTGATGCTTAGCCAAGCCGCGCCGATCGCATAGATCGCTTGAAGGCCGCCAAGCCGGTAACCTACCCGCCCTAGGAGGATCGGCAGCAAATGGTTGAGAGGCCGCCCGGTGTACCAGTGTTGGAAATGAAAGATGGTTAGGAACCAAAGGTCCTTCAGTGGCTGGCCCATCTCAGCGGCGACGGACCAGAAATCGTCTTCGTAGACTCCGAACTCGTGAAAGCGCAGGAAGTGCACCAAGAACACGGCGGAAGTGAGGAGCAGTCCAGCGGCGGCATACTCCTTGGAAGTAAGCGTTCTTGGTTGCGTAGCGGTACCCATGGTAACAACATGGCTCATATCTGAGGATTCCGGCGAAAGCGAAGGTGATTCCGAAGGCGAAGGGTTCCTGGAGCTAGCGACGCTGGCACCACTATTGTGCCTCACGAGGCAGGCTCATCGTGGTGAGCAGAAGGACAGCGGGACCGTGGTTACTCCAGTATGCCCGCAGTCCCCCAAACATCCGCCGAAGAAGCATGGGGGACGCTACTGTGACGACAACTCGTATCCGCAACAGGCCAGGGTCCGGCACACGATGTCGGAGCAATGCCCGTGCTTGGCGAACACGCCGCGAACCAGTTCACACACCTCTTCGTGCCCCTCTTCGAAGAACACCAGAATCGACGGACCGGCGCCACTGAGACAACACCCCAGCAGCCCGGGCGCCCGCAGCCGCGTGATCTCGCTCAGACCGGGCACCAGCGGGCTGCGGTAGGGCTGGTGCAGCCGGTCCTCGAGCGCCGCTGGAAATGCGTTCGTCGCCCCGGTGGTCAAGGCCGCCACCAGCAGCGCGCTTCGCTGGACGTTGAAGATCGTGTCCTCGCGCGAGTAAGAGACTGGAAGCACGCGGCGAGCTTCCACGGTCGGCAACACAAAGTCAGGCACCACGACGGCGATCCGGTAATGCGAGTGCAACTCCAAGCGGACGGCCCGCGCTAGACCGTCCGAATCGATCGCGCTGGTCACAATCGAACCCAGCACGCAGGCCGCGACATTGTCGGGATGGCCTTCAATCCGAGCAGCTTCATCGAGCACCTTGGCCGGGCTCCAGCCGAGACCCAGCATCTCATTCGCGATCACGACACCGGCGGTCAGCGCGGCAGCGCTCGATCCAAGTCCCTTCCCGATGGGAATGTCGTTACGAATCTCGAGTTCGATGGGCGCAAGAACCCCGCCCGTGTCCGAAGCCACTTTCAACGCCGTTTGCCAGATCAGATTATCTTCGCTGGTCGAAATGAGGGCGGCGTCACGCCCGCTCGAACGGATCGCAAGCGATGCGGAGGGGCGAAACCGGCACTCGAGATAAACTCCCAGCGCCATGCCCAGGGCGTCAAACCCGGGGCCCAGATTGGCGCTCGATGCAGGAACCCGCACGCGGCGGAAAGCGGCTTCCGCCATTTAGTATGGGCCTTCCGCCAGCGGCGTCATAAGGACCTATTCTGGCACACGTCTTCCGGCGCGCGGCGGCTCTTCGACGTTGATACCGAGACCTTTCGCGGGTCCGTTAGTCTAAAATATGAAGTATGAACCCCAGCAGCACGGTTGACCTTCGAAGCCATTCCTTCGAGATGCCTGCCTGGAAGGGTGCAGTGAGCCATGCCGGCGCCTTCCTGGTGGCCCTCCTTTTCCTGAGTGCGGGAATTTGGAAGATGACCGATCCATTCCGATGGATGAGCATGGTAGAGCAACTTCTGGTGCCCTATCCGTTAAGCCTGCTGGCCACGCTGGCCTTGGGCGTTTCGGAGACCCTGGCTGGGGTCCTGATTCTGATCCCGAAGTACCGCCGCTGGGGAGCCTGGCTCGCGAGCGGTCTGCTGGTGGTTTTCATGATCTACATCGGGATCAACTATTCGAGGCTGATTGGCAAGGATTGCAGTTGCTTCCCGTGGGTGAAGCGCACCATCGGACCGGCCTTTTTCGAAGGCGACGTGCTGATGCTGGCGGCGGCGTTGATTGCCGGATGGTGGGCGCGGCCCGCCCGAAGCTTGCAAAGCGCCATGGTCATCCTGGCCGCGGTCGCGGTGTTTTCGGGAGCGAGCTATGGCTACAACGTGATGAGCCAGACCGGAGCCAAGGCCCCGGACTCGATCACGGCGGACGGCAAGTCGTACTCGCTCGCGCACGGACGGGTGTTTCTGTTCTTCTACGATCCGACCTGCAGCCATTGCGACGAGGCAGCCCGGCACATGGCCACCTATCACTGGATGGACGACGTGACTGTGATCGCGATTCCCACCACGTTGCCACGCTTTGCGGCGTCCTTCCTGCACGATACGAAACTGAAGGCGCTGACGTCGTTCGAACTCGATCCTTTGAAGAAGATCTTCCCGTTCGGCGATCCGCCTTACGGCGTAGCGCTCGAGAACGGCCGCGAGAAGGCGGCGGTGCCGCATTTCGACGATCCGGAGCCGGGCGACAGTCTGCGAAAGCTCGGCTACATCGAATAACGGCTCAACGGGCCGCTCGCATGCGGCTGCGCATGCCAGGCGGACTCCATTTGTTAAACTCAAGTTTATGGGAACGTTGGGGCGCTTTCTCTTCTGGGACTATAAACGGGCAAGCTGGCAGTACGACGTGATGGTCGGGTTGATCCTGGCGTTCATCTTCCTGACACCGCGCGAAGTCTTCCGCGACCAGCCGCGCGCCGCGAATGTAGTCATGCTGCCGAACGAGCAGGGTACCGGGCTTTTCTGGATCGAGCCCGGTCTCCTCGATGGCGTGCCGGAGTCCCAACTGGTGGCCAGGGCGGCGGCCCTGGTGAATGCGAAGTTCAAATCGCGCAGAACCGTGTCTCATGTCGAGCCCATTCGTGACGAGGCCGAGCAGGAAGTGAAAGGCTACATGGCCTTCACCACGCCGTGACTCACCGCGTCTTCTCGCGTTTTGCCGGTCTCACACTCGCCGCCCTGTTCGCGAGTTTGTGCGCCCGGGCCGAATCGCTCGCGGAAATCCTGGAGCGCATGGATCGATCAGCCAAAGAATTCCGTTCACTTTCGGCGAAGATGAAGCGGACGGATTTCAACGCGGTACTGAACGAATCGACCGACTCCGAAGGAGTGATTCGTTTGAAGCGTACCAAGGGCGGCGTGGTCGGAATTGTTGAATTCCAGCCTCCGGAACAGCGCACCTATCACTTCGGCGGCCACACCGTGGAGATCTACTACCCCAAGGCCAAGACCGTGGAAATTTACGACGCCGGAAAGTTTGCGTCGCAGATGGATCAGATATTGCTGCTCGGCTTCGGTACCTCCGGTGCGGATTTGACCAGGACGTACCAGGTGAAGGCCACTGACATCGAAACCGTGGGATCGGTTCGCACGACCCACCTGGATTTGACGCCGAAAGCGGAGGATCTCAAGAAATACTTTGCGCGAATCGAACTCTGGATCCCGGAAGGAACCAGCAGCCCGGTCCAGGAGAAGGCCACGCAGCCGTCCAAGGACTACTCGATAGTCAGCTACTCCGAAATGACGCTGAATCCGTCGCTGCCCGAATCGTCCTTCGGCCTGAAGCTGCCGCCGGGCGTGAAACAGATCCGGCCGCAACACTGATCAGTATCATCACCCTCCATCTCCTAACCATTTCACCAAGACGCTGGTCTGTTTATAATTGACGAACCGGCGATGTATGAATAGGTGAGGAAGTTACTTCTTGAGACTGCTGTCAATTCTGCTTCTCGGCTTGGCCGGCGTTTGTACGCTATTCGGCCAAGCGGGCCTGCCTTTCGCGGGCTCTATGCCGCAAATAGCGTCGGGCGGCGGCTGGAACTCCAGCGTCACGTTGGTGAACACGGGTACCACGGCGGCCCTTGTGGCCGTGAGTTTCTTCGCCGACAACGGCAGCCCGCTGTCCCTGCCTCTGACCTATCCGCAACCCCAGTCGCCGCCTCTCCCCGCTTTGGCTTCGACTTTGTCGGCGACGATCGGACCGGGAGCGACGCTGGTGATCCAGACGGCCGGTCCGGTGAATCAGCCCACGGTTCAGGGTTGGGTGAGCCTACACTCGAACGGGAACGTCAGCGGATTCGCCATCTTCAAGGAGACCGGGAATCTTCAAGAAGCCGTGGTGCCGCTCCAGGTTCAGAACGCCTCACAGTACCGGCTCTGGTTCGACAACACGAACGGATACGAGACCAGTGTCGCGATCGCGAATGTCACGAATCAGGCGGCGCAGATTCCCTATGCTATTTTGGATCGGTCTGGGGCGCTACCCCTCGACTTCGGGACCATTACCCTGCCGCCGATGGGCCACACGGCCTTTCGGCTCGATCAGCAATCCGGCATAACCGCGAACCAGACCGGCACCGTTCGGTTCACGACACCGGCTGGCGGACAGATCAGCGTCCTCGGCGTGCTCTTCAACCCGACTCTAGCCGTCACGACCATCCCCGTGACCGCGCTGCCCGCAGTGGGGGGCGGCTCGATGGCCCAATTAGCCGTAGGCGCCGGCTGGGAATCCACAATCACGCTGATGAACAATGGAAACCTGGGCATACCTCCCGAGAGCTTTCAGTTGAGTTTCACCGATGACAACGGCAATGCGCTGCCGTTGCCACTCACCTTTCCGCAGTCTCCGTCCACGGCCCCAGTCCAGACCTCGACGCTCAGCCAGTCGATCGGCATTAATGGAACCGTAGTGGTCAACAGCCAGGGATCGGCAAGTCCCCCGACACAGATGGGCGCGGTGCAGCTTACCACTGTCGGGGACGTCAGCGGATTTGCCATTTTCAAGGAGACCGGCAACTCACAGGAAGCGGTGGTGCCGCTCCAGACTCAGAGTTCGGGAAGTTATTTGCTGTGGTTCGACAACACCAACGGTTACACCACCAGTGCGGCGGTGGCCAACGTCTCGACACAGGCGGTGAACATCCCCATCACCGTTCGGGACTCGACCGGAACGACGATCGAATCGAGTACCCTCAACCTTCCTCCGCAAGGTCACAAGGCTTTTGAACTTTACAGCCAATTACCGCAGACCGTGAATCAGACGGGCACGGTGGAGTTCGACACTCCGCCCGGCGCTGAAATCAGCGTGCTCGGCGTGCGGTTCAACCCGATCCTCGCGTTCACCACCATTCCCGTGATACCCACGGGACCTCCCGCGTGGATCAACATCTCCTCGCTCGATAAGACCGTGGCCGACCCGTTCACGCCGCTGACTATCACCGGTTTCGGGTTCAACCCGGTAAATTCGGGGATCTCCGTCATGTTCATTCCCGAGAATGGGAATCCCCCGGTAATCGTCCCCGCGTCCCAGGCCAGCGCGACCGCGATCGAGGTGGCCGTCCCACCGCTCTTCGACCCGACTTCACAGAGTTTCACCTTTGGCGTAGTGGATATCCAAGTGTTGCAGTTTTCCGGCACCACCCTGTGGACTTCAAATCGGTTCACAAATTTGCAGGTGAACAGGCTTCCGGCAGTGCCCGCCGGCCTCCCAGTGGGCGCAATCACCGCTGCCTTTCTGAACGCCTCGCTCAATATTTCAGCAACCGTGGAGACTGCGGCTGCTGCAAACACCTCCTTCAATTCCTCAAGTCTGCGTGCTGCCTTAACTCAATCGGATGCGGATCTCCTTACGTTGCTTGCCTCGATCATCACGGTCACCAATAGTCCCGCGCAAACGGTCCAGCTCGCCACGGCAAACGGCAGCGCGGCCACGCTAAACGCACAGGAGCTGGCTCTCTCAGACCAATTGATCCAAGCCATGGTGACCGCGCTCTCTGCTCAGCAGGCGAGTCCTGCCGCCATCGTGGCTCGGGGTAGCGCGGCTCACCTAGCGTCAAACTGTCCCCCGCCGTCCGGCAGCGCACCCATTTTCAGTCTGGTCTGCGGCGTTCAAAACGCCTATCAGAATTTGGTAATCGCGCCGAATCCACTCACCACCCAGCTGGAGAAGAAGACGCTGGCGGACGTGGACCTGGCCACGCTGGGTCTAGCCGCTACGTGGATTCTGGGGCCGGAGGTGGGTGTGCCGGTTCAGGTCGCCTTGACTCTTGCGACCCCCATGATCTCTGCGTACAAGGTTACGGGAGAGCTGAATCCCGATGGAACGGACGTCATTGGAAGCCAAATCGAGACCTTGGAGGTTGGAATCGAGGGCCAAGCACCGGTTCTGATTCTTGTGGACGACCTGGCAAAATTGTGGGTGGCCGCGACCGTCGGCACCGAGCAGCAGACGCTCGGCAACGCGATGATCGTTTCCGGTCCCAACGGCCTGCTGGTGGTTCAATACAACGGAACTCAATTCCTCAAGATGCCCAAGACCCCAGGGCCGGTTGACACCACCACCCTCGGCGGAACGGTCTTCACGCTAACCCTTGATACGATCGGCAACGGTTCCGTGACGCCGAGTATCGAGGGACTCCCGGTTGACTGCGGGACTGGTTGTCTGAAATACGTGGCCCAACTCAAGGTCACTCTGACGCCGATGCCTGCACCGAACACGGGGTCGGTATTCGCCGGATGGATTGTGTCCCAGCCCTCGTTTGAGGTTCCTCCCGGCTCGTGCGCAGGGGCCGGACCCTGCACCGTGGCGATGAACGGAAACGTCACGGTAACGGCTACGTTCTCCACCACGCTCGCCCTGACGATTTCCACGAATGGCACAGGGAGTGGCAGCGTGAATTCGCCGGAACAGACCGACTACGCGCCGGCCACTCAAGTCACCTTGACCGAGATGCCGAGCACCGGCTCAACATTTGCAGGCTGGTCCGTCTCTCCGTCTTCGGCCATAGTTCCCGGGTCCTGCTTAGTGACCGGGCCTTGCATGGTGATCATGAACTCCGACGTGTCGGTGACCGCAACCTTCAACTTGCCGCCCGGCAGCGGCTCCAATTTCGACGGCACGTATGGCGGCAGCTATAACGGTACGGCAGTCGCTGACGGCATAAGCGGCCCGATCATGGGCGCCGTCGCATTCGTCATCACCAATGGCGTGGCGGCGATGACCGCTCCCGGAACCGGAACGGCAACGGTAGCGCCCACCGGTCAGATCGTATTTGGTACCCTCATTGTTCCGGGCGGGACTTGCAGCTTCAGCGGCGAGATTACCTTCATCGGTGGGGTAGCCACGGTACCTGAGGCCGGCAGCTCCTTTAACTGCACCGCCTCGGGTGTCGGCGGCTATGTTGGGACCTCCTCGGGAACCTGGAGCGCGAACCGGCAGTAACGTCGCAGGGGTTGTGTCGGCAGGGCGCCCGGAAGCGATCGGGCTCTCAAAACGTGCCGGCTAAGCGAGGCTTCTCCGCCCCGGAATTCTTCAGATACGGGCCATGATTTCCGTTGGGCAGCGTGGTCGATTCGTCGGTGCGCGCCTGCAATAGCTGCTCCGCCGTGAGTTCGCGAGCTCCTTGCAAATTGGCGCCGCGAAAGTCCGCCGCCAGCAATTGGGCTCCCGCGAATCGCGCGCCCGTGAAGACCGCGCGGTTGAAATCGCCGCCGCGCACGCGGGCATCGCGAAATTCCGCCGCCTCAAGATCCGCGTCCCGGAAGATGCATTCCACCACTTCACTTCGCGTGAACTTGGCGCTCGAGAGCTGTGCCCGCGCGAAGTCGCAGTGATCGAGCTTGGAGCCGCCAAAGTTGGTTCCCACCGCCGACGCATCCCTCAACCGGCAGTGTTGCAGCCGCGCGTGGTAAAAGACGGCCAGACCCAACTCACTCTCCGTGAAATCGGTCTGATAGAAGCGCGACTGATTGAAGCTGGCGCGGCTGGCGAGCGCCTCGCGGAAGTTCCCTTCCTGTACCGAGGCGTCCAGCATCCGAGCCCTTTCGAGCCGTGCCTTCTTGAACACGGTTCCGGTGGCGACGATCTCGGAGAGATTGGCATTGGTCAGCCATGCCGCGGAAAGCACGGCATCCGTGAGATCGGCTTCCGTAAAGTCCGCGTTCACCAGATTGGCGCGCTGCAAATCGGCCCGATCGAGGCGGGCGCCCGTGAAATCCACGCCGGAAAGATTCGCGTCCAGCATGGTCGCGCCGCTCAGATTGCTGCGGGTCAGGCTCGCGCCGCGAAGATCCAAATCGTTGAATGTCATGCCCTGGAAGTTGGCCTGACGGCCGTGGGCCGGGTTGGCCAGCCACAGTTGATGCGCGCTGAGAATGGTCTCGATCGGAACTGGAGTGGTCGCGGTCACAGGAAGTCCTGGTGCCCTTATCGGCCCGCCGCAGAGGAGTCTTACAGCTTTTCGACGAAACGCTTATGGACGCGGCAATCGCCGGTCAGCTCGGGATGGAACGTGGTGACCATGTGACGCCCTTGCTCCACCCAAACCGGGTCGCCCTGATAACTCGCCACGATCCGCACGTCCTTGCCGACCCTCCGGATAATGGGCGCGCGGATGAAGACGGCTTCGAACTCTCCGCCTCCGTTTTGCGCCTGGCCGATGTTCAACGGAGCGATCCGGCTATCGATCTGGCGGCCGTACCCGTTGCGCTCGACCCCAATATCCATCAGGTCCAGACTCGCCTGGGCCGGATGCGTCACCTCGCGAGCCAGCAGGATGGCACCCGCGCAGGTGCCGTAGATCGGTTTCTCCCGGCCAAACTGCTTCAGTGGCTCAAGCAGCTGTTCTTCCTGCAACAGCTTCAACATGGTGGTGCTCTCGCCGCCCGGCACAATCAATCCGTCGCATTGCGCCAATTCCGAAGCCTTCCGCACTTCGATCGCACGAACCTCGGTACCGCCCTCCGAGACCCGTTCGAGCGATTTGCGGTGGGCTTCGAAATCCCCCTGCAGCGCGAGCACCCCCACTGTTTTCATGCTAACTACCAGCCTCTGGTCTGCATCAATTCACTCTCGTGCATCTTCGAAACATCCAGACCGGGCATTGCTTCACCCAGCTCTTCGCTCGCTTCGAGCAGCTTCACCGGATCGCGGTAATAGGTCGCCGCCTTGACGATCGCTTTGGCCCGCGCTTCCGGATCCGAGGACTTGAAGATTCCGCTGCCGACGAACACCGCTTCGGCGCCCAATTGCATCACCAGGGCCGCGTCGCACGGTGTGGCGATTCCGCCGGCGGAGAAATTCGGCACCGGCAGCTTGCCGTTGGCCGCCACCCACTCCACCAGCTCGAGCGGAGCGCCCAGGTTCTTCGACTCGTGCAACAGCTCTTCCTTGCCGAGGATGGTGAGGTGTTTCATCTCCTTCACAATGGTGCGGATGTGACGCACTGCTTCCACGATATTGCCGGAACCGGCCTCGCCTTTGGTGCGAATCATGGCCGCGCCCTCGGCAATCCGGCGCAAAGCCTCGCCCAGGTTGCGCGCGCCGCAGACGAACGGGACTTTGTAGTCGCGCTTGTCGATGTGGTGCTCTTCATCGGCCGGGGTAAGCACTTCGCTCTCGTCGATGTAGTCGACGCCCAGCGCTTCGAGCACCCTTCCTTCGGTAAAGTGGCCGATGCGCGCCTTGGCCATCACCGGAATGGAGACCGTGTTCATGATCTCCTTGATGATGCGAATGGCCGCCATGCGGGCCACGCCGCCATCTTTGCGGATATCGGAAGGAACGCGCTCGAGCGCCATCACGGCGCACGCGCCTGCCTTCTCGGCAATCTTGGCCTGCTCCACATTGGTGACGTCCATGATGACGCCGCCCTTCAGCATCTCGGCCAGACCCACCTTCAAACGGAATTCTTCAGAAAGAAACATACCTGGTCTCCTCAATCACTCAAACGTTTCGAACTGACAGCCTTCACTTCTCCCCGCTTCCTTACGGTCATGGCCCCGTCAACGGATCGATTCTAACCGAGCCGTGACCGTAAGGGAGCGGTTCTTCAAAAAACGCCTAAACCATCGCCGGGGCCGGCTCATCGCGTCCCGCAAGGCGGGACCGATCGAACTCGGTCCTGAAGATCCTGCCTAGCACGGCCATCCCTTCGCGAATCTTCTCCGGAGCGAGACCCGCGAAACTCAATCGCAGCGCGTGCGTCTGCGGACGCGACACGGCGAAATACCGCCCCGGCAAGTAGCTCACGCCCTCTTGCTCCGCCCGCGCCGAAAGTTCCGTCGCATCGAGCGGCTCAGGCAGCCGCACCCACACGTTCATGCCGCCTTCGGGACGGGTGTAGCGGCTCCCTTTCGGAAGCTCTTTGGCGCAAGCCGCCAGACATTCCCGTAATCGCTCCCCGCCCGCGTCGAGCATCTTACGGCGATGGGCTTGGAGACGCCCAGATTCGGTGAACCGCAACAACACCGCTTGCGAGAGCTGATCGGAGTGCAAATCGCTTGCCTGCTTGGCTTCGGTCAGGCGCGCGATGAAGTGGCGTGGCCCGATCGCCCAGCCCACGCGCAATCCCGGGAACGCGATTTTCGAAAAACTGCCCAGCAGAAGCGTGTCTCCGGAGGCGTCCAGATTCTTGATGGACGCGATCTCGGAACCCTGATATCGCAGATCGCCATATAGGTCCTCTTCCACCACCACCGCCCCCGCGCGCCGCGCCAGGGTCACGATGGTCTTCCGCGCTTCGAGCGAAAGCGTTGCGCCGGTAGGATTCTGGAAATTCGGCGTCAACACCAGCAGCCGCGGCCGTTCCTTTTCGAGCATGCGGCCGAGCGCATCCACGTCGAGCCCGTCGGCGCCCACGGGCACGCCCAGCACACGGGCCCCGCCTCGCAGGAACGCGTTCCGCAACCCGGGATACACCGGATCTTCGAGCAGCACCGTTTCGCCATGGGCCGTGAGAACACGCTGGATAAAGTCGAAAGCCTGTTGGCATCCGCTGGTAATCAGAATGTCGTCGTCGGGACCGGCGTCGCCTCGCCGGCGCGCTTCCTCCAATAAGTAGCGGCGCAGCGGACCGTAACCGCTCGCGGGCCCGAGCTGCAAAATGTGCGCGGCTTCTTCAGAGTCGATCACCTCGCGGCAGGTCGTTCGAAATTCGTCGAGGGGGAACAACATTTCCGACGGTCGCGAGGCCGAAAAACTGATGGATGCCGAGGCCACGGGCGCCGCCGGCAGATCCTCCGTGGGGATCAGGGATTCCCAATCCAGGCGCGGCGCGTCGTCTGGATGCGAGGCCAGATGCGAAGCCGCGGGTCCTTCCACAAAGCTGCCTCGTCCCACATGGCCGCGGATCAAACCGTCGGTCTCGAGGAGCTCATACGCGGCGGCAACCGTGGTACGGTTCAGGCCAAGTTGACCAGCCAATTCCCTGGTTGGCGGCAATTGTTCCCCGTGCGCGAGGAGGCCGTCTACAATGGCAGATTTAATCTGCTCATGTAGTTGCCTGTAGAGCGGGACGTCGGATTGTTGCTCGATCTCTAGCCGGGGAAGCATGCCAATTAGACTAGGAGCATACCATATTGGACTGGATCGTGCAAGAGGTTTCCGACCCGCAAAGCCTTGGCGCCTGCCCCCGGCTTCGGTCGCTGGCCGCCGCCCCTGGCACCTGGTCCAATGTGCTACCCTTCCGCCATGCGTCTCCTCAGTAACTTGCGCCACAACGGAAGGCCGTGGCTGCGATTGCTAATCCCAGCAAGGAGGCCACGGCCTCCTGTGGCGCTGCTAAGCTTCTTTTCGCCGATGGCGCTTCTGATGGTCGCGTCCGCGCTAGTCGCGCAGGTCCCCGCGAATTGGGACAACGTCACGCAACTCGCTGCAGGTACCGAAATCCGCGTCATCATGACGGACGGCCGGAATTTCCGGGGAGAGTTCCAGAGCACCACGGGCGATGCCCTGATCGTTGCGACTTCCGCGGCGCAGGAATCCCTAAACCGGCCGCTGATTACGAGGGTCTCCTCCAAAAGCAAGAGCCACAGGTTGCGGAACACTCTGATCGGACTCGGGGTGGGCGGTGGAACCGGCCTGATTATTGGGGCGGCCTCAGACCAAAGCTGCGCTAGAAATGGGTGCTTCTTCGGCGGTAATTTCGGCAAGGAGATCTTCACGCCGTTCGGAGCCGCCGTCGGGTTGGTCGTCGGTGTAGTGTGGCCGACGGGCGGATGGCACGACGTCTACCGCGCAAAATAGGCGGTCTTCCGCCCTACCGGCAATCCGTTCCGCCTGCGGGGCGTGCGTAGCCCGCAAAGGGTGCGGCGGCACCCTCGTGACGAGCCAAGTAACCCTGCCGCCGCACTCCGTTTTGCGGGCTCCTAAATAAGGCCGCTACCTAATACTTCGTACCGCGTTGCCGCTCACCTAAGATGCGATAGTCCTTCTTATCCAGCGCGGATTGCACCAGGCCGCGATTGACGTAGAGCGAGTAATGGCTGCGATTGTGCAGCCCTAATCCGACGTGAAAAATGATGCCGCAAATCAGGAAAATACCGGCAAAGATTTGCCAGCCGCGCCGGCTCAAGTACGCGCTCCAACAGTAGAGGCTGTAGATCATCGCCAGGGGCAGCATCAGGATGAAGGTGTGCGCGAACGGCGGGCGAAACGAGAACAGGAACATCGCGGAGAGCAGACAGACCGATGCGAGCGCCAAATACTTGATCGCGACCCAGTCCTTTTGCGTGTGCCCCCGCCTGAACCAGTGCGCGACCATGGCGATCCCTTGCAGGACGCCGAACGCACTGAGAAAAACAACCAGGGGAACCAGCCAGAGGTGTTCGTGAAGAAACGCGAGCCGCGTTTTCGTGTTGCCGCCGAGGAAGCGGGATATATCGAAGCAGGCGAACGCCAGAAAGCGAATCACGACGTTCGCGGGGATGGTGACCCACTGCTTCGCGTGGAAGAGATGATCCAGGCTCACCGCCGCCGGTGTATCGCCGGACCCGACGCGCAGCCCGAGCTTCAGATAGGTAGGCAGGAGAAACGCGCCGGTTACCAGGCTGCCGAGCGCGAACCATGCCCCTGCCGCCCACACCTGCCCCGCCTGTTTGCGCGCCTGAAAGTAGAATGCCGCCAGCACGAACGGCACGAACACGATCCAGGACAGGTGAAACTGCATCACCCAGAACACCGCCAGTCCCATCATGAAATTCGCCCACCGCGGCGGTACGAGTTGACGGGATGTGTACGGAAGAATCTCCAGAAAGCCAACGAAGAACAGTACGCTTGGCGCCGTTACATAGGACGGATTGTATACATGCGTCGAAAGTTCGAGCGTCCACGGCGCGGTCAGCAGCCAGGTCCAGATGATCCACCCCGGTATCTCCGGCAGTCTGCGCGCGCAATACCACGCCAGGAAACAGAGGCTCCCAAAAGAGAGCAGGTTCAAGAGGACGTAGGGCGCTTCGGGCACGGGTGCGACGAAGAAAGGCAAGCCCACCGCCAACCCCTGTAACGCTCCAGGCATCTGGATCGTCGAGGTCACGTCGGGTCCAAAAAAAGGCCAGGCGTGGGTGGTGTAGAACTTCAACCCGATCAGGTAGATTTGTTCTTCATCCTGGGTCCAGAACTGCATGCACGTGCCAAACCACAGGCGAAACGTGAACGCCGCGAGTAAGAAGGTAAAGAACCAGATTCGTCGTTGGTAGGCAGCCGGACTCAGCAATCTGGACTCACCCGTTCGAGCAAGGCCATAAGGTAGTCATCTGCAAATGGTGACTGCCCTGCGCTACTGCCCGGATTTCCATCTTAACGCGTATAGTACATCGCCTCAGAGCTCCTGCGTTTTCCGGAAACTGCGTCTTCCGGACCCCAGGCTCCCGCACGGTCATCCATTTGCAAGGACGCCGGCCCCAAACATTCCGGACGGATCGTCCCGGGAACGATCCAAGGACGTGACGCCGCAAGGCGGAAACCAGCCCAATGGATCTCCAAAGGAGGTGGCGCGTCACATTGAGCACACTACCCATCGATCGACCGGCGATGCCGAACGGGTGATAATGGTCCCGTGGAAATTTATCTTCTCCGCCACGGAGCGGCCGAGGATCGTGCGGTCACCGGCCGCGATGGGGACCGGCGCCTCACCGAAGAAGGCCGCGACCGGCTCCGGCGCGTGCTCGAACGCGGTCATGAAGCCGGCGTCCAACCGTCGCTGATTCTCTCGAGCCCGCTGAAGCGCGCAGTTGAAACCGCTGAGATCGCGGCGCGGGAACTCGGTTACGAGGGAAGGATCCTGCGAGTGGACGCACTCACGCCTGAGTCGTCTCCTCTGGCGGTTTGGGAAGAAATCCGCCGGCATCGCGACGAACCCGCGATCCTGCTGGCAGGCCACGAACCTCTCTTTTCGGCCACCGTAGCCTGGATGCTCGGGTCCACCCGCTCCATGATCGAGTTCCGCAAAGGGGCGCTGGTTCGTATCGACGTCGAGCGGGTTGGTACAGAGCCGGCAGGCGTCCTCCAGTGGATGATCACGCGCAAGACGGCCTGACTACTGCCGCAAAAAGACCAGGAATAAGGTTAGCCGCTGATGCGGCACGCCCGTTCCGGGAACACGGATGAACGCGGATTGAAAGACAATTTCCTTTCGATCTGCGAATCCGCGTTCATCTGCATTTATCGGCGGCCAAGAAGTCTTTTTCCGAAACCCGCCGGTGTCTACGGCCCCGCGTGATACCCTGAAAAATCACAGTGCCCACGCAGCCCTCTCCCGACCCTTCCTCAAATGACGCAAAACCATCCGCGGGAGCAGGCTTCGAGCGCCTGGTCGAGATCATGGCCCGCCTTCGCGCGCCCGGCGGCTGCCCCTGGGATCGGGAGCAAAGTTTCGACACCATCAAGCCCTATCTTCTGGAAGAAACCTACGAAGTGATGGATGCAATCGACAAGCGCGACTGGGACGGGCTGGCCGAAGAACTGGGCGACCTGCTGTTGCAACCGGTGTTTCTGGCGCAAATGGCTTCGGAAGAAAAGCGCTTCGACATTGCCGATTCGCTCGAAGCGATTAATCGCAAGCTGGTGCGCCGCCATCCGCATGTGTTCGGCGACGGCGAGGCGCGAACCTCGGATGACGTAAAGCGCCGCTGGGACGAAATCAAGGCCACTGAAAAACCCGCGCGGTCCGGAGGACTGCTTGACGGTGTGCCCCGTTCCCTGCCCGCGCTGGTCGAAGCCCAACAAATCGCATCTCGCGCGGCCGGCGCCGGTTTCGACTGGCAAGATGTCGGGCAAGTGGTCGAGAAACTGCATGAAGAGCTAGCCGAGCTGGACGCCGCTCGGCGCAACGGATCTCCCAGCGAAATCGAGGACGAGCTCGGCGACCTGCTGTTTGTCATTGTCAACATCGCGCGATTCCTGAACGTGAACCCCGAACAGGCTTTACGCGCGACCAACGCCAAGTTCCGGCGGCGCTTCGATCACGTGGAGCGCGGTCTCGCCGCGCAGGGCAAGATCCCCAAGGATGCGACCATCGAGGAAATGGAAGCGCTCTGGCAAGATGCCAAGAGTCAACCGCCCAATACCGGCAACGTATGATCGAAGCCCGCTTTCTCACCGAGTATCGGGACTTTGCCGAGGCGGTTCAACTGCAAAAACTCATCTGGGGTTGGGACGAAATCGAATTGATCCCGCTGCGACTGTTCATCGTGGCGTCGCGAATCGGCGGCATGGTGCACGGCGCATTTGACGGCGGCGAAATGGTCGCGTTCAGCCTCGCGATTCCCGCCCTGAAGCCCGCCGGCAAGGCCTACTTATACAGCCACATGCTGGGCGTGAAGAAGGAGTACCGCAATGCCGGGGTCGGCCGCCTGCTGAAACTGGAGCAGCGCAAGGAAGCCCTGGCCCGCAACATCGATCTGCTCGAATGGACTTTCGATCCGCTCGAGGTCAAGAACGCTTATTTCAACATCGAACGGCTAGGCGCCGTGGTCCGCCGGTTCGTGCCGAACCTCTACGGAACGACGTCGAGTCCGCTTCATGCCGGCCTGCCGACCGACCGGTGCATCGCCGAATGGTGGCTGGCGCATCCCCGCGCCGAAGCGCGCCTGGTTGCGCGCGAAGCGAAACTACCCCCGGCAATCGCCCGCATCGCGGTCCCGGCCGACATCGGAACGATCAAGCAAACCGATCAGGCGCGCGCCCGGGAAATTCAGAAGCGCGTGTGCGACCAGTTCCAGGAGTATTTTTCCAAGAACTTAACTGTCATCGGCTTCGAGCGCACGGCCGAGGCCGGCACTTATTTACTCGCCCCATGGGACCCTTCCAACTAGACCGCCTCATCCTTCGCCAGATCCGCATGCCGCTGGTGCATTTCTTCGAGACCAGCTTCGGCCGGACTTATGAACGCCAGATCGTGCTGGTGGAGGTCGTCTCCGGCGATAGTTCCGGTTGGGGCGAAATCACCGCGGGAGAGAACCCCTTCTACAACGAAGAGTGGACCAATTCGGCCTGGCTGATCGCGCGCGATTACGTCGCGCCGCGGGTTCTGAAGCATAAGTTCGAAAGCTCGTCTCAGGTAGCGGACCGTACTTCTCACATCCGGGGGCATCGCATGGCCTGCGGCGGCGTCGAGGCCGCGGTGTGGGATCTCGAAGCCAGACTCAACCGGACGTCGCTCGCCGCGCACATCGGCGGTGGCGCGCGCGCGGAGATTCCCTGCGGCGTTTCGATCGGCATTCAGGAGTCGGTTCCGGCCCTTCTCAAGAAGATCGAGACGGAGATCGACGCGGGCTATCAACGTATCAAGATGAAGATCAAGCCCGGATGGGACGTGGACGTGATTCGCCAGGTGCGCGAAAGGTTTCCCACGATTCTTCTGACGGCCGACGCCAACTCCGCCTATCGCCTCGCCGACGCGGACCATTTGAAGCGCCTGGACGAGTTCAACCTCATGATGATCGAGCAGCCTCTGGGACACGACGAAATCATCGACCACGCCGAGCTGCAATCGAAGCTCCGGACGCCGATCTGCCTGGACGAATGCATCCGTTCCGCGCACCAGGCCGAGCAAGCCATCCGCATGAAGGCCTGCGGCATTATCAATATCAAACTGGGGCGCGTGGGCGGTTTCCGCGAAGCCAAGCGCGTGCACGACGTCGCGCAGGCGCACGGAATCCCGGTGTGGTGCGGCGGCATGCTCGAATCGGGCATCGGCCGGGCGCACAATATCGCGCTCGCGTCCCTGCCGAACTTCATCCTGCCGGGCGACGTCTCCGCCAGCAAGCGATACTGGGCGCGCGACATCATCTCGCCGGCTGTCGAAGTTTCGCCGCGCGGAACCATCTCCGTCCCCACGGGGCCCGGATTCGGCTACGATCTCGATCTCGACTTTCTCAAGCATGTGACAGTGAGGGAGGAAATCATTTCTTGAAACTGGTCCACGGCGGGCTAGTCGTGAGTCGGACGTTCGTGAGTTATTTGCGTTCCACTAAGTTCCAGTCAAAACGCGGGTCATCCCGATCCCGCAGAGCGGGAGAGGGATCTGCTTTTAGGGGATTGGTAATCCGCGAGCAAAAGCAGATTGGCCGCCGATAAACACAGATGAACGCTGATCCGCAATCAGCCAGGACTTTGTTTTCAATCGGTGTTCATCTGCGTTCATCAGCGGCCAACCCCGTCTTGGACTTTTTCTTCCGCCCGGACACTCGATAATAAAAAAGATGCCGCCGCTCGACGGAAAAGTTGTGCTGGTCACCGGCGCCGCTAAACGGATCGGGCGCAGCATCGCTCTGCGCCTGGCGAAGGAAGGCGCCCGGGTCGCCATCCACTACCAAGGTTCCGAGGCCGAGGCCCGCGCGACGGCGGCGGGGTGCGGCAACGCACCGGTGTTTCAAGCCAACCTCGAGCGCGTCGCCGAGATCGAGCGGCTCTTTGAGCAGGTTCATGCACACTTCGGACGGATCGACGGCTTAGTGAATAACGCCGCCCGTTTCACCCGGTTCGATCCGCTCGAGATTACCGAACGGGACTGGGACTTCATTCACTCGGTGAATCTCAAAGCCACATTCTTCTGCTGCCAGCAAGCCGCGCGCCGCATGATCGCCGCGGATGGCGGCCGCATCGTGAACATGAGCTCGCTCGGCGGGATCCGGCCCTGGTCGGAACACGCGCACTACTGCGCGTCGAAGGCCGGCGTCATCATGTTGACGAAGGCCTTGTCCAAAGCGTTTGCCCCCAAGGTGACCGTAAACTCGGTCGCTCCCGGCGTGATTCCGTTCGGGGAACCGGATGAGAGGGCCAGGCATCTGATCGCCAAGACTCCCGCGTGCCGCGCCGGCACGGGAGACGAGATCGCCGACGCCGTGGTGTTCTTTCTCTCGACAACAAACTTCATCACCGGTCAGATTCTCGCCGTCGACGGCGGATTGAGTCAGAAGTAGTTACCCGAAAATCCTACCTGCTAAGTCAGGTCAGTGGACGGCTTCCGGCGCCACGTACTTCCTCGCGCCGAGGTGAAAGAAATGGCCCACGGCCTTGACCCAATGGGCCGGGCTATTCCCGGGTTCAGGCTCCGCCGCGGTGGTCTCAACCGGCGGGCTTTCCTCCATCGCCGGTTTCGGTGAACCGGATGCCGCGCTGGACGGCGAAGCTTCGTCTGACCGGCTATCTCCGCCTGCGTTCTCCGCAAGCCGATCGGCGGAAACGGTATTCGCAACTTCGCCCTGCTTTTGTGGAGGTTTTTCGAGCGACGGGGGCGGCGGCGGATACGCAGCGTTCAGGCGGCCGTGGAAGGGCGATGAGACCGTGCGCGGATACGGCGTGCGATGCACGGGGGCAGTTCGCGCCGGCGGAGGGGGCGGAAATCCCGCATCGGCGGCGGAAGGCCGAGCCGCGAGGCCGGCAGGCCCGTCCGCGAGGCCGGTAGGCCGGTCCGAAAGAAGCGTCCCGGGGAGAGCGTCCTTCAAAGCCAGTGCAGGGGATGCCGACTGGGCGGCCCGAGGCTGCGTCGCGAAAATGCGGTACCCCGCGATTCCACACAAGAACGCTGCGAACAGGATCGCTGCCAGGCGGATCCCGCTGACGACGTCGGAACGGAAAGCCATCTCGCGCACCTCCCTCATTAACAGCCCGCAAAACGGAGCGCGGCGGCAGCGTTACTTGGCTTGTGATGAGGGCGCCGCCGCACCCTTTGCGGGCTCCGGATTAAGACTCCAAGGTAATGATCGGCGATTGGCCGCGCGCGATCTATAGTCCATTTCGCGGGAATTTATCTGAAGCGGCGTAGGACAAACGCTGTAGATGCGGACTCGTGTATCTGAAGACTCCCGGAAGGGGCGCGAGGACGCCGGACGCAAGCCAGCCCGCAAATGGTGCGGCGCACCCCCCTCAATTTCAGCCAAGCAACAATGCCGCCGTACTCCATTTTGCGGGCTGTTACTTAGGAACTTCAGTCGTCGAGCGCGGGCTCGAACGCTTCTTCGCCGCGCGGCCGCAGCTCCGGATTGCGCATCAGGATGCGGGCGCAGGTGTTCCAGCGGAGCAGCGCGTCGTCGTTGCCCGGCGGACGCAATGCCTCGGCGCGTTCGTAATGTTCCATCGCCTCGCGCAGACATTGATAGGCGGTGAAACCAGCGCCGAGTGAGCCCTGCTCCACCAGCGCGGCGCCCCAGCGCTCAAGGATGATCCCGCTGTAATACTCGCGCTCGTACTGGTCGTGAAGGCGAGGGAGAAGTTCGCGCGCTTTGGCTGGAGAAACACCTTTACCGAACTGATCGGTGAGGCTGAGCAGCAGCATCACCAGCGCTTCGTCGTGATCCGGCACCACGCGCAAGATGTCGAGGCAGATGCTCTCGGCCTGCCAAGGCTCATTTAACAAGCGGTACCGCCTGACCTTGGCCAAAGCCTCCGGGATCGCCTCTGGAGAGATCGGCTTCAGCTCGAACATGCGATCTACTATACATCGTTTGGCGGTCGTGCAACCGCCCATCCCCACTCCGGAGGCAGTGCTCTAGGAGCTTGTTGAAAAACTAAGCGACGACATCGGAGCGGAACATCACCCGAAAAATCTCCGCTCAGAAACGGCCTATAACGCGTTTCTGGAGGCGGGAGATACATTCCTGATCCCCGATTTATCCCGCTTGTGGCAGCTCGGATCGTTTTTCAACAAGCTCCTAGATGTGTTGGACTCTACCAGGCTTTGACGATGGGCTAGGTTACAACGCAGGGGAATAAAGACCAGATGAATTGCGCCTTCAAATTTTTGATAGGGGCCGTCCTCCTGATAACTCTACCGGCATGTGCACAGCCGTCAGAACGAGCAAGGGACGGTTCGCAGGACGCCAATGGACCCAACCCAAAGGCCAAGACTCCTGGGGTCAGGCTGGACTTGCACGCGTCCGGCGTCGGATCGACGATCAAATACCTCCAACGCGAATGGAAAGTCGTCAAGATGAGGCACGTGACATTTCGGACGAAGTCCGGTGCCTTGACCGTCCTGCTGTTGCGGTCCATAGAAGTGACCAGCCGCGGCGGGGCCGATCAACCTTTGAATGACGTTGGGCTACTCGTTGTCCATGGGGGAAGGGTTATCTACGATTTCGAACGCAAACGAGACGGCGATCCTGGCCTGGGTTTCTACATGGACGACTCCCTGGAGACAAAAGATGTGACAGGTGATAGCGTGCCCGAAATCCTGTTTCATTCAGGTTTTGAGGGCGCGTCGGATTCGGCGACGATCGAGCACATCCTTTTCTTCGAAAACTCTACAGGCTCATTCACGGACGTCTCCCGTATGGAGTTCTATAATTCCGGCACGCATGGGTTGCGTTGGCTACGCACAAAAGGAGCGAGTCTTGCAGTCGTCGGGGATCGAAACTTGGGAGCTATCCCAGTTGAAAACCAGTGCCATTACTGCCCGAGCCCGTTTCAATACGAGGCCTACCGCTGGGACAACCAAAAGGCGTCCTTCGCGCCTTACGCTCATCTATACGGAAAGCAATCATACACCGAGTCAGGTCTCGCGTTGAAAGGCGATTGGGAACTTATTCGGGCAGGATTTGCGAGGCGGAATTAATCGCTTCGCAGGCGCGCATGCGACTGATTGCCAAGCGTGAGGCCGAATCACGCGGCGGGGTGACGCGGTACTGTCGCTACCGCCGCTGCCTTTACCGGAACATCCTAAAAAGGCGCTGAAGCGGATCGTAATACCGGTCCACCACACGTTCCTTCAGGGGGATGATGGCGTTGTCGGTGATCTTGATCTCTTCCGGGCACACCTTAGTGCAGCATTTGGTGATGTTGCAATAGCCCAGACCGCAGCGATCGCGCAGATCGCCCAACCGGTTCGCGGTATCGATCGGGTTCATCTCGAGCGCGGCCGTGTAGACGAAAAACCGCGGCCCGATGAATTCGTCGTGCAGGCTGTGCTCGCGCAGCACGTGACAGACGTCCTGGCACAGGTAACATTCGATGCACTTTCGAAACTCCTGCACGCGATCGGCGTCGGCTTGGGCCATGCGCCAGGAACCGTCTTCCGAATCGGGCTTCCGCGGCGCGAATTTCGGGATGCGCTGCTTCACGCGGTAGTTCCAGGAGACGTCGGTTACCAGATCCCTAATCTGGGGGAAGGTGTGCATGGGCTCGAGCGTGACCGGCTCTTCGAGGGGAAGCTCGTTCAGCCGCGTCATGCACATCAACCTCGGTTTGCCGTTAATTTCAGCCGAGCACGATCCGCACTTACCCGCCTTACAATTCCAGCGCACGGCGAGGTCGCCCGCTTGCGTGGCCTGAATCCGGTGCACTACGTCGAGAACCACCATGCCGCTCTCGACGGCGGTCCGGTACTCGACGAACTTACCCGCTTCCCGATCGCCGCGCCAGATTCTGAATGTCGCCTCGGCCATGCTGTGTCCCTTGCCTATTGCCTATTGGTTCTCGGCTTATTTGTTTTCCGCAATCACGCGTCTCAGCTCGTCGGGCATTTCCTTGCGCGGGACATGCTCCACCTTCGGTCCGCCGTCGGCCGAGGGCCGGATGCGGATGTTGACGCCGCCCCATTGATCGTCCCTGGCCGGATAGTCGTCGCGAAAGTGGGCGCCTCGGCTCTCCTTCCGCTCGATCCCGGCGCGCGCCACGATTTCCGAAACGGTGAGGAGATTATGCAGATCGATGGCGGTATGCCAGCCGTTATTATATTCGCGATTGCCGGTAATCCCGGCTTTGGCCATGCGCGCTCTCAGCTTGCCGATCTCATCGAGGGCCCGCTCCATCTCTTCTCCGGTCCGGACGATGCCCACCAGATCCTGCATCGTTTCCTGCAATTCATGTTGTATCGCGTAGGGATTTTCGCCGGCCGCGCCGCGTTCAAAAGGCTCGAGCGAACGCCGGGCGGACTGTTCCACCTGATCTGTGTTGATCGATCCCGCGCCATGCTCCTGGGAGAATCTCGCGGCGAACTCGCCGGCCCGTTTTCCGAAGACCACCAGATCGGACAGCGAGTTTCCACCCAGGCGATTGGCGCCGTGCAGACCGGCGGCGCATTCCCCGGCGGCAAACAGGCCCGGAACGGTGGACATTTGCGTGTCCCCATCCACCTCGATCCCGCCCATCATGTAGTGCGTGGTCGGTCCCACTTCCATCGGTTCCTTGGTGATATCGAGATCGGCCAGTTGTTTGAACTGGTGGTACATGCTGGGCAGCTTCTTCTTGATATGCTCCGCGGAATTGGGAATCCGTTCCTTGATCCACGCAATATCGAGAAACGCTCCGCCGTGCGGGCTTCCGCGCCCCTCTTTCACTTCGCGCCGGATACAACGCGCCACGTGATCCCGGGTGAGCAAGTCCGGAGGCCGGCGGGCGGTCTTATCGCCCTGGGTGTAGCGCCAGCCTTCCTCCTCGCTGTCGGCGGTCTGGTTCTTGTAGGCGGCCGGGATGTCGTCGAACATGAAACGTTTGCCGTCGCGGTTGCGCAGAACGCCGCCTTCGCCGCGCACGCCCTCGGTCACTAGGATGCCCATCACGCTGGGAGGCCAGATCATGCCGGTCGGATGGAACTGGACGAACTCCATATCGAGCAGGGACGCTCCCGCCTGAAACGCCAGCGACTGTCCATCCCCCGTGTATTCCCAACTATTGCTGGTGATCTTGAAAGCTCGTCCGATTCCACCCGTGGCCAGGACCACCGCCTTGGCATGGAACAGCTTGAACCGGCCGCGTTCGCGATCGTATCCGAACGCGCCCACGCACCGGTCCCCATCCTTCAGCAGCGTCAGGATGGTGTGTTCCATATGAAAATCGATGCCTTGATGGACACCGTGATCCTGAAGCGTGCGGATCATTTCAAGGCCGGTGCGGTCCCCTACGTGCGCCAGGCGGGGATAGCGGTGCCCGCCGAAATTCCGCTGGAGGATACGGCCATCCTTCGTACGGTCGAACACGGCTCCCCAAGCCTCCAACTCGCGAACCCGCGCCGGGGCTTCCTTCGCATGCAGCTCCGCCATGCGCCAGTTGTTGAGATACTGGCCGCCGCGCATGGTGTCGGCAAAATGAACGCGCCAATTGTCGCGGTCGTCGACGTTGCCCATGGCGGCCGCAATGCCGCCTTCGGCCATCACCGTGTGCGCCTTGCCCAGCAGGGATTTCGTCACCACTCCGACTTTGACGCCCGCCGCCGAAGCCTCGATCGCCGCCCGCAGCCCGGCGCCGCCAGCGCCTACCACCAGGACATCGAATTCATGGGTCACGAACTCATGCACTAGAGAATTCTCCAATCCGTCAGAATTCCCATGGAGCAGAGGCGGATATAGACGTCGGTAAAACCCACCCAAAACAAACTGAACCAGGCCCACATCATATGCCGCCGGTTCAGGCAGGAGACGCAATCGTAGGCCGCTTTACGAGTGGGGGCTTTTGAAAAAGCATCCAGCTTCCCGGCCGTCAGGTGGCGCAAAGAGTGGCAGCCTAACGTATAGCAAGCCAGCAGGATCGGGTTGACGGTCAGAACCAGCGTGCCGAGGCCGATCCCAAACGTATCGCCGCCAGCCGCGGGGCTCGGGAACCACATCGCTTTCCAGGCGTCGCGGGCCAATATCGCGATAAATACCAGCGCAATATATAAGAAATAGCGATGTATATTCTGGATAATCAGAGGAAATGACTTCTCTCCCCAGTAGCTCTTGCGCGCTTCGCCCACGGTACACGAAACCGGATCCGCCCAGAAGGCCTTATAATAAGCGCCGCGGTAGTAGTAACACGTGAAGCGGAACCCGCCGGGCGCCCACAGGATCAACATCGCGGCGGAAAACGGAAGAAAGGCTGGCCACCAGCCGGGCTTTTCCGTCATCAACAGGGGTGAGTAGAAGGGCGACAGATACGGGCCGAAAGTGTAATGCGCATTCTGGAGTGCGGCCCAAGTGGAGTAAACGATGAAGGCGGAGAATCCCAGGAATACCAGCAACGGCTCCACCCACCATGAGTCCTTGCGCATGGTACGGCCGAAGCCGCCATTTCTGAGCGGCACATCGATGGATGACATCCGAGGGAACTCCCGCACCGGGCTGGTGCATGGAACAGGATAGCGTCCCAGGAGCCACGATTTCAAGCGGATGACGAGATTTATCAGGAACGTGTTGCCGTGCGCTTCTGAGTAACAGCCCGCAAGACGGAGTGCGGCTGCAGCGTTACTGACTTGTAATCCTGCATGAGGGGGGGCCCGTACCCTTTGCAGGCTAGCTCTGAGTAGCACCCCGCAAGACGGAGTACGGCGGCAACGTTACTCGATTGTAGTGAGGGAGGCGCGCCGCACCCTTTGCGGGCTGGGGGGGAACCGGTTGCTCCCGCTATGTTGTTGCTCTATAAAGGGTTGTGTAGGAACCATTCGATGTTCAAGGAGCACCGTCCAATGCAACCAGCAGCATTTCGATTCATTAGGCTGGCTGGTCCACGCACTCCGCTTCTATACTGTTTCTTTGCGGTAGTACGAGCAGTCATTCCAACCCTCTGGAGATCGCCCTTTGACTAAGCCGATCAAGCACGTCGAGAAAGCTGTCGCGGTTGCCGCTAATGTTGCCTGGTTTGTCTACGACAAACTGAATTCGATCAACCCGAACCCTTCCTTCACACCGAAGTGGTCCGACAAGCCGCTTCTGAAGAGTTGGGAGAAGCAGAAGCCGAAGCTCGGTTGGCCTCGCGAGACTGATTCGTTGTGTCCGAAGTGTGTTCCCGACATCCGGAACAAGATCCTGGACGGCGAACTGCCGGTGGAGATCCTCCGCAATGAGAAGGTGGGCGAGATCAAGGCCCGCATCGTCGAGAAAAACGGCAGGATCGTGATGGAGAAGGATTGCCCGAAGCATGGTCACTTCGAAGACGTCATGTCGACCGATCCGGCGTTCTTCAAGCATCTGGAAGAGGTGTTCCCGGGCCGCGACATCCGCGCGCACAACGACGATAAACTGCATGACCACGGCACCAGCACCATTACGCACGGCCGCGGATCGGTCCTGACCATCGATCTCACCAACCGCTGCAACATGATGTGCGACCCGTGCTTCATGGATGCGAACCAGGTCGGGTTCGTGCATGAACTGAGCTGGGAAGAGATCAAGACGCTGCTCGACAACGCGATTTCGATCAAACCGCGACGGCAGTTGTCAGTACAGTTCTCGGGCGGCGAGCCGACGCTTTCGCCCTACTTCCTGGACGCCGTGCGGTACTGCCGCAAAGTCGGCTATCAGAGTGTGCAGGCGGCCACCAACGGCATCGAGTTCGCCAAGCGGCCGGGATTCGCGAAAGAGGCGGCTGAAGCCGGTCTGCGATACGCGTACCTCCAGTTCGACGGGATCGGCAACGAAGCCAATTCGCATCGAGCCGTGGGCAATCTGTTCGACGTGAAGCTGCGGGCGATTGAAAATCTGTACACTGCGGGCGTCGACATCGTCCCGGTGATTACCCTGATCAACGGCGTGAACAATGAGCAAGTCGGAGCGGTGGTCCGCTTCGCGCTCGACAATCCGAAGAAGATTCCGTTCCTCAGCTTCCAGCCGGTGTCGTTCACCGGCCGCGACGAAGCCATCACCGATGAGCGGCGCAAGGCCCAGCGCTACACCCTGGCGAATCTCGCGCATGACGTAAAGAATCAGACCGGCCTGGGCGAGCCGGTTCGCGACTGGTTCCCGATCTCCTTCATGAGCACGTTCTCCGATTTCGCGGATCTGGTCCACGGACCGAACGCGGATTGGGGCCAGCTCTCCTGCGGATGCCACCCGAACTGCGGCATTGGCATGGCCGTGATGTGCGACAAGGAAACCAAGGAATACCGCCCGGTGACCGCGTTCCTAAACGCCGATCGTCTGGCGCGGGACGTGGCCAAGATCAACGATGGCGCGCGAAGCAAGCGGATGTCGGTGTTCGGCGTATCCATCGCGCTGCTGCGCAACTACAATCCCTACGAGGCGCCCACGCACTTCCGGCTGAGCGATCTGATCGCCAAGTTCGACAAGTGCTTCGGCATGTCGAAGAAGTCGCAGACCGGGGCCTACGGCAAGGTCACCGGCGACCGCACCAAGGCCGACATCGACAAGCGCCGCGCGGACCGCTGGAACTTCTTATTCATCGCCGGCATGTGGTTTCAGGATCTGTTCAACTACGACTTCCGCCGTACCGAACAGTGCATTATCCCCTACGCCACCCAGGAAGGCGAGATTTCCTTCTGCGCCTACAACACCGGCGTGGGCTGGCGCAATATCGTCGAGAAGATGCACATGACCGCGACGCTCACCAAGTGGTACGAGGAGAACGGGCGGCATGAAATCATCGCCGGCGGCAAGCAGGTTGCGCTGCCTTCGCTGGAGCATAACCTGGTTCTGCGCGCCGACGACGTGAATCGCGAACGCCAGCACGATCTGGACGACAAAGGTATCGCCAAGACCGCTCGTGAAGAAAAGGTCCGCGCCCGTGACGCGAAGCTCAAGGAAAAGGCCGGGAACGACCAGATGATGAAGATGTATCGCGAACACGTTCTCGGTGAGAAGCCGCGGGCGGATCTGGTCCCGCTGACCTCTCTGATTCCGGCGGCCGCGCCGAAGCCGAAGGTGGTCGAGGACGTGGAAGAAGTCGGGACCTTCGGAGACTAACGGCGCGGAGATCAACGGCGCGGCGGCTCAAGCCTCGGTGCCTGGACTCCATTTCGGAAGTTCGCTCACATGTAGGGGATGATGGTCCAACATTCCCCAGTCCGTCCAACGTGCGGGTATCCTGTTAGTCTTGCGTCGCGATCGATCGTGCGTCCGCATCTGCGTTTATCTGCGGCCAAGAAGTGTTTTCGGCATCTTGCTAGTAGCGTCACTGCTTAAGCTCCGCGGTCCAGTTCAGTACGACGTTGATCTTTGGAATGGGAGACTCGCCAGCCGGCTCGAGGAATAAGAAGCGGTGGCCGTCGGCGAAAGCCGCATAAGACGAGTTTGACCAAGAATGAGCAAACAAAACCTGTGGGGTTCCAATCTCCGGCGTTCCGCCGAGCTTGACATCCACGGCCCACATCTTATCGGCGGTGACGTAGAATAGCTCCCGGCTATCCTTGCGCCACTGAGGATGAAAGCCACCACCCGTGGAGACTCGCACTTTGGAACCGGCCGGTCCGGCCGGCGAGCCAGGCAGGAATGGACGTAGATAAATTTCATCTCTGCCCGTCTCGTTCGAGGTGTACGCCATCCACTGGTGACCCTGGCTGTCGAGAACGGGCGACAGGGTACCGTTGCTTTCATTGAACTCGGTCTTCAGAAACGGGAAAGGTTTACGGTCGCCTTCGAGCGGCAGTACCCAAATGTCGTACCCGGTCTTGGGATCTTCCTCCCCGTATACCATGAACCGCCCGTCCAGCGACCAGCTTCCGGCATACTTCGTGTTCGGCGACTTGACCAATAGTTCTTCTCCTTCACCAATGCCGTCTGCAAGTTTTGCGTAAAGATCATAGGCCCCCGTCCGATTGGAACGGAACGCAATGCGGCGCCCGTCCGGCGACCAGACCGGATATTGGTTGGAGCCGTGAATGGCAGTCAGGCGCAGTGAGGCTGCGCGATCCAGATCGACCACCCAAAGATCCTCTAACGCATTTTCGTCTTCCCCGGCAACGACGACGCGCTTTTCGTCCGGGGCGAGTGACACCCAGCTCGACCGGCTTCCCTGGGGCGCTTCAATCGAGCGAGTTTGCTTCCCCAGGCGGTCCCGCCAGACGATTCGTGCGCCGGGCAGCTGGACAGCTTCCTGGTAGACCAGCACGCCACCTGGGGAAACCGAGAACATAGCCCGTCCAGTGTTCCCCTCGCTAATCCCGACAAGTTCGGGTAGGGAAAGCGGCACGCCAGTAGGCCGCATATGTGCGGCGTCAAACCGCTGGGCCACAAACCTCGAACCTTGGAGGAACAACAGGTAACCCGGTTCTGCATATCGCGCCTCCCGCCACGTCCGCACCAGCGGACCCTTCGGCAGCTTCTCCTTCGGATCGAGCGAACCAGCGTATATTCCCGTGTACTCATCCGACGTGCTCCATACCCAATAGATGAAGTGACGCCCATCCGGGAGAAACTGCGGGTACCGGTGTGAGAGTTCGTTCCGTTCGGCATTCAGCCTAGTTACAGGGACTGAGGCTCCGCCGTTGGCCGGGATGCGATAAAGCCCCATGCCGGTCGCCTGAGGTGAATACAGGATGCCCTCCGGACTCCAAGCGCCGCCGCTAAGTTCGTAGGCCGAAGTGAGCGTTTGCACGGGACTCTGTCGGTTGCCGACCTGCATTGTTCTTAGCCGGTTGCTGCTGAAGAAGCCGAGCGAGAGCCCATCGGGAGACCAGAAGGGCCTGACAGCCTGGTCCGTGCCGGGCAGTTCCTCGGCAGCGAAGGAATCCACGGAACGCAGCCAGATCGATGATCGATCGTTGGAATGCGCGAACGCGATGCGCTTGCCGTCGGGTGACACGGCCACATCAAGGGCGGTCGCCTGAAACTGCGGTGCAAACGAAAACCGGGCCGCTGCGGCTTCCGGCGTCTTCCGCGTGAAGTATGCGAACGCGAGGACACCGGCGATCAACAGCGCGACGACGGCCACAGTCCCAAGCAGGAGAATGCGTCTCGGTGGAACAGCAACCGATACCGCATCCTGCGGCACTCCGCTCAATACTTCCTCGATCGCGATCCGCCCGTCGCCGATATCACGCAGCCGATTTTTCACATTGCGTTCCAGGCAGCGCTTGAGAAGTTCTCGAATCTTCGCCGGCGTCCCCGGGGGCAACGCATTGAAGTCGATCGGACCGCGAAGTACATCCGCCAGCGTATGAGAGATGGTCTCGCCGCCAAACAGGCGCCGTCCGGTCAGCATCTCGAACAGAACCACTCCAAACGACCAGATGTCCGCGCGTTTATCCACTGGCTTGCCGCTCGCCTGCTCGGGACTCATGTAAGCCGCCGTGCCCATGATCGTTCCGGCTTGTGTCGCGCGAATTGTGAGCGTGGGTGAATTAGACGGGTTGCCGTCAGCGGGCGTGGATACCTGGCTCACCGCCGCGAGCCCGAAGTCGAGCACCTTGACGACACCTTCGGGCGTGACCATGATGTTCGCGGGTTTCAGATCGCGATGAGTGATGCCTTTCTCATGCGCGGCTTCAAGAGCGTCCGCGATTTGTTTCGCATAGTTCAGAGCTGTCTCAATAGGGAGCGGTCCGGGTTTCACTAGAGCGCCGAGCGTCTTGCCCGGCACCAACTCCATCACCAGAGCCCGGACGCCATTCGATTCTTCGATGCCGTATATTTGCGCGATGTTCGGATGGTTCAGCGACGCGAGAACCTTCGCCTCGCGGGTGAAGCGCGCCAGCCGGTCGGGATCTTCAGCGAAGAAAGCGGGCAGGACCTTGATTGCGACCTCGCGGCCCAGTTTGGTGTCGGTGGCCCGGTAGACCGCTCCCATTCCACCTTGGCCGAGCTTGCTCAGGATGCGATAGTGCGCGATGGTCTGCGGAGGTTGGTCCGCGGCCGGGTGCGCGAACGTGCTGCCGTTTTCGGACTCATGGTCGAGGAGCGATTCCACTTCGCGGCGAAGCGATTCGTTCCCGCCGCAGGCTTGATCCAAAAATACCGCTCGCGATTCGGGCGCAAGCTCGACGGCTTGGTGGAAGATGTCCTCAACCCGCGCCCATTGGTGGTCACTCATGTAGTCGCTTATTGTATTGAAAAAGGGGACAGACTGCTCTGTCCCCAATCGGATTAATTCGAATCTTCAACGACATGCGCTTGTGGACAGAGTGGTTTGTCCCCCTTTTTCATCGGCGGCCAGGAAGTGCTTTCGGCATCCGCTAGAGTGTATCGCGTTCCGAGCGCGCTTGCCGACTTGAGATTTTCAGGAACCCGGCGGGGCGAGCTGTTCAAGCGCGGCCGGCTCTCCTCTTCCCCACGCGATCGGCAAGTCGGAAACGGACGGAGGTCCTTCCATCAAACGAATTCTTCCACAAAATTGCGTGAGAGCTTAGCCGTTCGGTTCTCCGTTTCCGAATGTGCTTAGTGGAGGCCACCAGGCCAGGCAAACAAGTAGTCATTTTCACGCCCAATTTTAAGGAGAAGAACAATGATTAGCAACAAACGCTTCGTTATCCCAGCGTTGTGCATTTTGACCGGATTGCTCGCCGTATCCACAGCAAATGCCCAAAGCCAGCCATGCTATACATTGGCAAGTCTTCAGGGCTCCTACGCGGCTATTGGCAACTATGGGGCTAACGTAGCAATAGCATTAGCGACAAGGAATTATGACGGAAACGGCAATCTGACGGGAGCCTACATAGTAAATGAGCCCACCGCCGGATCGGCAACCGGAGCAAGAACTCTCACAACGGGCCTGCAGGCGGGAACCTACACTGTAAATTGCAACGGCACCGGCAAGATCTACCGCATTGTCACGCTGGCGGATGGCAGCAAGGCGAATCAGGTGGATGACTTCGTCATCACCAAGTCAGCAATGGTGCAAAACTATCAGCTCCCTTTCCCCACAGCACTTGTCGCCATGACAATTATAGACGCCCAGGAAGTCCCCAGCGCTATCGTCTCGGGTGGCATCTTTCTGACCCGTACTCTAACCCGGCTGGCAGACGTGTACTTCCCCTACTAGTCTTCGAGGCCATCTGGACTCCGCAGGGGAGGTAAGCGCCTCCCCGTTGAGTGTGTGTGAAAAGGGGACAGACAATGTCCCCCTTTTCACGCGGTCCCTCACGGTCACGGCTCAGAATCAGCGCTTCCGTGACTGCGTGAAGGAGTGGTAACTCCAATAATGTTATCGGCGGGACAGCTTACTAATACCGTTCCAGGAACAGCGCCAGAATACTTTTCGTCCCGTTGATGTAGTTCCCGATCCGCAGGTTTTCATCGGAGGTGTGCTGGTTATCGTCGCCATTAGCAAGCGGAGCGATGACGAACGGAACGTTGAGACCCTCGACGATCGCTCCGATGGGCAGTGTCGCCCCGTACATGGGAGCCTGATCCGGCGCTTTTCCAAAAGCTTTCGTGAACGCGCGCCGCGTCCAATCCGCCACGGGAGAGCTCATCGAAGTTCGTAACGCGCCGCCGCCCCCTCCGCCGCTCACCGTAACCGTCGCCAGATCGCGGTATTTCGCGCGCTCCTCCTCGGTCGGCTGGCCGTTCACCAGATGGTAGCCCTGCGACTCGACGTACTTCGTGAACACTTGGCGAAGGTATGCCGGCGGCGTTTCGGGGACCACGCGAATCGCGATGGTGGCCTCGGCAACCGCGGGGATCACGCCGCCCGCGAAGGGCACCACCCGGCCGTTCGCGCCCAGGCTGCCGGCCGTCATGCGGCTTACCGTCAGCGTCGGATACAGAAACGCCTCAAAGATATTCTTCCCCACCTTCTCGCGCTGCGCGATGCCGATCCGCCGGTTGAACGCCTCTTCGTCGAACGGGATCGCGTCGAGCGCCTGGCGCATCCCGGTGTCAATCGTAACCGAGTCGTAAAAGCCCGGAATCGTGACGCGGCCGTCGTCATCCTTCATATTTCCCACCAGCTTGGCCAGTTTCTGGAGTGGATTCGGCGTGTAATTTCCGTAGTTGCCGCTATGGAGTTCGGTGCGCGCGCCGAAGACCTGGATCTGCACGCTCGACCCACCGCGGAAACCGAACACCAGGTACGGAGAATTGCTCTCTTCCATCGGTCCGTCCATGGCCACCAGCGCGTCCGCCCTCATCTGTTCGGTTCGCTCGGTGACGAAAGAGCGCAGACCTCGCGCGCCGCCGCCTTCTTCCTCCGGATCGAGCACAACCTTTATATTGATCGCCGGCTCTTGCCCCATCGAGTGGAGCGCGTCCACGGCCGCGAGAAACATTCCGATGGGACCCTTGTCGTCTCCGGCCGACCGCGCAAACACGCGCCATTCGGGATCGACCTGCGAACCAAACAACCGCTCCAGCGGTACCGTATCGAATCCGCCGCGATCGTTCTTCTTCTTCATCACGGGGTCCCACGGGCTTTCCTGATGCCATTCCGACGCCGTGACCGGCTGCCCGTCGAGATGCATATAAAACAGGATGGTCTTGCGGGCGGGCTGCGATCCCTTCAGCTCAGCGAACAACAGCGGGCGGCCGCTATTCGGCCACACCGTCGTTTGGAAGCCGCGCTTCTGGAACATGGTGTCGAGCAGGGCGGTATTCTCTTGGATGTCCGCCGGCACCGCGGATATGTTCGGAATCTTCAGCAGCTCGATGAATTCCCGATAGGTTCCCGCCGCGGCTTTGGCGGCAACGGCGTCCATTGAACCCGGCTGGGCGGCGGCGCCGGAAGTCTGGCCTTCCAGCGGGCTAAGGACGGCCATCGCACAGCAGATCCCGGCGCTCAACCCGATCGTCCAGTGGAAGAAGTTTCTGGTCATCATGGCACCCTCTTCAAAAAGGTGCGGCCAATATAACACCGAGCCCACGTCAGATGCAACGCCTTTCAGAGTCCCCGTGACGCTGCATGGGACGATCACGCGCAACCCGGCGGGCTCAATACGCCCCGTCGCCCAGCGCCACCGCCTTCACCGTCCGCGCCAGAATGTAGAGGTCCAGCCAGATGGACCAGTTGCGCACGTAGTACAGATCGAAACCGACGCGCTCCTCGTAGGACACGTTGTTCCGCCCCGAGACCTGCCACAGCCCGCTGAGGCCCGGCGTGACTTTCTCGTACAGCGCGAACCCGTCGCCGTAGCGCGGAATCTCCTCGGTGAGGATCGGCCGGGGACCGACGAAGCTCATCTCGCCCAGCAGGATATTCCAGATCTGCGGCAGTTCATCGAGACTGGTGCGGCGCAGGAAGCGGCCAAGCGGCGTGACGCGCGGATCGTCGCGGAGCTTCTGGGACTGGCGCCATTCCTCGCGCAGGCCGAGATCGGCATCCAGGCACTGCTCCAGAACCTCATTCGCGTTGGACCACATCGAGCGGAACTTCCAGGAGATGAACGGTCCGCCGCCGCGTCCGCGCCGCATTTGCCCGTAGAAGACCGGTCCGTGCGAAGTGAGCTTGATCAGGAGGGCGATCAGACCGACGAGCGGCAACGCCGGCACGCCGCCGATTCCCACCAGCACAAGGTCGAGCGCGCGCTTCACCAGGCGCGAAGTGGGCAACAACAGCCGCTGCCGGACTTCGAGACCGAGCATGCCGTTCAAGTCCCTCGCCTCCACCCACAGACTGGAAAACCCGGCCAGGTCCGGGATCACGATGACGTCGGAGAACACGTCGCTCGAATAGTGGAAGATGTCGCGGACATCCGGACGAGACGAGCCGCCCATGCAAACGATGACGTGCCGCACGTGCCGTTCGCGGGCGAACGGGAGCGCGAGCTCGGGATCTTCGAACAAGCCCGCCGGCTTTAGCCCGAGCGCAGGCTGGCGTTCGAGCGTGTCGGCAATGCGCCTCGCCTCGCGCCGGGCTCCGACCACCACCACCGGGTATCCCCACCACGACTTGCGCGCGCAGCTCGACCGCACCAGCGCCCGCAGCAACGGCACCAGCACCAGCGTCAGCGGCCACGCCAGCAGGAAGACCCCGCGCGAATAGGAGGCTGCGTCCTTGAGCAGGAACACAGTGACCACCAGCGCCGGGTAGACCATGCTGGTGGCTTCGGAAAGCTTGCGGAGTTCGTCCACCGGATTGCGGCCGAAACCGGGATAAAGACCCGACGCGGCGTAGACGAACGGGAAGAACAGGAGGACGGGCCACAGGTGAAGGTATGCCTCGACGTCAAGACGGGCGTCGGCATGGTGGCGCGCGAGAACGCTGAGCGTGGCCGCGAGCCCGAGTGCAACGAGATCGGTCGCAAGCAGCGTGGCGACACACATCCACGGCCGGGCGGTGTTCTTCGCTCGAACGGGGAGCGCGACCGGAGTTCCCGGCCGTGCGGCAAGTCTCGTGATGGAACTTGGGTGGAGAAGGGACACCGGACTTATCAGTTGCGGGCAAGGGAACGGACCGCCTGAGGAGCGCGGATACGGATTCGTGGGCGAAATGCGCGTCCATACTGGAAGGCGACCGCTTTGATGCAGGCCTCCGCCACAGCGCGCGGAATCAGCTCACCACGCCCGAGACGCCACAGGTAGGCGATCTGCTGGCACACAAAGTCCAACCCGTCAGCAGAGTTGCCGGTCGAGCGCAGCATGTCACGGTACTCTTCGACCACAGCACCCATTCGAAGGTAGCGCCGGAAGACCTGGGCAAGTGAGAAGTTGTGCGAGTGAATCACCTCCGCGTCAGCGACGTAAGCGATCCTGTGCCCGGCGTCCAGGAGGCGAGCGCACAAGAGCATATCTTCGTTCGTTGGGACCGGAGCGGGAAAGCCTCCGACGCTATTGAAACAGACGCGGCTCACCGCGGACGCGGCATTTGAAAAGAAGAACGTGCGTAGCGTGCGTCGTTCAATGTTGGAAATGTGCCGCACCGAAGACTGGGGCGGGTAGTTGTAGAGTCGAGCGAACGCCTCGGGCGGCTTTGCATCTGCCGACGGGATCTGTCGGGCGTATGCGGCGGCAGCGCGCCCGTCCCGGATGGGTGCTGTGAGCCGAGATAGAAACTCCGGGGAGCTGGGCAACGCGTCCTGCGTCAGAAATACGAGAATATCGCCTGATGCTTTCTCCGCCCCCAGATTTCGCGAGCCTCCGTGGTCGAACCGCCGCCGTGGAATGCGGTAGACCGAGCAGCCCAGGGAGGCGGCGAGATCAGCGGTTCCGTCGCTGGACTCCGAGTCGATGACGATTACCTCGATGCGCTCCGCCGGCCGGGCTAGCGAGTCCACCAGGCCGCGAAGATGCGGCCCAGCATTGAGAGTTGGAATTACGACAGAGATCATCGAGGCTGGCTAGCGCAGATGCACCCGCTTGAAGTGGAATACCGCAAAGTGGGGAGCCATCATTGCGACAAGAGTGCGTAACACCCCGTAGAAGCTGTGTGGCGAAGTCGGATTGAAATACCTGAGTTGCAATTTCAATCGCTCCCTTTGCTGGCGCCTGCGGCCGACAACGCTCAGCCCGGTGACGGAATATTCGCAGTAGGTCAGGACATCGGGAATGACCGCCAGCGTGTAGCGGTGTGCCAGCCGCAAGAACAATTCGTAATCTTCGGTCACTCGCATGTCTTCCCGATAGAGTCCGACCTCGCGCAGCGCATCCGCACGGATCATCGATCCAGAGTGGACCAAACAATTGTTCAGACGTAGCCGCTGCATGATCCTGCTATGCTCGCAGGGCGCACGAAACCGGAACAGGGGAACCTGATTGGCATCCACGAAGTCGACAAACGAAGAGACTACAGCGCAACCCGGGTTGGTCTCAAGGAATTCCACCTGCCGCGCGAAGCGCTCTGGCGCCGCGGTATCTCCCGCGTCCAATCGAGCGATGTAATCGAATCCTTCAGCAAGAATGCGTCTAAGACCGTGATTCAGCGCTCCGGCGATGCCCCGATTCTTTTCAAGCTGGAGCAGCGAAACCGGGATGTCATCGCGCAATTGCCGCGGTGCCGAAATAGTCTCAGCGCTGCCATCGTCAACGATGACGACTGTGAACCTTCCATGCGCGCCACGGAGGCTCTCCAGACTGCGATCGAGCCCGGCTTGGTTGGAATAGACTGGCATCAGCACGGTAAGTTTCGTCACGACGCGGCCGCCCGATAGAATTCGACCAACTGCGCTGCGTTCTGCCGAATATCGAAACGGCGCTCGACCGCTCTCAGCGCCTCTTGCTGAGTGATCGGGCACGGCGCATCGATCTGCCTCAGGATGGCGTCGGCCCATCGCTCAGGCCCAGCCAATAAAGGGAGCTGCTCAACAAGTGAGGGAACGGCAACCGCCTCCGGCGGGATCGCAGTAGAGGCAAAGCAGCGCAGCCCGGCGGCCTGCGCCTCTACTAGGGCCAATCCCAAACCCTCGTAATGGGACGGGAAAAGAAAGAAGTCCATAGCGCCGAGCATGAGCCGGGGGATGTCGTCGCGCGGCGCGAGAATGATGAACCTATCTCCCAGTCCGCGTTCTTGAATCGCCGATTCAATCCGCCCCTGGAGATAGCCACCGCCGACCAACAAAAATCTCACTAGCGCGCTTCGAGTCGCGAGCACGTCTGCGAGCCGGATCAAAAACTCATGATTCTTCTGTTCGACAAAACGACCGACATGACCGAATACAATCGTGCCGGCCGGAATCCCGAGCTGGTCGCGAACAGCACTTCTCTCGACGCATTCATGAAGAGGTTGTAGGTCAACGCAAGCGGGGAGAACTTTCCACCGCGAATCTGCTTCCCATTCGGAACCGAACATCGCCTGCGCGGCCGGTGCGCTCGTGCTAAGACCTGCGGTTGAGAATCGCTGCACGAGATATTTCATCAGGCGCGTGTAGGCTTGGCGCGGGAAACGCGCGACACGATCAACCTTGGACGTATCGTTGTGACTGTGCGCGATGCGCCCCCGCACCCCGATCAAACGAGCGAGCAGCATGACGACGCCGCCATAGTGATCGACGTGGCTATGCACGATGTCGAACGGACCGTGCAATCGATTTATTCGCCACATTCGGAACAGTTGGCGAAATAAGTTCCGATGCCCCGGGCTCTGGAACATCCTCGCACCAAATCGATTGATCTCAGGATCGTATTCACCCGATTTCTCAGCATGAGTCAAAAAGTCCATCGCCACAACGTTGCGGTCGATGTGCTTGAGCGCACTGACTAGCCAGGTTTCCGCGCCGGCTCGGTCTGCAACGTAAATGATCTGTAGTACGCGAATCGAATTTTTCACGGGGTCCTAAGTTCGGCGCCGCAAAATCGTGGGGCGCAGAGCGCGGTGCCTGCACAGAACAGAAACATCCCGCCGAAATGACCCAGGGCGGGAACCGGGTAAAAGGTCTCCTGGGTAATCGCTGACGCAAGCAAAGCGATGGTTAAATAGCACATGATTCGCCCTCCACTGCCTTGCCGCCAGAGCGATTGCATGATCTTCCACATCAAGAAGAGAAACAACGAAGTGCCCACTAGACCGCATTCAAGAGTCGTTTGGAGATACAGCATGTGACCGTTGCTACCGCTCTCAATCGCAGACCCAAAGCCCGTGCCGATAAGCCAGAAAGGGGGGTTCCGATTGAGCAAACCGACGCGATCGTTCCATATTTCGACGCGCCCTGCAAGGCCGTCGTCTTCATAGGAAGTCGTGATCGACTCTTGGCGAATTTGGGCACGAGAGAATTCCCCGGCGAAGTCATCAGAAAAATATGCGTAAATCGCTACGGTCACTAGAGCAACTGCAGCGACAGCGAGGAGCTGCCGCGGACGAGATGCGACAACCGCCACGACAAAGGCGCTGGCCGCGACGAAGCCCGCCCGGCTGCCGCTTACGAAACTGCACATCCAGAGACTGCTCAGGATGAGAGTTGGAAGCCACACCCGAGTCGATCGGAGCAAACTTAGATACGTCGCAGCTAATACCAAGATCTGAATCGCTGGGTACGCGTGATGGTAGCTTATTCCGCCAACCGGGCTGCGCACTACGCCCAGCGAATAGTACGCCCAAGGGCCAGCGACGTGAAAGTCTTTCGGGATTTGCGGCGCGAAGGCTGGCGTGTCAATCAAATGAAAGTAGCCCGCAATGAGCAGAGCGCACGAAACCCAAAAGGTCAGGGCGATGGCTCGCCGAATCCACACCCTGCGCCTTGCGTTGAATTCGACCCTGGTTACGATCCAAAAGACAGTCAGATATTGAGCGAGGCGATAGATTTGTAGAGTCCGACATTTTGTCCCTTGTCATTGAAGACCTCCGTTGTCTTCAGATGGAGGAGGTTGAGAGTCAGGCCTAGGTAAGACACGATAGCCCCTCCCGCGGTTAACAGTAAAAGCCGCTTGATGGTGATGACTTCTAGAGCCCCGCGTCGCCTTTCGGCACGAAGAAATGGTAAGCAGAGCAGCATTGCCGGCACGATGAAGTCGGTGATTGACGGCCAGACCGACCACGATGGTCCCACGGGCCACACAGGGACCATGTAGATCTGCGATACGACATACGCGCAACAAAGCCAAAAGGCCACGTTCTGGGCTTCAGCGCGGTATGAGTTGCGGTGAATCCCAGCGGCGGGCCGCGATGATACGATCGGAAATCCCAGCTCAGAAGCAGTCACGCAAACCACCTGCTGCGATCCCTCGGCGCCACACCACACAAAAGTTGGCCCCGTCGTCGGGGTAGGCGCCAGCCAAGCGACGAGCTTCCTCCCGCCATCGGCGTGGTAAGCGCCCTTCATAGTGGGGCCCGAAGAAGGAATACGTTCGCCTCCAAGTCAGGTCCCACTCGCCAGCGAAAGCGTCTTGCAGAGAACGAAAATCCAGCCCCCTTGTTTCTTCCATGTTGTTCGCGCTTGTTACGACATGGTAATCGACAAGCCGACTGACAACGGCCCCCGGAGGTCGATGTTCGAACATGGAGCGTTCAAACGCACGCCGCGCTGCATAATCCTCGGGAAGTTCGGTGAAGCCCGCCCAGCGGAGCATTCTGCGGGAGCAGCGCCTAACTGACAGCAGCCTCCGCCAACGATCTCGCGCGCGATACCGGCGAAGCTCCGACGCGCAGTCAGAATTAGCAAGGAATCGACTGGAGGGTTCATGCCCGCATAACCAAAATGCGTCCCGAGAGATTAGGGGCGAGATTTCGCGGAGAGCGCCCACAGGATCGACTAAGTGGTGAAGGACCGAGTTGGTCAGCAAGAGGTTAAACTCGCCGGCTGCGGCATCCAAGCTAGCCAAGTCTTCCAGAAATTCAATCTGACATCCGGCCGAGTTCAGCGAGCGGCGGCATCTATCGAGCATGCGTGGTGAGCAGTCATAACATACAAGTCGCTCAATGCGCTCCGCACCGAACGCCAAAAGACACTGAACTGCCTCAAACCCGGTACCACAACCGAAATCTAGAATCCGCAGCCTCCCGAGACTCGGGTAGCTAGCCGCAGAGTGCGGACGCAGAAGATCGACTTGCCCAATCATCTCTCGCCAGAGCGGCGGAAGTTGATCGAAGATTTCCGGATGCGTTGTTTCGTAGTTCGCCGCCTCATGTTCGTGATAGAGCTGATTAAGCTCTGCCACGAGTACGGAGACTGGCTGAGTTGGGCCGTACTGTTGGAGGCCGTCGATCATGCTTCAACCAGCTCTGTGCTGTTGGCTGGAAGGAGGAATCCCGCCGTAAAGAAGAGGCAACCAACCACCGCCGATGCCGCACTCGCAATCGCGCCGCCTAAGATCCCATAGCGAGGGACGGCGAAGAGGCAGACCGAAAGTGTCGTCACGGCTACGGCCGCTAGCGCGTACGGCTGGAAATGAATGCGGCGGCTCGCGGTGGCTCCATAGCCAAGGACCGACGCCAGAAACCAGATTGCCATGGAGAGCGTAAGCCACACAAAGACGCTTTGCTCATGCGCATACGCGGGGCCAAAGAGGAGCCGTGGAACTGCGTTTCCCGCCAAAAGGGCCCCGCCGATCAGCAGCGCGCCAGGGACGGATGCGATCGCGAGCATCCTCCGGAGCAACGACCAGAAGGCTCGATGGTCGCCGAGCAGGTGGTATCGAGCCAGACGTGGCGCGGCGGATTGTCCCATCGCGTTGACCAGCACCATTCCCGCCCCCTGGAGAGAGGCGATCCCCGCGAAGAGGCCAAGCGCCCGTTCGCCTAGATGATGAGCTATGAAATACCGTGGGATGTTTGAATCAAGCGAAGCGAGCATGGTCACGACGCCAAGCGGAAACGCCCGAACGAGCAATCTGCCCAGCGCAAGGCTATTCCATCGAAGGCGCGTTGAAATACTCCCCACGGCCCGCGCCACGGGAACGTCGTGAATAATCAATATGAGCGCCCAGCTGGCGGCCAACGCAATCGCACCCGATACGGCGCTCCCAGTGCTCCACACAACTACACCGAGCGCGCAAAGCGACAGTACCCCGCGCAGGATCATGGACCGCGCAATCTGCTTCATGTGTTCATGCTGTTGCAGGTGGCCATAGAACACATCGCTGAGCGAGTCGAAAGCTTTGGCGGTCCCCGCGACAACAACGACCCACGCTGTCTCACGCCTGTATCCCGCGCCGATCGCGATTGCCGCGATCACGCCAATCGCCAGCAGTGTAGTAACCAGGCGCAGCGAGAAATAGTCGCCGGGCCGGAATTCCTTATGGCTCGCATCGGTTGCCTGCAACGCGCGCAACTGAAACTGCGATAGAAGAATCACCGGATTCGCAACGGCAAAGCCTAGCGCGAACTTGCCCACCATTTCGGGACCGCTCAACCTCGCCAGTACAAGAAAGATTCCCCACTGGCATGCGGCGTAGGTCACATTGCCAGCCAGCGTCCAGACGAAATTTCTCGTCAGCGGAACCGGCTTGATGTGAATTCGTTCCCCAGCTATGGAGACGCCGTCTCCGGGCAAGGCGGCCGCGCCCAATGGCGGATGCTCCAGTTGGCCGGACAGCGCCTCAAGAGACATCGGGCCGGTTGTAATACTTGTTGTAGTGACCGTAGTAGTAGTAATAACCGGCACTCACCTGACGATGGACCTCGTTCAACACCACGCCGATCAGGTTCGCGCGCAAACGGTCGAGCGTCGAGATCACCGAGCTCAGTGCCTTCCGGCTGGTGTCGCCCGCGCGGGCTACAATGATGACGCCGTCGACGGCCGTCGCCATTTGCAAAGGCTCGGCGAACCCGAGCAGCGGGGGCGCGTCGAGCACCACCAGGTCGTATTCGCGCGTGGCTTCCTCGATTAATTCCGCGATCCCCATGCCAATCAGATCCGACGCCCGGCGCGTGGAGGGACCGGCAGGCAGAATGTCGAGACC
>Ga0209415_10001435_pt1 | contig 45683 bp, 46 predicted proteins | sample PeaSoiSIISIP2007_FD_187696 | JGI IMG/M metagenome (GOLD analysis project Ga0209415, IMG submission 187696) | Peat soil microbial communities from Weissenstadt, Germany - SII-SIP-2007 (SPAdes) (version 2) | ecosystem: Environmental > Terrestrial > Soil > Wetlands > Peat | place: Germany... | reverse complement strand
CCGGGGTCAGGGGCGCCGGGGTCAGGGGCGCTGCGTGGCGCCGAGCCCTCGGCGCGCCCGGTCCGGCGCCTCGGCACCGCCCGCGGGCCCGGCGACGATCACGTCGCGGAAGCGAGCGACGATCGGCTTGAGCGTCGCGGCGAGTGCCGGCGCACGGCCGCGGTCGACGCGCGTGCTCGGACCGGACACCGACAGAGCGCAGATCGCCCGCCCGAGGCCGTCGTGGACCGGGAGCGCCACGCAGCAGACGCCTTCGGCCTCCTCGCCGTCGTCGACGGCGTAGCCGACCTCGCGGACGGTCGTTAGCTCGGCGCGAAGGCGCGCGGGGTCCGTGATCGTCGTCGCGGTGCGCGCCGGGAGCCCGGCGCGTCTGACGATCGCAGCGACCTCGTGCTCGAGCAGGTGGGCGGTGAGCGCCTTGCCGACCGCCGTGCTGTGGACGGGGACCCGGTGACCGACCTCGGCGAACGTCCGCAGCCGGTGGGCCGAGGGTGCCTGGCCGACGTACACGGCGTGGTCGCCCTCCAGCACGGCGAGGTTCGCCGTCTCGCCGGAGGCGGCGGCGAGCTCGCGGAGGAACGGCTGCGCCCGCAGCGCGAGGTGGCGCGCGGCGGAGTCGCCGAGGCGCAGGAGCGCCACGCCGAGCGCGTAGCGACGCTCGCCGTCCTGGCGGGCCCAGCCACGGCTCGACAGCGTCCTCAGCAGCCGGTGCACCGTCGCCTGCGGCAGGCACGTCGCCTGCGCCAGGGCGACGACGCCGAGCGGCTCGCGCGCGCTGCCGAGCACCTCCAGGAGCTGGAGCGTGCGGTCGACCGACTGGACGGCGCCGTTGGCCGCCGCCTCGGGGCGAGGGGCGACCGCGGCCGGCTCGTCACGGGACCGGCTGGGGCGACCGGTGCCAGGGCCGGCGCTCATGTCGTTTCCCGCCCCGCCGTCCCGGCGCCGGGAAGCGGCGCCCCGCTGAGGGAGGCGTCGAGCACCTGGATGAGGTGGGCGACGGGGATCGTGGCTCCGCGACGGGCGAGGGCGGAGCTGATCTGCATCAGGCAGCCCGGGTTGGCGCTGACGAGCAGGTCGGGGCCGGCCGCCAGCACGTTGGCCGCCTTGCGGTCGCCGAGCTGGAGCGCCGCCTCCTCCTCGACCAGGTTGTAGACGCCGGCCGAGCCGCAGCACAGCTCGGCCTCGGCGAGCTGGCGCAGTTCCAGCCCGGGGATGGCGCCGAGCAGCGCGCGCGGTGCGTCCCGGATCTGCTGGGCGTGCGCGAGGTGGCACGCGTCCTGATAGGCGACGACGCCCTGCAGGGCGTGGCGCGTCGCGACCGGGCCCGCCGCGACGAGGAATTCCGTTACGTCGCGGGTGCGCTCGGAGAAGGCGCGGGCCCGCTGCGCGTAGGCCGGGTCGTCGCGCAGCAGGTGCGCGTACTCCTTCATGGCCGAGCCGCAGCCGGCGGCGTTCACGACGACGGTGTCGACGCCGGCGTCCTCGAAGACGTCGATGGTCGACCTGGCGAAGCGGATCGCCTCCTCCTCGCGGCCGGCGTGGCCGGAGAGCGCCCCGCAGCAGCCCTGCCCCGCCGGGACGACGACGTCGAACCCCTCGGCGGCGAGCACCCGGGCCGTCGCCGCGTTCACCTCCGAGAAGAAGACGGCCTGCACGCAGCCGGTCAGGAGCCCGACGGTCCCTCGCCGGGTCCCCTGCGCCCGGACGTGCCCAGCGAGGCGCTCGACCGGGCCGCAACGCGGGGCGATCGCCTCCATCCGCCGCAGCGGCCCGGGCACGAGCCGTGCTCCGATCGGCGAGCGCACGAAGGCCCGCAGCCCGCTGCGCTCCGTAGCGGCGAGCGCAGCACGCGCCATCCGCAGGCGCCGCGGATAGGGGAAGAGGGCGAAGATGGCGCCCCTCGTCGCCCGCTCGGTGCGGCTCCGGGGGGCGCGGCGCTCGACCTGGGCTCGCGTCGCCTCGATCAGCTTGTCGTACTGCACGCCGGACGGACAGGCGGTGACGCAGGCCATGCACGACAGGCAGCGGTCGAAGTGCTCGACGGCGGCGGGTCCGAGCTCGGCGCCGTCGAGCACCTGCTCCATCAGATGGATCCGCCCTCTCGGCGAGTCCATCTCCTCGCCCCAGACCACGTAGGTCGGGCACGTCGGCAGGCAGAAGCCGCAGTGGACGCAGTCCCGCACGAGCTCGCGCTCGGGCGGGCGGTGGTCGTCGAAGCCCTTCGGGAAGGACGCCGCGCCGGCGAGCCCGCGCTGCCCGCCACGACCTGTCCCGACCGTCATCAGATGCCTCCCACGAAGCGCCCCGGCGAAAGCCGCTGCTCGGGATCGAACTGCGCCTTCACCCGGCGCATGAGGTCGAGGCCCTTCACCGGGCCCCACACGTCGAGCGCCGCCTTCACCTCGCTCGGCGCCCGCAGCACGACGGCGCTCCCACCGAGACCCTCGAGCCGGTCGCGCAGCGCCCCGACGAGCCCGGCGACGGCGCGCACCTCGGCCTCGGGGCCGAGGCCGACGAAGAGCACCCCGACGCCGGCCGAGCCGCGCACGGCGGGCGAGCACCCGTGCTCGGCGGCGAGCCCGCGCAGCGACGCCAGGACGGCAGGCGTCGCGCCGACGCCGGCGCTCACCTTTACCGTCGTGGGCCCGGGGAGCGTCCCCCACCGGGCGGGCGGGAGGTCGGACGCTGCGGCCGAGCGACCGAGCAGGCCGGCCGCCGCCTCGGCTCGTGCCGTCACGCCCGCCTCGCGGCCTTCCACGAGCGCGGCGAGGGTGACCGGCCCGCCGGGGAGCGCGCGATCGACCTCCAGCGCGCTCGGCGCGACCTGGGAGCCGAGCATCGCGCCGAGCGGCGCCGTCAGCGCCCCCTCGTCGTCGAACGTGGCGACGACGTAGCGCCGGTGCGGAGCGACCGGGCGCAGGCGGAAGATGACCTCGGTGACGATGCCGAGCGTGCCGTAGGAGCCGGTGAGCAGCTTGGCGAGGTCGTAGCCGGCGACGTTCTTCACCACCTTGCTGCCGCTGTGGGCGACGACGCCGTCGGCGCGGACGAAGGTGAGGCCGGTGATGAGGTCGCGCACCGCGCCGTGGAGCATGCGGCACGGACCGCAGCAACCGGTCGCGACGAGGCCACCGATCGTCGTGCCAGGCACCAGCTCGTCGACGGGCAGCCGTTGTCCGGCGCCGGACAGGACCTCCTGGAACGCCGCGAGCGGGGTGCCCGCCTCGACGCGGGCCACGAGGTCGCCGGTCGCGTGCTCGACGACTCGCCGCATCCCCGACAGGTCCACGACGAGGTCGACCGCCCGCGGTGGGTTCCCCCAGTCGAGCTTGGTTCCCGAGCCGCGGGCGACGAGGCTCAACTGGTGCTCCGCCGCGACCCGCACCACGGCGGCGACCTCGCCGGTCCCCGCCGGCGTGGCGACGTGGCTCGGCAGGGCGCCGTCGACGGCGTCGGCTGCCTCTGCGGGGCGGACGTGCCCACCGGCGCAGGCGCGCTCCAGCTCGGCCAGGACCGACATCAGAACAGCTCGGCGACGCCGGCCTCGTGGAGAGGATGGACGCCGTGCCGCCGTCCGGGCACCTCGCCGCAGAGCCGGGGGGTGGGGAAGACCTTGCCGGGGTTGCAGATCCCCGCCGGGTCGAAGGCGCAGCGGAGGAGCTGCATGGTGTCGAGGTCGTCCTCGCTGAACATCTTCGGCATCGACTTCGCCTTGTCGACGCCGACGCCGTGCTCGCCGGTGATGGAGCCGCCGTAGGCGAGGCAGAGGTCGAGGATCTTCGCCGAGACCTGCTCGGCCCGCTCCTCCTCGCCCGCCACGGCGCTGTCGAAGAGCACCAGCGGATGGAGGTTGCCGTCGCCGGCGTGGAAGACGTTCGCGACGCCGATCCCGGACTCCTCGGAGAGCCGGGCGATCTCGCGCAGCACGTCCGGAAGGGCGGTGCGCGGGACGACTCCGTCCTGGACGATGTAGTCGGGGCTGATCCGGCCGACGGCGGCGAACGCCGACTTGCGGCCCTTCCAGATCCGTGCCCGCTCCTCGTCGTCGGCGGCCATGCGGACCTCGAAGGCGCCGTGCGCCCGGCAGTGCCGCTCGACCTCCTCGAGCGCCGGCGCGACGTCGGCGGCCGGCCCGTCGAGCTCGACGATCAGGACCGCTCCGGCGCCCGCGGGGTACTCGCAGCGCACCGCCGCCTCGGCGGCTGAGATCGCGAGGGCGTCCATCATCTCGATGGCGGCGGGAACGACGCCCGCGGCGATGATCGCCGAGACCGCGCCGCCGGCCGCGTCGGTGTCGGCGAAGGCGGCGAGCAGCGTCTGGATCGACTCGGGCGCCCGGAGCAGCCGCACCGTCACCTTCGTCGCGATCCCGAGCGTGCCCTCCGAGCCGACGAACGCGCCGACGAGGTCGTAGCCGGGGGCGTCGGCCGCCGCGCCGGCGCCGAGCTCGACCACCTCGCCATCGGGCGTGACGACCTCGAGGCCCGTCACGTGGTTCGTGGTGAAGCCGTACTTCAGGCAGTGCGCTCCGCCGGAGTTCTCCGCCACGTTCCCGCCGATCGAGCAGATCTGCTGGCTCGACGGATCGGGCGCGTAGTAGTAGCCGTGGGGAGCACCGGCACGGCTGACCGCGAGGTTGGTCACGCCCGGCTCGAGCAGCGCGCGCTGGTTGGCGACGTCGACGTCGAGGATGTCGCGCATGCGGGAGGTGACGACGAGCACGCCGTCCGCGCGGGGGAGTGCGCCTCCCGAGAGCCCGGTGCCCGAGCCTCGGGCGACGAAGGGGACGCCGAACGCCGCGCACGTGGCCACGACGGCCTGGACGTCGCGGCTCGAACGGGCGAGGACCACGAGGGCCGGCACGACGCGCAGGTGCGACAGGCCGTCGCATTCGTAGGTGCGCAGCTCGGAGAGGTCGGTGACGAGCGCCTCCTCACCGACGACCCGCCGCAGCCGCTCGGCGACCGGGCCGATCAGGTCTCGCCTGCTCACGGCATCGAGGCGTAGGCACCGACGGTGAGGAAGTCGGGGTAGTCGTCGTCGAGCGCCACCGCCACGAACAGCGAGCTCGCCCGCTCGAACTGCTCCGCGTCGAAGTCCTCACCGTACGCGGCGCGGATCTTGTCGAGCTCCTCGTCGACTACCCGCTCGACGAGCTCGCGGGTGACCGGCTCCCCGTTCGTCAGGACGACGCCCTCGTGGAGCCACTGCCAGACCTGGGAGCGGGCGATCTCCGCAGTGGCCGCGTCCTCCATCAGGTTGAAGATCGCCACCGCGCCGTTGCCGGCGAGCCACGAGGCGAGGTACTGCAGGGCGACGCTGACGTCGTTGCGGAGCCCCGCCTCGGTGCACGCACCGCCGGCCGAGGCGACGTCGAGCAGCGCCGCGGCGCTCGGGGGCGCCTCGTGGCTGCGGCGCGCGATCTGGTTCGGCTCGTCCCCGAGGACCGCGTCGAAGACCTCCTCGCACAGTGCGACGAGGTCGGGATGGGCCACCCAGGAGCCGTCGAAGCCCATCTCGGCCTCGCGCTCCTTGTCCTCGCGGACCTTCGCCATCGCTCTCTCGTTGACCTCGGGGTCCCGTCGGCTCGGGATGAACGCCGCCATGCCGCCGATCGCGTGTGCGCCGCGCCGGTGGCACGTCTCGACGAGCAGCTGCGCGTAGGCGCGCATGAACGGGGCGGCCATCGTCACCGAGTTGCGGTCAGGGAGCGTGAAGCGACCGCCGAGGTTGCGGAGCTTCTTGATGATGCTGAACAGGTAGTCCCAGCGGCCGGCGTTGAGCCCGGCGGAGTGGTCGCGCAGCTCGAAGAGGATCTCGTCCATCTCGAACGCGGCGGGCAGCGTCTCGATGAGCACGGTGGCTCGGACGCTGCCCCGGTCGAGCGCGAGGGCGTCCTCGGCGTGCGCGAAGACCTCGTTCCACAAGCGGGCCTCGAGGTGGCTCTCGATCTTCGGGAGGTAGTAGTAGGGCCCGAGCCCGAGCTCGAGCAGGCGCGTCCCGCAGCGCACGACGTGCATCGCGAAGTCGAACAGGGATGCCGAGACCACCTCGCCGTCGACGAGCACGTGCTTCTCGACGAGGTGCCACCCGCGCGGGCGGGCGACGACGGTGGCGAGCTGGTCCCGAAGCTCGTAGCGCTTGCCGTCCGGTCCCGTGAACTCGATCGTCCTGTCGAGCGCGTCGCGCAGGTTGATCTGGCCCTCGACCATGTTGTCCCAGCGCGGGGTGTTGGCGTCCTCGAAGTCGGCCAGCCAGACCCGGGCGCCCGAGTTGAGGGCGTTGATCGCCATCTTGCGGTCGGTCGGACCGGTGATCTCGACCCGGCGGTCGACCAGGCCGGGCGCCGGCGCCGCCACGTGCCAGTTGGCCTGGCGCACCTCGCTCGTCTCGGGGAGGAAGTCCGGGAGCACGCCGCGGTCGATCTCGGCCTGGCGCTCGGCGCGCCGTGTGAGCAGCGCGGCACGACGAGGGCCGAAACGGCGCTGCAGATCGGCCAGGAGCCCGAGCGCCTCGTGGCTGAGGATCTCCTCGTAGCGTTCGCCGACGGCGCCGACGACCTGCACGCCGGCCGGTCCCCGGAGCTTGGCCATCACCTCTCCGATCACACGAGATTTCCACAATGTGGAATCTCCATCCCACAATGGAGGCACTGTAAGTGAGGGAGCGGAGACCCCGCAACACCGCTAGATGGCGCGCGTGAACAGCAGGATGCCGAGCACCACGATCACGATGCCGACGATCAGGATCGCCGCGCCGCCGGCGGCGCGCGCCGCCACGCGCATCCCGCCGAACAGCACCAGCGCCGCCCCGATGACCAGCCCGATGATGCCGGCGATCTCGTGCTTGCTGATCCCGCTCTTGCTCGCTGCCGCGAGGATGGCTCCCAGGCTTGCGGTGGCGTGCATCGGTTCGTCTCCAGGCTCGGTCGGGCGCCGGCGCGGGGCAGGGCGCCCCGGCGGTGTCGGGCGCCCGAGACTGTAGCGAGCAGGCGCATGCCGCGTCGCCCGGCCCGCGTGAGCCCTTCGCGCGGCGGCCGGCTTCCCGGCGGCGCGCGGCGCGCACCAGTCCCGGGCCGGGGCGGCGCACGCGGGCGGGGTTGCTAGCCGCCGGCGAGATCGGCGAGGCGGCAGGGGATGTCGGCGTCCTCGCTGAGCAGGTAGCTGGCGCAGATCCGGTGGTACCCGTCGGCGATGGTGAGCGGGGCCGCGCTGGCCATGCGGCCCCGCACGAGCAGCACCGGGGAGAGCTTGGCGCCCTTCCTCACGCGCTTGAGGTCCAAGGCGACGTGGAAGTTGTCGATGGGCAGCGCCTCCAGCCGGCTCGCCCGCAGCAGGTCCTTCGCCTTGCGGTGGATGATCGCCGACTCCCGAAGCGCCGCGACGGTGCGCTCGGCCTCCTCCTCGCTGGCGAGCAGGGTGAGGTAATCCTGAGCGGCCGGGTAGTCGTGCGCGTCCGGCTCCGTCTTCCAGTGTTCCCGTCTTGGCATCGCACACGCTCCCTTGCTCGACGTCCGGCGGCGCGCGGCGCGCCGGCACATGGGTCCCCGTGGACTAGGTCGCCTGCTCCCCGCCGGTCGGCGGTCGATCTCGTTCGGCCATGACGCGGAACTCGCCGACGAGGGGGTCGAGCGTGCCTTGTGCCGCCATTGCCGCGCTCTCGTCCGGGCCACGACCGCGAAGCACGATCGCGAAGCCCACCGCCACCAGGGAGCCGAGGAGCGGGCCCACCACGTAGACCCAGAAGTGGCCGAAGTTGCCGAGGACGAGGTCCGGCCCGAACGAGCGCGCCGGGTTCATGGAGGCGCCGCTCACCGGGCTCGACCACAGCCCCGCGAGGGCGATGTACCCGGCGACGGCGATCGCCGAGAGCGCGCCGACGTTCTGGGCGCCGGACGCGGTGCCGAGGATCGTGGTCACGAGGCCGAGCGTCAGCACCGCCTCGATGAGCATCGCGTGGACGTCGCCGATCGAGGCTCCGGGCTCGGTCGCGCCGAGCATGCCCACCTTGCCGAAGACGGCCCAGAGGAAGCCGCACGCGAGTGCCGCCCCGGCGAGCTGCACGAGGATGTAGCCCGGCACGCGCCGCCAGGGGAAGTCGCGGCGGAGCGCGAAGGCGACGCTCACGACCGGATTCAGGTGCGCCCCGGAGACCTTGCCCATCGACAAGATGACCGCCATGACCATGAGGCCGGGCGCGACGACCGCGGCGTCGCGCCCGATCCCGCCGTGCGAGACCGCCGACACGGCACCGGCGCCGGCGCCGACGAGGACGAGGAAGAAGGTGCCGAGGAGCTCGCCGAAGAGGCGGCGGTACTCGCGGCTGACGTTGGCGAAGTCACGTGCCCAGGGCGCTGCGTGGCGGCCGGTCGCCTGCACGAGCACCAGCCCCCCGTCGTGGAGCGCGGGCGGTTCTGGGCTCGGCTCCTCGGCCTGGTGCTGTTGGCCCATCTCTCCCCCCACGAACGCGGCGCGCCCGCGCTGCGACAGCCCAGCATGGCACTCGAGGGCAGACCTGCGCCGCCGTGCCCGGGGTCCGCGCCCCGCGGGCGTCAGATCCGCTCGAGCGACGGCCCGTCGAACAGTGGCGTGATGGCGAGGCGCTCGACATCGGCCGCCATCTCGGCGTCGGTGGGCGCGCCGGCCGGCCCCGACGCCGACTCGAGGACCGTGCGCAGGATCCGGTAGTCGCCGGGCGTGACGAGGAAGAGCTGCGGGCGCGAGAGCACGTACCGCACCGCGCGACCGATCGCCTCGGGATCCTGCAGCGGCTGGTACCAGCTGTTGCGGGGACCGTCGGAGTTGTGCGGGTCATCGGGCCAACGGCGCCGGGCGACGGACTTGATCGCCTGGACGGCGACGCCGCGCTCGGCGCACAGGCCCAATAGCTCTTCGACGTCGGCGCGGTAGTCGTCGTTGGCGAGCATCGTGAAGTTGTAGGGGAGGAGCACGGAGTCGTAGTCGAATCGCTCGAGGCTGCGCAGGTGCATGCGGGCGATCCGGGTGCCGTGACCGGTCACCCCGATGAAGCGCGTCAGGCCTTCGTCGCGTGCCCGCACGAGGGCCTCGAGCGCGCCGCCCGGCGCGTGCGCCGTCTCCCACTCGTCCTCCTCGACGAGATTGTGGAGCTGGATGTGGTCCACGTGGTCGACTCGCAGCCGCTCCAGCGAGCGCTCCAGACTGGCGCGGGCCGCGTCGCCAGAGCGCTGCGCCGTCTTCGTCGCCAGGAAGAACTCGCCGCGGTGCTCGGCCATCCACGGCCCCACCCGCAGCTCGGCGTCGCCGTAGTCGGCTGCCACGTCGATGTGGTTCACGCCGAATTCGACGAGCACCTCGAGGAGGGCGTCCGCCAGCTCCTGGGTCGCGGACCACAGGGCGGCCGCGCCGAAGATCGTGCGGCTGCTCAGGTGGCCGGTCCTTCCGAACTCTGCGGGTTCGATCATGATCCGAGCGTACCGACGGGGACCCCCGGGCCGGAGTTGGCCGCCCGTCTCCCCGGGGATGCTGATGCTGCCCCAACTAACATCCGCGGCGTGATGGACGTCTCGGCGCACGTGGAGGCGCTGGAGCGCGAGGGGGCGCTGCTGGCCCTTGCCGCCGCATCGGCCGGTCTCGACGCGCCGGTCCCGACCTGTCCCGACTGGCAGGTGCGCGACCTCGTCCGCCACCTCGGGAACGTGCACCGCTGGGCGAGCGCGGTGGTGCGCTCGGCCCGCACTTCGCCCCTCGACGCCGAGGAGCAGCGCGCGCTGTTCGGCCCGCGTCCACGCGACGCCGAACTGCTCGCCTGGTTCCGCTCCGGGCACGGCGAGCTCGTCGAGGCGCTGATCGACGCCTCGCCCGACCTCGAGTGCTGGGCCTTCCTGCCAGCGCCGTCGCCGCTCGCGTTCTGGGCGCGGCGTCAGGCACACGAGACCGCGGTGCACCGGATCGACGCCGAGTCGGCGGCAGGCGAGGTCGGCCCCGTGGCCGCGGCCTTCGCGGCGGACGGCATCGACGAGATGCTCTGCGGTTTCGCCGCGCGGCCGCAGTCGCGCCTTCGCAGCGACCTCGCGCGCTCGCTCGGGATCCGCGCCGGCGACACCGGCGACACCTGGACGGTGCGCGTTGGCCCGCAGTCGGTGGAGGTCACCGGTGAGGACCCGGCACGTGCCGGTGGGGTGAGCTGTGTGGTGGAGGCAGATGCCCGGGCGCTCTACCTCCTCTTGTGGAACCGGCGCGGCGTCGAGGGCCTGCGCGTCACCGGTGACAGGGGCATGCTCGACCTGTGGCGCGAGCGGATGCAGGTGAGGTGGTCCGGCCCGAGCTGACACGACGCGGGATGCGAGCGGGCGTCCGGCGGTGAGTAGGAGGTTCCATGGCACTTCCCGTGCTGCTCGGTCCAGACGACGGCGAACGCAGGCAGGCGCGAGGCAGCGTCATGGTCTTCAAGGCGCTCGCTGCGACGACCGGCGGCCGCTTCTCGCTCATGGAGCGTTCGCTCCCGCCGGGCGCCAGGATGCCGCCGCCGCATCGCCATGTCGATTGCGAGGAGGCCTTCTACGTGCTCGAGGGCGAGATCACCTTCGTCCTCGACGGCGTCGAGCACGTGCGGGGGCCGGGTGACTTCGTCCTCGTTCCGGGCGGCGGGTCGCACACCTTCGGGAACCGCAGCGCCGCTCCCGCGCGCCTGCTCATCGTGCACGCCCCGGCGATGGATCGCTACTTTGCCGAGCTCGAGCAGCTGTGGTCCGGTGCCGAGGCGCCAGCGTTGGAGGAAGAGCTCGGGCTGATGGCACGCCACGGGATGGTCCCCGGTTGACCCCGGCGCTCACGGCCGTCACCAGCTTGCCCACCCGAGGCGGCGACGCGCTCGGGGCGGCGCCCGACGGGGGCCGCCAGCGAGCTGGCGGCCGCTCGCGTGAGCGACGAGGATGCCCGGCATGAGCGGAGAGGCGTCCCTCACGATCGGCAGCGGGCCACCGGAGACGGTGCTCCCGCCGCCGCCGGGCGAGTGGCAAGCGGACCTGGCCCTCGCGCTGCGCAGCGGGGAGAGGGGAGCGCCCGGCACGGCCGGTGCCGGAGACCTCCGCGCCCGGGTGGCCGCGGTGGCCGCCGCGCACCCCCGCTTCATGGAGGCGTGGGTCGAGCTCGTCGACCTCGCCCGCGACGACGTCGAGGCGTATGCGTACGCGCGCGTCGGCTACCACCGCGGCCTCGACGCGTTGCGCGGCGCCGGTTGGCGCGGCACCGGGTACGTGCGCTGGCGGCACCCGTCGAACCGCGTGTTCCTCCGCGCCGTGGAGGCGCTGCGCCGTTGCGCGTCGACGATCGGCGAGGCCGACGAGGAGGAGCGCTGCGCGCTGTTCCTCCGCCAGCTCGACCCGGAGTGGCGCGGGCTGCCTGTCGAGTGAGGCAGGAGCGACGCGCGCCGGCGCCTCGCCGGCCGGCGCCCGCTCGCGCTAACGGCCGATCCGCTCGGCGGGAAGCGCCGGCGTCACGAGCTCAGGGTCGGCCAGGCGCTGGCCTGTCCTGACCAGCAGCTGTGCTGCGCGCAGCGCGAGCCGGCGCCGCAGGCGGTGGCGACTCCGGCCCGCGCCCGCGGCGCGCGCCCACCGCTCGATGTCCTCCCGCCGGGCTGCAGCGAGCTGTTCCATCATCGCCGGGTGCATCGTCCACCTCCGGCGGCGCCGCGACCCCGTCGCCACCAGCCGCCATCGTAAGCATTCGGATTGACGAAGGCAACAACATTCCTATATAGTCAGTCGCCTATGCAGATCGGCGACAGCGAAGCGGGGCGGTCGGCCGGTATCGAGGTCAGGACGTCTCTGGCGGTCGAGCTCGCCTGGGTGCTGTCCGGGGCAGAGAGCGACTACCTCCGGACGGCGCACCCGGTTGTCGACTCGCTCTACGGGGAGGACCCGGAACTCGAGGGCCGCGTCCGGTCCTTCTGGAGCGCTGGGGACCGGTGCTACTCCGAGCTCCTCGTCCTCGCGCAGCAGGGCGGGTCGCTCACCGGTGCCCGAGGGATCGACGAGCTGGTCGACTCGGTGCTCGGTGCCGCCGTGTCGCCTCCCGCCGAGCTGCGCCTGGCCACGGAGACACCGGACGTGCGTGCGGAGATCCTCGGGCGCGTCGACCGCCTCCGTCGGTCATCGCGGCTTCGCTCGTCGTACGCGGCGCTGCTGCGCGACGTGTGGTCGCCGGTCGAGGCGCACTGGGCCCGCAGCGGGCGCCGCGCCTCGGATGCAGCCTGCGCCGCGCTCGGGCGCGAGGTATCCCGCGGCGCCCGGTGGCAGGACCTCGTGCGGGAGGAGTGCGAGCTCGCGAGGAACCTCCTGCCGGGTATGTCCGAGCTGGTCGGGCCGGGGGACCCGGTCGTGCTCGTCCCTGCGGCCTACTCGGGCAAGCTGATGCTGCTCGACCTGCCCGGCGCGTTCCTGGTCGGCGTGCCGGCGTCGACCGGCACCGGTACCCGGCGAGACGAACTCGCGGCGCGTCTCAAGACGCTGGCCGACCCGACCCGCCTCGCGATCGTCGAGCTAGCGGCCCGGCGTGCCTGCACGGTCGGGGAAGCGGCCCGCGCCGTGGGCGTTGCCCAGCCGACGGTGAGCAATCATGTGAAGCTGCTCCGCGACGCCGGCCTGCTGGCGGTCGAGCGGCGCGGCACGCGCCGGGAGCTGGTCGTGCGGGCCGACGCGCTCGGCGGCTTGCTGGAGGAGCTGCGCGCCGTGGCGGCGGTCGAGCGAGCGGTGCCGGGAGCGCCCGTCGGCGATTGAGCGGTCGCGCGCCGCCCCGCTCTTACCGATCTCGGCGACGCAGACCGGTGCTCAGGAGCCGGGCCGCCCTGCTTCTTCCTGTTCGATCGCGCCGATCTCCGCGACGCGCTCTGCATGGCGGCCGCCGTCGAAGCCGGTCGAGAGGAAGACCTCCAGGATCGCCAGCGCGAGCTCGGGAGCGACGACTCGTGCGCCGAGCGACAGCAGATTGGCGTCGTTGTGGCGCCGAGCGAAGCGGGCCGTGTACTCGTCGTGGCACAGCGCCGCCCGCGCGCCGTGGACCTTGTTGGCCGAGATGGCCTCGCCTTGGCCACTCCCACCGATGACGATCCCGACGTCGGCGCCGCCCGCGACCACGCGCCGCGCCGCCGCCGCGCAGATCGGCGGGTAGTCGACCGGCTCGGTCGAGAAGGTGCCGATGTCCTCGACCTCGTGCACGCGGCCCGACACGAGGTGCCTGACGACCACACCCTTCAGCTGGAAGCCCGCATGGTCCGACGCGACGACGACACGCACCGCTCAGCGCACCTCCCGGCCGGGCCGGCCAGTGCCGCCGCGCTCCTCGCCGGGGCGGTGGGTGGCGGGGCTCACGACTGCATCATGACACCGGGATCGGGCGCGAGGCTCACGCGTCCACGCTCCGACGGCGATGCCGGCTCCGGTCTCACCAGGCCGAACGACCCGCCGGTGCTCGTCCTCACGAGCCTGGCCTCGGTGTCGGCGGAGACGCGGCCGCCTGACCGAGTTGGGCCAGACGCGGCGGCGCGCTTACTGCTGGTAGTGCTCGACGACCTCGGCGGGTCGGACGTGCGCCTCGTCGGGGTTCTGCCCGGCGCTGCGCCGGGCGCGGCGCTGGCGCAGCAGGTCCCAGCACTGGTCGAGGGCGACCTCGATCGAGCGCAGCCGCTCCTCGTCCTCGGGTCCGAGCGGGGTGCCGACGTGGGCCCCCTCGATCTCGTGCTCCTCCTCGGCGAGCCGGCTGATCTCGTGCACGATGTCGCGGTCGTCCATCTGACCCACCTTTCCGCCCGCCCGGCTTCGGCGGTGCGTCCCGAGCCTACGGCGCGGCCGCGCTCGCCCGCGCAGGAGGCGCGGCGCCACCGGTGACGCGCCGCCGCCAATTGGCTGCCGCGGGCACGGGCATCGTCCGGTCCTACGCTGGCGCCATGCCACTGTTCTCCACCCACAAGCAGGAGATGGTTAGCCGCGAGCAGGCGCTGCCGGGCCGGCCCGGACCGATCACCGTGCCCGGCCGGCACCTGGTGCTCGGCACGCCACTTGCCCCGCCGTTCCCCGACGGCCTTGAGCAGGCCGTCTTCGGGATGGGCTGCTTCTGGGGCGCCGAGCGGAAGTTCTGGCAGGCCGAAGGCGTGTACACGACCGCCGTCGGCTACGCGGGCGGCTACACCCCGAACCCCACCTACGAGGAGGTGTGCTCCGGGCGGACCGGTCACGCCGAGGTGGTGCTCGTCATGTTCGACCCGGCCGCGACCAGCTTCGAGACGATGCTCCGGCTCTTCTTCGAGGGTCATGACCCGACCCAGCACATGCGCCAGGGCAACGACGTTGGAACCCAGTACCGCTCCGCTGTCTACGCCACCTCGCCCGAGCAGCAGCGCGCCGCCGAGGAGGCCCGGGAGCGTTACAACCCGCTGCTGCGCGCCGCCGGGTACGACGCCGTCGAGACCGAGATCGCGCCTGCCGGGTCCTTCTTCTACGCCGAGGACTATCACCAGCAGTACCTCGCCCGGAACCCCGACGGCTACTGCGGCCTCGGCGGCACCGGCGTGACCTGCCCGGTCGGGGTCCTCGGGGAGTGACGCCGGCCCGGCCTGCCGGGTCCGCCGCCCTGCAGCTTGCCGTGACGCTGTAATCGTGTAATCATCATTACATGAGAGCAAGCAGTGACAGCGTCTTCGCAGACTGGTTCACGTCGAGGCTCGACCCCGCGTGGTTCGACGGGCTCCCCGACGTGCAGGTGGACGACGAGGAGATCCTCGTCGTCGGTCGTCTCGCGCTCGCGAGCGGCTCGGCACAGGGGGCGGCCGAGGCCGCACCCGCCGACGAGGGCAGCGAGGGGTCGTCGCCCGGCCACGAGGAGGTCGAGCTCGCGCGCATCGCGACGTTCCGGGAGGAGACGCGCGACCAGCGCATGGCGATCGCTCGCGATGCCGAGCGCGTCTTCGGGCGTACGGTCTCGTGGGGCGCGAGCTGCGGCGGGAGCCGGCGCCTGTTCACGCATCTCAGCGTGCCCGTGATGACCCGTCTGCGCCTGCCCGAGCGTGCGGTGCTCGACACGCTCGTCGAGTCGGGCGTTGCCCGGAGCCGAAGCGACGCCGTCGCGTGGTGTGTCCGCCTCGTCGCCGAGCACGAGTCGGAGTGGCTCGCCGAGCTGACCCAGGCACTCGGCGCGGTGCGGCGCGTCCGGGCGGACGGTCCCGGCCGGCGCTGACCGCCAGCAGGGTTCGCGGATCCCGACCCGGCCGGCGCGAACCGGCCGGGTCGCGGTCGCAGTGCCGGGCGCGCGCCCGCTCAGACCTCTCGCGACGACGCCCAGATGTCGATGCCGACATCGGTGGCGTGCTCGTCGATTGCCTCCAGCTCCTCCGCGGTGAAGTCGAGCTCGTCGAGGGCGGCGACGTTCGCCTCCAGCTGCGCCACGCTGCTCACGCCCACGAGGGCCGAGGTGACGCGCGGGTCCCGCAGCACCCAGGCGATCGCCATCTGCGAGAGCGACTGCCCCCGGGCCTTGGCGATCGCGTCGAGGGCGCGTACCCGTGCGAGGTTCTCCTCGCTCAGGAAGCCGCGGCTCAAGGACCCCTCGCGCGTGGCCCGCGAGCCCTCGGGCACCCCGCCGAGGTAGCGGTCGGTGAGCATCCCCTGCGCCAGGGGGGAGAAGGCGATGCAGCCCGCTCCCGCTTCGTCCAGGGCGTCGAGCAGGCCGCGTTCGATCCACCGGTTGAGCATCGAGTACGAGGGCTGGTGGATGAGCAGCCGGCTGCCGAGCCCGCGCAGGATCGTCGCCGCCTCGGCGGTGCGCTCGGGGGAGTACGAGGAGATCCCCGCGTAGAGGGCTTTGCCCTGGTGGACGGCGGTGGCGAGGGCGCCCATGGTCTCCTCGAGCGGCGTCTTCGGGTCCGCCCTGTGGGAGTAGAAGATGTCGACATAGTCGACTCCCATGCGCGCCAGGCTCTGGTCCAAGCTGGCGAGCAGGTACTTGCGAGAGCCGAAGTCGCCGTAGGGACCCGGCCACATGTCGTAGCCGGCCTTTGTCGAGATGACGAGCTCGTCGCGGTACGGGCGCAGGTCCTCGGCGAGGACGCGGCCGAAGCTCGTCTCGGCGGAGCCGTACGGCGGGCCGTAGTTGTTGGCCAGGTCGAAATGGGTGATCCCGAGGTCGAAGGCGCGCCGCAACACGGTGCGGACGTCCTCCAGAGGGCGGGTCGAACCGAAGTTTTGCCACAGTCCGAGCGAGATGAGCGGCAGGTCCAGACCGCTGCGGCCGCAGCGCCGGTAGCCCTTGCGGTCGTAGCGACCCTCGGCAGCGTCGTACGGCATCGATCCTCCTCGCGGGCGTTGACCAGACACACCGACCGCCACCAGACGCTACGACCAGGGCTGCGACGGCGCCAGGTGCCGCGGGGGCGACGCCCGGTCCTCCTCGGTGCCCACTTCTCGTGCCGGTCGGAGATGTGACGAGGATGTGACGAAGAGCACTAGGAGGGGGTCGCTGATGGTCCTAGCGTCACATGCAGGGCCGGAGTGGTCGAGGCGAAAGGTTGAGCTGATCCGGCGAGGGCAAGCATCGTGTCGCCGGGAGGGATAACCTGCTCCTGGCTGGCGTGAAGACCTAGAAGGTAGTTACTCACCCAGACAAAGGGGGGGGCATATGGCAAAGGAAGAATCCTTTGAAGTCGACCCGAGGAAGTACGAAATCTCGAGGCGACGGTTCCTACGCAACTTGACGGCTACGGCCGCGGCGGTGCCGTTCATGGGTGGTCTCGCCGAGGTCCTTAGCGAGCGCGGGGCGGCTGCCCAGACCTTCAGGGACGAGTCGCACCCGATGTTCGCCAGCCACCCGAAGTACTACTTCACGTTCGTGAACCACGTGACGACGAACACGTTCTTCACCGCGACCATCTATGGGCTGACGGACGCGGCGCGCATCCTGGGCATCCCGACCCCGCAGTGGACGGGATCGCAGCTCTCGATCGTGTCTGAGATGGTGACGGCGTTCGACCAAGCGGTCGCGGCGAAGCGGAAGGGGATCGCGACCACGCTGATCGACCCGATCGCCTTCAACGCGCCGGTGGACCGTGCGCTCACGCAGGGCATCCCGGTCGTCGCGTACAACGCCGACGAGCCGGGCAACAACCGCATGTCGTACATCGGCCAGAACAACCTGACGGCTGGCGCGGCCGCCGCGGCGCGAATCGTCAAGGTGGTGCCGAAGGGCGGCCTGGTTGGTATGGTCATCGCCACCCCCGGGTCGGGGAACATCCAGCCCCGGATCAACGGCGCCCTGCCGATCTTCAAGAAGGCTGGCCTCGCCACGACGGTCGTCGCCGGCGGCGCGGCGCAAACTGCCGAGCTCGCCGCCGTCGACTCGTGGTACCTCGGCCACAAGGACGTGAAGTTCATGTACGCCGTGGACTCGGGCGACTCGATCGCCGTCGCCGACGTCATCGCCAAGTACAAGCTGAAGGGCATCGTGGGCGGCTCGGGTTGGGACGTCGGCATCCCGGTGCTGCAACAGGTCGCGGCGGGAGCGCTCACGTTCTCGATCGACCAGCAGGCCTACCTGCAGGGCTTCATCCCGACCGTCCAGCTGTTCCTGTACCAGATCTCTGCGGGCCTGATGAAGCCGGCCAACACCGACACCGGTCTCGGTTTCGTCACGAAGACCAATGTGTCTCCTTACCTAGCGCACGCAACGCGGTGGGAGGGCAGCGGAGCTGGCGAGACGGCGTACGCGCCGCCGACGCACATCGCGGTCTGATACGTGGCACAGGCGACACTCGCCACTGAGGGCGAGTCGCCGGGTGCCCCCGCTCCGCCCTCCGGGGCGGAGCGGGGGCACGCGCCGCTCTCGCTGTTGAGGTTGCTCATCCAGCGCAGGGAGATGACGGTCATCGTCGTCACCGTGCTGGTGATCATCTACTTCTCGTACCGGAACTCGAATTTCTATTCGGTCGCGAACATCATCACCTTGGTGCAGTACTTCGCGCCGATCGCGGTCATCGGAGCGGGAGAGACGCTGGTGATCGTGCTCGCCGAGATCGACCTCTCCGCGGGGGCTGTGTACCTGACGGCACCGTGGTTCGTCTACCTGCTGTGGTCCGGCGGGCTGCCACTCGGTTGGGCGATCGCCGTCGCGCTGGCGTGCTGCGTCGTGATCGGGTTCTTGAACGGCATGATCGCGGTGGGGTTGGGGGTCTCCTCGCTCATCGTGACCCTCGCCACCAACTACGCGCTCTTCGGTCTCGTTCTTGTCGTCTCGAACGCGACCCAGGTCGATATGCCCGGGGTGACCGGCCACTTCGGGATCGTGTTCGGCATCGGCGACTGGTCGACGATCCTCTGGGCGCTCGGGATCGTCGCGGTGGCCTGGGCGCTGCTGAAGCGGACCCGCTTCGGGGTGCACATCACGGCGACGGGCGGCAACCTGCTCGGCGCCGCCGAGTCCGGGATCCCGGTCCGCCGGGTCAAGGTCTGGTGCTTCATGCTCATCGCCTTCGCTTCGGCGTTCGCCGGGATCCTCGACGCGATACGGATCGAGAGCATCAACCCCGGCAACTCGGGGCTCGACATCGTCCTGCCAGGCATCGTCGCGGCCGTCATCGGCGGCACGGTGCTCACCGGCGGGCGGGGAACCATCGTCGGCACCTTGATCGGCGCCCTTTTCCTCGGCGTGCTGGAGGACGGGTTCAACATGATCGGCGTCAGCGCCAACTGGTTCTACCTTGCAGAAGGAGTGTCCATTCTCGTCGCCATGGCGGTCAACACGGAGCTCGGCAAGCTCGCAGCGAGGACGAAACGGTGACTATCACGAGCGAGAACGTCGAGGGCGGTCCGCCAAGCCCCGAAGGTGGCGGCACGGGTGACGTGATCCTGAGGACCGAGGGCATCACCAAGCGCTTCGGTGCCGTCGTTGCGCTGCGCGGCGTCGACATGTACCTGAATCGGGGGGAGGTTCTCGGCTTGGTCGGCGACAACGGCACCGGCAAGAGCACCTTCGTGAAGATCCTCTGCGGCTTCCACCGTCCCGACAGCGGGCGGATCTTCCTGGAGGGCGAGGAGGTCCACTTCCGCTCGGTCACCGACGCCCGCGCGCACGGGATCGAGACCGTCTACCAGGACCTCGCCCTCGTGCCCCAGCTCACCGTGTACCAGAACCTGTTCCTCAACCGGGAGCTCACGTTCTTCGGCAAGGTGGGCTGGGTGTCGAACCGCAGGATGCGCAAGCTCGCCGAGGAGTACCTGGACGACATCAAAGTCGACGTCCCGGACATCGATGCCGACGTCGAGATGCTCTCCGGCGGCCAGCGCCAGGCGATCGCCGTCGCCCGTGCGACGCGCCTGAACGCCAAGATCCTCCTGCTCGACGAGCCGCTGGCGGCGATGGGCGCAAAGGAGTCGGCGCTGATCATCGATCTTGTGAAGGAGCTGCGCAACCGTGGCGTCTCGATGATCGTCATCGACCACAACTACACCCACCTGTTCGAGCTCTGCGATCGCGTGAACGTCATCCAGCAGGGCACGATCGCCTACGACCAGCTTGTTCGGGAGACCTCGGTCGAGGCGCTCACCGAGTTGATGGTGTCGGAGTACCGCCGCCAGGTGATGGCGGGCCAGGCCGAACTGGCCCGTTGAGCCCGGGCCGGGGACGACCGCCGAGGTCGTGCTGGAGCCACAGGCCGAGATCGGGGAGTGCCCTCTCTGGGATGCGAGCGATGTCTCGCTGCTCCTCGTCGACGCGTCCCGGGCTTTGGTGCACCGCTACCGTCCGGCGATCGGTACGTGCACGACCTTCGCCACCGCGGTCAGCGTCGGCTCGCTGGCGCTGTGCGAGGACGGCGATCTCGCGCTCGCCGACGGCTTCGCGCGCTGCGGGCCGTCCGGGGAGCGGCTCGAGCGCTTCGGCCGGGTGTGGCTCGATCCCGGTCTGGTCCGCTTCAACGACGGGAAGGTCGACCCTTCCGGACGCTTCCTCGCGGGGACGATGCACGTGGGCGAGAAGCTGCCCGTGGGAGCGCTGTACCAGCTTGCAGCGGACGGCGCCGTGGAGAGGCTCGTCGAGGGCGTGACCATCTCGAACGGGCTGGGCTGGGCCGAGTCGGGCCGTGTCCTCCACTACGTCGACAGCGCGACCCACGGCGTCGACGCCGATCCGGCAACTGGGGCGCTCTCCGGTCGCCGCCGGATGGTGGAGCTGGCCGAGTGCGCCGGCCTGGCGGACGGCATGGCCATCGATGACGACGGATGTCTCTGGCTGGCCCTGTTCGGGGGAGCTCGCGTCGATTGCTTCACGCCCGCGGGCGACCTCGACCGGACGGTTCCGCTGCCGACCACGAACGTGACGAGCGTCGCCTTCGGCGGCCCCCGCCTCAACGAGCTCTACATCACGACGGCCCGCATCGGCCTCGGTGCCGGCGATCTCGCCGACCAGCCGCACGCCGGTGATCTGTTGGTCGTCGACCCCGGCGTGACCGGGCCCGCGCCGAGCCGCTTCGCCGCCCGCCGGCGGGTCGCGGTCGGGCCGGAGACGACAGCGTGATCCAGACCCGGGGGCTGACGAAGCGCTTCACGCGTACCGTCGCGGTGGACGATCTCACCTTCGACGTCCTCCCCGGACGGGTCACAGGCTTTCTCGGGCCCAACGGCTCCGGCAAGTCGACGACGATGCGCCTCGTGATCGGGCTCGACCGGCCCACCTCGGGCGCGGCGACCGTGAACGGTCGCCCCTACCACCAGCTCCGCTGGCCGCTTCACGAGGTCGGCGCGCTCTTGGAGGTCGGCGCGCTCCATCCGGGCCGGCGCGCCCGCGACCACCTGCGCTGGCTGGCGCGCACCAACGCGATCCCGCTCGCGCGCGCCGACGAGACCCTGGAGCTCGTCGGGCTCGCCAGCGTCGCTGGCCGGCGCGCCGGGGCCCTGTCGCTCGGGATGCGCCAGCGCCTCGGGATCGCAGCGGCGCTGCTCGGCGACCCGTCGACGCTCCTCTTCGACGAGCCGGTGAACGGGCTCGACCCTGAGGGCATCGTCTGGGTCCGCACGCTGCTCAAGTCGCTCGCCGCCCAGGGCCGCACGGTCCTGGTATCGAGCCACCTGATGAGCGAGATGGCCCTCACCGCCGACCACCTCGTCGTCATCGGGCGAGGCCGGCTAATCGCCGACGCGAGCGTCGACGATTTCGTGCAACGCGCCACCGTCGGGTGGACCCGAGTCGTCACGCCCGAGCGGGACCGCCTGTGCCTGGCGCTCGAGCGCTCCGGGGCCGGCGTCACCGTCGCCGACGACGGCAGCCTTGAGGTTCGCGGCCCGGACACGGCTCGCGTCGGCGAGCTCGCGCACCAGGCGGGCCTCGTCCTGCACGAGCTCTCCCCGAGGCACGCCTCGCTGGAAGAGGCCTATATGGACCTGACCGCCGAGAGCGTCGAGTTCCACGCGCCGCAGGGCGCCGAGGCCCGGCGATGAGCGACGCGCCGGCGGCCGTGCGCATCCCCGCCGGCACGGCGCCGGCCGTCCCGAGCGCGGAGCGCAGCGGGCTCGCGGAGCTGCGCGACACCGTCGCGGCCGAGTGGATGAAGCTCCGCACCCTCCGTTCGAGCTCCATCACCCTGGTCGCCGCCTTCGTCTCGATGCTCGGCATCAGCGCGCTCATCTGCTGGGCGTTCGCCCATCACTACGCCTCATTGCCGCCGCTCGAGCAGGCCGTCGAACGCGTCACGCTCGACGCCTCGTTCATCAGCGTGAGCGGGATCTTCCTCGCCCAGCTCCCGATCGGCGTCCTCGGGGTGCTCACGATGAGCTCGGAGTTCGCCACCGGCCTCGTCCGGGCGACCTTCGCCGCTGTGCCACGCCGGATGACCCTGGTCGCCGCCAAGGCGATCGTCTTCGCGGCCGTCTCGCTCGTGATCGGCATGGTGGGCTCGTTCGCGTCGTTCGCCATCGGCCAGGCGGTGCTCTCCAGCCAGGGCATCCAGACGACGCTCGGAGCGCCGGGGGTCCTGCGGGTCGTGATCGGCGGGGGTCTCTACCTGCCGGTGCTCGGCCTGCTGGGGCTCGGTCTCGGCGCGATGATCCGGCGCACCGCCGGCGGCGTCGCAGCGCTCTTCGGGCTGCTGCTCGTGCTCCCGGTGATCGCCTCCGTCCTGCCCGCGCCCTGGGGCCCGGACATCCAGGAGTATCTGCCGAACCAGGCCGGCTCGGCGCTGCTCCACGCGTCGGGCGCCTCCGACCTGCTCGCGCCGTGGACGGGGTTCGGCGTGTTCTGCGCGTACGCGGCCGTGGCGCTGGCCGTGGGCGCGCTGCTCGTGCAGCGCAGGGACGCCTGACGCTCAGCGCAGGGGCGCCGTAGCTGTCGTCCGCGCCCGCAGCTGTCTCGGGGGCCAATCGCTGCCTTCGGGGACCGATACCTGATCGCGTGCCGCGGCTAGTGACGCCTACAGTCGCCCGGTGCGCCTTCCCCGGAGCCTGCTTGTCGCGGCCGTGTTCGTTGGGCTGTGCGTCGCCGTGCTCGGCAATCTCGGCGCTTCGCGGGCGCGCCCCTCGGGCTCCCCGAACGGGCGTGGCTCGGGCTCGACCACCACGTCGGCGCCCCTCGCCACCTCCGCGACCAGCTCCACCGCATCGACCGCCACAACGACCGCGGGGTACTCCGGCGCGAGCCAGGCCTCGAGCCCGGCCGAGCTGTTCTCCGGCCCCCAGCGTCACCTGCGCGCGGGCCCGAACCTCCTGGCGGGCTCCGACCCTTCCGTGCTCCCGGCGGACGTGCTGATCGCCGACCGCTCGAACAGCCGGCTCCTGATCGTCGACCCGACCGGGCGGATCGTCTGGCAGTTCCCACGCCCAGGCGACCTGCGTCCCGGCCAGACCTTCAAGATCCCTGACGATGCCTTCTTCACCCCCGACGGGAGCGAGATCCTCGCCACCCAGGAGGATGACCAGGTCATCTCCCTGATCGACGTTCAGACGCACCGCATCGTCTGGCAGTACGGCACGCCGGGCGTGCCGGGCATGGGCCCGAACCACGTCTGGAACCCTGACGACGCGATGGACCTGCCCAACGGCGAGATCGTCCTCGCCGACATCAAGAACTGCAGCCTGCTGGTGCTGCGCCCGCCGAGCCACCTCCCCGTCGAGCGGATCGGCGAGGCGACGAACGCCTGCACGCACGAACCGCCGTTGCGCTGGGGAAGCCCGAATGGGATGTTCCCCCTGACCGACCACGACTACCTCGTCACCGAGATCAACGGCGACTGGGTCGACGAGCTCACGCCCGCCGGGAAGGTGCTGTGGTCGACGAACCCCCCCGGGGTCGCCTACCCCTCGGACACGAACGAGGTCGCCCCCAACCGCTACCTGACCGTCGACTACTCCGACCCCGGCCAGATCGTCGAGTTCGACCGCAACGGGCACCTGCTCTACCGGTATGCGCCCGCCAGCGGCGCGGGCAAGCTGAACCAGCCCTCGCTGTGCGTGCCCGTGCCGGCGAGCCACGACATCTTGTGCAACGACGACTTCAACGACCGGGTGATCGTCGTCGACCCCCGGACGGGTCGCATCGTCTGGCAGTACGGCCACGACGCGGTGTCCGGCACCGCGGAGGGTTACCTCGACCGACCCGACGGGGTCGACCTGGTGCCGCCGTACTCGATGGACGTGACGCACGCGGCCACGATGGGTCGGCCGACCGCCCGGTGCGTGGCATCGGACCCGTCCGGAACGTGCACGTTTGGGGCGGCCGCGGCAAGAGCCGCCGGCTGAGCACCCCCGCTCGGTCCCGGTCGACGACGCAGGCGCCGCGGACGACGGCGATCGTCGGCGCGGCGCCAGCCGGGTTCCGCGAAGATGCTCGGCGCATGCACGTCGTCATCTTCATTGCCGGACTCCTCGTCGTCCTCACCACCTGGGCGAGCCTCGTGGCGACCCTGGTCCTGCCGCGGGGACGGACGCTATTCCAGCGGGGCTCCTGGCTCGTCGTCCGGACCGTCCAGAAAGCGTTCGTCGCCGCGGCGCGGGTGCTGCCCGGCTACGAGGCGAAGGACGCGCTGCTGGCCGTTGTCGGCCCGGCGGCCCTGCTCGCCCAGCTCGCCGCGTTCCTGGGCTTCTTCGCGCTCGGAGGCTGGCTCATGCTGTGGCCCTGGAGCGGGGCGTACGGGCTGGCGTTCCGCCAGAGCGTCGCCGCGTTGCTGACGGTCGGGCTCGATCACGTCGGAGGGCCGACGAACGACGCTGTCCTCGTCGCCATCGCGGTCAGCGGTGCGGTGACGATCGCCCTGCAGATCGGCTACCTGCCTGTGCTCTACCAGGCTTTCGCCCGCCGGGAGACGCTCGTCACATTGATGGAGAGCAGGGCCGGAATCCCCGCGTGGGGTCCCGAGGTGCTGATGCGCCACCAGCTCGTCCGCACGCTCGACGAGCTGCCGCCCTTCTATCGAGATTGGGAGCTGTGGGCGGCCGACGTGGCCGAGAGCCACAGCACCTACTCGGCGCTGCTCATGTTCCGCTCGCCGGAGGCCGGCTACTCCTGGCTGCTGTCGCTGCTGGCGGTCCTCGACGCCGCCGCCCTGCAGCTGGCGCTGTGCCCCACCGCCGCGCCTTCGCAGGCTCGGATGTGCCTGCGGATGGGCTTCACGACCTTGCGCAGGATGGCCCGGACGCTCGGCTGGCACTACGACCCCGACCCCTCGCCCGACGGAGACATCGACCTGCGCTACGACGAGTTCGCGTCTGCCGTCGCCCAGATCGCTGAGGTGGGCTTCCCTGTCGAGCGCACGGCCGAGGAGGCCTGGCCCCACTTCGTCGGGTGGCGGGTGAACTACGAGTCGATCGCGTACCGGCTCGCCGACTTCCTGGTCGCTCCGCACGCGCCGTGGTCGGGCCCCCGGCGCCACCTCCCGCCCGATGTCGTGCCACCGGACCGCCCGCCGCACCGCGCGCCGGGCGGCGTCGTCCACGACGCGCAGCGCTTCAGGCCGCAGAGCTGACGTCGGCGCGTTGTTAGCCTGCCCGCATGCCCGATGAGATCCCCGCACGAGCGCTCGTCGTCGCCGCGCACCCCGACGACATCGACTTCGGCGCCGCCGGGACCGTTGCGACGTGGACGGCGGCGGGCGCCGAGGTCGCCTACTGCGTCGTGACCGACGGCGACGCCGGCGGCTTCGACCTCGACGTCGACCGGTCGTCGATGGCCGCCATCCGGCGCGACGAGCAGCGCGCCGCCGCGTCGGCTGTCGGGGTGGAGCAGGTGGAGTTCCTCGGCTGGCCGGACGGCCGGCTCGTCGCCGAGCTCGACCTGCGACGGGACATCGCCGCGGTGATCCGCCGCCACCGCCCCGACCGGGTGCTGTGCCCGAGTCCCGAGCGCAGCTACGAGCGGCTCGCCGCGAGCCACCCCGACCATCTCGCTGCCGGGGAGGCGACGATCTGCGCCATCTATCCCGACGCGCGCAACCCCTTCGCCTTCCCCGAGCTGCTGCGGGACGGGCTCGAGCCGCACACGGTCCACGAGCTGTGGCTGATGGCGTCCCCGACGCCGAACCACGTCGTCGACATCACCGAGGTGATCGACCGCAAGATCGCCGCGCTGATGGAGCACAAGAGCCAGCTCCCCGACCCGGCGGCGACCGAGGAGCGCGTGCGCTCGTGGACGGCGGCCGCCGCGGCGGGCGCCGGTCTCGGCGAGGGCCGCCACGCCGAGGTGTTCTCGATCGTCCAGGTGCCCTGAGGCCGGCGTGCGCCGTTCGGCCTCGGCCGGCCGGGCCGGCTCAGGCCGCGGCGTCGACGTCGGGCAGCTCGGCGGTGCAGTAGGCGCAGCGGTGGGCCCGGTAGGGGATCGTCGACAGGCACTCCGGACAGTCCTTCGTCTCCGGCGCCGTGTCGCCCGACCGCCGCGCCCGGGGCGGCTCAGCGACTCGATCGGCTGCACCACGAAGAAGAAGACCGCCACGGCGATCGCCAGGAACTCGATCAGCGCGTTCATGAAGTCCCCGTAGCGAAAGACGCCGTGGTTCAGGCTGAACGAGAGACTCTCGAAGTCCGCCTTGCCCCGGTATCGAGATGAGCGGCGTGATCAAGTCGGTCACCAGCGCCTTGACAACCGTGCCGAACGCGGCGCCGATCACGATACCGACCGCCAGGTCGACGACGTTGCCCCGAAGCACGAACGCCTTGAAGTCCTTGAGCACGGTCGCTCCCGTTCCGCGTCGGTCCCGCCGAGTTCTCGGCGTGTGCCTGTGCTGGGGCACGCCGACACGATTGCACGCGTGGATCGACGACTGGTGACTCACCGATGAAGTTCTTCGCCCAGGTCTTTGTCACGCTCCTCGTCATCATGGACCCCCTTGGCAGCGTGCCGGTGTTCATCGCCCTCACCGCGAGGCGCAGTGCCGGGGCGTGCCGGCGTCTGGCATGGCAGGCTGTGGCCGTCGCGGGCGGTGTCATCGCCGCGTTCGCGCTGTTCGGCCAGCAGATCCTGGAGTACCGCGGCATCACGGTGCCGGCGCTGCAGGGCTCGGGCGGCCTGCTGTTGCTCCTCGTCGCGCTCGAGCTATTGACCGGCCGGGCCCAGACGCCGGTCGAGGTCGATGACGTGAACGTGGCGCTCGTCCGGCTTGGCACCCCGCTGATCGCCGGCCCTGGCGCGATCGCGGCCACGATCGTGTTCGTGCGGGCCGCACACGGGGTGCACGGGGCCGCCGCCATCGCCGGGCGCTCCGTTTCTCGCTCGCCCTGTTCGGGTGGCTACATCTGAGCGGCATCCAGCTCGTCACGCGGATATTCGGCCTGCTGCTCTCGGCGATCGCCGTCCAGCTCGTCGCCGAGAGCATCAGGGGCTTCGTCGCCAGGTGACGAGCGCGCGCGGGCCGCGCTGCACCTGGCTGATCGGCGCGCGGTGCAAACGCTTGAATAGCGAGCGACGGCGCTCTATCCTCGACCGGCGGGGCGGCTGGCGCCGGGGCTGTACGCCCGTGGCCGGCCGGGACCATGCTTGCTCGGCGCGGGTCCCCGCGGGTTGCCGAGTACCGAGGGCAGTCGGGAACAGGGGAGGTATGCGGTGACGCGTACGGCGAGATTGGGCGTGTTCTCCGCGCTGTTCGCCGTGGCGATTGGCCTCGTGGTGTTCACGGCGATGGCCTTCCTACGGACGAGCCCGCCCACCATTGACTTCACGCAGGGCCACAAGGCCGGTCAGCCCGTCGACATGACGGTGCAGACGGTGGGTTCGATCGGCTTCGGTCCCCACCCGACCTGGGTCTCATACCTGACGAAGACCCCGGGCGGCCGATGGGTGAACACGACGCTCTGGGACCTGCCGGCCCACACCCGGATCAACATGACGATCGACGAGTACGACAGCGGCAGCCCGCTGCGGAACCAGCAGATCGGGTCGATCTACGGGGTGATCGGTAACCAGGCGTTGCTGAACGGCAAGCCGGTCAGCCTGATCAACTCGAACGCCGGCAACGGCGTCGCCCACACCTTCTCGGTGCCCGAGCTCGGGATCAACGTCCCGCTCTACGGCGTCAACGGCAACGCCAAGAACTTCTGCAGCTCGGCGCCGTGCACGCTGAGCGAGGCGCACAACACCATCCAGTTCAGCTTCATGACGCCCGGGCCAGGCCAGTACCCGTTCCAGTGCTTCGTTCCCTGTGGCCTTGGCTTCCTCTACGGCAACGGAGGACCCATGCAGACGATCGGGTACATGGGCGGGTTCTTGAAGGTGGTGGACTGATGGCTGACCCGGCCGGCGGCAGTCACCGTGCACGCAGCGAGGACGCGCGCCACGCCTGGCGGATCTTCGCCATCTGGTTCGTGCTCTCGGCGGTGATCGACCCGCTCTACTACTTCCTCGCCGGGCCGCACATGCCGCCGGGCGCCGAGACGTCGGCGGCCTCGGGGGCACAGTTCGACCTGAACGTCGTCATGGTCACGGCCATGCCCGTCGTCATCGCCGTGGTGCTCTACCTGGGCTACGCGGTGGTCGTCTGGGGGGCCAAGCGCTCGGGCGACCGCGAGGCGGTCGGTGGCCCGAAGTACACGCGCAACCTGCGCGTCCAGATGGCCTTCATCGGGGTCACCACGCTGATCGTGATGGGCATGTTCGTGTTCGGCACGGTGGAGCTGATCGTCCCGGCCGGAGCCGGCGGTGGCGAGGGGCCGAACCCGATCTGGACCCCGACCTCGAAGACGATCCTGCCGATCCAGGTCATCGCCCAGCAGTGGAAGTTCACCTACCGCTACCCGACGTTCGGCGGCTTCGAGACCGATCAGCTGATGCTGCCGGACAACACCACGGTCGCATTCCACGTCACCTCGCTCGACGTGATCCACTCGTTCTGGGCGTACCAGCTGGGCGTGAAGGCCGACGCCAACCCGGCCGAGGACAACGTCGCCTACACGACCACGCAGCAGACCGGTGAGTTCACCGTGCGCTGCTCGGAGCTCTGCGGCCTCTGGCACGGATCGATGTACGACTTCGGCCACATCATGACCAAGCAGGGGTTCGAGCAGTGGGCGACCTCGACCGAGCAGAAGCTCGCGCCGGCGACGAAGCTCCTGCCGAAGTTCGCCTACACCTACGTCCCTGACGCCAACGGCGCCGACGGCGGCTACTACCCCGACAACGTGGACCCGTACAGCAACGTGGAGACCTACGGCGCCTCCACCACGCAGAGCTAGCCAACGAGACGGTTCGTTGCTCTCGCATCCAACCACCAGAGGTAGCGCTTCCGCCGCGCAAACGGCGGAGAGGGGAGACGGCTGAGCGCGATGGCTATCGACATCAGAGAGTCGGTCGACGTCGGGCAGCCGGGAGGCAGCGCGCCCAGCGTCCGCCAGTCGAACCGCCCCTCCTGGCTTGGTCAGCACCTCGGCACGGCGATCATCGGAGCTGTCGCCGGCTACGCCCTCGGCCACTTCATCGGCAACTCGATCGCCAGCGGGTATGTCCACGTCGCGAACAGTGGCCAGAACGACGTCGCCGTCTGCCTCGGGCTCGCCTTCGGCGTCTTCGGATGGCTGGCCGGCGTCGGCGCGCTGAACTACCCGCTGGCCAAGCTGGTGGGCAAGGAAGCGCCCGACGAGATCGCCGAGACGGGCTGGGGCAGGTACTTCCGCTACACCCTCGACCACAAGGTCGTCGGGCAGCAGTACGTCATCGGCGTCCTGCTCTTCCTCTTCACCGGCGGCCTGCTCGCCATGGCCATCCGCACCGAGCTGCTCTACCCGACGAACCACCTCATCGGGCCCGGCACGTACATCGCGATCGTGGGCGAGCACGGCACCATCATGATGATGATGGCGACGTCGATCGTCATCGGGCCGCTCGGCAACTGGCTGACACCGCTCCTCGTCGGATCACGCCGGATGGCGTTCCCGAGGATCGAGGCCTTCTCCTTCTGGATCTTCACCGCCGGCTACCTCGTCATCCTGACCGCCCTGCCGCTCGGTGGCTTCCCGACCGGCTGGACCGGCTACGCCCCGCTCCAGACGGAATCGGGAGCGGGCATGGACTCCTACCTGGTCGGCTTCGCCGTGATCGGCACCGGCATGATCCTGGCGGGCTTCAACATGGCCGTGACGATCATCAACCACCGCGCCCCGGGCATGAGCTGGAGCCGCGTGCCGATCTTCGCCTGGTCGCTGCTCGCCACCTCGTCGCTGCTGACCCTGGCCACGCCGCTGCTGTTCGTGGCCGGGCTCTTCGGCGTGCTCGACCGCACGGCGCTGACGGCCTTCTTCGTCAACGAGCGCGGCGGGAGCTCGTTCCTCTGGGAGAACCTCTTCTGGTTCTTCGGCCATCCCGAGGTCTACATCATGGCGCTGCCGGGCTTCGGGATCGTCGCCGAGATGCTCCCGGTGTTCTGCGGCAAACCCCTCTTCGCCTATCGCGTCGGCGCCGCCGGGATGGTCGGCGTCGCGCTGCTCTCGTTCTTCGTGTGGCAGCACCACCTCTTCCAGAGCGGCATCAACCCGGACATGCGGCCGCTGTTCATGCTGACGACCGAGCTGATCTCGATCCCGACCGGGTTCATCTACCTCGTCGGTCTGGGCACCTTGTGGAGGGCGAAGATACGTTTCGAGGTGCCGATGCTGTTCTGTCTGGCCCTCTACTTCAACTTCCTCATCGGGGGGATCACCGGCGTGTTCCTCTCCGACGTGCCCGTGAACGTCACGCTGCACGGCAGCTTCTTCGTCATGGCGCACTTCCACTACACGATCATGGGTGGCCTCGTGTTCGCCTTCTTCGGCGGCCTCTACTACTGGCTGCCGAAGATGACGGGCTACTCGATGAACAAGCGGCTCGGCCAGATCCACTTCTGGGTGATGTTCATCTTCTTCAACCTGACGTTCTTCCCGCTGTTCGTCGTGGGCCTCCTCGGCATGCCGAGGCGAGTCTTCGAGTACGCCGCGCGGCTGCAGGGCCTCAACGATTTCTCGACGGTTTGCGCCTACGTGCTCGGCGCCTCGTTCGTCATCTTCATCGCCAACTTCGTCTGGTCGATCTACATCGACCCGAGGCCGGCGCCGGCGAACCCGTGGGGCTCGCGCGGTCTCGAGTGGCAGACCCCGACGCCGGTGCCCTTCTACAACTTCGAGCGCATCCCGGTCATCCTCTCCGACCCGTACCACTACGGCGAGGAGAACCCGCTGCCCGTGGCCGACCTCGGCCTCGGCGGGACGCCGGTGGCCGCGGCGGTCCTGAGCGGCAACGGCGAGCATGCGTCCGGCAGCGACGGGGGAGGTCCGAGTGTCTGACGTGAGAGCAGTACGCGCCCGTCCGGAGACGGAGACGCCGGAAGAGCTCGAATTCGAGCTCCGCGCGGCCGAGGGCTCTCTGTGGACGGGTGGCCGGCTCCTCATCGGGATCCTGATCTTCGCCTTCGCCGGGCTGGCGTTCGCCTACTTCTACCTGCGCTCGGCCAACAGCGAGGGTCTGTGGCGGCCGCACGGCATCACGGCGCCGACCGAGGTCGGTGCGGCGATCTTCGCCGTCGCCCTCGCGACAGGGGCGGTCAACTACTTCGGGACCAGGCGGTTCCATCTTGGCAGCGTCGTGGACTGGGAAGTCGCGGCATGGACGGCGGTGGGCGGTGGCCTGCTCGCCGTCGGGCTGCAGATCTGGGAGCTGACCCGCCTACCCTTCTACCCCGGCTCGAGCGGCTACTCCTCCTGCTTCGTCGCCTGGGCCGGGATGAACATCGCCTTCCTACTGGGCGCTGTGTACTGGCTGGAGACGCTTGCCGCCCGGGCGCTGCGCCTGCGCCGCGAAGTCGGCGAGGACGGCGGGGCTGCACGATCGACGGCGCCGACGGCCCGCCTGTTCCGGGGGAACCTGGAGGCGTGCACGTACTTCTGGGGCTTCGTCGGCCTGGTGGAGCTGCTGTTCTGGCTGCTGTTCTACGTGGTATGAGTGGTTCACGGTGAGCGCGACGCGATGGAGCCTGTCGGCCCCTAGGCTGGCGGACGACAGGGAGGTGGCTCGATGACGCTCGCGGCAGCCGCGGCACACGCAGCGACACAGAGCATGGTTGGCCCTCAGGCGCTGACCTTCGCGATCCCGATCGGGACGTTCGCTGTCGTCGTCCTGTGGGGGTTCTTCCAGCGGCGGCGTCCGCTCCCGTGATGGACGGGGCCGTCGCCGGACGGTCCCTCGAGCTCACCTCATCGATCCGGGCCCTGCTGAGCTGCCTCGGCGGGCTGGCGGTCGTCCTCGCGCTGGTGCCTCCGGTCGCGTCGCACGTCGGCCGGTACGCGTTTGTCCAGGCGCTCCAGTTCACGCTGCTGGCGTTGGTCGCGCCGGCCCTGCTCGTGGTCGGGGCGCCGTGGAAGACGCTGCGGCTGGCGCGAAGCGACCGGATCGGCCCGCTCATACCCGGGAACGGGCCGGCTGTCGACCGCTTGGCGGCCCGGCGCCAGCGCGCCGACCGCTACGTGGTCGCGTTCGCCTACCTGGGGCTCTTCTTGGCCGTCGTCATCGCCTGGCGCGTGCCGGGATCGGTCGACGCCATCGCCACGCATCCTGCGCTCGCCCTCCTCGAGGCGGTGACGCTCGTGCCGGTCGGCGTCGGGTTCTGGTTGGAGCTGATCGGCTCGCCGCCGCTCGAGCCCCGTGCCTCCCGGCCGCAGCGGATGGCGCTCGCAGCGGTGGCGATGTGGGTCGTCTGGCTGCTCGCCTACCTGATCGGTTTCTCCCGCGGGGCATGGTTCCCCGCCTACCACCACGTCGCGGGTCGTGGGCTGAGCCTCAGCGGCGACCAACAGGTCACCGCCGCCGTCTTGTGGTTCGTGTCGCTCTGCTGCTTCGTGCCCGTCATCTTCGCCAACCTCGTCCGGTGGCTGCGCAGCGAGGAGAACCCGGACGAGGAGCTGCGCCACATCCTGCGCGAGAAGCGCCGCCGGGGCGGTCCCGCCTAGGACGCCTGGGTGGTGCGCCGGTCAGGGGGCGCGTGTCAGCGGGATCGCCGGCAGGTTTGTCGAGAGCACGTGGCCCGCTTCACGGACCGCCGACCCCACCGCCTGGCGGTCCTTGTTGAGGTGCGCCTCCTGCACCGCGAGATCGGACCGTGCCTTCGCCACACTCGTGCCGAGGAGAAGGTTGTCGATGTCGGCGATCGCCAGCCGGCCGTCGGGGAAGGCCCAGTCGATGGTGTGGAGGACCGCCTGATTCAGGTACTTCCCCGCACCCGCGGTCGGGAGCTGGATGCCTGCGAGGTCGACGATGGATTGGTTCGTGTACGAGCAGGCGTTGGCGTCGTCGCTCAGCACCGCCGGCGCTTCGGAGCGGTCCGCGGCGCTGAGACTGTTGCTCGTGACGCCCGCCAGCACGGTGAAGGCCTCCTTCATGCCGAGGCTGCAGGCGCCGATGTCCGAGTTGATCTCGGAGATCGTTGCCTCGGCGGAAGCGACCTGGGAGGCGCGCGAGGCGTGGGTGGGCAGGTCGCTCACGACGCTGACCGCGGCGAAGATGACGACCGCGCCGATGATCAGCACGGAGCGCCGCTTGAAGAACGGGCGCCGTTTGGCCTGCTCGCCCGGCGCGAGGCGCCCCGTCGAGTCCGGCACTCCGACGGCGATCCCCGCCGACGGCGTCCCGGAGCCGTTGGTCGACGCTGGACCGCCGGTCACGGCAGCAGCCGCCGGGCGTAGGCGGCGATGCCCGAGCCGAATCGGGTCATCTCCGCTGCGGGGAGCGAGTAGGCACCCTTGCGGTTCTCGAAGGCGAAGGGCGTCGCGCGATACGCCAGCGTCCCGTCGGGCGCGATGAAGTACAGCAGGTCATTGTGGGCGAGGGTGCCCGTCGAACGCTGGACGTCGACGGTGATGCCGTAACTGCGCCACACCGCATCGAGGGTCGCGAGGCTGCCGGTGAGGAAGTGCCAGTTTGTCAGCGAGCCCAGCCCGCTCAGCACCCCGGCGCGCGCGGCCGCCGCGGTGGAGGTCACGAGCGGGTTCGCGTTGACCGTGACGAACGCCACCTCGGCGGCCCTCGTGCCGAGATCCTGGGTCGCGTGGCCGAACTCGTTGGCGAGCACCGGGCAGATGTCGCTGCAGCGGGCGTCGAAGAACGACAGCACGACCACCTTGCCCCGCAGTCCGGCGAGGGTCACCTGCTGGCCCGCGGCGTCGACCAGGTCGAATCCCGGCGCGGTGCCGTGGAGGTCGGTGATGCCGAGGAATGCGGCCAACGGCGCGTGCAACGTGGGCTCGGCCGGCGCGATGGTCGGTGCGGGCTTGCTGGAGGCCTTCGTGGCGGGCCCCGGGTTGTTGAGGGCGTTGTCGAGGATGCCGCCACCGATGCCGATGACGGCGAGGGCGGCCCCGAACCACCACATGACCTTGCGCGAGAGCGGTGGCGGTGGCTGGGAGAGCAGCGCCGTCCGGTCGACGACGTAGTCGTGCGAGACGGCGGGCGCTTCGGGGGTGCTGTCGTGCTCGACGCTCATCACGGCGTGGCGGGGGCCGCCGCGCTCAACCGCAGGCGGCGTCGCCCCCCGCGTGCAGCCCGGCGCGACGCGCGCTCGCCGGTCGTGCCCGTCAGACGATCAGGGGTGCCGGATGACGGCATCAGCGCCCATCGCGATGAACAAGAGCGTGAGGTACGAGATCGAGTAGCCGAAGAGCTGCATGGCACGCTTCGGGCTGGGGTCGCGCCGGAGCGACCACGCCCGGCCGAAGAAGATCCCGCCGAGGACCGTGGCGATGACGACATAGGCGAGGCCGAGGTGGGCGACCGGCCCGAGCACGATCGAGAGCGCCCAGAGCGCCAGCGTGTACAGGATGATCTGGCGCACGACCGAGCCGATGTCGGTGATGGCCGGGAGCATGGGCACCTTGGCGTTGGCGTAGTCCTCGCGGTAGCGGACGGCGAGCGCCCAGAAGTGGGGCGGGGTCCACAAGAAGATGATCCCGAACAGCACGAGCGGCGCGAGCCCGAGATGCCCCGTGACGGCGCTCCATCCGACGAGCACCGGGACGGCACCCGCGGCGCCGCCGATCACGATGTTCTGCGACGAGGAGCGCTTCAGCCACATCGTGTAGACGCCGACGTAGAACGCCGTCGCCGACACCGCGAGCACCGCCGACAGCAGGTTCACGGTGCGCCAGAGCAGCAGGAACGAGGCGATCTCCAAGGAGAACGCGAACACGATCGCCTCGGCCGGGGACACCACGCCGGTCACGAGCGGCCGGCGCTTGGTGCGCTCCATGATCGCGTCGATGTCGCGGTCGTAGACCATGTTGAGCGCGTTGGCGCCACCGGCCGCGAGCGCCCCGCCGATCAGGGTGAGCACGACGAGGCGTGCGGACGGGAGCCGACGTGCCGCGACGAACATGGTCGGGATCGTGGTCACGAGGAGGAGCTCGATGATGCGCGGCTTCGTCAGGGCGACGAACGCCCTGACGCGCGCGTACGCGTTCGGCGAGATCGGCGCAGCGGCTTCGGCTCCCCCGATGCCGGTAGTGGCATCCACCCGCCCAGCCTACCTGGCGCCATGGGGCCGGGGGCAATCGTTCGCTTTTTCTCGCCGGGAGTCGCGAGCGGCGGTCGCGACCGGTCCGCCAGGCTCCGGAAACCCTCGTCGCGGCCGCACCGACGCCGTCGCGCGACCTCCACGTAGCCGAGAGGCGACGACAGCTCGAGCTTGCCGATAGGAGCGGATCCCGTCGTGACCCGTGCCCGTTGCCCCGGCACGGCGGGCCGATGGCGCGGCACGGTGGGACCGGCGTCGACGATCGAGCTGCACAGCACAGTTGTCGGGGGATGTTCCCGGCTACCGCCCGAAGGAGCTGATCGGCGCTGTACCTCGGTCCGAGCACGGTGCGCAACCACCGGTCGGTGGGGTTCAAGAAGCTCGGCGTCCACTCCGGCCGAGCTCATCGCGAAGCTGCAGTCGTCCGAGCGCGGATGAGGCCGGCAGGGCTGCCCTGTCTCGAGCCCCGCCGCGACGCGCCTAGCGCCGCCCCCGACCTGCCGGCGCGACGCGCTCACGGGCGCCCCGTCCCGCGGCGAGCCGCTCGGCCCGCAGCATCAGCTCCTCCTCGTCGTGCAGCGGGGTGAGCTCGCGCCCGGTGGCGAGGCCAAGGAGGAGGTCGGCGAGCGCGGTGTTGCGCGCGAGCACGGGCCCGTGGAGGTAGGTGCCGATGACGCGACCGCAGCAGGCGCCGTCGCTGCGCCCGTCGTTGCCGACGCCACGCACCACGCGCCCGAGCGGGCGCACGCCGGGGCCGGGCACGGTCCTGCCGGCGTGGTTCTCGAAGCCGGTGAGCGAAAGGAGCCCCGCCGCGCCCATGCCGTCGGGACGCCAGAAGTCCGGGCCCAGGCCCATCGACGCGTCGATCTCGACGAGCAGCTCGCCGACGGCACGGGGCTTGCTGCTGCGGACGGTCTCGACGTCGAGCAGGCCCACGCCCGGCTTCCTCGAGCCGTCGCCGCCGGGGAAGGAGTGCCCGAGGATCTGGTAGCCGGCGCACACCGCGAGGACGACGGCGCCGCGCTCGACCGCCCGGGCGAGGGCGCCGTCGGCAAGCACGGAGGCCGAGCGGGTCTGGGGAACGTCCTCGCCACCGCCGAGGCAGTAGAGGTCGCCCGACTCCGGCAGCGGCCGGTCGGAGGTGGCGAGGACGAGCTCTGCGGGGATGTCGCGCCAGCGCGCCCTGTTCGCCAGGATCCTGCCGTTGCCGCCGTCGCCGTAGGTGCCGAGCAGGTCCGGATGGACGACGACGACGCGCAGCGCGCTCGTGGCGGGCGCCCGAGCGGCGCGGGGCACGGCCCGATCGGCCCCGGCGGCCGGGCCCGGGCCGCCAGCGGTCCGCTCGGCGTCCCCGGCGGGGCGGATCGGAGCGCCGGTCACCTCGGCGACGCCCCCGCCTGCTGCCGTGCGTGCGATCCGGCGGCGCAGCTCCTGGAAGGCGGTGTAGTTCCCGATGTAGTCGGCCCGCGGGGCTCCGAGCGTGTCGAGGGCGCGAAGCGCGTCGTCGGCGACGACGTGGTCGACGAGCGCATGCCGAAGGCGCACCGCGAGGTCGCGGCGCCGCTCGCCGGTGGCGATGACGAACCGTCCGGCGAGCAGCTCGAAGGGCACGTCCCACAGCCAGGACGGGTCGTGGCCGTCGGCGTCGCGGGCGTTGATGCCGACGACGACGGGGTCGGTCCCCCCGTGGAGCAGCTCCAACATCTCGGTCCAACCGGCGGGGTTCTTGGCGAGCAGCAGCTGGACGTCGGTCCCGCCCCGGCGCACGAGGGCGAAGCGCCCGCCGACCTCCTGCACGACCGCCATGCGCTCCAGCGCCACCTCGGGCTCGACGCCGAGCCGGGAGGCGGCGACGGCGGCCATCGTCGCGTTGGCCCGGTTGAACCGCCCGGGCAGCGCGAGGTCGAAGGAGATCGCCCGGCCGTCCGCGAGACGCAGCGTTGCGCCGGACAGCTCCGCGTCCGGCGCCGGGCGGGCGAAGCCGCAACGGCACGCCCACGCGCTCTCGTCCCCGGCTCCGGCGAAGCCGAGCTGCTCGCCGCAGACCGGGCAGTTGAAGGCGTCCGAGCGCCAACGGCCGCCCGCTGCCACCCAGACGACCTTGGAGGCGGCGGCGGCCGCCCACACGACGAGCGGGTCGTCGGCGTTGGCGACGACCGTCGTGGCGAGGCCGCCGAGCGCGTCCCGCCACCGCTTTGCGACCATCCGCACCTCGCTCACCCGGTCGAGCTGGTCCCGCGAGAGGTTGAGGAGGACGACGACCTCGGGGCACAGGGCGTCCGCGACGGTGCCGAGGTAGCCCTCGTCCACCTCCAGGACGCCCGGGTCCGCCGGGCCGGCAGCCGAGGCGGCGAACGCGCTCACGAGGCCGGCAGGCATGTTGGCGCCTGCGACCGAGGTCACCACGCGCCCTGCACCGCCGAGCGCCTCGGCGAGCAGCCGGGTCGTCGTCGTCTTGCCGTTCGTCCCCGAGACGAGCGCCACCGGTCGCCCCGCGCCGAGGCGGGCGAGCAGCCGCGGGTCGATCGCCAGGCCGACCCGGCCGCCGACAGTCGAGCCGCTGCCGAGCCCGAGACGCCGGGAGAGGGCCGCAACGGCGCGCACCGAGCGGAGCGCCACCGCCGTCCTCACGCCCTCGATCCCCACGGTCGACCTCCACGGGCTCCCTCGAGCCCGAGCCACGGTACCCGCCGCCCGCACGATCCCTGCGCCGCGCCCGGCGGCGCAGGTCTCGGCGGGAACGGCGCCCGGGTGGCCGCGGCGTATCCTTCGAGCATCAGGCGGCCCGAGCAGCCGCGGCGGCCGCCCGCCCGGGCGCTGGAGGCGGTTCCGGGCACGACACAGGGAGGGTTCGATCGGTGGACGGCAGCGCAGCGGCCCCACAGGTGCTCGAGGTCGGTCCGCGTGACGCGCACGTGCTCGTCAGCGACGGCGCATTCCTCCTCGACGTGCGCGAGCCGCAAGAGTGGTCCGCCGGTCACGCACCCGAGGCCGTGCACGTCCCCCTCGGCGAGCTCGGCGCCCGCGTCGGCGAGGTGCCGAAGGAGCGCGACGTCGTGGTGGTCTGCCGCTCCGGCGGGCGCTCCTTCGCCGCCGCGACGGCGCTCGTCGAGCACGGCTGGCGCGCCCGCAACCTCGCGGGCGGGATGCAGGCGTGGCGCGACGCCGGCTTCGACGTCGTGACCGACGACGGCGCCGCTGGCGTGGTCGCCTGACGATATGCCCCAGATCGACGAGACCTTCCTGGCCCTGCCGCTCGAGGTGATCCGCTCGGCGGCGCTCGGGCGCGCGGCCGAGCTCGGCTGCAGCCACGCCGAGGTGCGCGTCGAGCGGATCCGGACCCAGGCGATCTCGCTTCGCGACGCCCAGGTGGAGGGGACCGTGGACGACCTGGAGCTCGGGGTCGGGGTGCGGGTCGTGCACGACGGCGCCCTCGGCTTCGCCGCCACGGTCGAGCTGCATGCCGACGCCGCGGCCGAGCTCGCCGAGCGCGCCGTCGACACGGCGCGGCGCACGGCGGTCGCGAGCACCCGCCGAGCCGAGCTCGCCCCGGAGCCCGCGCACGGCGAGGTCGTCTGGGTGGCGCCGTACCGGGTCGACCCGACCTCGGTCCCGCTCGCTGAGAAGGCGGCCCGTCTCGGGGAGTGGAGCCGCCGGCTCCTCGGCGCCCCGGGCGTGGACCACGTCAGCGCGTCGATGCTCGCCGTGTCGGAGCACAAGCACTACGCGGATCTCGCCGGCACGGTGGCGACCCAGCACCGGGTGCGCGTCCACCCCGTCCTCGAGGCCCTCGCGCTCGAGCGCGAGGGCGGCGCGTTCGAGACGATGCGGACGCTCGCCCCGCCCGCGGGCAGAGGCTACGAGTACCTGGAGGGCGACGGCTGGGACTTCGAGCGCGAGGTGGACGAGCTCCCCGGCCTGCTCGCCGAGAAGCTCGGATCGCCCTCGGTCGAACCCGGCGCCTACGACCTCGTGATCGACCCGACGAACCTGTGGCTCACGATCCACGAGTCGGTGGGTCATGCCACCGAGCTCGACCGAGCCCTCGGCTACGAGGCGGCCTACGCCGGGACCTCCTTCGCCACGTTCGACAAGCTCGGCACGCTCCAGTACGGCTCGGAGCTGATGACGGTGACGGGCGACCGCACGACCCCGTACGGGTTGGCGACGATCGGCTTCGACGACGAGGGCGTCGCCGCCCAGTCGTTCGACCTGGTGCGTGGCGGCGTGCTCGTCGGCTACCAGCTGGACCGCGGCATCGCCGCGGAGGCGGGGCTCGGCCGCTCGAACGGCTGCGCCTTCGCCAGCTCGCCGCTGATGACGCCGATCCAGCGGATGGCGAACGTCTCGCTCACGTCGGCGCCGGGGGAGGGGCCGGTCACCGAGGAGCTCATCTCCGGGGTGGAGCGGGGCATCTACGTCGTCGGGGACAAGAGCTGGTCGATCGACATGCAGCGGCACAACTTCCAGTTCACCGGGCAGCGCTTCTTCGCGATCCGCCACGGCCGACTGGCCGGCCAGCTGCGCGACGTCGCCTACCAGGCGACGACGACCGAGTTCTGGGGATCCCTCGCCGGCCTCGGGGGCTCGTCCACCTACCTGCTCGCCGGCGCGTTCAACTGCGGCAAGGGACAGCCGGGCCAGACGGCGCCGGTGAGCCACGGTTGCCCCTCCGGCCTGTTCCGCCAGGTTCGGGTGCTCAACACCCGGCAGGAGTCGGGCCGATGAGCATCCCGGGCGAGCGCCTGGCGCCGGCGGCCGAGGTGGCCGAACACGCCCTCGCGGCGGCCGGCGGCGGGGACTGCGTGGTGGTGGTGCACGAGCGCAGCGACGCCGACGTGCGCTTCGCCAACAACACGACGACCACGAACGGGTGCCGGCGCGACCGCAGGGTGACCGTCGTCCGCTTCGTCGAGCGCGACGGGGGCGTGGCGGTCGGGGTGGCCAGCCGCAGCGGAGGCGGCGACGTCGCCGAGCTCGTCCGCGCCGCCGAGGCCGACGCCGCGGAGGCGGCGCCCGCCGAGGACGCGGCGCCGCTGATCGGTGCGGGCGGCGACGACCCCTCGTTCGGGGACGAGCCCGCGCTGACGGGGATGGAGGTCTTCTCGGGAGTGCTCGAGGAGCTCGGCGAGGCGTTCGGGCGCGCACGCTCCGAGGGCCGCGTGCTCGCCGGGTTCGCCACGCACGAGGTCGCGACCACCTACCTCGCGACCTCGACGGGGATCCGCCGCCGCCACGCGCAGCCGACGGGCTCGCTCGAGCTCGTCGCCCGCTCGCCCGACGGGAGCCGCTCCGCCTGGGCCGGGGCCGGCACGCCGGACTTCTCGGACGTCTCGCTCGCGTCCATGGAGGGCCGACTCGTCGAGCGCCTCGGCTGGTCCGAGCGCCGCATCGACCTGCCCGCGGGGCGCTACGAGACGATCCTGCCGCCCGATGCCGTGGCCGACCTCGTGATCGTCCTCGCCGAGGCCGCGAGCGGCAGGGACGCCGAGGACGGCCGGAGCGTCTTCTCGGCGCCGGGCGGCGGCACGCGCATCGGGGAGCGCCTCTTCGAGCAGCCCTTCAACCTCTGGAGCGACCCAGCGGCGCCGGGCCTCGAGTGCGCGAGCTTCCTCGTCACCGAGGCGTCGGGGGCCGACGTCTCGGTGTTCGACAACGGCGCCGCGACCGGCCCGCTGCGCTGGGTCGACGACGGGCGCCTCGAGCGGCTGCGCTACCACCGGGCCGGGGCGGCGCGCTCCGGCGCCGAGTTCACCCCGCCCGTCGACAACCTCCTGCTCGCGCTCCCCGGCGCCGAGATCTCCCTCGACGACCTCGTGCGGTCGACCGAGCGGGGGCTGCTGCTCACGTGCCTCTGGTACATCCGCGAGGTGGATCTCGCGACGCTGCTGCTCACGGGGCTCACCCGCGACGGCGTGTTCCTCGTCGAGCGCGGTGAGGTGGTCGGCGCGGTGAACAACTTCCGCTTCAACGAGAGCCCGGTCGACGTGCTCGCCCGCACCGTCGAGGCTGGCCGCCCCGAGCGGGCGCTGTCGAGGGAGTGGGGCGAGTGGATGAACCGGACGAGGATGCCACCGCTCAGGGTCGCCGACTTCAACATGAGCTCGGTCAGTCCCGCGAGCTGAGCGCGCGGGCAGCCAGGACACGCCATGCTCATCGAGCTCGCCTACGGCACGACCGGGCTGACGGTCGAGCTGCCCGACCGCACGACGGTCGTCGCGCCCGAGCACCGGCCGGGCGCGCCCGACCAGCTGGCCGAGGTCCGCCGGGCACTTCGCGAGCCGGTCGCCGGGCCCCCGCTCTCGGCGCTCGTGCGCCGCGGCCAGACCGTCGCGATCTCGATGTGCGACGGCACCCGTCCACAGCCGCGCCACCTCATGATCCCGGCCGTCCTCGACGAGCTGGAGGGCCGGGTCGACCCCGACGACGTCGTCGTCCTCGTCGCGACCGGCACGCACCGGGGGAACACCGCGGCGGAGCTGGCGGCGATGCTCGGCCCGGAGGTGCTCGAGCGCGTCCGTGTCGTGAACCACGATGCCCGTGACGACTCCTCGCTCGCCTACCTCGGTCGCCTCGGCGACAACGTGCCCGTCCACCTGAACCGCCACTTCGCCGAGGCGGACGTGCGGATCACGACCGGCTTCGTCGAGCCACACTTCTTCGCCGGCTTCTCGGGTGGGCCGAAGCTCGTCGCGCCCGGCCTCGCCGGCATCGAGACGACCCTCGTCCTCCACGACGCTCGCCGCATCGGCGACGCGCGCGCGACGTGGGGGGTCACCGAGGGCAATCCCGTCCACGACGACGTGCGGGCGATCGCCCGCCACCTAGGCGTCGACTTCGCGCTCGACGTCGTGCTCAACCGCGAGCGGGAGGTGGTGGCGGCCTTCGGCGGGGAGCTGTTCGCGATGCACGCCGCGGCCTGCGCGGTCTCGCGTCGGGTCGCGATGCAGGCGGTGCCGCAGCGTTTCGACGTCGTCGTCACGACGAACTCCGGCTTCCCCCTCGACCAGAACCTCTACCAGGCGGTGAAGGGCATGTCGGCCGCGGCCGAGATCGTCCGCCCCGGCGGACTCGTCGTCGAGGCGGCCGAGTGCCGGGACGGCTTCCCGGACCACGGCGAGTACCGTCGGCTGCTCACCTCGGCGCCCTCGCCGGAGGCGCTGCTCGCGGCCATCGCCGCGCGCGCGGAGACCGTTCCCGACCAGTGGCAGGTACAGGTGCAGGCGCGCGTGCAGGCGGCCGCCCGCGTGCTCGTCCACACCGACGGGCTCTCCGACGCCGAACTCGCCGAGGCCCATCTCGGCCCGGCGAGCGACGTCGGGGCGGTCGTCGCCGAGGAGCTGGCGCGCCTCGGGGAGGCTGCGACCTGCTGCGTCCTCCCCGAGGGACCGCAGACGATCCCGTACCTCGCGGCCCGCTGAGCTCGCGCTCGATGCACCGAGATCGCGCGCGGTGGTGCCGCGCGACCGGGCCGGCGCGCCCGCGGGCCGTGCGGACGGCCGCCGCCACCGCCGGCCCCGCCGGGGAGCTGGCGGCGCCCGACGGGCGCCTGCAAGGTGGCGGGTACGCCTGAGCTGCCCGCATCGGGCATGCTGGAGCGATGGATAACGCCGACGAGACCGTTCCCGGGAGGTACCACGGCAGCGGCGTCAGCGCGACTCCGTTCCTGCGGGAGGTCGCCGCGCGGGCATCTCCTCGCGCGACGACGCGCCGGACGCGCGTCGTTGCGACCATCGGGCCGGCGTCGGACTCCCCCGAGACCATCGCCGCGATGGCGGCCGCCGGGATGGACGTCGCCCGGATCCCGCTCGCCCACGGCTCCATCGACGAGGCGATCGCGCGCGTCCGCCGCGTGCGCGAGGCCGCCCCGGAGGTGGGCGTCCTCGCCGACCTGCCCGGACCGAAGATCCGCTCGTCGCCCTTTCGCGACGGCGGGGTCATGCTCGTCGCGGACGCCGAGGTGCACCTGGTCCCGGGATCACAGCTCGAGGCGAGCTCGGCGCAGACGATCGGCATCGCGCTCGACGAGGTGGCGGCCGGGCTGGAGGAGGGGGACATGGTCGCCCTCGGCGACGGCGGCGTCTCGCTGCAGGTCGTCGGGCGTGACGGCGACCGCGCCATCGCCCGAGTCCTGAACGGCGGGCACGTGCAGGGCCGGCCGGGCGTCACCGTGCCCTCCAGCCGGGTGCAGCTCGCCACGCCGACCGAGGACGACCTGGCTCGACTGGAGGCGCTCGTCGCCGAAGGGGTCGAGCTGATCGCCGTCTCCTTCGTCCGCTCGGCGGCGGACATGCTGGCGGTGCGCTCGGCGGTCGGCGACGCCTCGACGATGCTCATCGCCAAGATCGAGACGGCGGACGCGATCACCGATCTCGACGCGATCCTCGCCGTCGCCGACGCCGTGATGGTGGCACGGGGCGACCTCGGCGTGCGCGTCCCGCTCGAGGACGTTCCCCACCACCAGAAGCGGATCATCCGCTCCGGCGTGCGCTACGGCCGGCCGGTGATCACGGCCACCCAGATGCTCGAGTCGATGATCACCTCCCCGGTCCCGACGCGTGCCGAGGTGACGGACGTCGCCAACGCGGTGCTCGACGGGACGAGCGCCGTGATGCTCTCCGGGGAGACGGCGATCGGCCACGACCCGACGCGGGTCGTGGCGACGATGGCCCGGATCGTCATGCGCACCGAGCAGGACTTCGACTACCTCCACTGGGGCGCCAACCTCGGCGTCCAAGAGGTGGCCGGCGACGCCTCCTCCCCGGCGCGCATCACGGCCGCGATCACCGGCGCGGCGTGGCGTGCGGCGCTCGAGCAGGACGCCGCGGCGATCATCGCCTGCACCCGTTCCGGCGCGACGGCCCGGGTGATCTCGCGCTTTCGCCCCTCGATGCCGATCGTCGCCGCGACCCCCTCCCTGCGCACCGTCCGCCAGCTCTCGATGAGCTGGGGCGTCGACGCGCTCTTGGTCAGGGAGTCGACCAGCACCGACGACATCGTCTGGTTTGCCGTGAAGCGGGCCGTCGAGGAGGGCTACGCCAAGCCGGGAGACGTCGTCGTCGTCCTCGCGGGGTCGCCGAACGGGCCGGAGCCCGTCACCGACACGCTCCGCATCGTGCGGGTCAGCTGACCGGAGGAGCTCCGGCCGGCAAGGAAGAGGAGGGGAGTCGATGCGGAAGTTCCTCCGCAAAGGGCGCGAGGTGGAGCTGTCGGCCATGTCGGCCGGCGCGACGCCGACCTTCAGCGCGCCGCCACCGACCACGCCCGCCGAGGTCGGTCTGGCGTTGCGCTCGGCACGCGAGCGCGCCCGGCTCGGGCTGGACGAGGTTCGCGACCGCACCGGGGTCCCGAAGGTCGACCTCGACGCGCTCGAGCAGGGCCGTTTCGACCTGCTCCTCGTCGAGCAGGCGGCCGTCGTCGCGCTCTGGCGCTTCGCGGAGCTGGTCGGGCTCGACCCCGCCGACCTCGTCGGGGTCCTCCGGAACCACTGGCCGAACCGCGCCCTCGCGGTCGACGCCTTCCGCCTCGGCTCGTCGCCGGACTCGATGCCGCTCGCCCGCCTGAAGGTGGCGCGCCAGCTGCTCGCGCCGATCACCGGCACTCGCCAGCTCGGGGCGGGGTCGTCCTCCGGCTCCGGCATCGGGCTCTCGGAGGCCACGCGCCAGCTGCTCGCCTCGACCTCCTCCAGCACGGCCCTCGCCGTCGCCGCGATCGGCCCGGGCCGCTCGGCGCGCCGGCCGCGCACGCGCGCGCCCGGAGCCCAGCGGCGGCCGCCGGCCGCCGACGACGAGGACGGACACGGCCCCGCCGGGGAGGAGCCCGCCGAGCGCGCCGCCCAGCCGGCGGACGAGGTGCGGGCGTCCGGGCCCGCGCCGGGCGAGCCTCCGGTCCGGGGCGGAGGGCGCAAGGCCGACCAGGTCGCGCCGGACGACGTCGCCGCGGCGGGCGGCTCGCCCCCCCCGGTGCCGCCGGAAGCGACCGTCGCGGCCGAGGCCGCGAGCCTGCTCGGCGGCCCGGAGCTCGTGGGCGTCGCGACGGAGGAGACGGAGCGGGACGCGGCCGGGGCGCGTCAGCGCGGCTGGGCCGGGCACGTCGCGCGGGTAGTCGCCGAGCGCTTCGGCATCGAGCCCTTCGCCGAAGCGTACGAGATCGGCGGTGAGGACCTGGCGACCTGAGGGCGCGCCGCCGCCGAGGGCCGAGGACGGAAAGGGCCCTGCCCGCCGGGTGCACGACGCCCGGGCTGCACGGCTGTGGTAGCAATCAGCTCGAGGCGATCGGCCCGCCACCGAGGAGGCGGACCGTGGGTGAGCACGGAGACGGGACAGATGAGCGAGGCTGAGGCGCAGGGCGCGGCGAAGGCGGCACGGCAACGGGCCGGCGCACACGAGCGGGGCCTGCGGGCGGAGAGGGGATGCGGCTGATGGCGAGCGCGATCGGGGTCACCCCCGAGCACCTTCAGGCGATATCGGGCGAGGTCCGGCAGGGCGCCGCGGCGATCGAGCTCATCGTTGCCGAGCTCCAGAAGAAGATCGAGCCCCTGACGACCGAGTGGACCGGCGCGGCCCGCGAGTCGTTCGAGGAGCTGTGGAGCCAGTGGAACGAGGGCGTGGAGAACGTCCACCAGGCGCTCGTCGCCATCGCCGAGCTGATCGCCAAGGCCGGGCTCGCCTACGCCGAGGCCGAGCGTTCGATCGCGGCCGCCTTCCAGCTCTGAGGCGGCTGCGCTC